>Ga0308159_1000561_pt1 | contig 80460 bp, 75 predicted proteins | sample PhyCR1_FD_201040 | JGI IMG/M metagenome (GOLD analysis project Ga0308159, IMG submission 201040) | Phyllosphere microbial communities from UC Gill Tract Community Farm, Albany, California, United States - DLSLC.R1 | ecosystem: Host-associated > Plants > Phyllosphere > Unclassified | place: USA...
TGGTCTACCGACTTACGCCAGATAACGCCTGGAGCAACTTTCTCGACCGCGTCGGTCTCGGTGTTGTTCAGAGGACCTTTACCGTCCACAGGGTTACCCAGTGCATCGACAACGCGACCCAGCAGTTCCTTACCAACCGGAACCTCTAGGATGCGGCCAGTGCACTTGGCGCTCATGCCTTCGGCAAGAGAGGTGTATGCGCCCAGTACGACAGCACCCACGGAGTCTTGCTCCAGGTTGAGTGCCATACCGTAGACGCCGCCCGGGAACTCGATCATTTCGCCGTACATAGCGTCGGCCAGACCGTGAATCCGCACGATACCGTCAGACACGCTGACGACAGTGCCTTCGTTGCGGGCTTGGGAGGCTACATCGAGCTTGTCGATGCGGCCCTTGATGATTTCACTTATTTCGGAAGGATTGAGTTGCTGCATTGCTCTGCTGCCCCTTCAAACTCAAGATTTCAATGCTTCGGCTAGTTGCGCGAGTTTGCCGCGAACTGAGCCATCGATAACCAGGTCGCCGGCGCGGATGATGACACCACCTATCAGGGCAGCATCCTCCGCAGCGTGCAGGCGCACTTCCCGGCCGAGCCGTGCACTGAGAACCTTGGCGAGTTTGTCTTGCTGTTCTTGGTTCAATGCAAAAGCACTGGTGACATCCACATCTACCGATTTTTCCTGCTCGGCCTTGTACAGCTCGAACAGTTCGGAGATCTCCGGCAAAAGCTGGAGACGGTCGTTTTCAGCAACGACGTGGATGAAATTCTGTGCCTTGGCATCGAACTTGTCGCCGCACACTTCAATAAAAGTGGCGGCCTTGTCTGCGCTCGTCAGTCGCGGGGCCTTGAGCATGCGCTGCATGGTGTCATCTTGCGACACCGCAGCAGCCAGGCCGAGCATGGCTGACCAATTGGCCAGTTGCTGGTGCGCCTGTGCATGCTCGAAGGCTGCCTTAGCGTAAGGTCGGGCCAACGTGGTCAGTTCTGCCATGATCGCCCTCGCTTAAATTTCTGCAGCCAGTTTGTTTACCAGCTCCGCGTGCGCGTTTTGATCGATTGTGGCACCCAGGATCTTCTCTGCGCCGTTGACTGCCAGGCTGCCCAGTTGGGCGCGCAGCGCGTCTTTGACGCCGTTCAGTTCCTGCTCGATCTCGGCCTGAGCCTGAGCCTTGATGCGGTCAGCATCGACACGAGCCTGTTCACGGGCTTCGTCGACAATCTGAGTACCGCGTTTCTTGGCTTGCTCAATGATTTCAGCTGCCTGAGCTTTCGCTTCGCGCAGTTGCTGCCCCGCTTTATCTTGGGCCAGCTCCAGGTCGCGAGCTGCTCGTGTGGCAGCGTCCAGTCCATCCGCGATCTTCTTCTGACGTTCGTGCAAAGCCGCGATGACCGGAGGCCACACGAACTTCATGCAGAACAGCACAAAAATGAAGAACGCAACGGACTGGCCAATCAGGGTTGCATTAATGTTCACGCCAACACCTCGCTCGTTCGTTGTCCATCACACCAATCAACTCGAAAATTCGAGCGATTAGCCAGCGAGTTGACCAACGAAGGGGTTCGCAAAAGTGAAGAACAGAGCGATACCAACGCCGATCATGGTTACGGCGTCGAGCAGACCAGCCACGATGAACATTTTAACTTGCAGCATTGGAACCATTTCTGGCTGACGCGCTGCGCCTTCCAGGAACTTACCGCCCAGCAGGCCGAAACCGATTGCGGTACCCAGAGCGCCCAGGCCGATCAGCAGTGCAACAGCGATAGCAGTTAGACCAACTACAGTTTCCATCTTTCCTCCCGACTTTTACGTCGTATTGGTTAGGTTTTTTTAGATTAAAGCGGTAAAGCAAAATCGTTTCTTACATCAAGCCCTTGCGGGCGTCCCCTCACCGCAATGAGGGGATCATCAGACTCGCCAGGCGGGTCTTAATGGTTATCTTCGTGAGCCATCGACAGGTAGACGATGGTCAGCATCATGAAGATGAACGCTTGCAGGGTGATGATCAGGATGTGGAATACAGCCCACGCCCATTGCAGAACCACGCCCAGGCCGCTCAGCCACAGCAGGCCGCTGCCGAACATGACCGCGATCAGGATGAACACCAGCTCGCCGGCGTACATGTTGCCGAACAGACGCAGAGCCAGAGAAACCGGTTTAGCGATCAGAGTCACGAATTCAAGCAGGAAGTTCACAGGAATCAACAGCGCCTGAACCAGAACGTTCTTGCTGCCGAACGGGTGCAGGGTCAATTCGCCGATGAAACCGCCGATGCCCTTGACCTTGATGCTGTAAAAAATGATCAGTGCGAAGACTGAAAGCGCCATGCCGATCGTTGCGTTAGGGTCGGTAGTCGACACTGCGCGGAACGGGATGTGGTGGTCACCGGAAATCATCACGGCCAACTGTGGAATCCAGTCAACCGGCACCAGGTCGACCGCGTTCATCAGGAAAACCCAGACGAAAATGGTCAATGCCAGTGGAGCGATAACCGCACTACGGCCATGGAAGCTGTCTTTCACGCTGCCATCGACGAATTCGATCAACACTTCTACGAAGTTCTGCAGGGCACCTGGCTGACCGGAGGTCGCCTTTTTGGCGGCCATACGGAAAATCAGGACGAAAATCAGGCCCAGAGCCACCGACCAGCCGAGAGTATCGAGGTGGAAAGCCCAAAAGCCCATTTCTTTTGCTTCTGCTGCGGAATGCGCGAAGCCCCAAGTGCCGTCAGGCAAATGACCGAAGGTCAAGTTCTGCAGGTGGTGCTGGATATAGCCCGAAGCTGTTTGCTCTGCCATGGTTGCCTCAAACGCCCTAAGGTCTCAAAAGTCTTGTTCTCATTAGCAGGGGTGCGAACCAACTGACCAACTGGGTCAGTATGAACACGCCGAAGACCGCCAGCGGCGCCAGCGGCTTCACACCTGCGAAGGTCAGTGCAAAAAGCACTGCCGTAAAAATCAGTTTGCCTGCCTCGCCGGCGTAGAACGACCGAACGATGGCTTGCGCTGCCCTGGCGCCGGAGAACCGGAAAGCCTTATGGGCAAAATACAAATTGGGCAGCCAAGCTATCAGGCCTCCGCACAGCCCTGAGTATCCAGCTACGACTCCATGCCACTGCCAAAGCGTCACCGCTGCCAGTAGCAGGACAATCAACTGAGCCAGCAGTACCGGGAAAACAGCCAGACGATGGAATGGCAGGCGGTTTGGCGTGCGTGTCTCCATCACATGGGCTCCTCGTATGCCAGCCGCCAAAATCAATAACTTGGCATAATTTGTGCCGACAAAATGCGCGCAGAGTATAGGGGCGGTTCAGCCCCTATTCAACTGCCGGGTAGTGATTTCCGACTACACGCTACGCATCATTTGTTTCAGCGAATGTGAGCGAGTACGCCCTGCAACTCGTCCAACGAGTTGTAACGGATCACCAACTGGCCTTTTCCCTTCTGACCGTGGCGAATCTGCACCGCAGAGCCCAGCCGCTCGGCCAGACGCTGTTCGAGCCGAGTGATATCCGGATCGGCTTTGACCGGTGCCGCAGGCTCCTGCTTGCCACTCAACCACTGGCGCACGAGCGCTTCGGTCTGACGCACCGTGAGGCCGCGTGCGACAACATGTCGCGCCCCGTCTACCTGCTGATCTTCGGGCAGGCCAAGCAATGCACGGGCGTGACCCATTTCAAGGTCGCCATGGGACAGCATGGTCTTGATCACTTCAGGCAGGGCGATCAGGCGCAGCAAGTTGGCCACGCTCACCCGAGACTTACCCACAGCTTCCGCGACCTGCTGCTGCGTCAGCTGGAATTCCTGCTGCAGACGTTGCAGCGCAATGGCCTCCTCGATCGGATTGAGGTCCTCACGCTGAATGTTCTCGATCAGCGCCATGGCGATGGCGGCTTCGTCCGGCACATCGCGCACCATTGCCGGGATCGTCTCGATGCCAGCCTGCTGGCTCGCGCGCCAGCGGCGCTCACCGGCGATGATCTCGAACCGGTTGTCGGCGATCGGACGGACCACGATCGGCTGCATGACCCCCTGGGCCTTGATCGAATTCGCCAGTTCTTCCAGCGCCTGCGGGTCCATGTCCCGGCGAGGCTGATATTTGCCTCGCTGAATCAGGTCCAGCGGGATGTGTTGCAGCTCGCGCTGATCGGCGTGAACGGCCTGCTCTTCCAGTGCACTGACGGTGGGACTGCTCAGAAGTGCGTCCAGCCCACGTCCAAGTCCTCGTTTCTTGACGGCCATGGGGTTTCCTTAAGTGGGCTGGGCGGCGCGTGAAGGCCGACGTTGGCGACGAACCATCTCGCCCGCCAAAGCCAGATAGGCCAAAGCGCCGCGGGAGGTCTTGTCGTAGGCCAACGCGGGCATGCCAAAACTCGGCGCCTCGGCAAGGCGGATGTTGCGCGGGATCACGGTGTCGTAAAGCTGATCGCCGAAGTGCTCTTTGAGCTGCGCGGAAACATCGTTGATCAAGCTCAGCCGAGGGTCGTACATCGTGCGCAGCAGCCCTTCGATCTTTAGCTGTGGATTAAGCAGCTCGGCGATGCGCTTGATGTTATCCACAAGGTCGCTGAGACCTTCCAGAGCGAAGTACTCACACTGCATCGGAATGATCACGCCATCGGCGGCCACCAGTGCGTTGAGCGTCAGCATCGACAACGACGGCGGGCAGTCGATGAGAATGTAATCGTAATTCTCGCGGATCGGGCCCAGCGCGGTGCGCAGTCGGGACTCTTTCATCTGCATTTCCAGCAGAACCACCTCGGCAGCGGTAAGGTCCCGGTTGGCCGGCAACAGCTGATAACCGCCGTGCTCGGAGAAGTGCATCGCCTGGTTCAGATCGCACTCGCCGATCAGCAGATCGTAAACCGAATGTTCCAAGGCGTGTTTATCCACACCGCTACCCATGGTGGCGTTGCCCTGTGGATCGAGATCGATCAACAACACCCGACGCTTGGTGGCTACCAGCGACGCTGCGAGGTTGATACAGGTCGTGGTCTTGCCCACACCGCCTTTTTGGTTCGCTATCGCGAATACCTTAGCCATTCTTGCGTGTGTTCCCTGTCATGCCGTGCGGCGCAGTATCAGCAGATGCCGTTGACCTTGGCAACCGGGTACGGCCAAGGCTTGCGCGCTTTCCAGATGAAAATCTGCGGGCAATGCTACCAGTTCGTCGGCAGGATGCAGACCCTTCATTGCCAGCCAGCGGGTTTCTTTGTCGCCCATGTGGCGAGTCCACTGGGTGAAGTCTTCAAGACTGCTGAACGCCCGGGAAATGATTCCGGTGAACGGCACTTGCGGCTTGAACGCCTCTGCACGGCTGTGGATAACTTCGAGATTATCGAGCTTCAACTCCAGTTTGACCTGAGTCAGAAAGCGGGTCTTCTTGCCGTTGCTGTCCAGGCAAGTGACTTTCATGTCTGGAAACAGGATAGCGAGGGGAATGCCAGGCATACCCCCGCCACTGCCGACATCGAGCTGACGCTCGCCTCCGATGAACGGCACCACGCTCAGACTGTCGAGCAAGTGGCGGGACACCATTTCGTCAGGATCGCGGACAGCGGTCAGGTTGTACGCCTTGTTCCACTTGATCAGGAGCGCCAGATAGCCTAGCAATTTTTCCTGCTGGGCTTTAGTCAGATCGACGCCCAGTTCGCGGGCGCCAAGTATCAGTTCTTCTGCATGCTGCGGGGTGACCATAGAACTCAAGCGCTTTGCTCCAACTGACGGCCCGCGCCGCGTTTTTTCAAATGAATCATCAGCAGCGAAATGGCCGCCGGGGTGACGCCAGGAATCCGCGAAGCCTGCCCAAGGGTCTCCGGACGAGTTATCCCCAGCTTGCTCTGGATTTCCTTCGACAGACCGGAAATGGTCGTGTAGTCGATGTCATCTGGCAGTCTGGTGTTTTCGCTGGCGCGCAGACGAGCGATTTCGTCCTGTTGACGGTCGATGTAACCGGCGTACTTGGTCTTGATTTCGACTTGTTCGGCAACCTGGGGATCAATCGAGCCTTGGCCTGTGAGCGAAACCAGCCCGGCATAGTCGATTTCCGGGCGGCTCAACAGGTTGAGCAGATTGTATTCGTGAGTCAGCGGCGTACCAAAATGAGCGGAAACAGCATCGCCCTGCTCGGTGCCCGGACGGATCCAGGTCGATTTCAGGCGCTGCTCTTCTTGCTCGATGCCTTCGCGCTTGGCGCAGAACGCAGCCCAGCGCGCGTCATCGACCAACCCCAGTTCGCGACCTTTTTCGGTCAGGCGCAGATCGGCGTTGTCCTCGCGCAAGATCAGGCGGTATTCGGCGCGGGATGTGAACATGCGATAGGGCTCTTGAGTACCCAGGGTAATCAAGTCATCCACCAGCACACCGATGTAGGCCTCATCACGACGCGGGCACCAGCTTTCCTTGCCCTGTGCACGAAGGGCCGCGTTGGCGCCGGCTAGCAGACCTTGCGCGCCGGCCTCCTCGTAACCGGTGGTGCCATTGATCTGCCCGGCAAAGAACAGACCGCCGATGACTTTGGTTTCCAGGCTGTATTTCAGATCTCTAGGATCGAAGTAGTCGTACTCGATGGCATAACCAGGACGCACGATGTGTGCGTTTTCCATCCCGCGAATCGAACGAACGATCTGCAGCTGCACATCGAATGGCAGCGAGGTCGAGATACCGTTCGGGTACAGCTCATGTGTAGTGAGGCCTTCCGGCTCGATGAAGACCTGATGGCTTTCCTTGTCTGCAAAGCGATGGATCTTGTCTTCGATCGACGGGCAGTAACGCGGGCCGACACCTTCGATTTCCCCAGCGGCCGAGTACATCGGCGAGCGATCAAGGTTCGCAGCGATGATTTCGTGAGTGCGGGCGTTGGTGTGGGTAATCCAGCAACTGACCTGACGCGGATGCTGTTCCTTTGACCCCATGAAGGACATGACCGGGATCGGCGTATCACCCGGCTGCTCACTCATCAGGGAAAAATCCACAGAGCGCCCGTCAATGCGTGGCGGTGTCCCGGTTTTCAGGCGACCTACACGCAGGGGCAGTTCACGTAAGCGGCGAGCCAGCGCGATCGAAGGCGGATCACCGGCGCGACCACCTGAGTAATTCTGCAAACCGATGTGGATAAGTCCGCCGAGGAAGGTTCCGGTTGTCAGTACTACCGAATCTGCCATGAAACGCAGACCCATCTGAGTGACGACTCCACGTACCTGGTCATGCTCGACGATCAGATCGTCACAGGCCTGTTGAAATATCCACAGGTTGGGCTGGTTCTCGATGATTTCGCGGACCGCCGCTTTATACAAAATCCGGTCAGCCTGGGCGCGGGTAGCACGTACTGCAGGCCCTTTGCGGCTGTTCAGCACACGGAATTGAATGCCACCCAGATCAGTTGCGGTGGCCATGGCCCCGCCGAGCGCATCGATCTCTTTGACCAGATGACTTTTACCAATCCCGCCAATGGCCGGGTTGCAACTCATTTGGCCGAGGGTTTCCACGTTGTGCGTAAGCAGCAGGGTTTTCGCACCCATGCGTGCAGACGCAAGTGCTGCCTCGGTACCGGCATGACCGCCGCCGATGACGATCACTTCAAAACGGGAAGGGAAATCCACCACGCACCTCGTGCCTGTTAAATGGGGGGAATTGGAAATTGGCGGCAAGTATAGGGACTTCCCCCCCCTGAAAGGAACCTTTTGCGCAAAATTTAACCAGCTGTGGATGAATGGCGGTTATAGAAATTAAAAAGAAAGAAATTTATAAAATCTTTGTTTTTATGTTTATGTATGTAGGCCATGTTTTCTGTGGATAGATTCATACAGGCCTCTATATACGGTGTGTACAGAGGTTCAAAAGTCTGTGGTCATGTGTATATGAGGGGCTTGGATAACGTGGTTAAGCCTGTGGACTAAAGTGCTTGTTATCCACAGAGGCGATTATCCTCAGGCGGGTAGCCCGGTTATCAACTGAGCTGAATGGTGGTTATGCACAGGGCTCATTTCCATGGTTTTGGTGTTCAAGGTGATCAGACGCGCACGCGCAGCGACCCGCTGGCGAGCAACTCTATCTGTGGATGGGCGGTGGGAAAGGAAGAAACAGGCAGGTCGGGGGAGGAATTTGACCTGCCTGTGGGCAACGACGGGGGTTATTTACCGATGCAGAAGCTCGAGAAGATCCTGCCAAGCAGGTCATCGGAGCTAAAGGCGCCAGTAATTTCGCCCAACGACTGTTGAGCCTGGCGCAGATCTTCAGCCAGAAGTTCGCCAGCCCCCGCCAACGTCAGCTGTGAACGCCCATGTTCGAGTGAAGCACGGGCCTTGTGCAAAGCGTCCAGATGACGACGTCGCGCGCTGAAACTGCTTTCCGAGGTCTGTTGATAACCCATGCAGGCTTTCAGATGATCACGCAGCAGTTCCAGGCCTTCACCACCTGCTCTGGCGCTCAGGTTAATGGTGACGTGCCCGTCTTCACTGACTTCCAGCGCCACGGAATCGCCACTCAGATCCGCCTTGTTCCGAATCAAAGTGACGCGCGAGGGATCCGGGCGTTGTTCGAGAAACTCCGGCCAGAGGGCGAACGGGTCGTTCGCTTCGGGCGCAGTGGCATCGACTACGAGCAAGATCCGGTCAGCTTCACCTATGGCCTTGAGCGCTCGCTCCACGCCGATTCGCTCTACCTGATCCTCTGTGTCGCGAAGACCGGCGGTATCCACCACGTGGAGCGGCATACCATCGATGTGGATATGTTCGCGAAGTACATCCCGCGTGGTGCCAGCGATTTCCGTCACGATCGCCGCCTCACGACCCGCCAGAGCATTGAGCAGACTGGATTTACCGGCATTTGGTCGACCAGCAATCACGACTGTCATGCCGTCGCGCAACAACGCACCCTGATTGGCTTCCCGCAAGACTGTAGATAACTGCTCGCGTACATCGTCGAGCATGCTCAGCACATGGCCATCGGCGAGGAAGTCGATTTCTTCTTCAGGGAAGTCGATCGCAGCTTCAACATAGATCCGCAGGCTGATCAGTTTCTCGGTGAGGTTATCCACACGATGGGAAAAGGCGCCCTGCAGCGAACGCAACGCATTGCGCGCCGCCTGTGCAGAACTGGCTTCGATCAAATCTGCGATCGCTTCCGCCTGAGCCAGATCGAGCTTGTCGTTGAGGAATGCGCGTTCACTGAATTCTCCGGGCCGGGCAAGCCTGCTACCCAGCTGTACGCAGCGCTGCAGCAACATGTCGAGCACTATCGGGCCGCCGTGTCCTTGTAACTCAAGCACGTCCTCACCAGTAAATGAGTTGGGACCAGGGAAATAAAGGGCGATCCCTTCATCGATAACCTGGCCGTGTTCATCCTGAAACGGGCCGTAATGGGCGTACCGTGGCTTTGGCTTTATGCCGATAATCGCTTGCGCAGCTGCACTGGCCAGAGGCCCGGAAATGCGCACGATTCCGACGCCGCCCCGGCCTTGAGCAGTGGCAATGGCGACGATGGTTTCACGAGGGACGTTCATGGTCCGGCTCCTGAATAACTGACGGATAGCAAAACGCCCCACGAGGGGGCGTTTTGAATTACTTATTCACAGGGTAGATCACGCAGCGGCTTTCTTGGCCTTCGCCTCGATGCTGCGGGTGATGTACCACTGTTGAGTGATGGACAGGGTGTTGTTCACAACCCAGTACAGCACCAGACCTGCCGGGAACCACAGGAAGAAGAAGGTGAAGATGATTGGCATCAGCTTCATGACCTTGGCTTGCATCGGATCCGGCGGTGTAGGGTTCAGACGCTGCTGGATGAACATGGTAGCGCCCATGATGATCGGCAGGATAAAGAACGGATCCTTGATCGAAAGGTCGGTTATCCACAGCAGCCATGGGGCCTGACGCATTTCGACGCTTTCCAGTAGTACCCAATACAGCGACAGGAATACCGGCATCTGCACCAGAATTGGCAAGCATCCACCCAACGGGTTGATCTTCTCTTTCTTGTACAGCTCCATCATCGACTGCGAAAGCTTCTGACGGTCATCGCCATGTTGCTCTTTCAGTGCCGCCAGACGAGGTGCTACAGCACGCATGCGCGCCATTGACTTGTAGCTTGCAGCCGACAACGGGAAGAACAGACCCTTGATCAGCATGGTCAGGAAGATAATCGACCAGCCCCAGTTACCCACAATGCTGTGGATATGTTGCAGCAGCCAGAAGATCGGCTGAGCGATGAACCAGAGAATGCCGTAGTCGACAGTGAGTTCCAGCCCTGGGGACAACTCTTTGAGTACCGCCTGGCTTTTCGGCCCTGCGTACAGAGTGGTCGTAGTTTCAGCCTTGGCGCCCGGTGCAACGGTCAGTGCGGGACCTGTGAAACCGATGATGTAATTACCGGCGCTGTCTTTACGGGTGGTAACTGTATTGCTGTCAGCCTTGTTCGGGATCCAGGCAGTCACGAAATAGTGCTGCAGCCAGGCCACCCAACCGCCTTGAACGCTCTCTTTTACCGAGGCTTTGTCGATGTCCTTCATCGAAACCTTTTTGTAAGGCTCCGAAGGTGTCCACATCGCTGCACCCAGATAAGTCGCGGTCCCTGTAGCAGTAGTCGACGACGGGTCCGCGCTGGCGTCACGCTTCAACTGGGCAAACAGGTTGCCGTTCCAGGCTTGAGCGCTCTGGTTATCGATGATGTAAGAGACGGTCAGGTCATACAGGCCGCGCTTGAAACTGAAGCGCTTGATGTAGTTGACGCCCGCATCACTGAATTTCAGATCGACCACCAGATCGTTCTGTCCGTCTGCCAGTTGATAACTTTTCTGTGTGGCAACGTAGACAGGACGACCACCGGCACGAGCATCCGGGCCGTTTACGCCAGTCAGGCCGCTCTGTGCGAGAAAAGTACGCTCGCCACCGTTGTCGAACAGCTGAAACGGAATCTCGGGATGATCCTGACGACGTGGGTACAGTGGCAACCGAAGCTGCACCACATCACCACCTACCGGGTCGATTTCCAGACTCAATACGTCGGTTTTTACCTGAATCAGGTCTTTGCTGACGGCAACCGGCGTTTCGGTCGGCGCGGCAACTTCACCTGTAGCACTCGGAACGTCTGCATTGGCAGGCGCGGTACCTTGTGGAGAATCAGGAAGAGCGGATGTATTGGTGTTGGCGGCAACATTCTGAGTCGGCAGGGCAGCCTGACCATAGTCCTGGTTCCATTTCAGGACACCGACATAGGTCACGATTGCCAGGGCGACGATCAGGATCGTGCGTTTAATATCCATGATTACTCGGCCATCGAAGAGGAACGGGAGGTGGGAGCTGGTGGAACCGGGTCGAAACCACCGGGATTCCACGGATGACAGCGACCTAGGCGACGCAAGGTCAGCCAGCCGCCGCGTACCAGGCCATGATTTTCAATGGCTTCGTACGCGTAGCAGGAGCAACTGGGGTAGAAACGACAGTGATTAGCCATCAGGGGACTAATGGCATAGCGGTAAAACTGGATCGGTACGAGCGCCAGTTTACGCATCAGGACTGTCTACCCCCGCAGTTTCGGTTTTGACTTCTGGAGTTGACCGGCTGCGCGCCAGACGTTTCCAGAGCTTGCCGAAATGCTGAATCAATTCGGGGTTCTCAATATCACCCAAACCTTTACGCGCGACAACTACGATATCCCATCCAGCCAGGTTGTCCTGGTGAAGGCGAAACGATTCGCGCATCAGGCGTTTCAAACGGTTGCGCTGAACGGAGAGCTTTACGCTCTTCTTACCGATCACCAATCCCAAGCGGGCGTGATCCAGGTCGTTGTTGCGCACAAGGAGCAGGAGATTTTTCCCCGGAACCTTGCCGGCGGGGGAGTCAAAGACTGCCTTGAAATGCCGGGGTGTCAGCAAACGCTTTTCCCGACTGAAGTCCTGACTCACCACCTGTGCCGATTAATCAAACTGCCAGACGCTTACGGCCTTTGGCGCGACGACGCGACAGAACTGCACGGCCGTTTTTGGTAGCCATACGAGCACGGAAACCGTGGGTGCGGGCGCGCTTGATGGTGCTCGGTTGGAAAGTACGTTTCATGGTGTGTTACCTGGTTCGTCCACAACGGGCCGGAATGACCCCGTTTTAAGAGAGCGGGGATTCTAGAGAAAGCAAGCTCGCAGGTCAATTTCCAACCAACGTTTCGTGCATTTACTTCTTGAGAGGGCGTGCCAGCGGCTCAGAGGGCTGTATGGAAGAGCCGACGATCCTTAGACATAAAAATAAAGAAGGAAAGTATTTAAAGCTTTTCTGTAAAGCTTATAGAAGCTTAGGGAGGCATCCTCTGTGGATAACTACCGCTAGGCCTTATAGATCAATGTGTACAGCGGATCAAAAGTCTGTCCACAAGCGGTGCTCCGGCTGTGCTGCACCCTCGGAAAACCTGTGCGTGGAATGATGATTTATCCACAGGCTCGTTATCCACAGATTTCAGGCCTGAGTTATGCAATGGGGTCACCCCCAGTTATCCACAGAGCTTATTCACATGCCGTTCGTCGGCATTCGGATCGATAAAAGCTTGATTTCGATGCGCCTCTAAGCGACCTACATGTGGATAAGTCTGCTGGGGGTGGTTACAATGGCCGCTTGTTTTTGCCTCACCGGCTTTCGAAACTTAGGGGATATCCGTGTCAGTGGAACTTTGGCAGCAGTGCGTGGAGCTTTTGCGCGATGAGCTGCCTGCCCAACAATTCAACACCTGGATCCGTCCGCTACAGGTCGAAGCCGAAGGCGACGAGTTGCGTGTCTATGCGCCTAACCGATTTGTGCTCGACTGGGTAAACGAAAAGTACCTCGGTCGTCTGCTCGAGCTTTTGGGTGAGCATGGCCAGGGCATCGCACCTGCCCTGTCCTTATTAATAGGCAGCAAACGAAGTTCTGCGCCTCGTGCTGCACCCAATGCCCCTTTGGCCGCTGCCGCCGCAGCTTCCCAGGCTGCTCAAAGTGTCGTTAGTAATAGCGCTGGTTCGCCTGCGTCGGTTTCGGAGCCGGTGGTGGCGCCCCCTTCAGTCGTGCAGGCATCCCTTGATGTCGATGACGAGCCTTCGCGCGCAAGTTTCGACCCTATGGCAGGTGCCAGTTCTCAGCAGGCCCCAGCGCGGGCGGAGCAGCGCAACGTACAGGTTGAGGGTGCGCTTAAACACACCAGTTATCTGAACCGCACGTTCACCTTCGAAAACTTCGTTGAAGGTAAGTCCAACCAGCTGGCCCGCGCAGCGGCCTGGCAGGTGGCGGACAACCCAAAGCATGGTTACAACCCGCTGTTCCTTTATGGCGGTGTTGGTCTGGGTAAGACTCACTTGATGCATGCTGTGGGTAACCATCTGCTCAAGAAGAATCCGAACGCAAAGGTTGTGTATCTGCATTCGGAGCGTTTCGTTGCGGACATGGTCAAGGCGCTGCAGCTGAATGCGATCAATGAATTCAAACGCTTCTACCGCTCGGTCGATGCTCTGCTGATCGACGATATTCAGTTCTTCGCCCGTAAAGAGCGTTCTCAGGAAGAGTTTTTCCACACCTTCAACGCCCTGTTGGAAGGTGGTCAGCAGGTGATTCTCACCAGCGACCGGTATCCAAAAGAGATTGAAGGTCTTGAGGAGCGCCTCAAGTCGCGTTTCGGCTGGGGTCTGACTGTTGCGGTCGAGCCTCCAGAGCTTGAAACGCGGGTCGCCATTCTCATGAAGAAGGCGGATCAGGCGAAGGTTGATCTTCCCCATGACGCTGCGTTCTTCATTGCGCAGCGCATCCGCTCCAACGTCCGTGAGCTCGAGGGCGCGCTCAAGCGAGTCATCGCTCACTCGCACTTCATGGGGCGTGATATCACCATCGAGCTGATTCGTGAATCGCTCAAGGATTTGCTGGCACTGCAGGACAAACTGGTCAGTGTGGATAACATTCAGCGGACGGTCGCTGAGTACTACAAGATCAAAATCTCCGACCTTTTGTCGAAACGTCGTTCCCGATCGGTCGCGCGGCCACGGCAAGTGGCCATGGCGTTGTCCAAAGAACTGACCAACCACAGCTTGCCGGAAATCGGCGATGTGTTTGGCGGCCGCGACCACACGACCGTGCTGCATGCCTGCCGCAAAATCAACGAACTTAAAGAATCCGACGCGGATATCCGCGAGGACTACAAGAACCTGCTGCGTACTTTGACTACGTGATGCCGACGCAGCTTATCAAGGCAAGGGACTAGACCATGCATTTCACCATTCAACGCGAAGCCCTGTTGAAACCCCTGCAACTGGTCGCGGGCGTTGTCGAACGCCGCCAGACCTTGCCGGTTCTCTCGAACGTGTTGTTGGTCGTCGAAGGCCAGCAGTTGTCACTTACAGGCACCGACCTGGAAGTCGAACTGGTTGGTCGTGTGCAGCTGGAAGAGCCTGCGGAGCCCGGGGAAATCACTGTCCCCGCGCGCAAGCTGATGGATATCTGTAAAAGCCTGCCGAACGATGCGCTCATCGATATCAAGGTTGACGAGCAAAAGCTTGTCGTTAAGGCCGGTCGCAGTCGCTTTACGCTGTCGACGTTGCCTGCCAACGATTTCCCGACCGTTGAAGAAGGCCCTGGCTCGCTGACGTTCAACCTGGTGCAAAGCAAACTGCGCCGCCTGATCGAACGCACAAGCTTTGCCATGGCGCAGCAAGACGTTCGCTACTACCTGAATGGTATGTTGATCGAAGTCCAGTCCGGTGTATTGCGTGCAGTCGCCACCGATGGCCACCGTCTGGCGATGTGTTCGATGGCTGCGGACATCGAGCAGGCCGATCGTCATCAGGTGATCGTTCCACGCAAAGGTATCCTTGAGCTGGCTCGGTTGCTGACCGAACAGGATGGTCTGGTAAGCATCGTTCTTGGTCAGCATCACATTCGCGCCACCACTGGTGAGTTCACTTTCACGTCCAAGCTGGTAGACGGTAAATTTCCGGATTACGAGCGTGTCCTGCCCAAGGGTGGTGACAAGCTGGTCGTTGGCGACCGTCAGGCGCTGCGCGAAGCGTTCAGTCGCACGGCGATTCTGTCCAACGAGAAGTACCGCGGCATTCGTCTGCAACTCGCGAGCGGTCAGTTGAAGATTCAGGCCAACAACCCTGAGCAGGAAGAGGCTGAGGAGGAAATCAGCGTCGACTACAACGGCAGCTCGCTGGAGATCGGTTTCAACGTGAGCTATCTGCTGGACGTACTGGGCGTGATGACCACCGAACAAGTGCGTCTGATCCTTTCCGACTCCAACAGCAGCGCGTTGGTCCAAGAATCTGGCAACGACGATTCGGCTTACGTTGTCATGCCGATGCGCCTGTAACCAGAAGCCATTAGATGTCTCTCAGTCGCGTCTCGGTCACCGGGGTGCGCAATCTGCACCCGGTGACCTTCTCCCCTTCTCCCCGAATCAATATCCTGTACGGCGCCAACGGCAGTGGCAAAACCAGTGTCCTGGAAGCCATCCACTTGCTTGGCCTCGCCCGCTCATTTCGTAGCGCTCGTCTGCAGCCTGTCATCCAATATGAACAACCCGCTTGCACGGTGTTTGGGCAAGTCCAATTGGCTGAAGGTGGTCACAGCAATCTGGGTATTTCCCGTGATCGTCAGGGTGACTTTCAAATTCGCATTGACGGCCAGAACGCGAAGAGCGCCGCACAATTAGCCGAAACCCTTCCATTGCAGCTGATCAATCCAGACAGCTTTCGTTTACTTGAAGGCGCGCCGAAGATCCGTCGGCAGTTTCTGGATTGGGGAGTGTTCCACGTGGAACCTCGGTTCATGGCCACTTGGCAGCGTCTCCAGAAGGCGCTGAGGCAGCGAAACTCGTGGCTTCGACATGGTACACTTGACGGCGCTTCGCAGGCGGCCTGGGACCGGGAACTGTGCCTGGCCAGTGATGAAATCGATGAATTTCGTCGGGCCTATATCAAGACTTTGAAACCTGTCTTTGAGCAAACCTTGAGCGAACTGGTACAGCTTGAAGGTTTGACGCTCAGTTACTACCGCGGTTGGGACAAAGAAAAAGACTTGAGCACAGTGCTCGCCTCTTCTCTCCATCGCGATCAGCAAATGGGGCACACGCAGGCAGGACCACAGCGTGCTGACTTGAGGCTTCGGCTAGGAGGTCATAACGCAGCGGACATCCTGTCGCGCGGTCAGCAGAAACTTGTTGTCTGTGCGCTGCGTATTGCTCAAGGACATTTGGTCAGCCAGGCTCGCCGCGGGCAATGTATTTATCTCGTCGATGATCTGCCATCGGAGCTCGACGAGCATCACCGCAGCGCGCTTTGTCGCCTGCTGGAAGAATTACGCTGCCAGGTATTTATCACCTGTGTAGATCATGAATTGTTGAGGGAAGGCTGGCAGACGGAAACGCCAGTTGCTTTGTTCCACGTGGAACACGGCAGTATCACCCAGACCCACGACCATCGGGAGTGAATGCATGAGCGAAAATCAAACGTACGACTCGTCCAGCATCAAGGTGCTGAAAGGGCTTGATGCCGTACGCAAGCGTCCCGGTATGTACATCGGCGATACGGACGATGGCAGTGGTCTTCACCACATGGTGTTTGAGGTGGTGGATAACTCCATCGACGAAGCTTTGGCTGGCCATTGCGACGACATCAGCATCATCATCCATCCTGACGAATCTATCACCGTGCGCGATAACGGTCGCGGCATTCCGGTGGATGTGCATAAAGAAGAAGGCGTTTCCGCGGCAGAAGTCATCATGACTGTGTTGCACGCCGGCGGTAAGTTCGACGACAACTCCTATAAGGTATCCGGCGGATTGCACGGTGTAGGTGTGTCGGTGGTGAACGCTCTTTCCGAAGAGCTGAATCTGACCGTTCGCCGCAGTGGCAAGATCTGGGAGCAGACCTACGTCCACGGTGTTCCGCAGGAACCGATGAAAATCGTTGGTGACAGCGATTCCACCGGTACTGAAATCCATTTCAAACCCTCCGCCGAGACATTCAAAAATATCCACTTCAGCTGGGACATCCTGGCCAAGCGGATTCGTGAGCTGTCGTTCCTGAACTCCGGTGTCGGCATCGTCCTGAAGGATGAGCGCAGCGGCAAGGAAGAACTGTTCAAATATGAAGGCGGTCTGCGCGCATTCGTTGAGTACCTGAACACTAACAAGACGCCGGTAAATCAGGTCTTCCACTTCAACATCCAGCGCGACGATGGCGTGGGTGTCGAGATTGCTTTGCAGTGGAATGACAGCTTTAACGAAAACTTGCTGTGCTTCACCAACAACATTCCTCAGCGCGATGGCGGTACTCACTTGGTGGGTTTCCGTTCCGCACTGACGCGTAACCTGAACAACTACATCGAGCAGGAAGGTCTGGCTAAGAAGCACAAAGTCGCCACCACCGGTGACGATGCGCGCGAAGGCCTGACCGCGATCATCTCGGTTAAAGTACCTGATCCTAAATTCAGCTCGCAGACCAAAGACAAGCTGGTGTCGTCCGAAGTGAAGACCGCAGTTGAACAGGAGATGGGTAAATACTTCTCTGACTTCCTGCTGGAAAACCCGAACGAAGCCAAAGCGGTTGTGGGCAAGATGATCGACGCCGCGCGTGCTCGTGAAGCTGCACGTAAAGCGCGTGAGATGACTCGTCGTAAGGGCGCTCTGGATATTGCCGGCCTTCCGGGCAAACTGGCTGACTGCCAGGAGAAAGACCCTGCCCTTTCCGAACTGTATTTGGTGGAAGGTGACTCTGCTGGCGGTTCCGCCAAGCAAGGACGTAACCGCAAGACCCAGGCCATCCTGCCGCTCAAGGGCAAGATCCTGAACGTTGAAAAAGCCCGCTTCGACAAGATGATTTCGTCTCAGGAAGTCGGGACCTTGATCACCGCGCTGGGCTGCGGGATTGGCCGCGATGAGTACAACATCGACAAGCTGCGTTATCACAACATCATCATCATGACCGATGCTGACGTGGACGGTTCGCACATCCGCACGCTGCTGCTGACCTTCTTCTTCCGTCAGTTGCCTGAGTTGGTCGAGCGTGGCTACATCTATATCGCTCAGCCGCCGTTGTACAAAGTGAAGAAAGGCAAGCAAGAGCAGTACATCAAAGACGACGACGCCATGGAAGAGTACATGACGCAGTCGGCTCTGGAAGACGCCAGCCTGCATCTGAACGAGTCGGCGCCTGGTATTTCCGGTCCTGCGCTGGAAAAACTGGTCAACGATTTCCGCATGGTCATGAAAACCCTCAAGCGTCTTTCGCGCCTGTACCCGCAGGAGCTGACCGAGCACTTCGTGTACCTGCCGCCAGTGTCGATGGATCAGCTTTCGGATCACGCCGCCATGCAGGATTGGCTGGCCAAATTCGACGAGCGTCTGCGCGTGGGCGAGAAGTCAGGGCTGGTTTACAAAGCCAGCCTGCGTGAAGACCGCGAGCGTAATGTCTGGCTGCCAGAGGTCGAATTGATCTCGCACGGTCTGTCCAACTACGTCACGTTCAACCGCGATTTCTTCGGCAGTAACGACTACAAGACCGTTACCGCACTGGGCGCACAGATCAGCACCCTGCTGGAAGAAGGCGCGTACGTTCAACGTGGTGAGCGCAAGAAGCCAGTCACTGAGTTCAAGGAAGCCCTCGCCTGGCTGATGGCTGAAAGTACCAAACGCCATACCATTCAGCGATACAAAGGTCTGGGCGAAATGAACCCTGACCAGTTGTGGGAAACCACTATGGACCCGAGCGTTCGTCGCATGCTGAAAGTCACCATCGAAGACGCGATCGCTGCCGATCAGATCTTCAACACGTTGATGGGTGACGCTGTAGAGCCACGTCGCGACTTCATTGAAGCTAACGCGCTGGCAGTTTCAAACCTGGATTTCTAAGGTTTTGTAGGTTCTCAAAATAATTGAGAATTTTCACAAATAGTTGAACCGTTAATAAAAAGCCAACGTTGAACAAACGTTGGCTTTTTTACGTCTGTGCAATTAAAAATTTGAAGTTGAACACTTAGGTCTGCAGACGTTTTATCCGGCTAAGCGCATGAGGAAGTTTTCAGCAAAACGTTATTCGCGATTCCTATTTAAGACGCGATTTATAGAAGATATTTACATATAACACGGAACTATAAGATCGGTTTTGTTATGGCTATTTGGCTATAAAGGAATTGTCAGTTGTTCAAGTGTGGCTTAACATCAGTGGCCTTATGTTTTGAAGGTTGATGATCAAACTACTTTCAATGCATGCAAGCTATTAAGGTGTGAGCCTGATCTGATCAACGCCACTAGTGGCATACGAGGATTTTGAAGCGGAGAAGTGAAAGGAGAAGCCAGAATGTAAAAACGCGATCAACCTTGAGAGGATGACCGCGTCGGGATGAAGCTGAGATTGCTAGTGTGGTACTTGTAATCTCTGCCTTTTTTCGGCGCATGTCAACGCTCTCCTAATTTTTCGATCTAAGCGAGGCTTCTCGAGGGCACAGTGTTGCCCGCCGAATCGCCTCCATGAGCCTGCTGGCGCATCCAGTTTTGTGCGCCACGGTCTCGCTCGACCTGGAGAAACATCATGACCGTACGAAAGGTTGTAACCCGCAGATCCTGTCACTTCCGAGGGTTTATTCCCTCCCAAAAAAACGGAAAACCGACACCTTGGGAATCTCAGCTGGAGGGAGTCTTTTTGAGCTTGTTGGAGCTCTCCCCTCAAGTGCTCAGATACGACGTTCAGCCGAGCAAGGAAATTTTCGCGATGGGCGACGACGCGGGGATCTACTACCCCGATGTCCGCGCAGTGCTACGAGATGGCTCGGAGCGGTGGTTTGAGGTCAAGCCAGCCGCAAAGCTTAGCATTCGATATGTGAGCTCACGTTTGAAGGCAATAGGAAGTCACTTCCAGAACACCAATCGGGTGTTCTCGGTGGTTACAGATGAGCAGCTCATGGCCGAGCCTTTCGTTAGCAATCTGCGTAATTTGATGTATTACCGCAGGAGCTCAATGCTCATCAATTTCGATTCGGCGAGCATCGAATCGATGCTGGAAGTTCGCCAGCCAAAAACAATCCATGAACTCTGTGGACTCGTCGGTAATTCGAGGGCTTGGCACCTTCTGGGTCAAGGGGCTTTAGGGGTAGACCTCGATAAGCCTGTCATCGCTGGGGCGCCAATATACCTGCAAGGAGGTCACCGTCATGGAAACTTTTTCTCTTAAGGTGGGATTGGTGGTCACGCTGCACGGAGCGAAACTCAGACTAAGAAAAAGCTTGGGTAACGGAGTGCTGCTTTGGACCAATGAGCTTGATGAGCCGTCCAAAATAAAGGAGTCAGATTTTTATAGTTTTTATGATTCCAGAGAACTATTTATAGATGAGGAGCAGCCACATCTTGGCATGATCCCAACCGTCAGAAATGCGCCCCCAGACATCACATGCTTCCCCGAAACTCATGCTGGAATGGCTTTCCGGCGACGTTCTTATTTAGTTAGGTTGGTTAATAGCGTCGGACTTATGTTGCCGCCCAATAGGTGTCTCCGCAAACTCATCCAAGAGGTGGCCAAGGACACAGGCGACACGCTTCCTCCCCCGTCGGTTTCCACGGTAAGAAGATGGTTCAACCTCTTCCGGACCGGAAGCATCGTTAAGTTGGTGCCCCACCACACTGACAAAGGTCGCAGCCGTATCATCCAGGGAGAGCTGGAAGAGCTTGTTTCCGATTTGATCGAGACGGATTACCTGACTCTTGAGCGCCCTCTCGTTTCGCCGGTCTATGAGAAGCTCAAGTCACAGATAGAAAAGGTAAATGAAGGTCGGCTACCGTCTCTTAGGTTGGTTGTGCCATCTGAGATGACCTTCAGGCGGTACGTTGACAGCATGGACCCCTACGCATTGGATACGGGCCGCTTGGGTAAACATGCCGCTAACCAGATTCATCGAACCGCGATAGGCAAGCTGACGGTAGAGAAGATTCTGGATCGTTGGGAGATTGACCATACCCCACTGGATATCCTGGTGGTCGATGCGAACACGGGTAAGCACATTGGGAGGCCATTTTTAACGATCGTACTTGACCGTCATTCTCGGATGATCATGGCTTACCTGATTCATTTCGCTGCGCCAAATACAGAAAGTGTGCTGCGTGCCATTGAGCGTGCGATCCGCCCGAAAGCGGCTTGGCTCGCACGATTTCCTTCGGTGCTGAGCGAATGGCGAGCTCACGGACTACCCTCCCGGATTGTTCCCGACAACGCAGCTGAGTTTCACGCGGACGACCTGATCAACGCGTTTAACGAGCTGGGTATCGAGATAATGTATCCGGCATCTCGTGCCCCCCAAAAGAAAGGAGCGGTCGAACGATTCTTTCGTACGTTGAATGATGGGCTCATACACCGACTGCCTGGCACCACGTTCTCAGATACGAAAGAACGCGGTGATTACCCCTCGGAGGCACTCGCGTGTCTGACGCTGGAGGATCTCGAAGCCAAGTTGGTCAAATGGATAGTCGATGTTTATCACCAACGAACGCATCGTGGTCTGCCTGCCCTGATGAGTCCTGCACAAGCTTGGCTTGCTGGGGAGAGGCATCGTCATATTTGCCTACCAACCGATTTAGATGCGCTGGAGTCTGTCCTTGCCAGGCGTAAACACTCCCCCGTTCATCATTATGGGGTGGAAGTCGGGACACACGTCTACCATTCCGCTGAACTTGCTGAGCTGAAAATGAAGCTCGACGATGGTGAAAAAGTCCAAGTGCGGTACCGAGACGAACTCGGACACGTTTGGATACATGATCGCTTCAGGAACGTGTTCATCCTAGTATCAGCTAAAGATAAACGTCTCATTGGTCTTAGTCGCGAGACCTTTGATCTGGCTAGGGAAAAGCTGCGTCACGCGGGCAAACGATCCCCGTCCTTCGAGGCAGTTCACCAAGCCTATCAGGACATCATGAATGACGTGGCTGATCTGAAACGATCCCAGAAGACTCGTGAACGTCGCGAGGCAGCAAAAGTGAAACTTGATCGTGGCGGGCTGCAGCCCCCCTCTGTCCAACTGAACTCGGAGAAAGCTGCGGACTTTATCGATGGAGACATCGAGACGGACGCTATTCCCGGCTATTCAGTCGTTTCGCGCGCACCTCAAATGAGGAAATCATAATGAACGCCATTATCGATACTCAATCGCCTTTCTCTCTGCGCCAGCATTTTATTTGCAGCCCGCAGAGTGATCATGCCATAGCGCGCATGGAGGAGGTTCGACAAGACACGCTGAGGACGCAGACTAGTAAGGGACTGGTTATCCAGGGTCCGAGCGGCGTTGGCAAGAGCTCGCTGATACGCGAGTACATGCGATCAGAAGCTGATGAACATCCAGAATCGAAGAACTCGGTCCTGGTTGTGGAGATGCCCTCATCACCTTCCAAGAAAAACCTTGCGACTGCTGTATTGACTGCAATGAAGGACCCCTTCGCCACGGCACGTGGCCATTCAGCCGAGCACAAGTTTTCTCGGATCATCACATTGCTGAGAAACCAGCGAATTACGATGGTCATTCTGGACGAGGCTCAACATCTCGTTGATTACAAGAAAGTCGGTGCGTACGAGGCCGCTGATTGGATCAAGAGCTTGATGAACGAGGCAGACATTACGGTGGTACTCGTCGGGCTTAAGCGAACTGAGGGATTGCTGTGGGCTAACGAGCAACTGCGTCGTAGATTCTCGGCCAGCATCGACTATGGAAGGTATGACCTGACCGAGGAAACCTGGAAGCAATTCGCGGGCTTACTTAAGGCCGTTCAGAGCTTGCTGCCTGTTGAGAGTATCAGCTTTCTTTCCAAGGACATGCTGCAACGCTTTCATCTGGCTAGTTTTGGATTGATCGATTACCTGATCAAGATTCTGGACCGCTCTGTCTGGCTGGTGCAGCACACTGGGGCTGAAGGCATTGACCTAGGTGTGCTTTCCCAAGCGTTCAAGGATGAGGTGTGGAGCCGCGTTCCTGGTGAACGGAACCCGTTCACCACCACTTTCGATTTCCGTCCGCTAACGGGCGGTCGGGAGCCTTTCGAGAACTTTGATCAGCCTTCAGCCTAAGAGGTAGCCGGGGGCAACCCCGGCTTTTTTACCTATGCAACACGAATTCTACGCGGACCTACTGGCTTTAGAATCTTCATTGAAGAAGTCTCGTGAGGCAGAGGCACGCTCAGCCGCCATAATGCAGATGCAACGCGCCTTTGATCAGCTGGCTGTACCTCAAGTGAATCTGCTGGTGAAGAGCGATCTGAAGCCTGGGGAGAGTCTCGATAGCCTTTTGTTTCGTGTCGCGAAGCTCAACCACCTGCTTGGCATTTCACAATTGAAGATCGCATTGGACATTCCGGTCGGTGCGTTTAATGCGCAATTAGAGAACAGGAGGGAGCAGCTTCAGAAGTGCACGGGCACCACTTTAGATTCCCTCCGCGATTCGATGCCCCTGGAACAGGGTAACGGCGTGAGATTGGGAGGGCATAATTTCGTAGCTCGATTGGTGTCACTCAAAACGCCACGGATCTGTCCGATGTGTATAAGGGAACACGGGCTGGCGCGGGCACATTGGATGTTGGCGCCACTCGCTGTGTGTGAAGAACACGGCTGTTACCTTTGGGATGAGTGTCCCGCTTGCCATGCCGTTTTAGGGGATAACCGACCCGAGTTGGGCATGTGCCGTTGTAGTGGTCGCTTTGAGGATGGTCCTTCGATCGCAGCGAGTGCAGCTGCTGTTGCGCTTGCCTCATTTATTGTCAGCTTGTACACGCGACGTACGAATGCTTCGCCAACCGAGAATTGCGGATTTGACTTCAGCCACTTGATGCCTTTTGGGCTGACTGGGGTGCTGAAGCTGGTCGTATTTCTAGGTGTGATCTCGAGTGATCGGAAGAGTATGGCGCTCAATTTGAACCGCCGTCTGGTCTCGATGCGCATAGTACGTTCGAACTTCGAGCGAGCGGCTGTTGCACTTTCTGACTGGCCTCGTGGGTTGTTTACTTTGCTCAGGGACGGCATGGCCTACGTCCCCTGGCACGGCACGCCAAACGCGATTTACGGCTGTTTGGTTCATGTCCACGACCTCGCCATGGACAATCTAGACCGCAAGGCGTTTAAGCTCATTTCAGAAGGCCTCAATGCTTTCCTGAAAACCCCAGAAGCCTGGCATGAAGCCGTTTAGTGGGAGAGTAGCGATTATGTTTGGGCTTTTGATAACCCCCTCCCCCGAACCCGGCGAGAGCTTTTACGGTTACTTGTACAGAACAGGCGACGCCAACGGTTTGACTGGGTTAGAAGTAATCGATTTGCTACGCCGAAGCTTCGCCGCAGGTCAGGCAGAGTGGAAGCAGATCCATTTTCCTCCCAGCTGGTCGTTGCTGGTCGAAGAGCTGATCACTCCAACGACCGATGCCATAAGGTGTTGGTCATTACGGTACCGAAAATGTTGCACGCAGTGCTTGAGCCAATCGCCTCACTGGCGTGAGGTTTGGGACCTTACGTTAGCTACATGCTGCTCGACTCACGAATGTTGCCTTCGGGACCATTGCTCTGCATGTGGCGTCCGATTCAAAGCCGATGTTATGGCTAGGCTCGAGTGCACCGAGTGCGGAGCGTCACTTTTGCAGGACGCCGCGCCCGTCCGTGCAGATCCCATGGGGATATGGCTCACATCTGAATTTGGACATCGTTTGCGGGGAACAGCCGGTCGATCGCCGTCGTTAGCGCACCTGACGCTTAGCGAATTTCATGAGCTCGCTAAAAGGTTTGGCGTACGTGCCTCGCACTCTTTGATTCCAAAGCCATTGAAGCTGAGTGGTGCCGGTGATTTGATAGTCGCCGCCCCGCTGGCCGAAGCAGCTGGTCGCGTTTTGAGCGACTGGCCGCTTGGGTTCCACTCTTTTTTGAAGGGGGTAACTTTGGAGGCGGATGCATCCTCAATTTGGAAGCTTGGTAGCGTGTTTGGATCGACTTACACCGACATCCATGAAGGGCTGAACGGATCATCTTTCGATTTTGTGCGGAACGCCTTCTACAGCTTTATCCAATCGTTGTGGGAAGCGCCGTTGGCAAAACGCAATCGGCGTCTCCCCGTGGGCACGATCGTAGACCACCGCTGGGTTTCGATTCCAAAAGCGGCTCAGCGCTTGGGGATTAAAAGGGCCCTGCTGCGTCGGATGGTGTCTGCCGGTGAGCTGTCCCACCACTCCAAGGAGTTCGCATCCGGACGCACAGGCGTAGTGGTTGAGTTCTTACAACTCAGGGATCGCAGGGGGCAGCTTATAAATGCGATCAGCTTGGAGGAAGCCGCTGACATTTTAAAAATTACTGAATATCGCGTACGGCAACTGCTGGACGCTGGCTTGCTGCAGTACTTCGGCGGCACACCTCCGCAAGGAGGGCGATGGTGGATTGACCACATGTCGGTGACTAATCTTGCAATACCGATCCCTTGCCCGGGCGTTACTGACGGGTTGGTGTCAATCGCCTATCTTGCGAAGCATGAACTGTCGGCCGAAGGTGGGTTGGTTGAGTTAATAGCGTCCATTCAGCATGGGAAAGTCCGTGCATATTTTGCAGCTCAGGAAGATCAGTTCGCATTGGGACGATGGCTTGTCGATCGGGATAGTTTTGCTCGTACTTATCAGACTCGGTCGAGCTTGAGCGTCGCTGAGGCTGCGAGCTTGCTCGGGGTTAAGCAGGAAGTGGCGTACGCACTGGTGCGAAGCGGGCTCTTGGCCAGTTACTCCGCTCCGTCAGGTCGTGTGATTGCTAGATTCGTTAGCATGGAGGCAATTGAGACCTTCAATTGCTCATACGCTTTCGGCTCAGAGCTGGCCAAGGCAGCCAGGACATCCCCGAAATCTGTTGTTGCTGACATGACAGGTCGTGGGATTTCTCCAGTCGCTGGCCCTGGGATCGTGGGTGCTGAGTGCAGGCACTACGTTTGGCCGAGATCCGTTTGCCGACTGCGATGAAGTCATACCCGCCGTCCGAGAATTCATACGGCCGCCGTCTCCCACCTGCGCAATGATTAGGTGTGGCGCTTAGTCGCTCGGACGCGACGAGTTGGACACGCCGCGCTATCTCGAGTCAGAACATGACCTAGTCTTTTACAGATTTGCTTTTGGAGCGGGGGTGAGCCGATTGCTCTCCTGCTCGACGAAACTCTGCTCGAACCTCTCTAATTGCCCCATTCAAAGGAGCAAAAAAGATACGCGGAGCCTCCTTGGCGCTGCGCATAAACTCATCGAAAAATGTGGTTCTCATGCGTATCTTCCTTCGGATGGATGCAAGCCAGTACCAATCATAGTAGCGGGAATCGACAGCAACGTGATCTAGGATCATGGCGTTGATCGGGACTAAGTTGAAGCGCTGGGTTGGATGTACGGTAAGCGTCCGGCCAAGTCATCTACCCAGCCCCGCAAAGGCAAGACATGGTGTGCACTTAAATTTAAGTGGGCACCAGTTCTAGCCTTTTAAGCGGGTATTTCATGCAGCCAACACGCCGTTCCTATTCCAAGTCCTTCAAAGTCCAAGTCCTTCAAGAGTGTGCCCAGCCCGGTGCTTCAATTGCCAGCATCGCACTCAACCATAGCCTCAACGCAAACCTCGTCCACAAATGGATTCGGCTGCAATCTCAGAAAAGCACAGCGGTGCAACCTGCATTTATTCAATTACCCGTGTCCCTGACTGGAGCACAACCCCACGCAACATCATCGAATATCTGCGTCGAAATCCATCACCCGCGCGGCACCGTAAAAGTGAACTGGCCTACTGAAAATGCTACTGCCTGCGCAACCTTTCTACGAGACCTTTTGCGATGATTCGTATCGACTCCATCTGGCTCGCCACCGAGCCGATGGACATGCGCGCAGGCACCGACACGGCGTTAGCCAAGGTGATTGCGGTGTTCGGTGCGGCGCAGCCGCACTGTGCTTATCTGTTCGCCAACCGCCGCGCCAATCGCATGAAAGTGCTGGTGCATGACGGCTTCGGAATATGGCTGGCGGCGCGCCGGCTAAACCAAGGCAAGTTCCACTGGCCTGGCATTTTCCACGGTTCTGAGATGGAGCTGGATACCGAGCAACTTCAGGCATTAGTGCTGGGGCTGCCATGGCAACGCGCAGGTTCTGGAGGCTCGATCACACTGCTTTAACCGCTACTATTAGCCTATCGGTCTATCGCCGCGAATTGCCTGCTCTGGCAAAATCGGCCCCATGACTTCGCTACCCAATCTCGATCACCTGACCCCTGAACAACTGCGCGCCTTGGCGGCGCAGTTGATGCAGCGTGTCGAGACGCTCGACCACCAGGTCGACACGCTGGGCAAGACGGTAGATACGCTCGACCAACAAGTTGAGACGATGGGCAAGACCGTTGAGACAATGGGCAAGAAGATCAGCCGCGACCAAACCCTGATCGAGAAATTGACCCACGAGATCGCGCAACTCAAGCGTTTGAAATTTGCCAAGCGTAGCGAGCAGATGAATCCCGAGCAGGCCAGCCTGCTCGATGATCTGATCGACACCGATATCGCGGCAATTGAAGCAGAGCTTCAAAGCTTGCAGGCAGTGATAACACCAGCTGAGAAAAAGCAGAAGCCCAAGCGCACTGCATTACCGGCTGAGTTTCCACGCACACTGATCCATCACGAACCGGACAACACTCACTGCCCATGCGGCTGCGCCCTCAAGCGCATCGGCGAGGACATCAGCGAGAAACTGGACTACACGCCCGGCGTATTTACCGTTGAACGCCATGTACGTGGCAAATGGGTTTGCGATGACTGCGAAACGCTGATCCAAGCACCCGTTCCGGCGCAGGTCATTGATAAGGGCATCCCGACTTCGGGCCTGCTCGCCCACGTCATGATCGCCAAGTTTGCCGACCATCTGCCGCTTTACCGTCAGGACTCGATCTTCGGTCGAGCTGGCCTGGCGATTCCACGCTCAACCTTGGCTCAATGGGTGGGTGTGACTGGGGTTCAGTTGCAGCCGCTGGTTGATGCGCTGCGCGACGTGGTGCTCGGGCAGCAGGTTATTCACGCCGATGAGACACCTGTGCAAATGCTCATGCCGGGAACTAAGAAAACCCACCGTTCTTATGTTTGGGCCTATGCCACCAGCCAGTTCTCGAACGTGGCAGCGGTGGTTTACGACTTCAGCCCAAGCCGCGCTGGAGAGCACGCTCGCAACTTCCTAAATCACTGGAAGGGCAAGCTGGTCTGCGATGATTTTGGCGGTTACAAAGCCAGCTTCGAACTAGGCGTGACCGAGATTGGGTGCATGGCTCATGCGCGGCGTAAGTTCTTTGAACTGCACGCTACGAATAAAAGCACGCTTGCGGAGCAGGCCCTGCGTTACATCCAGTTGCTGTACGAAATCGAAAGCGAAATTCGCGATCTGGAACCGGATTTACGGCGCCGAAAACGGCAAGAAAAGGCCGCCCCGATAATGAACATGCTGCATACCTGGATGAGCGCCCAGCGCGATCTTGTGCCCGAAGGCTCAGCCATCAGCAAAGCACTCGATTACAGCCTGAAACGCTGGGCAGCGCTGTCGCGCTACCTCAATGACGGGGCTGTACCCATCGATAATAATTGGGCGGAAAACCAGATACGACCATGGGCTCTCGGGCGCAAGAACTGGCTGTTTGCAGGGTCGTTGCGCAGCGGCAAACGGGCGGCAGCTATCATGAGTTTGATCCAGTCTGCGCGCCTGAATGGTCATGATCCGTATGCATATCTGAAGGATGTTCTCACGCGCCTGCCGACGCAGCGGGCGAGTGAAATCGATCAGTTGCTGCCGCATAAGTGGCAACCGTTTTAATCACGCCAGGCTTGATGCCCGGACGCATACGTAAAATCCCCTAATCTGAAGGTGCTGTGTAAAACTCTTACTTTGGTGACGATCACCGCCTCCAGACATCGCGAGAGATCACATGATTGACGGTTCGGCTGTTTTGACAGTGTTTTTGGTCTACCTGGCTGGTGTCGTTATTCCTGGGCCGAATTTCGTTGCAGTCGTCCATAAAGCGGTGGCTGCTACCCGGTCTGAAGCTCTAGCCTTGGTAGCGGGAATCGTGGTGGTCAACCTGTTCTGGTCAACCTGTGCGATTGCAGGCCTAGGGATTGTATTTGCTGCGCTCCCTTGGGCTGCGCTTGTTGTAAAGGTACTGGGGGCAGCGTATCTGATGTGGTTCGGGCTCCGATTGCTAATCAACGCAGGGAGGAACGCTATCGGCCCGCTAAATGATGCCATCGCTGGTAGTTGCCGACAGTCATTTACTCAAGGGGTGATTACCAACATCGGTAACCCCAAGTCCATGGCCTTCTATGCTGCTGTTTTTTCAGCCGCAGCTCCCGCCCACGTTTCGCTAGGCACGTTTTTGTCGATGCTGGCAGTTGTAGTGGTGGTTTCAATGGCTTGGTATGGAATGGTCGCAATCGCTCTTTCGCAGCCTAAGATTGCTTTCGCTTATCGAGGAAGGAAAAAAGCAATTGACCGGCTGTGCGGTGGGTTGATTTTGTCGTTGGGGATCCGCCAGCTGGTTTAGCAATAATGTGACTGAAAACTGGGCTGGCTAGGTGACTTCGCTGGACGCATACGATGTACGAAGGTTGTGTGCGAGCGCGAAACCAGTTGCCTCCCAATGGCTACAACTGGCGTAGGAACCCCGTCGATGGTTGGGACATCAGCGTAGGGTGAGACCTCGATGTAATGGCTGACGTCGAATCGACCCAATGGCCATGGCACGCTGACCCAATACCGATCAGTGAAAATCAGCCCTGATATCGGTTCATGAGGGTGGAGCTTGGGTCAGTAATGTTTCAGCAGTTGGGTCAATTCTGCGCTAGCGATAACACAGTAATCTCATTCGGCTCCATCCACCTTTTTCATCGCTTCTTTCATGTTTTCAAAATACTGCTTTTCAAGTATACCCAGAGCCTTGAACGCTTTGACCCGCTTAGTCGGGTCTTCAATGTCTAAGTTCTCGCCAGCCTTGTCTAGCTCAGCATGCGCGAAGTCAGCAAATTTATCGATGATTTCCGGCATCGTCATAAGCATGCTCGCGTCGTATTGCTGCAATGCTTTCGACGTGAAATAAGACCGCACAGCGTGAGCCCGCTCCGACACTTTTGAACTCCAGATAAGCTGCGCGAGCCCGACACCTTGTTGAATACCTCCAAGCATTACCTCAATGAACTGTATCAAGCCGACGTGGCTGATCATGAACTCAGCAGAACCCTGATACTTCGAATTCGCCAGTGCATTTTTCAGCTGCCGATCTGCTGTGACGAAAATAGCTTTTTCGCCCTTTTCAATCTCGCTACTGAGTACGGAGACCTGAATGGCATCATGCTCAATCAGCAACGGCGTTTTGCCGTAAGACAGGGACTGGGCGTATGCCCGTTCCATGATGCTGTAAAGCTCTGAAAATACCGTGCTTTTAGGTATTGAAACGACCTCAAAACCTTGTTTGATCAACCATGTCTTGAGCTTGGACTCATTGCTGAATGGGGCAAACCGCGCAAGATATTCCGGGAACGTGATCTCATCGTTGTTTGCGATCCAGTTGGCGAAGCCAGCAATGAAGACGTTCGTGTTTGTAGAACCGTTGTACATTGCATCGCTCATGGCGATGGCTTTGAAGTCATCTCCAGCCTCCCTGAAATAGGCTTCCGCCTTGGCCTTATGGCTGATTATTTCATTGAGATAAACGTCTGCGACGAGGAGCTTCAGGCTAACTGCCGCGGAGCTGGAGGCTTCCTTGAGCTTCGCAATCGCCTGCTTATAGAGCGCGGTATACGCATGCCCTTCCGCAATAATTGGGAGTACAACGCTGGCGTCGAAATAAATCTTTCTTGGCAGGATAGCTTTGTTGAGCAAGATCGAATGAGGGGATTTGAATGCCAATTCGATCGCAAAGCTCAATCGTCCCAACTCGGAAAGGATTTCGGCTTCCTCAACGGTCGGATGGGCAAACTGATCCTGAAGCACTCGCAGTAGACGTTCTTTGTCGAATGTGAAGATATCGTGGGCGCACTCATTCATCAGCGATGCTACCGATATCGCCTCAGGCACTCGTCCTGCGGAAAATGCTACGCCCAAGTCCCAACCGCGACGATTAATAATGCCGTCAAAGAATCGACCGATCACGACGCGGACGTTCTCAGGCACATCCCAGCCCTCCGAAACGAAGGCGCGGCTGATAGTACTTTCAACCAAACGCTCCATGACAATACCCAGAAGATCAGAGTCTTCCTTTTCCCCAATCCACACATATGAGTCGTCAGCTTGATAGGCGCACAGACCAGAGTCCATGAGTGAGCTCAACGCGGATTCCAGAAGGTAAATTACCTCTGCACTGTTCACGCCGAGCGTGAGCCGCATTTTATCGTTTAGCTGAGTGTTACTGATCGGCTGCGGAGCGCATTCTTGAAGGAGGGCGGATACTACTCCTTCCGCCACCGCAACTCTAAGAGCCTTCGAGGACCCTGCGTGCGCCCTGGCATAGCAAGTTGCTAAAAACTGCTTGGTAAAGCTGAAAGGAGAGTTCTTGACCGCTTCAGCTTCAGGGTTCTGTTTAGCGTTGTTGAACTGCGCCAACCCAGACCATAAAGCCGCGTGGCCATCTTTGGCGTCATACCTGATAACCTCAATATTCAGATGGTGTGCTTTTTGGACAAATTCTGAGTCTATGTCAGAAGGGAGCAAAGCCAGATGCCGTCCGGCTGACGAGCTTCCGAATTTTTTCTCCAGCTCGCCAAACACGTGGCGAATGGCTGGATCGTAAAAGGAAAAGCCAAGAAACAGGACGTTTCTGTGCGAAAAGCATGTGCGCAGCAGTTCGAGATAAGTCTCATCCTTCAACAGATTTTCAAAATGCTGCTTTGATAGCACGATGCATTCTGGGTGTTCGACAGCACCATGGATTCGCGCAACGAATTGCTTTTCTTCCCATTGGGCCTGTTTGAAGGATGCATCTCCATATTTGTAGTCTCTTGGAGGCCTGCCTTTGGCGGTGCCGATGGCTTGAAGAATGCTCTCATCGAAGTTGGTCGTGAGACACCCTTTAAATGGAAGTCTAGCTACGTCAGAGATGGCGCCTGCATCGTATTCTGCCAAAAGATCGGCCACCAATTTGTACTTATCGCCGGTATTCATTTCATCACTCAGCATGAAATAGTCTACGGCGGTGGTGAGATCCCCTTTTTCAGCTCGCTTTGCCATCATGTCAGCTGTGGCGGAATCAAAAGGCTTGATCCCCTCAGCTAGTTGATGAATGAGCCCCCGCCACGTAGGCAACCCCGCTTTCACCGACACACCTGCTCCTGTGAATAGAATCGGGTCAGTGGCGTTATGAAAGAATTTTTTCAAAGCTCCAGCGATGACATCGGTCATGTACTTCAATCTCCCTTTGACGCTCAGGCCTTCCGAAGCATCTGGTCATTGGCGAACGCCGAGCTCTGGTCAGATGCTGTTTCCCTGACTGCCAAAGCCCGCTTATCGTTACAAAGAATGTCACAGAAGATTGGCAATTTGCCATTAGCTGCTCTAAGTTTTTATGCCTCCAGCCTCCAGCCTTGAGTTCGTGTGACGGTTTCCCCAACCTCATTACGCCACCTTAGGATCGTCTCCGGCGTAGCTACAAACGGGCCTGGTTCTCCTCTGGCGAAATGGGACCGCTGACAGGCTGCTCTGGCTTTATCACTCGTAGGATAAAAAAGCTGTGATTCCATTCTGCGGGTCGATGATCCCGACTGCGATTTCGACTCGGCCGCCCACGAGTCGGGCCAGCGAGATCACATTGTTATCGTGAATTACGAATCGCTGGCCGCTTGGTAGAAGTCTCGGGCGGATGGTGGCTTGCTGGACCAGGGGAAGTCGCCACATCCCGGTGCAAGCCCCTGCTCACTCAGCAAGCAGCTAGGCCCTCTGCCATGCAGAAGCCTCAGTCTTGACGCTGACGCCGAACGGACCCAGTTGCCGAGATCTCACTAACCCAAGCTGACTCCTCGCGAGTCATTGTCTGTGCTGGATTTGTCCAGGTCTGGAGATGGGTCAGTTTTGTCAGGCATGCGGGTCAAATCGGCGTCGGCGACAACACTTTCAATCGCATCAGGCGTGATTGTTCATCCCGAGTAACTGCATACGCTCACCTCATCGGTTACTTGGGAACGCGAATTGAGCGGCTTCATGGGTTGCGCGTTTGGGCCAGCTTTGAGTGATAGCTTTGCGTTTGGTGGAAAACCGCACCCCGTCCGGGCCGTAGGCATGAAGGTCGCCAAACAGCGAACGCTTCCAGCCACCAAAGCTTTGATACGCGACCATAGCTGGTAGTGGAACGTTGACGCCGACCATCCCCACCTCGATTTCATCGCAGAACAGGCGAGCCGTTTCACCATCTCGTGTGAAAATGCAGGTGACGTTCCCATATTCTTAAACGATGCTAGGTAGACTTAATCCGGACTCCGGGCGGGAAATGGCTCCAAAATTCAAGGATTCAGATTGATGTCGATTTCTGTTGGGAGCTTCTTCCATCCTTACTCAAGCTTTCTGCATGGGGCTGCATACAACCTCTGTCAGATTCTGGACGGGTTAGGCGTGGTGTCATCTAGCTTCATAGAACGTAACAGCACTGGAGAAATTATTGGAGGCTACTGGTCACCAGAAGAAGCCTCTGTAATTACTCTTGGGTATCTAGTGATGCTGTCGTTGCTACTGGTTCCTCTTATGGCATCGGCGGCGTATACCGTGAGCAGGAAGCGAGGCGTAATCATCTTCTTCATGCTCCTGTGTCTTCCGGGTGTGATGAACTGCTTCGGTATGCTTCCTTCAATCAACTATCTGCCAGCCCGTTACACCGTCCATGGCTTAGGGACGCTAGGTAGTGCGATCGGACTTATCCCCCTACTGATGATATGCACCGCCGCAGGCTGGGCCACCATGGTTCTAGCTTATGACAATCTCAACCTTACAGATCGCTTTCGCCATATCTACGACCACTTCTGGTTTCCACTGGCGTTGGTCGCAGCAGTGTTCTTCGTGGCGGACAACGGCGCACGCGAAGACACAGGGATGTTCGCCGAGGAAGTGGCTAGCATTCGCTCTTCAAGTAGCTATCTGCTGAGTCAAATCAGGCGATACGACGACTACTGTAAAGCCAATGGTATCGAGCAAATGAAATCGTGCCGATGGAGCCGGGACTCCCAGTGGTTTCTCACTCAGATCAAGGAAGGAGATGCCGGCTATTTCCTCGATTTCGCACCCAACGATTCAAAAGGATTTTACGCGGCGGGCCGCAGGACGATCAGCGATGAAGATGTGCTCACCATTCGCAAAGAAATCTCTGAATATAATCAGCGTCTGTGTCCCATCAGGTATCTTTCCAACGATATTTCGCAATCTGCGCCGCTCTCTAGTATCTGTGAATATGTTCCCTACAGCAGGTGCTTGGCCAAGCCTGACGGGCCGCCAGGTCTAGTGGCAGATGGTATTCTGAATCACACAGTAGCTTTGGCCAGCGAATGCATCATCCCTCGGCTGGCAGCCTCCAAGCCGTCGTTGAGAGATCTATCGGCGCTTGTCAACCAACATGATCAAGCGAAAAACAACCGTTGGCTCTACTTTCTGGCCGTGGCCGTAGCCGTAGGAGCAAAAGTGGCGCTCGCGACTACTAAGCTTTGTCTGATGGATACACGTCTATCTGATAGACGTCGAGTGCTGCGAGCCGTGCGGCATCGCCTCCGCCAGTTCGTTCGCGCGATAAAGTGGCTGCTGATTGTTGCGGGTCAGTGGATATGGTTTGCTGTCATCCGTATATCCAAGCGGATCAGACGAACATAGCCAAGTAGGGCTGTTTGGTCCGTGGTGTCCCGGGCATGGGGTAAAGAGTTCGCCCATGCTTTGCTCAGATGGGGCTCTTCGATCAGCATAATGGACCTACTGGCATTTCAAATAAGCAGAAACTAGGCCCAGGCAAAAGAAAAGAAAGCTGTACCTGCAGGCTTTGGAAGGCACGCTGAATGAGTATGGCGTGCAATCCCTTTGAAGCATCGCGGGAGCACACCTTCCATATCCACAGCGTGCTGACAGCGTTTGTCAGGGAGTCGGCTCGATATGAATAGCTTTATCAAACGTAGTGCCATACCTGCTAGCGGTTATGCTTTCCAAAACCTGGTGGGCATCAAGGCGCTTTGCGAATGGCTGGACACCCCTTCTCTGTACGAGTGGGTTAAGTTCGAGGCGGAGGACGAGGAAGAGGCTCGTGGCCTTGACGATATCGTCATCCAGCGTTCGGACGGCCAGATGGAACTTATCCAAGTCAAGTTCACGGTCAACGAGTTCAAGCCCGATTATGCGTTGTCATGGCACTGGTTGACGGATCGCAAAGGAAAGAAGGGCACCTCTCTTCTTGAAAAGTGGACGAAAGCCTTTTTCCGGATAGGCCCTGACAGAGCAGCACGAACTGAGCTCATCACGAACCGCAGGCCAGATGCCGAGTTTGCGTCCTCTCTCTCCGGCGGGAGGGTGCTATGGGAGCGGCTTGACGACTCACTGCGCCAGACGCTGGCGCAGCATGCTGGTGGTGAAGAAAAGGCACGAGTGTTTTTCGACAGGTTTGAATTCAACCATAGCTACGCAGGTCATCAAACGCTGACCGGGGAGGTATCGGCACAGCTTCAAGCGAAGCATACCAATCATGAAGGCTGGTTGGCCCTTTACCGAGCGACCTTCGAGTGGAGCATGTTCAAAAATGCCCCTGCGCCTGATGGTCGGATTACGCTGGGCATTTTGCGCAGCACCATTTCTGAAATGCAGCCACGGCCCTTGGATCAAGAGTTCCGAGTGCCTGCGGGTTATCGGCCTCCAGATCCGGCATTTGCGACCGATTTCATCGAGCAAGCCATGAAGGGCGATTGGAACTGCCGTGTACTTTGGGGATCGCCAGGTCAAGGCAAAAGCACGTTTCTTAGCCATTTTTGCGAGCAGATCCAGTCTTTGGGTGTCATTACGATTCGGCATCACTATTTTCTCGATCTTCAAGACACCTCTGAGCGATTCAGTTTGGCAAGCGTTGCTCGATCGCTCATGTCCCAAATGGAGTCAGAGCTCCCTGAGGTGGCCGTTTCCCTTGATAGACGCCCTGAGAATTTGAGAATTTGGCTAAGCCATTGCGGCGCGGCTTGTGCTCGTGCGGGAACACGCCTGGTATTGATTATCGATGGGCTAGACCATGTTTGGCGAGAGAATGACGAGCGCATTTCGCCACTCAATTCGCTGTTTTCTCTGCTATTTCCAGTCCCTCAGGGGGTTACGATCGTGCTCGGCACTCAGCGCGTTGGTGACGAACAATTGCCACCAAGGCTGCATCAGTTCGTGGAGCCTGAGTGTTGGGTAGAGCTTCCAAGAATGCAGGTGCCCTCGATAACGGCTTGGCTGGCGGCTCACTACGATTCGAACGCATTTGAACTCCCTCCAGGTGTTACGCCCGATCAAGCAATGGGGGCGTTGGCCGAGGCATTTCTATCGCTAAGCGAAGGGCACCCGTTGGTGCTCACATATACGTTTATGAAGATGATCCGCGATCATCGCGTGCTTTCTGCGCAGATAGTTCGCCAGAGTGATTCAGCTCCCCATGGAGATGCACTTGCTTACTACACGTCGCTCTGGCAACGGCTTTCCTGGGATGCCAAGGACGCTCTGCATCTCGTAGCAGAGGATAATTTCATCTGGCCTTCTGGAGCTTTGGAGCAGTGCCTCCAGTTGAAGAATGTCAATTTAGAGGCTGAGATTGGTCACTTGCTGGCAACCGTCGATGTCGGTGTCAAAGCGTTCCACGGCAGTCTCTATGTGTTCATTCGTCAACAACCCTCCCATCAGCGTCGGGCGGACTTACTCCTGCCACGAGTCGAAGAATGGTTGGGTTCTGAAGCCCCGTCTTATCTGCGGTGGGGTTGGCTGTGGCTGTACCAATCCCGTCGAGGCGATCATTCCGGCCTGCTGTCTGGTACGACCAAAGGGTGGATGCTGCATGCGTTGGTCCAGGCTTTCGATATTAATCAGATTATCCGAATCCTCGAAGATGCCGAAGAGGTCGCATTTGTCTCGGGTGACTACGAACTCGCACTTCGTAAGCGGACCCTCAAACATCGAATTCAGAATGGTCCGGAGTTCCAGATAGAGGATGGAAGTCTGCTATTCAAATCGGCGCTTCAGCTAGCGTCCGACCCTTATCCTGCGCTGCTGATGGCCTCCCGTGTAAATCAATCCAGCTTGCAAGCGCTGGGAGATTTAGCTCACCTCTACCTATCCCTTGGTGAAGTCGGGCGTGCGTTTGACGTACAGGAACGAATTCGACAAAAGATCAGGGATCGATTGGACGCTGGAACCCTGAATAGCCATGAGTACGAGCGCGCAATCAAAGGCTATTTGGATGTGGTAGGGGGAACTGGCCGCTATGTGCCGGATAAGCTGATGAAGGTTTTTCTGAATCATAAAAGCGGTGAGGCGTGGTTTGCGGCATTTCTGGAGAAAGCTAGCGGCTACTCAGACCTGACCCCGATCATGGCATTTGCGTCTATTCCAATGCCTGCGAGACTTCGTCGAGCGCTGGAGCTGCAAGCCATCCGAGTGGCCGGCTGGGCACAGGCCGCGTTGCATTCTTGGGGCGGGTTTGAACGTTTCACTAAACACCCACTGTCTGCCTGCTGGGCCATGTTGTATGGGGAGCCTGCGAACGATGCGTACGCTCGATACATACCGCTGGATAGGCTTGCGATCCTGGACGGAAATAGTGAGACAACCTTAGCGAATCATCTGCATTCACTCTTTTTTGCAGTCGTTGCCAGCAGCCTTCAGTTAAATGGCGCACCAGCGCTCGAAAAGGTGGCACTGAATGCAAAACGTGAGTGGCTTTTGCCCCTGCTTCATCGATTGATTGTTTCCGCTAACGCCACTGCAACAATATTGGCCAGAGGTGACACGCCACCAGTGCCGATCGTTTATCGGTTCATAGCCGGTGATCGACCCGCCCAATACGATCATGACGCCTGGGCAGAATATCGCGCTCTGCGAGAGGCTTTAGCGTTGATCACCGCTGACCTTTTTCTGTTGGGTAGGCTTCGGAGTGAGGTAAAGCACATCTCGGCAGCAGATTGGGCTGAGTGTCAGCGGTCGAAATTGTTTGCCCCTGATCGCCTTCGCGAAGCTTACTTTATGCGTCAGTGCCATTTGCTGAGCAAGGATACGGCAGAGCTCCAGATACGCACCCAGGCAAAACAGATCAGACAGACCGTTGGCCCCTTCAACGAAAAAGCTAATGCGCTTTGTGAGCTTTGTGGCTGGGCGACAGCATATGGACTCGAAGATACGGCTCGTGAGCTGCTGCAAGGGAGCTACGAGTATGTGACTGGATTTGGTTGGCGCAAAGATCCTGGGCTACGTCATCTGTTGGATGCCCTCGCAGCTGTCGCGCCGACTGAGCCGGAATTTGTAAGTCATGCACTCGCCAGGCTTGCTCCCATTTACAACCAAATCGATGAAATGACGGAAGATTCCGGTACTAGTCCTAGCGACTTAGCGGACCTGCTGCTGCAATTGCGGCCAGATATCTTTGTGCATTTCTATCAGCATTGGATTGCTCACAGTCAGTGGTACTACGCCGATCAAACCTTTGCGGCGTTTGCCAGAAACGCTGACATCAATGCACCAGGGGTGGCGGCTGCTCTGGCTTATGCTTCGGGAGAGCAAGCGGTCACTGCCTTGCGAGCTCGTAGCCAGTTGGACGCAAGTCAGAAAATCTCCGCATTGGTCCGTTTGTGGGACGTGCCGGAGCAATCCGCGCGTGACAACCCTCCTGTGATCAGTCGAGAGAAAGACGCTTTTGACGACACGGATAGCCAGCAGCCCATGATGCCTGAGCCCGAGGATTACCCGCCCTCAAAGCTGGCTGAGTTCTTAAAAGCGTTGGATGAGACACGGGAGTTCACTGCCACATCCAAGCGAACGGTTGAATGGTTCAGTTTCTGGGAGGCAAAAGGGAAATGGGTTGAGCTTTTAAGCGCTCTCGCAGGTGCCTTAGAAAGCTCTATCTCGCTATTTCGGGGGACCGAGCTGCTCGATCTGGCATTCGAACTCTCACGCAGACTTCAGGGACCTAATGTCGCGTTCGTTTGGCTGGTACGTGCCCATCAGTATCGATATGGATGGAGCGAATACTATTACGGGCATGAGGAGTCACAGCGGCGCTTGGCATTGGTAGGTTCTCTGTATCCTAAACGTTGGGAAGAGTTTCTTCAGCTTTCCACGTTGCCCATCCCGCACTACCCAGAAAAGAAGCGAGCCATTCCCGATGCCAGGTTGGCGTATCTGCTACTGGAGGTGGGGCAAACCGCCCGTGCTCTGTCAATTCTGAGCACCCTGATCGACACCACTGTGGCTGAGTTTGAATGTCAGCCATTGGTGCAGCCAGCTTGGTGGCGAGAGGATGAAAAATGACTCCTAGGCAAATTGCAGACATTAGCGTGGCGCGTTTGGGCCTCCCAGTTCCCACAGGAAAGCTGGTGGTTATGCATGTCATAGCGGAGGCATTGGCAGCGCCGGAAACAGCCGGAGACTTCGAAGACGCCTTGGTTGATTGGACCGCTACCCGACGCCTGGAGTCTGAATGCCTGGAAGCACTGTCGGTATTGCTGATTGCCCAAGCACGTCCGGCGTTGGTGAAACGTGTCAGAGCAGCTGTAAGCCGACCTTCATTGGCGTCGGAGTACCTGGCGGCGCTCGCCTCAGGAGCCCCAGCGATCGTTCGTGATTGGCGGGGATGTCATTCCGGAAAAGCTCCTCATCATGTGGATGTACGCACTTCTGAGGAGTTGTTGAGCAGCGGTGCCGTTGTACCTCCTATTTTTCAGGATACAGTCGAGCGCCTCGAAGAAATATCCGGATGCCCGATGAGCCGACAATGGGCTTATGAGTTCGATGTCTTGAGTGACCGGTTCAAGGACATCACAGATGGGTACCTGAGTTATTTTCAATCGAGAGATCGAAGCACGGGTGGCCAATTTGTGGCTGGTCAAGGGCAAATGGCTAGATCAGCGTTTCTACGGACACTGGCTTGTGCGGTCGAGCTATGGGGGATGCCAGAGAAGCTCGCGGCTAGATATGCACACGAGGCACTACCGGCAGATCCCATCTACCTGAAGCTTCGGCCCGGCCCTGCTCCTCAATGGGCTCAAGGTTTGCATCACAGCTTTGACGATGAATCTAGGCCATCAGAAATAGCTGTTCGGGACTGCTTAAGATTGATCGAGCGAGAAGAGCAAGGCAGGCTTTTGCACCTCTGCGCGACAGTTTCCGATACAGAGCTACGCCACATCGAGCTCACGTTGTTTGGAGTGTCCAGTCCGGTCGGTGTTGCAGACGCTAAGACTGGGGTGAGATTTCATAGGTGGATGGCGGGACGTCTCTACCCCAAACAGAATGGCCTTCGATCATTGACCTCGCCATCCTGGCAGAAGAACGACGATCTGGACTTCTCGCCAGCGGTTCTGCCCCTGATTGGCTCCAGTGTGGGGTATCTGCAGTTTGATTACGTCAAATGCTTTCCATACGTTCCGTTTTCCACACCGTCGATGCCCGATCTAGAGCTACTTCCGGCCGCAGGACGCTTACCACTTATGTCGCAAGGGGTGCATGTGGGGGAGTTCAATTCATGGTATTGGGAATGGCAGCCGAGTCGTCCCATAGGTTGGGCAAGCCCCATGGCGTGCTATTCCATGCTCAGTGCTCAAGCCGCGCAAACCTTTGAAGCCGATGCGGGCGCGCCTCTTCGATACGTGTGGCTAGTGGAGAAATGGACGCGTGATAAAGCGTACGGTGATTGGATAGAAGAGAGAGAAATAGGAAGCCTGTCCGAGGAAGCGGACTAGTAATTTTACGCTACGCCGTTTCTGGTTGCCTGCATGGACTTGACCGTTCATTTGCATCCGACCTAACCAGGCGGCTACATCGGATTTGACCAGTACACTTCGTGTCCATAATTGGCGGAACTCTACCATAGGAACCCGCGTCGAGAGGCCGAAGTGGGTCGAAGGCAGCCGGTCGTGGCTGGCCGCTTTCGACCGATTGTGTTGAAAAAATCGAAATTTCAGACTGGAAGACATGAAAGTTGGCCCTCACTTCAGAACATATTCACCACGCTAGGTGGTTTTTGGGTTCCGTGTTGATCTTTGCTGCATGGTCAGTGGGTTAATTTGAGGTTTTTAGAGGCATCATTTGGTGCCGCTCTTAATACCGTTGCGAGGTAAGCTGACCGATGCTGGCATCATTGCCAAGGGCATCTGTCCCAACCCGATCTATGTCGGTGACCGACATGGACGGGTTAGTTTTATCAGGTTAATCACAGTAGTTGCGCTGCCCTATTGAGAGTAGTCAAAGACTATTACAAAGGTGCGGTCAAATTGGGTAAAGTCTTATACTTAGCTCTGCCATTGCCGAAGCGTCTCAGCGAGCTTGGCTTCAATACCCTCCATTGAAACTCCGTGGCCAAGTACGTACTTTTCCGAAAGCGCTGATACTTCCTTCAGCAATCGTGCTGCTTCGTCCTGGATTGCTTCCAGCCGTCTGTGAAATCCGATATGGGCAGAATCATTAGCCATGGCTTTTCTGCTGTCGCTGGCTGAGCTATGCACTAGCCAATTACGCTCTGTGAGCAGGGCCTGGAACCGCTCCAACAAGTCTCTAGGGAGTTGATTAGCCTTCTCTAGCCGCGTGATGCTTCCGCCGAAAGTTTTTTTCTGGGCTTTGACCACGAGGGCGTTGCCTTCCTCTTCCCCCATCTGCGGTATGGCCTGCTCCACCAAGACGAAGAATTGTGCCGTCGATCCTTCAAGCGTCTGGAGCTGCAATAAGGTGAAGCCCATGGCTTGGCAGATCTCACCAAGTCTCTCAGATCGTTCTTTACTGTTTGGCGCGTTCATTGTGTCCCCGTTTGGTGACAGAGGTTTAAACGACTGTTTGGGCATTCATGACGTCAGCATGCGGGTCAGCTGCTGATGAGGTAGCAGGTGGAGGCGGGGGAGCCTCAACGGCTACTGCTTTCAATCTGGCCTTTGCCTTCTCGGCCTTACGCTGCTCGCGTTTCTGGGCCTCTTCAAATTCCTGCATTGGGTGCGTCACGAAGTGCTGCTTGTACGTTCTCAACAAGCCAACGTCATTACTGGCCACTGCTTGGGCCAAGACATAATCGGCATCACGTAGGTGTACGTTGAGCTTTGGGCTCTTCCGCTGCGCGGCTTTGATCATCGCAAGCGCGTTTTCGGAAAACTTGCCACTCGTCCACAACTCGAATATCTGAGTGATGTGGGCCCACTCCGTGTGCGTTTTCACAAAGCCCTTGATCACTGGAATACGCTTGTTGAGCCATTTTTCCACTTCATCATCATTCAGGGTGCTGATCGGGTGTATCCCTTTGCATTCGATGAAGGCAACCTCGTGATTCGGTCGGTGAGCCAAGACATCAATCTCAGCTTCCGCTCCAATCGAGTCCTTGACGACGCGGTTCATTTCCTGGGGATATCCAAGAAATGTGGATTTCGCAATTTGGGCTACTGCGAACTCGAACAGACTTCCGCGCAACGTCGAAGTGTTGGCGCTGATGCGGTTTTGACCCAGGCTGCCGATTTTGACTGACCTATATCCTGCATCCGAAATCCCGCCTACACACCTCGCTCGCTGAGTGTTTGCGTAGGTCAATGAATTCCGGCAGCCTGGGTTGAAATCGCATCAGCGGCAACAGCCTGGGTTAAAATCGCATCAGCCACAACAGCCAGCAGTGTCTGGCGAGTGACCATGGCGCTGCCCCTGCCGACAACTGCGTGTAATCACCATGACTCCGATCCGCCTGATTTTTAAAACTGCACGTTCACCCCGGCAGGTCCCACGTGGAGCTTACTCGTATGGCGAATACAACTACTGGGCACTAGCAAACGTGTTGCCACTGACACAAATAAATCAAGGAAAAACAAAGAAACTACCGAATGCGTTCGCAATAACAGAACTTCAGTTCGGTATTCCCTAACTATCCGGCGTCATTCAGACAGACCTATCGTAGCCCTCGATATTTACTGGAGGTCAGCCATGAAAAAGGTCATAAACAAAATCGGCACACCCAATGGGCACTGGGTAGGAAACGGATTCCCCGTCCGTTCCATGTTTTCCTACGATACCATTGGAAAACAGGCCAGTCCGTTTTTACTGTTGGATTATGCGGGACCCTACGACTTCACCCCAATCGCCAATCCACGCGGAGTTGGCTCGCATCCTCATCGAGGCTTCGAAACAGTCACTATTGTGTACCAGGGTGAGTTGGAGCATCGAGACTCAACAGGATCTGGCGGTCGGATCGGACCAGGTGATGTGCAGTGGATGACGGCAGCATCGGGAATTCTTCACGAGGAGACCCATTCTGCTGCATTTTCTCAGAATGGTGGCACTCTTCAGATGGTGCAACTGTGGGTCAACCTTCCGGCTGCGAATAAAATGAGTTCCCCGGGGTACCAGACACTCCTCAAAGCGGACATCCCAGTCATCCAATTGATTGGCAATTCAGGCTCCGTCCGGATCATTGCAGGACGGTTTGACGGAGTGAAGGGAGCTGCGTCTACCCATACCCCTATTGACGTCTTGGATGTGCAGCTTGAGGCGCACGCGAAGATGCGTCTGGATTTGAGAGACGGCTGGACATCCATGCTGTTCGTTCTAACAGGTTCGGTCCGAGTTAACAGAACTGAAACCTTGAAAGGTCCGGTCATTGGACTTCTCGACAAACATGGCGACCATGTTCTGCTGGAGGCGCAAACGGATGTGGTGATTCTGGTGCTGAGTGGAGAACCCATAGACGAGCCAATCGTTGGCTACGGGCCGTTCGTAATGAATTCTCAGGCTCAAATAGATCAGGCCTTAAAAGACTACCAATCAGGAGTGTTTGGGACTATGTAAGTCGGCAACGAGTGCGGAGAACCCATCATGCAATTATGGCCTGATTCAGCCCAGGTGCTTGAGCGCTTGAGTGAGAGAGAAACGGGATCCGGCTGCTAAGGAAATCAATTAGCACGCGAAGTTTGGGCGGCACTAAACGTCCTGATGGCCACAGCAGGTTAAACGTGCTTGTCTCGTTGCTATATTCCTCGAGCACTGTTAGAAGCTCGCCGGACGCCAAATACTCCCTGACCATAAAGTCAGCGGCATAGCTAATCCCTAGACCTTTGAGGGCAAAACAAACACGCCCTTCCACGGAATTGCAAATGATTGTCCGTGGTAGCTCCAACTCCGGCTCGTCACCCTCACGGATAGTCCAGTTTTGTAACTTACCAGTCTGAGGAAAGCGAAAGTGAATGCACCGGTGGCCCTGCAGGTCCCGCGGCCTGGCAGGAATGCCATACCTTTCAAAATACGCCGGTGATCCCACGGCGATCATACGATAACTTCCAAGGCAGCGGGCCGAAAGACCTGAGTCCTTGAGCGACCCACTACGGATTACTGCGTCAAAGCCCTCGGTAATGACATCGACCAAACGATCGGCGAATTCAAGATCCAGTTGGATGTCGGGGTACAGCAGTTGAAATTCCGCAAACACAGGCAGAAATGGTTTCCCAATCATGGGAAGACTGACTCTAAGTCCGCCCTGTGGCTTCGAAGAGGTCTGCTGCAACTCCTCCCCGGCCGCCTCCAGCTCATTTAATACACGGCGGCAGCGCTCCAGGAAACGGGCGCCTTCGGCCGTCAGCGTGATGTTTCGAGTACTGCGATGGAACAGCCTGACCCCCAGCTTCTCCTCCAGTCGCCCAATGCTTTTGCTGACCGCTGACGCCGAGATGCCCAAGACTCTCCCGGCGGCTACAAAGCTTCCGATTTCTGCGGCCTGAACGAACACGCCGATCGCACTCAAACTTTCCATGAGCCCTCCATTAGTGACACGAGTGTCCTTTGTGAAGGGACAGTCAGTCGATTTTTCGCCAGCCTCTCGCGCGTTAGGGTACGAGACGACTCATCACCTCGTTCCATTGCAGGAGCCTTACCATGAATCAAGCGGCAGATACCGAGCTGTTCAAGCTTGCCACAGCGCTAGAAGATAAACGATTTCGTCTAATGATAGACGCTGATGTCGAAAATTTTCGCGAGCTGCTCTCCGACGAAGTGGTTTACGTGCACTCCAGCGGGTTCACCGACGACAAAACCAGCTTCCTGAAAAAGTTTCATGAGGGCGCATTCGTGTATCACAGTGCGGAACCAAACATGCAAAAAGTCCTGGCCCTAGGTAACGACGCGTTCCTGGCGAGCGGTACTGTGACCATGAAGGCAACGGTCGGAGGCGTGCTCCGTCATCTCAATACCCTGTTTTCAGTGGTGTGGCGCAAAGAAGCTGGTACATGGCGATTGCTTGGCCATCAAACGACGTCTCTTCCTCAAGTCTGATTTCAACTTCGCTGCGTCAAGAATGATCCCGGCGAACTCACTTATCAGGCCCAAAAAGGCTCACTGCCCCAGCGGTTACCACGATACTGCTGGCACGACGCCTTGTACCACCTACCTTCCGAGACAAGTGCATGAATATGTCCCAAGCACTCCCCTCCACGCTCGCTGCCCACCCGGGTTTCTCACGCGTCTTCCGCCCCGGTCACTTAACGATCGGATTCGTTGCTCCCCTGGAAGGTTATCCAGACAGCGCGGCGCCAACGATGGCAAATCACGCAGCGATGGCCAAGCTCGCTGACGATGTCGGCATAGCGGCGCTGTGGCTGCGTGACGTACCGTTCTATGACCCTAACTTTGGAGATGTGGGGCAGATCCTCGATCCAATGGTCTACGCGGGATGGTTGAGTGCGACGACACGCAACATAGCGATCGGGACAGCAGGCATTGTCGCGCCTCTTCGCGATCCGTTGATCGTGGCAAAACAAGCAGCGAGCGTTGATCAATTGTTGCAAGGGCGGTTTTTACTTGGCCTCGCCTCCGGTGACCGTCCTGAGGAATATCCGGCGTTTGGTCAAAGCTTTGGACTGCGCGCAGACCGGTTTCGTGAGGCGCTGGATATCATTCACAAAGTCACAGAAAACCGTTTTCCACACTTTCAGTCCGAACATTACGGAGTCATGGAAGGTTATCTGGACCTGATCCCAAAGCCGGCCGCGACCCGACTGCCTTTCATTGCAACTGGCCGCGCCGGCCAGACACTCGAATGGCTTGCTGCAAATGTCGATGCGTGGCTCTGGCACGGCGTAAACCCGCAGCGTATGACCGATGTCATCCCCCAGTGGCGTGAGGCATGCGCTGAGCATGGCTACAAACCATACGGTTACGGATGCTGGTTCGATCTAGACCCTGATCCTGACGCGCCACTTGAGCCAGGTCGGGTTCTTAGAGGTGGCCGGAATGCACTGACGGGGCTCTTGCTCGCGCAGCAAGAGGCAGGCGTCACCCACGTGGTTCTGAACCTTAAACAAACCCGTCGCCGTCCCGAGGACATCTTCGAAGAGCTGGGCCGTCACGTGTTGCCGCTATTCCCCGCACATACTCAACCCCTCCAGGAGTCCGCTCGATGAAGCCGGTCCGAGCTATTGGTTTCGTCATGCTGGGCCTGTTTGGCCTTTACACACTAGAGTTTGGGGTCGTAGGCATTTTGCCGATGATCATGGAGCGTTTTGCAGTTTCGACCGCGCGTGCTGGACTGCTGATGGGACTGTTTGCTTTGACCGTGGCAGTGTTGGGCCCCGGGCTAGTCCTGATGTCTTCACGGTTGCAACACAAAAAAATTCTGGTGGTATCCCTTGCTGTATTCGCGGTAAGTACTTTGCTCTCTGCTTATACCCATGACTTCAACGTCCTGCTGGGTATGCGCGTGGTGTCTGCAATTTTCCATCCTATGTTCTACACCGCAGCCCTTGCATCGGCGATCGAGTTATATCCACCAGAACTTTCAGGTCGAGCAGTTGCGCGTGCCGTCTTGGGGACGACATTGGGCTTGATCTTGGGCGTCCCCGGAATGAGCGCCGTCGCCAACGCATTCGGCTTTGAAGCGGCATACTTGTTCTGTGCCGGCCTGTGCTTCCTTGCCGGGCTTGGCCTACTGGTTTTACTGCCTGCATCGCCGAAAAGAGACCTGCCGGGCTATGGCCAGCAGCTGTTGATTCTTCGCAAACCCGCACTGTGGTTAAACCTGACCTCCGGCGTCTTGACCTTTACTGCTTTGTTCACGGTTTACAGTTATGCCGCTGAGTACCTACAAACTCAAGTAGGCCTTGAACCGCATACCGTGAGCATCATGCTTGTGGTGTTCGGGGTCGGAGGAGTGGCAAGCAACCTGTGGATTGGTCGAGTGCTGGATAAGCATTTGTTGCGGGCAACCTTGCTCCAACCGCTAGTGCTGGCAGCCGCGTACATCGCCCTGTATGCACTAGCGAGCACATGGCTTCCCGGCATGGCACTGATCATGTTGTTCTGGGGCGCTGCGCATACCTGTGGGCTGATCTGCAGTCAACTATGGCTGCGCTCGGTTTCGAAAGAGGCCCCCGACTTCGCCACCAGTCTCTACATCACTGCCGCTAACGTGGGGGTCATGCTGGGCTCCAGTATCGGTGGTTGGGCTATTGAACACCTGGGACTTCCCGGTGCCATCGGATCAGGCGTGCTGTTCGGAATCCTGGCAACAGCTCTGATCATTCTCAAAGTAGCGATCTACGGAGTGCATGCCAATAAACAGGATGCCCGAGAAGCACGAATCTCCGCTGCATGACCTGTCTTGACTCCTCTCCTCGACCTGTCCCACTTTGCCAGGAGCACTCTCCTTATGAACAACGTCATGGAGTCTGTCCGGACCGACTTGCTGAATCTGCTTGCCCAGCTCTTGGCAGGCTGGAAAGTCGGCGCCCCGCTCAGTATTGCTAGCGTCTTTGAGCCATCGGCAATTTTAATCAGCAGCGCTCACGGGACGCTGCAAGGCGCGGCATCCATCGCCGAAGTACTGGCGTTGGATGTGCCGAAAGAATATGACGCCCATATGGAGTCAACCAACCACTACGTAGGGGTGGATGGTGACGTAGCCGTGCTTGGCGCCTATCTGTATGGGCAGATTGCCAACTCTCAAGGATCGCAGATGCCCCTGCTATTCGGGGCACAGCTGGTAGGCGAGCTCGAAAGTTGCGACCGGGGATGGTGGTTCACTCGTCTGCAGCTAAATCTGATTTGGCTGGAGGGTAACCGCGACCTTATCGTCGAATGGAATCCCCCACGGCCGCGACGGTTTTGGGAAGTTGGCGACAAGGCGCCCCATTTCGTCAACGAACTGGACTCACCATGGGCCCGCTTGCCCGGCGCCGTTGTTGCTGGCTCCGCGCAAGATGAAGTTGCAGAAGTGTTCATGCGTTACATCTGGGCGATGGATCAGGCTGATTTCGGCCAAATGCGAGAAACCCTTGCTGAGGATATCGCCGGCGCCTTCCCTCCCATTGGAGACCTCAAGGGTCGCCACGAAGTCATGGGCCAACTGAAAGATTTCCGCCAATCATGGCCTTGGATGCAGCACTTCTGTGTTCCGCTGAACGTGGTTATCGATGGCGACAAAGCGCAAATGTCGCTTGGTCGCGTGATCGCGCAACGTCCGTTTACAGAAGAAGGCCTACCGCTTTACGGCGCTCACTATCGCATTGAGCTCCGACAGGAAAACGCCTGTTGGCGAATTTTCTGGTTCGAATACATCGAAGGCTGGATCGCCGGTCCCTCGAAGGCCTAACACCCCTTTTCATCACCTCTCTGGACTCTCAAATGGCTACTGCTCCCTTGATCAACCTGAACGATGGCGTTCAGATTCCGCAGCTTGGACTCGGCGTATGGCAACTCGATGATGCCCAGGCCTACACCTCTTCCATGGCTGCGCTGCAAGCCGGCTATCGACACATCGACACGGCGATGATTTACGGCAACGAGGCTGGCGTCGGCCGCGCTGTCATGGAAAGCGAGGTCCCGCGCGAGGATATATTCGTCACGACGAAACTATGGAACGCCGACCATGGTTTCGACCAAACCCTGCGCGCATTCGACGAAAGCTTGGAACGCATGGGCCTTGAAACCCTCGATCTGTACCTAATCCACTGGCCTTTGCCAATGAAAGGCGCCTACGTCGATAGCTGGAAAGCACTGACCCGACTACGTGATGAGGGCCGTGTGCGCTCGATTGGCGTCTCCAACTTTCAACCCTCGCACCTTGAACGCATCATCGACGCGACGGGTGTCGTGCCGTCAGTGAATCAGATTGAGATTCATCCGGATTTCACTCAAGAAGCACTGATCGAATTTTGCCGCATGCGTGGCATCGCTACCGAATCTTGGAGCCCATTAGGCCAAGGCGGCACCCTGCTCGCCGAACCCGCCCTAACACGTATTGCGTCACGCCTGGGCAAAACCACCGCACATGTGATTCTGCGCTGGCACCTGCAGAGCGGCCACATCGTGATTCCCCGCTCAACCAACGCCGAGCGTATTGCCGCCAACATCGACGTCTTTGACTTCGAACTGGACGCTGAAGACCTGGCGCGCATCGCTGCTATCGCTCAAACCGGACGTCTTGGACCTGATCCAGAAACGTTCGACATGGGCGCCTGATTTCCATAACCATCGATAGAGGTCTTTATGACTAGCCCTAGAACTTACGTAATCACTGGCTCAGCATCCGGTATCGGACGTACTACACGTCAACTGCTGGAGTCCCAAGGGCACCGAGTCATCGGTGCTGACCTGCGCGATGCCGACATCATCGCCGACCTGTCAACTGCAAAAGGTCGCCAAACACTGATCGACCAAGCCACCGAGCTCAGCGGCGGCGTAGTCGATGGCGTTCTGGCTGTTGCTGGTGTCGATATTGCCGGCCCCGCCACCGTAGCCATCAATTACTACGGTGCACTGGCCACGCTGGAAGGATTGCAGCCGCTGCTGCTGAAATCCAAAGAGCCTCGAGCGGTTGCCGTCTCCTCCATTGTGGCGATCCACTCGTTTGACGAAGAGCTCGTGGATGCCATGCTCGATGGCACTGAAGCCCAAGCGCTGGCTCGCGCCGAAGAAGCACCTTTCGCCTACGCAAGCACCAAACAGGCATTGTCTCGCTGGATCCGCCGAGTTGCACTGAATGCCGAATGGGCAGGCGCCGGTATCCCGATAAACGCAATCGCCCCGGGGTTGGTGAAGACGGAGTTGCTATCCCGACTGTTTGAAGACCAAGCCACGAAAGACCGCATCAACGCGGGCTGCCCGATGCCGTTGAAAGGTCCTTATGAACCGATCGCTGCTGCCGAGCTGCTGGCGTTTCTGGTCAGTGAGAAGAATGGGCACATGACTGGCCAAACGATCTACATCGATGGCGGCGCCGATGTCGCGCTGCGCGGTGATTCTGTCTGGTAAAAACCTGTCTACGCCCAGCTTTTGCTGGGCGTATTCAATTCCATCACTCAGACTTGATCATGCCTTCAAGACGATCAATGTCTTCGCGTAACAAGCTGATCATCTGCGCCACACCGCCGGTACCGGATGCATCGCGATCCGCAACCAACCCTTGTAGTGCAACGGCAGTCAGCTGGCTCGCCAATTGCTCCGGCGTCAGGTCGCTGGTCTTCTCACCATGGGGATACCAGAAAGCGACCCAGTTACACACGCCCAACAGCGAAAATGCTGCAATCTCGTCATTGACTGCACGACACGACCCTTCACGCACGGACTGGGCCACTAGATCGGTCAATGCCGCCAGGGTGCGCTTGCGTGCCGTCCTGTATTGTTTAGCCAGGGCCTCAGGAAAAGCACCTTCGCTGGTCAGTAGCAAACGAAAGCGCTGCGGATGCTGAGCGACCTTGCAGGCCATATTCGTGACACCTTCGCGCAACCGGTCGATTGCCGGCCCAGTCTCGGTACTCGCCAAACGCTCAAGATCGCGAGCCGTTTCGAGCGTGAACCCACGCACCAGCGTCTCTAGCATCTCATCCTTGCCTTTGACGTAGTGGTAGATGCCAGTACGTGTCAGGCCGACAGCCTCGGCCAACTCCTGCAGCGAGGTGCCCGCCACTCCCTTCTGCGCAAACAACCGTTCAGCGGCTTCCATCAACTGATTCATCACCAGCTCGTAGCGAGCCGGCGCTTTGATTTTTGTGGTTTTGGACATGAGGTGCAGTGAATCCCGTACAAAGTAGCCGCAGCATGCCAGCGCCAGCGGCACGGAACAAGATCGGGGTGACAGCTGCGCGCCAGACCCGCGCGCAGCAGCGTTACGTCAGAGCGTCCAACCACCATCAATGGCAATTTCAGCACCCGTGATAAAGGCGCTTTCATCGCTAGCCAAAAATGCGACCAAGGCTGCGATCTCTTCCGGACTGCCCTGACGCTTTAGCGGCGTAGCCAAGGTGCCTGCATCATTGCTGGCATCAGAATTTGCCTTCAGCATTTCAGTGCTGACGTAACCAGGGTGGACAGAATTAACGCGTATCTGATGCTCGGCAAACTCATTCGCTGCCACTTTGGTCATGCCACGCACCGCCCATTTGGTACTCCCATACGCAACGGTGGCAGCAGACCCTCGCAACCCAACCACCGACGAGATATTGATGATCGAACCGCCCCCACGACGTTTCAGGGGCTCTACAGCGTATTTCATACCGAGCAGCGTTCCCAGTTGGTTAACCCGGAACATCTTCTCCATCAATTCGGTGTCCGTCTCAGCAATAGTTGCGGGACGATAAATACCGGCATTGTTAACCAGCACATCACAACCGCCGAAGGTTTGCTCCACCTTAGCAAACAGCTCGCGCCAAGAGCTTTCACTGGACACGTCGTGTTGGATGAACAGGGCCCGCTCACCCAAGCTGGCTGCAAGAGTTTGTCCGTCATCGATCAGCACATCGCTGATGACCACGTTGGCGCCCTCTTCATGAAAACGACGAATTTCTGCAGCGCCTTGTCCACGCGCAGAACCGGTTACGACAACAGTTTTTCCTTTGAATCGAGTCATCTGGGTGTCTCCCGTTTTGTTATTAACACATCGATTGACGACTGCCTGCTGGCAGGCACCGCAAAGCTGCGAGCAGATATGCGGAATGCAAGGTTTCCTGCCGACCCAGCGAGGCGGCATGAAGGTGTATGTAATGGGGCGAAACGCTAGGGGTTCAGGTCGCGGAGGCAGGCGCGATTGTTGAAGAGTTATTGGTGCGAAGAACCGGGCCGGGCAAGCCACCTCGAGCCCAGAACAACACACTGGCCAACAGGGCAAGGAAGGCTGGGACTGATGCGGCCAATAACAATGACTGTGCTCCCCAGCCCAAACGCATCAGTTCACCGCCAATGACCGGGCCGAGTATTGATCCCAACCGGCCGATTCCCAGAGCCCAGCCAGCGCCGGTAGAGCGCAGCGCCGCTGGGTAGAAAATGGTGGCAAGGGCATTAAGGGCACTCTGTCCGCCAAGAATGCAGAACCCGGCGATCGCAATGACGATGCAGGCACTTACAAGCGAAGTTGCTACTTGTCCAAGCAAAGCGATCGCTAACGCCGCTATCAGGAACATGCAGACCAGGACAGGACCGAAGCCACGCCGGTCTACAAACCAGCCAAGCACCAGGTTGCCAATGATTCCACCAGTCCACAAAAGAGTACCCGCCAATACCGCGGAGCTGCCGTCATGACCCGCACTGTGCATGATGACCGGCAACCAGCTGGCCAGAAAATAGGCACCCAAGAGATTCATAAACAGAATGACCCAAAGCATCGCGGTGCCTAGGCCGCGCGAGTCTCGCACCAAGTCCAGCATTGATGAACGCTTGCTCAGTGGCGCATCCCGCATGCGCAAGAGAACATCATCATCAAGCCGCAACGTCGGATCAATTCGACTCAGCCAATTTTTGACTCGATCCATATGCTTCTGGCGCAACACCAGAAACTGAATGGATTCGGGCATCAGTATCAGCATTAGGATCGCGAGCAGCAGCGGTGCTGCAGCCCCGACCATGAATACTGATTGCCAGCCAAATGGGGCGATCATCATCGCCGCCAACGTCCCTCCCAGCGCGCCCCCGACCACGAATCCACACGAGGTGAGCATCATCAGGGTGACTCGGTTACGTGCGGGGCTGAATTCGCCTGCCATTGCCATTGCATTAGGAACAATGGCTCCCATGCAAAAGCCGGCGAGAAATCTGAGCATCAGCAGATCGCGAATGCTGTCGGCCATCGCCGTGACTGCCATCCCCAGACTCAATCCCAATAGAGCCACCACCAGGATCAGTCGCCTGCCAAATCTGTCCGCCAGAATGCCTGCCAGCGGCGCACCTAATGCCATACCTATCAAACCGGCGCCGAACACAGGTCCTAGATCGGATTTGTTGATTCCCCAGTGTTCGATGATGGTGGGTGCGACGTAGCCCATGGCCTGGACGTCGAAACCATCGATGATCATGCATAGGCCGCACATCACCAGTACCAATAATTGCAGACGGCTAAGACGACTGCCATCGATTACCTCACTCACATTGATCGTGTTCATAGGTGGCTCCATCAAGCATGTTTGTTGTTGTTATTGATTGATCGATCGATGCCAGAAATCCCGAGGGCATTTCTGGCATATCGCCTTTTTAACCAGCGGCCTTAGCTGTCAGGGGCGACCGCTTTTCCACGGCCATGATGAAATGGGGATCCCTCAATTTCAGATCATCGTGGGATACTTGTCCCGTGCGGCCCATGTAGTCGTAGGCGAAGCTCACAGGATCAAGGTGCAGTTTGTCGGCGACGTTTTCATACCAGTCCAGGCTGCGTGCAGCTGCATTCTGGAAGCTGGTCGACGCACCCCGCCGTGCAGATGCAAACAGGTGGAATGCCGCGCGTACATCCGCTGAATGCTCAATCAACGCGCGGTGCAATGCGATAGCGTCCTGCATTGCCATACGAGTCCCAGAACCTAGAGAGAAATGAACAGTGCGCAGCGCGTCGCCAAGCAGCACGATATTGTTGTGGGTCCAGTGCTCGTTACGGACAACGTTGGCTTCAAACCAGAGGGAGCGATTCCCTAACAATTCGTTACCGCCCAAGTCCGCCGAGAATATTTCTCCACAGATCCGTCGACTCTCCTCTTCGCTGGCGTCTTCGAGACCTGCGCGCTGCCATGTTTCGGGGTCCACCTCAACCAGGAAAGTGCTCAATTCCGGGCTGTATTGATAGCTGTGGGCAATGAACACGCCGTGCTCGCTCTCGCGAAAGATCAACGAGACAGGATGGAAACGCTGACGCGTACCGTACCAGGCGAATTTATTGCGCCGGCCTTCGAAGCTTGGTTTGAAATGCTGGGCATAGTGGGTACGCACCCGACTGTTGGTACCGTCAGCTGCGATGAGCATGTCCACCTGACCAGCGAGCGCGTCGAAATCGTTGATGCGTTGGCCGTAGTTCACCTGTACCCCGGCCCGCTCACACGCGCTTTGCAGTGTATGCAGCATGTCGATGCGTGAGGTTCGCGAGAAGTGATTTCCATGCACCTGTACGCGTGTGTCGCGGTGGACAATTTCCAGGAAATCACACGCCACGTGATGCGCGATGAACTCCTTGTGAAACTCCGGATCAGCTTCCGCAAAGGCTGCTAGGCCTACATCGGAAAAGACCACACCCCAACCATAAGTGGCATCCCGCGCATTCTGCTCGTAGACAACAATGTCGTGACGCGGGTTATGCTTTTTGGCCAGAAGCGCGAAGTACAAGCCGGCAGGGCCACCGCCGATGATTGCGATTTTCATGAGAGCACCTCGGACGCGGTGCCTTTGAGCACCTGTAGGTGTTGTGCTTGGTAAGTCAGCAAGGAATCGTGGAAGACTGGCGGAATAACGATTCCCTTACGTTCGTCACGAGCAACGCAAACTGGGGTATGCGTGGCGACGAATACGATCTCACCCGCCTGTGTGCGTGCAGTGAGGGTCAGGACGAAACTACGATTGCGAATATCAGTTACCTGGACCTCGGTATCGAACTCATCATCAGGGCGCAAGCTACCGCGGAAATCAAAGGCCAGTGCCCGGGTCGGGGTACCAAATCCATGAAACTGCTTGGCGTGTTGAGGCGACATTCCCAACAGCTGCTCGTAGAAAAGTTCGGCGGTGGAAATCACGTACTCACCAAAAACCGGGGTGTAGACCACACCCGCAGGATCGCAATCACCCCACTTTACGCGGCGCCTTACAATAAACGGCACCTGGCTGATAACGGCTTCAGTAATGCTCATGACGCACGCGCCTCCTCATGAGCCATACGCTGCGCGAGCTCGCGCTTAAGTGCAGGCTTGTCGAGTTTGCCAACCTTGGTGACGGGGAAGGTATCGATCAACTCGATGCGTTCCGGTGATTTGTACTTGGCTAGGCCTTGCCCTACCAGGAAGTCACTGAGTCCCTTGAGGTCAGGCAACGTGGCGCCCGTGCGAGGGATGATGAAGATGCAACCCTTTTCGCCGTAGATTGGATCAGGCATCGCCACCAGCTTGGCGTCAGCAATTGCCGGATGACGGCAAACGAAGCTTTCCACTTCCTCACAACCAATCTTCTCGCCGCCGCGATTGACGTTGTCACGCAGGCGCCCTTCGAACGTGTAATGCGTGACACCATCGACCACATGCGCAGTCATCATGTCGCCCGACCGGTAGAAACCATCTGACGTGAAGGCTCCCTTGTTTGCCGCAGGGTCATCGAAGTAGCCGTTTAATGATGACGGGCCACGGAAGCAAAGCTCACCCATTTGCCCGGCACCCACCGGCTGCTCGCTGTCCGGGTCCAACAAACGCAACTCATCGTAAACGCAGCCCGAAGAGCCCTGTGTGTGATGTCGAACATATTGCGGCGCATCGGGAGCAGCGCCAAACAGCAACCCTTCGGTCAGGCCGTAAAGGTTCGAGCAGGGCAGGTTCAGATGGGCTTCAAGAATTTCCGATCTGCTCATTGTGGCGAACATCTTCAACGAGCTCAGGTCATGCTTGTGCACATCTTGATAAGCCAACAATTGCGGCGCGACCGGACCGATGGACAGCGCGTGAGTAACCTTGTGCTGTTCAATCAGGTCCAGCATGAGCGGGATATCTACGCGGGACATGAGAATTGTGGTCATGCCGAACAACAGCGGTGGCAGCAACGCGTAAAGCTGACCGGCGTTGTGCAGCAACGGAAGCGACCAGATCACTTTGCTGAACTCTTCAACCTGATAGAGTTTCGCCAGATCGCGTGAATGGCCAAGGTATTCAGCATGAAAGCGCGGAATGATCTTCGGAGTTCCGGTCGTGCCACCAGATAGTTGAAAACTCAGAACATCTTCACTGCCAAGTTTTACCCGGGCGAGAATCTGGCGGGCCACATCCATCGGCATATTGGAGATCAAGGATTCGACATTGGCGAGCCCGGTCACTTCACCACGGACGACGATCAGATGCTGGAGACTGGTGCTTTGGGCAAGCATACCGCGCGCGAATGCGACCAGATCGTCGCGTCCGAAGTCGGCCTGTACGAAATATCCCCTGGCCGCGGCCTTGCTTGCCAACTGGCCGATTTCAACTTCACGGTGCTGGGGCAACGAGCAGACCGGAACGATGCCGGCTTTAAAGCACGCCATCAGCACAACGACTGTTTGCAGGGAAGTACCCAACTGAAAAATGGCGCGATCGCCAGTATTCAGTCCCATGTCTAGAAGGGCAGCGCCGAGCCGCTCACTGGTTTGGTCCAGTTCGGCAAAGGTCAGGCTTACGTCATCGCAGATAAATGCGACACGGTCGGGATAACGAGCGGCAGTTTCACGAAGCACTTGGCCGATAGTTGCATCGACCCAGGCGCCGTTTGCGAAATATTCAGTAGCGCGCTTGGCCGAGGGGTAATTCACCCCGGCAATGGGGCTGTGTATACCTTTCATAGACTTCTTGCCTCCTGCTCCAGGAGTCGGTCCCGGAGCGGTTACTTATTCTTTTGCAAGTGCACGGTGGTCAGGACATGAGTGGGACGGTCGCTTCGCGCAACTCTATTCCCGGTGTTAGCTGGCCAAGGCGGGCGCGATCAATACACGATCTCTATCCAATACCTCGATATTGCCGTGTACGCCACCTGTGAACAGTCCGTACCAGATAGCCGGCTTGACTCCCAGGACGCTGCGTCGGAACTCGATCGGGGCGTCAGCATCGATGCGGTCGTAGCCCTTCATTGGCACAACTCGGCAATCACTGCGATGTGCGGCGTCTTTCACGATCGAGGAAAATTCTTCAACTTGGGGGATGTAAAGGCGAATGGGGGCGCTGCCGCTGCCACCGACGGCGTCGATTAGCTCCGCTTTGCGGGCCCATATCTCATCAATTTCGGTGACTCGACGGCCCTGCTGACGCGCTTTTTCTTCTGCGTCCAGCGCAGCCTGCAGGGTCAGAAGACCATCTGTAGCATCCAGCGTCCCTAAGGGCCGTAGCTTGCGCGTGAACTCGATGAAATAGCCGTTGGGGTCCCTCACGTAGATCGACTCGATCACCTCATGGCGGGTTTCGACCGATACGTTCAGGCCTTGCGATTCCAGACGCTGCTTCCAGGCCTGCAACTCCCCCTCACTTTCAACCTCCCAAGCGGTGTGGGTGGCGTCGAAGACATGATCGTCCGGCGCAGGGCGCATTTCACTCCGACCTTCAAGCGCGTCTGGCTGATCCGAGCCCAGATAATAGAAAAAGGCGATTGTGCTGCCCTTTCCACTGTCGAAGAAAAAGTGCAGGAAGTCAGGATGGGTTTCCGGTCCCCAACCTCTTGCAGAAATCACGTGAATCAACGGCAAGCCGAGTTTGTCACGATAAAATTCGATGGTTTCACGCAGCTTCCAGGTCGGACGGGCTGTGTGATCCACGCCGTGCAGCTTCAGGCTGACGGGGATAGGTTCCAAAACGGTCATGGGCGCCTCCATAGGCTGATGAGGTTCAGATATCTGTTACTGCGCGAATTTGGTTTTCAGCCACTGGGCCAAAATCTTTCCGGCCTCTGCCCGTCCGAGAGGACCGTCTGGCTCGATCGAACGCCCGTGGTGGTCTCCACTGACCTGGTGGTGCTCCTTATCAGTGGCCGCCAACGACTCGTAGATTTTTTTGACGTCACCGGGGAAGCACGCCTGATCGCCGGTGTACTCGACTACCAGCGTTGGTTGCGTTAGTTGTGAGGCGGTACGGGCAAGCGAGGCGTTGGAGGAAAGCCCTGACCAGGTGGATAACCAGCTTTCAGGGGTGCACTGGCGAGCGAAGCCCACAGCGCCGTAATTGGAGACATAAGGATCACGCCCCCACAGGGAACCGAAACGACGGTCGGAAGGATCAAGATTCAGATCGAAGCAACGCAGGTCTGCATCGGTGCGCCAGACATTGATGATCGGAGTGTGAGCAGCGATACGGCGATCTTCGGCGTTTGCATCATTACCGAGGTCTTTCACACGCTTGCGAGCAGCTTGGCGCTGACTAATCAGGGAGTGGGCCAGTGCATCCAACCGCGCAACACGCTGGCGCTGTGCGGCTCGATACCGCTGCACGAACTCATCGTCGTAACGGGTACCAAGCGGGCCGCTATAGCCGTTTTGCGGATTTAATGGGTCAAGGGCCGCATCAATGGAGAGCGGATCATTTTCGTCGAGTACCGACGGGTCGATGCAATTCATCAGCAACGCCCCCTGCCCCGGGTGCGGGCCGACCAACACCAAGCCCGACGGCAGCGGCATGTCCAGATCGGCCAAGTGCGTTGGTCGACCTCCAGGCGTTCTGGTAATCCGTTGATCGCCGCTCTTTGCAGCCTGCTCAGTGTAAAACGCGAACAGACCTGCGCCACCGGAATTACCCAAGAGGATGATGCGTTTGAAGCCTATCGATTGCAGGTGAGCGAGGCCGGCAGCGACATCATGTAGAGCCAATTCATGCTCAAGACGCAGGTCATTGCCTACCGAGCGTGGTGCCTGGGACCAAGCCGCATAACCTGCCTGGACAATGTCAGGAATCAAGTAATGACAGGCCATAAATTCGCGGGGGTGCATGACACAGACAACCGTGTCTGTAGCGGCTTCTGGCTGATACAGCGAACCGGAGGTCGCAGCCTTGTCGGCAGTACGCAAGACCACGTTAGTGGTCGTGGTGCCGGCCGGGACGTTGCGTGGATTCCAGTCTGTGTTCAGAAATCCGGCGGTCGACTGTGAAGCAGCTTGGGTGTTCATGGTTTTTGTTCTCCAACAGGCTGAAGACGTGTGGTGCGATTTACAAATTCGCTCAATTCCACATACCTGTCAATTATAAAACTGTAACGTCAAATTTAGTTGATTCAGTGACATCCCTACCGACGCATGGCCGGCAGGGAAATCTGTTTTAGGAATGGATCAGGAATCAGTACCTTGCTTGGATTCCCAGCCCGATAGTGGCGTCTGGTAATGAAGTTCGAAACGGCGAACTACGATGCCCCAGCGTCCGTTACGGCGTTCGAAGGTATCGGTGTAAAGCCCACCAATCTGGGTCGGGCCGTCGTCATTGTCGATAACAAAACAATCCAGCGCTGCACGCGAGGTCGCCTTATCGCCGTCCACGTCAATGATCGGATTAGCCATCCAGTGATGCATGTGGCGGATCTGGCCCCAGAAACCATCAGCCGCCTGAACAATCGCCTCCAGACCTTCGTATTCACCAAACGCCCCCATCAGCAGCTTGGAGTCTTCGAACCACAAAGACCGCACCAGCGCTGGATCTCGGCTGTCAAAGCCCTGCGCATAGCTATTGATGAGCCGCTCGATCGCCACGCGGCTTTCCAGCGTATCCAGACGGGCAAGAAGTGCTTGATCAGTCATAACGTTTTCCTCTTCTTTTTGAACAAATAGTCCATTAATTAACTAAATCGTCAATTAGTAGACGTACGAACGTTTGATTGCTCACTGAGCGGTGTACCCACCATCGATGTAAAGCTCAGTTCCTGTGATAAAGGCTGCCTCGTCGCTGGCTAGAAACAGCATGCCTGCAGCGATATCTTCAGGTCGGCCCATATGGCCCATAGGCGTTTGCGCGATAACCCAGGCGTTCTTTTCATCAGCCTGTTGATCAACGATTGGGGTGCGAATAAGGCCAGGGTGCACTGAGTTCACCCGGATACCCTGCTTGGCGTAGGTCAGGGCAGCGTTCTTGCTCAGGTGACGTACTGCACCTTTACTGGCGTGATAGCTGGCAACACCCTCAACGGCCACGGTGCCCCATATCGACGAGGTGTTGACGATTGCGCCCTTGCCCTTCTTCAACATGCCCGGGATCACCGCACGCATGCCCAACATTACGGCGGTTTGGTTGACTGCAATCACCTCGTCCCATTTCTCGAGCGCGATCTTGTGCAATGGGGTGTGGTCGATAATGCCGGCGTTGTTGACCAGGACATCAACTGCCCCATAACGGTCCTCGAGCTCTTCCACCAGCGATCGCCAAAATTCCGGATCGGCAACACTGCCTTGGCGAAACTCCTGCCCAGGCTTCATCTCGTAACCCGGCTCAGCTCGATCGACCACAACCACGAGTGCTGCGCCTTCAGCGGTAAAACGGTCACACACCGCGCGACCTATGCCGCCGGTACCACCGGTGACAATGGCAATTCTTCCTTCAAGTTTCATCGTGCCTGTCCTCTTGTTTTTCTTGGATACAGATCGATCACTACTACAGTCGAACCAGTCCGCCATCAGCCATGATGGTTTGGCCGGTTACCCAGGCGCTGTCCTCACTGGACAGAAACATGACGGTTCCGACTATGTCTTCTGAGGTCCCTGGCCGCTTGATCGCTTGGGACTGCGCAAGCATCTGGATAACCTCAGGATCAATGCCTGATTTGCCACCCGGTGTCAGTGACGCCGTCGGTCCTACCGCGTTGACGGTGATGCCAAGAGGAGCAAGGTCAGTAGCGAGTCCGCGGGTAAAACCGATGACCCCTGCCTTGCTCGACATGTAATGAGCCAACCCCGGCGCCGCCAGACCCAGTGAATTGCTGGTGATGTTGACGACACGTCCCCAGCGGTTCTTGCTCATGGAAGGCAAAACTGCCTTGACCATCAGGAACTGAGAATCAAGATTGATCCGATGTACCCGCTGCCAGAGAGCAAAGTCCACCTCTTCAAAGGATTTGTTGGGATAGATCCCGGCGTTGTTCACCAGAATGTCGCAGCGACCCAGCGTGTTCTCGATCAGCTCTTGAAGCAGTTGTGTTGACTCGGGGCTGGACACATCAGCCTTCAACCCCACAAAGCGTGCGCCCAGCGCTTTTACCTTCTCACCTGTCTCATCGGAGTCAGACAAATCGACTCCAATGACATCGACGCCACGCTTGGCGAAGCCCACGCTGATCGCTTGGCCGAAACCCTGCGCAGCGCCCGTGACGACAGCCACTCTACGAATGTCACTCATGATGGTTCTCCAGAAATGGCCAGCCCACTGAGCCGGCCTGTAATGATCAGGCAGGCACGTCGGCGGCTTCCTTTGCCAATGCCGGCTTGGCAGGCTGCAACGCAGCGTTCAGCCCTGCGACGTAGCCCATGGTAATGATTGGCCCCAGAGTGGCTCCGCCCGCCCAGTAACTCCCCCCCGACATCGCCCCTGCGCAGTTGCCCACGGCGTACAGTCCATCGATCGGCTGTCCGGCGCGACTGAGCACTTGGGCAGTGACGTCGGTGCGCGGCCCCCCCTTGGTGTCGAGAGTTGCCGGAGCAAGGAGCGTTGCGTAGTAGGGGCCTTCACCCGAGATCGGCCATAGCGTCTCGTTTTTGTCGTTGCCGGGGCGTGCCCCCATGTTGAAGTAACGCTCGATGGCCGCTTCGCCACGATGGAAATCATCGTCGTGGCCGTTTTCGGCGAACCCGTTGAAACGCTCGATGGTGGCGTGCAGGTTTGTCAGGAACTGCTCATCGAGATTGAAGCCTCCGGTGTGGGCCGAGAAGCTGGTCAGATGCTCGCGAATTTTGCCTTCCAACTCTGCCAGGGTGGGAGCTTCGAGGATGTGGGATGTGTCTCCGCCGTCGGGGCCGGTCCCGCCGGAACTCTTGGCACGGCCAATCGGGTTGCCATATTTGTCGCCGGCGTGAAATTGCCGTGTCGCCTCATCCCACAGCATCACCAGCACCAAGTTCGGGTACTCGGCTTTTTGCGATTCCCACGCCCAAAAAGTCGGCACGATGTCCTGATAAGGTGCCTTTTCGTTGACCACGCGGCGACCGAATCGATTGACGAAGATCATGCTGTCGCCGGGAATGCTGAACGAGCAGGTTGCGTCTGGTCGATTGGCGATGGCGCGATCCAGCACCATAGGTGCGAGCCACGAGCCATTCATGTTGACCAGTTCTGCACCCAGCGCTTGAGCGATGGGGATAAAGTCGCCAGTGTTGGACTTTGCAGCACAACCACCAAAGATTGGTCCTGGCAGTGAGTGAGTGCGCAACTCAACGTTATGGGTAAAACCACCACTGGCAAAGATGACGGCTTTACTTGCCCGAATTGCGACAGCGCCAGAATCTGTCTGCGCAACGACCCCGACAACCTGCCGGTGGTCATTTACCACAGCCTGGCTGACACGATGGCCAGTGCGAAGATCAATACCCTGATTCTGTGCCGATCGAGCGAACACTTTGATCATGTCCGAACCATCGCCTACTTCATCGACACCACCGTCAAACAAATGTGGATAGATGATGCGTCCATAAGGCGCTTTGTTTTCCGGCATTTCGGCATAATAGTCAGGCTGTATATCCCAGCGTACCGGCTCAAGCGCGCCCCACTGGGTGAGTTGCTCGATGGCGGGACCGGCGTTGTCAAAGAACGTCTCGGTCATCCGATATTCCCACTCGGTCAATCCTAGGTGGGGTTTGTTGGGGTCGTACGAAGCGGGGCGAGTAAGCCGGGCCATATACTTCAGCGCGTCGGCTTTGGGATCGGCGCGGCCGTCGCTACGCATGAAGTGGTTATTGGGAACCCAATAAGCGGCGGCAGCCTTTTTTGTAGTACCGCCTATATGAGCAGCCTTTTCGAGCTGAATAACTGATGCACCATGCTTGCTGGCAGTGATGGCGGCTGAAAACGCGCCGGCGCCGGAACCAACAACGACGATGTCTGCTTCGTCATCAAAGCGGACGTCGGACTCGTGAATCAATTCAGTTGCAAATCCTGAAAGGGACATGGTTCTTCCTCGTTGTTTTTATTTTCGGGAAGGCTGGCCTGTCGAGCCAGCCTGAAAGCGTGGTCTCGTATCTTGGGAGACTTAGAACTCAGTACGGATAAGAGGGAACCTCCTGACGGGTTGTCACCCACTGCCACTCGGTGAACTGATCGGCGTTGGTCAACGTGCTGTGGTTGAAGCCGTTACCCGACACACCGACACCACCAATCGGCCCGTAAACTTCATGCAGGACGGTCTGGTCGTTGATGTGGATGATTCCGGAATGAAGGCGATCGGCGATGCGCTGAGCTCTCGCCAAATCTGGCGTAACAATGGCGGCAGACAACCCGTATTCACTCAGGTTGGCCAAAGCAATTGCCTCTTCGTCATCACTGAATGTGGTAATGGCAGCCACTGGGCCGAAAATTTCTTCGTCGAACAGACTCATGCCCGGTACGACCCCGGTAATGACACTTGGTCGATAGAAAAGACCGTCGCGCAAACCGCCTGCGACCAGTGTGGCTCCCTTCGCCAACGAGCCTGCGACAATGCGGTCAACACCAGCAGCCTGCCGCTCATTCACGATCGGACCGAGGTGCACATCGCCAGCAGCCGGGTCACCTACGATCAACTTGTTTGCACGCGTGGCAAGCGCCTCGACATAACGGTCGACAATGCGCTCATGTACCAAGTGTCGCCCTGTAGTCAGGCATATCTGCCCTTGGTGAAAGAACGAACCCCAGGCTCCCGCGCTCGTAGCAGCCTCGATATTGGCGTCGTCGAGGACGATGAACGGGTTGTTGCCGCCTAACTCCAGCGAGACACGCTTGAGCATTTCACCGGCGATCCCACCAATCTGACGGCCCACTTTAGTGGAGCCAGTAAAGCTGATCATATTGACCAGCGGATCACGGACCAGCGCATCACCGGTTTCGGCGCCGCCGGGCAGCACATGGAACAGCCCCTTAGGCAGGCCAGCCTCTTCGAGCAACTGCGCGAAGAAAACACCACCGCAAATAGGAGATTGGGGATCGGGCTTGAGAATGACCGCGTTGCCCATGGTCAACGCCGGTGCAACCGCCCGTGAGGCAAGCAAGAAAGGCGAGTTCCAAGGTGTGATGATGCCGACGACGCCGATAGGAATACGCCGTGCGACACTTTGCCGTCCGACCTCGGCCGAGGCAGCCAAAACGCCACCTGGCTGACTGGCGAGGGCTGCTGCCTCCAGCACTTCGCGGGCAGTCATGTGGACTTCCCACTGCCCTTTGGGCCTGATCGAACCGGTCTCCCGAACGATCATGTCGGCAATTTCATCAGCGTGCTTAAGCACCAGCTCCGAGAAGCGGCGAATCACGTCACCGCGGTGCGGCGCAGGTAGGGCTGCCCAAGCGACTTGCGCTGCCTTAGCGGATTTGGCGGCAGCAGCCACATCACCGGCGGAGGCAAAACCGATACGACCCAGCTCTGCCCCAGTAGCTTTTTCGATTACTGGCTCGCTGCCGAGACCGGGTTCAACCCAACCTTCGCTGAATATCTTGCCACCCCACAAGGCAGAGGGGGCAAGCGATTGGTTGCTCATGTTCAACTCCTTACTTTGTTATTAATTGCCGGCGGACAAGCTGCCGGCTGAAGTCGTAGTGAAAATTATCTTGCTCCCCGATATTTTCACTGTCAATCATAAATGTCTGATAATCGACACATGCGTCAAACTGGATAGCCAAAGAAAAAGCTTCACTTAGAACGACACTGGGTACTCGATAATGACCCTGACTTCGTCAAGATTAGGCAAGTCAGCGCGTTGTACGACCGCATCGGACCGGAGGGTCGCCTGACGAACACGAAGGGACAGATTCTTTGCGGGACCACTCTGCACAACGTACTTAACCTCAAGGTCTCGCTCCCAGCGGCTACCGTCGCTGATCGGCTTGAAGCGCGAATAAGCCCCTGTACCGTAGTCGCTGCCATCAATCCCGTCGCTTGTAAGGTAGCGCCCCATCAACGTAAGCCCTGGAACGCCAAAAGCAACGAGGTCGAGGTCATAGCGCACTTGCCAGGAATGTTCATGAGGAAGGTTAAAATCGGCGTTTTGGGATTTATTTGCGAGAAAGCCCACCGCGTCGCCAGGCATTGTTCCGAACCCCAGATAGTCATAGGGCTGATTACCATTAACCACCTGCCGCGCCACAGTCAGTTTGTGGGGGCCACGTGAATAAGCCAGACTGGCCGACCACGTATTGTTGTCGATATGACCCGCCAAGGATTGACCAGTGTCCTCGGTGCGAAAGCCTGCCACTGCAAGGGTCAATCGCTGCAGCTCGTCGATGGTAAAGGTGTAGTCGGCGCTCGCAAAATATTGCTTCCAGATGTCTTGGTAATTGGCTGCAAAAGCACCTAACTTGAGGCGATCGGTAGCCCTGTAATAGCCACCGAAGTAATCGACCCTTGCGGCATCGATACGCGCATAGAACGCACTCAGCGGGCCGTCGTTGTTGGTGGAGTTCACTCCGTTGCCCGACGTGAAGTGGCCAGCGTCGACACTCAACCGGGCAATGTCGGTGCTAAGCACTTGGAACCCCTCGGCACTTGAAGGGAGCAGACGGGCATTGGCCATAGCGAAAACGGGATTGAGGGGCATGAGGTTGCCGTACTTCAGCTCGGTATTTGACCAACGCATCTTTGCAGCACCGCCTCCTTCCGACCACTCATCTTCCGGATCACCCTTGCTGTTCACTGGCAGCAACATGTTGGGTGAGCGGCGACGGCTGCCGTCCAGCCTGATGCCTAACATGCCGTAAGCATCAATGCCGAATCCCAAAGGGCCTTTGGTGTAACCAGACTTGTAATCGAGCACAAAACCCTGTGCCCACTCTTGCCGCAGATTGGTCGGACCGAAGTCACTCCGAAAGTCACGGTTGAAGTAAAAGTTTCGACTGAGCAAGCGCGTCTGGCTCTCCTCAAGAAAGCCGGCTGAATCGCGTTGGGACTGGGCTAGGGAATTGTGCGGGAACGCGATGTACGAAAAACCCATGAGCACAGTGGCCCAGGTCATCTTGGAAGAGATAACGGTCATGTTCGACCCATCCTGTATTTTTGGATTTGTTCAGGATTTATGTTTGGACAGGGCTTGTGCATTGCGGCGCAACGCGTCGGCCTATGCCCGTGCACGCGAGGACATCTTGCTCCGGCCAAATTCGCCAGTCAATCGATAGCGTCTTATATTTGACTGTAAAGTCGAATGACCGATTGATGATTTAAACGCCGCCGATTAAGGACACCAGAGTCATTTCTCAGACGACTCGCTCCCCACTTATTCCCTTGGCCTGTCGCCGTTAGATTGTTGGCCAACGGACGCCCAACCGGGCGATTTCGGAACCAGTCACCGATCTAACGAGGTACTTATGAGCATCTTTCTGACAGGCGCCAACGGATATGTAGGCGGAACAGTAGCGGTCCGGTTGATCAAGGCCGGCTACTCCATTCGCGGCCTGGTCCGGGACGAAGAAAAGGCCCTCCAGGTAAAAGCACTCGGCATCGACCCGGTGGTCGGAAGCCTTGACGACCTTGAGCTGCTGGCACGTGAAGCCAAAGCTTCCGACGGTGTCATCCATACTGCTGACAGCGATCACCTTGCAGCAGTCGAGACTTTCATCGAGGCTCTCGCCGGCTCTGGAAAACCATTTCTACATACCAGCGGTTCCAGTGTCATCGGTGACGATGCTCAAGGCATCGCGGTTAACCCGACAGTCTTCGACGAAGACAGCACCTTTGTCGTGGCTGCGTCCAAACAACCACGTCGTGATATCGAACTCAAAATACTGGCCGCAGCAGAGCGGAACATCCGCGCGATCGTGATCTGCCCAAGCAACATCTACGGCACAGGCACTGGTATTCATAAAGAAAGCGTACAGATTCCTTGGCTGGTCAAGCAGGCGCAAGAAAGCGGCGTAGTGCGCATCGTCGGCACCGGCGTGAATCGCTGGTCGAATGTCCACGTCCTCGATGTGGCCGAGCTATACCTGCTGGTACTGGAAAAAGCCCCGGCCGGAGCCTTCTATTTCATCGAAAACGGTGAAGCCTCGTTCCTGGAAATCGGCACCTCAATCGCCCGTCGCCTCAATATTGAACCAGTGCAGTTCTGGACGGTAGAAGAGGCATCGGTGCGCTGGGGCGCTCTGCATGCACATTACACGTTCGGTACCAACAGCCGCGTACACGCCAAACGCGCTCGTCAGGAATTGGGTTGGACGCCTGAGTTCAATTCCGCACTGAAGTGGATCGAAGAGGAAATGCCACTGTGAGCAAGGTCTGGCTGATCACGGGAAGTGCCAGCGGGATCGGTGCTGGCATTGCTCACGCGGCTTTGGCCGCTGGCGATCGGGTGGTTGCGACTGATCTGGACCTGAATCGTCTAAACGAAGTGTTTGCCCAATACGGCGATCAAGTGCTCACCGCACAGTTGGATATCCGAAGTCAGGAGCAGGCGCATCTGGCTATCAGCGCTTGCCTTGATCACTTCGGAAGACTTGATGTCCTGGTCAACAACGCCGGCTACGGCCAATTCGGCCCGTTTGAGGAAATCGAAGCCGACGCCATCGAGCGCCAGTTTGCGACTAATGTTCTGGGCACCTTCAACGTCACGCGTGCTGCCCTCCCAACACTTCGCAAACAACGTGGCGGTCACATCATCAACATGTCCTCCAACGGCGGCTTTAAAGGGGTCGCCGGCGCATCGATGTACTCGGCGACCAAATTCGCTATCGAGGGCTTTTCGGAATCACTGGCACAGGAAATCGCGGGGTTCGGCATCCGGCTGACCCTCATCGAGCCAGGTGCGTTTCGCACAGACTTCCTGGACAGCCGATCGCTGAAGCTAGGCAGTGGCGAAATTCCTGACTACGACGATTACCGTACCAAAGCCCAAGCCATCTTTGCGGCGCGTAATCATCAGCAGGTGGGCGACCCGGCGCGGTTGGGGGATGCAGTGGTGCAGTTGGTCAACGAACAACAGCCCCCTCTGCGTTTCATCGCAGGTGCCGACGCTCTCAAGGTCGTCGAAGACAAGTTAACCGCCGTTGCTGAAGAGACCGAGCGCTGGCGTGCACTTACCCTCAGTACCGATTTTCAAGACTGATAGAGAGGAAACACAATGAGCATGCACGAATTTGAAGCCCGTCTGGACGCCGTAGAGAGTCAATTAGCGATTCAGCGCCTAGTCGCCGAATACGCCCAGGCATTCGATAACCACGATGAAAAATTGCTGCGCGGCATCTGGCACGAAGGGGCGGTACTGGCGCTGGGGGACGCGTTCGGTAACTTTACCGGAGTCGACGCTATTATCGAATCCGCTCACACAAACTGGGCGCAAATGCCGCATATGCATCACTGGATGGCCAACACCATCATTGATCTCGATGGCGACACCGCCACTGCCACGTCGGCAGTTGACGTTCTGGTAACACATGTAGAGCTTGGTCCGACGCAGATCAGCGGCTTTTACCTGGACAAACTTGAACGTCGAAACGGACGCTGGGGCTTTGTCGAACGCAAGTTCGAACTGCACTATCTGACTCCGTTGCAAAACTGGAAGCCTATCGCGGGCAGCGAAGCACCCGCGGCCTGAGGCAACTAAGTGGGGCGCTCCCCGCAAGCGCCCCACTTCTGGTCCTTCAGCTCGGTATGGCCCTGTTCTCCATCGCATCGACCAGAAAATCGATAAATGCGCGAGCCCTCACCGGCAAATGCAGCCTGGTGGTGTAAGAGATATACAGATCAATTGCGTCGCTGGCATAAGCCGGCAGGCATTCGACCAGCCTTCCGCTATTCAGATCCTCCTCTATGTCGTACAACGCCTTCAGCGCAATGCCATGCCCACTCAACGCCCATTGATACGTGACTTCACTGCTGTTGGTGAACATACGGCCGCGTACCTGCACCTCGTAGGGCTTGTCATGATCGACAAAACGCCAGCGGTCATAAACCCGTCGGCCGCGCATCAGCAGCAAGCAATCATGTTTAAGCAAATCTTCAGGCATCAGAGGATTACCCATACGCTCCAAATACTCGGGCGAGGCAACGATAACGCGTCGATTGGGCAGCAAGCTGCGGCGAATAACCGACTGCGAGTCTGGCTCACCAACTGTAATCGCAATATCAATCTCCTCTTCAAACAGATTGACTTCCGCATCGGTCAGTACGAGTTCAACGCTGACATGAGGGTGACGGGCAGTGAAATCAGCCACCAGCGGTCCTATGTGGGTGCGACCTATGTGCACAGGAGCACACACCCTCAAGCGGCCCGTTGGCTGACTACCCACAGAAACTTCAGCTTCAGCCTCGTCGACTTGCATAAGGATCGACAGCGCTCGCTCATGCAGGCGTGCGCCCTCTTCGGTCAGACGGAAACGCCGAGCGTGGCGATCAATCAGCCGTACCCCAAGACGACTCTCCATGGCCGCAAGCCGGCGACTGACAGCGGGTGGTGAGCTGTTCAATGCAATGGCGGCTTTGGTCAGCCCCGCCGAGGAGACCAGCTGTACGAGTAATCGCAAATCGTTGATCTCATCGGCCATAAGCAAGCTTCCGAAAATCGGAAGCATACCCACCGGCAGGCCCCACGCCAAGCTGACGCACCCCGTGATGTCATGCCCGCCACTTAATCTTTCTGGAGCAATCCTGTTGGAACAGTCTCACACCTCAGCCTCTCCCTCACCGCCCAAGCGACGCGCCCATCTGGCACTCGCAATAGCTATCGTGCTGGTACTTGCCGGATTGGTCATCCATGCAGGTGCTCAGTACTGGAATACCGGACGTTTCGTGGAATCGACTGATGATGCTTATGTGAAAGCTGACTTTTCAGTTGTTGCACCCCGGGTATCCGGATATGTGGCATCGGTCGACGTCGAAGACAATCAGCCAGTGAAAGCGGGTCAACTGCTGGCGACCCTGGATGATCGTGACTATCAAACAGCGCTCGCTGCTGCCATCGCTACGCGGGAAGCAGCCGCCGCCAGCCTCAGCAAGCTTGACGCTCTGCTAAAGGAGCAAATGGCTCACGTCGACGAGGCGAGCGCCCAGGTCTTGGCGACGAGCGCTCAATTTAAGATCGCATCTATCAACCGTAATCGCTCACTGCAGCTCAAAGGGATCGGATACGGGTCGGAACAGAACGCGCAGGACGATCAGGCCAAACAGGACGTCGCAGCCGCAGAGCTCTCCCGGCAGCGTGCTGCTCTACACGCCAATCAGCTCAAGATAGGAACACTCAAAGCTGACAGAGCAATTGCGCTCGCAAAACTTCAGCTAGGCGACGCGAGCGTACAACAGGCTCAACTGAACATTGAACACACTCAGATTGTAGCCCCTATTGACGGCACGGTCGGCTCACGCACCCTTCGCCTCGGGCAGTGGGTCCAGCCAGGCAGCGCCCTGATGGCAGTGGTCCCCTTGAGGAGCGTCTATGTCGTCGCCAACTTCAAGGAAACGCAACTGGGTCGCATACGTGAAGGCAATGTTGCACGAATCCACGTCGACAGCTTTGGTGATGAGAACTTTACCGGCCAGGTGCAAAGCCTGTCTCCGGCCAGCGGGCTGGAGTTCAGCCTGCTCCCTTCGGATAACGCGACCGGTAACTTCACAAAAATTGTTCAACGAGTTCCAGTGAAGATTGTTTTAGAGGTGCCCCTTGCGCTTCAGGGTCGCTTGCGTCCTGGCATGTCCGTACAGGCGGACGTCACCACTGATCACCAAGGCTGAACCGCTCATGAACCTTCCATCTAGCAAGCGTGAGGGAGACGGCGATGGCGATTGAAGTCACTGATTCCACCCCACTGCCCGCAACAAATCCGCCAGCCGGCGCATCAGTAAAAACCTGGATCGCTGTCTGCGGAGCCGCGCTGGGCGCGTTCCTGGCCATTCTCAACATCCAGATCGTGGGGTCATCCCTCGCTGATGTCCAAGGAGCCATTGGTGCAGGTGCAGATGAGGGGGGATGGATCACCACCTCGTACCTGGTGGCGGAGATCATAGTTATCCCTATGAGCGGCTGGCTCACCCGCATATTTTCGATGCGTACTTACCTGATATGTAGCGCGATAGCGTTCATTTTATTCACTGTCGCCTGCGCCTTTACGCACACTCTCGGGCAGATGATTGTGATGCGGGCAATACAGGGCTTTGCCGGAGGTGCGCTGATCCCACTCGCCTTCTCGATCATCATGACCAGCCTACCTCGTCATCAGCTCCCCATCGGCATGGCGGTTTATTCGCTGGCCGCTGTACTGGCCCCTTCAATTGGTCCTGTAGCGGGCGGTTACTTCAACGAGGTGTATGGCTGGCAGTCGATCTTCTACATCAGCGTGCTTCCCGGACTGCTCACCGTCGGGATCCTTTGGTTTACGGTTGCGCCTACAGGGCGAGAATGGCATCTGCTCGCCAAAGGAGACTGGTGGGGCATCGTTACGATGGCCATCGGTCTCGGTTGCCTGCAAACCGTGCTGGAAGAAGGTAACCGCAAAGACTGGCTAGGCTCACCGTTCATTTTCAACTTGTCAGTGATCGCCGGGCTGTCACTCACCGCCTTTACGGTCATTCAGTTCTGCCGCAAGGAGCCGTTGCTGCACTTGCGAATTCTTGGGCAGCGAAATTTCGGTCTGGGCACCGTGCTCAACTTCGTCTTTGGCTTCACCATGTACGGCTGGATATTCACGCTGCCCATGTACCTTGCGCGGATCCACGGTTTCAATTCACGTCAGATTGGCAGCGTAATGATTTGGCTCGGCTTGCCGCAGCTTCTGTTAATCGCGTTTTTACCCAAGCTGATGCGGATGATCGATCCGCGCATGCTTGCCGCGGGTGGTTTTTTGCTCTATGGCATTGGGACCGTGTTTGCGACCCCGCTATCACCTGACTTTTCCGGCGAGCAATTCATGCTCTCCAACATTGTACGAGCGTTCGCTCAGGTATTGGTGATGACGCCTCTGGCAGCATTGGCCAACGGAAATGTCGACCGACGCTTCGTAGGGTCTGCCGCAGCGATTTTCAACATGATGCGTAATCTGGGCGGTGCCATTGGAATTGCCTTGCTGCAGACCTTCATCACCCACCGTGAGCAGTACCACTCTGAAATCATGACCACTGAGGTCAGCTCCTTTTCCCATGCCACGTCCGCCAGACTTCAGGATCTGACACAGCATTTTCTGACTGTGGCCACCTCAGATCCGATCCGAGCCGAGCATCAGGCTCACCACGTGTTAGGCATGCAGATCGAGACACAAGCATCCCTGCTCGCCTACGCCGATACCATCTGGCTTCAGGGTGCGTGCTTATTCGCTGCCTTCGTGGTGGTGTTGTTTTTCAAGCGGCAGCACGCATGAGCTGCCGCTCCGACCTCGATGGAAATCACATGAAACAGCACACCCAGACGCCGCTTTCTTGCCTGATGAAATTGCCTTTGATTTGCACCTTGATGTTAGCGGGCTGCACGTCTGGTCCTGATTTCCAGTCGCCAACAACCCCCAAGCCAGTCTCCTATGTGCAAAATCAACCAGAGCACATTGGCACTCAAACCCTTCGTAACACCTCTGCACCTGGTTGGGGGTGGTGGCAATCGCTGAGCAGCCAGGATCTGGATGAAAGAGTCGAATATGCACTGCAAAGTAATCTGGATATTCGAGCGGCTCGGTCACGCCTCGAGCGGGCCAAGCATGTGACGGAGCTCGCTGAAGGCAACGCCGCGCCGCAAATCGGTCTCGACGCTGCGGTGGGCAGGACTCGAATAGGCGCTGCCGAACTAGGTCCTGATTATCGGCAAACCCCTCCTTTCAGTGCCTATAGCGGCGGATTGACCGGAGCGTTCGATCTGGACATGTTCGGTACGATCAAACGCTCCGTGGAGCAGCGCGAGGCGTTGGAGAAGGTGGCAGCGGCTGAGCTGGACGCTGTCATGCTCAATGTCAGCGCTCAAATCGTCTTTGAGTCCATCAGATCGGCCTCTGTGCTTTCTAAAATGCAAATCGTCGACACGCTGCTGGGCATTGAACGTGCCCGGTTGACGCTGATGCAGCGTGCAGTAGCCACTGGCGCTACCACGCCACAAGCAGTAGATGGTCAGTCAAGACTCATCTCTGACCTAGAGAGCCAATTGCCTGCGCTGACGCAGCAGCGAGCGGCAGCCGAAAATGCGCTGGCCGTGCTGTCGGGGACTCTACCGACGCAATGGTTTGATAGCACACTGGAGCTTGATGACTTTGTTTTGCCAGCGTCTCTGCCGCTGACAATACCTTCAGCGCTGGCAAGCCAACGTCCAGACATTCAGGCGGCCGAAGCACACCTGAGAGCGGCAAGTGCCGCCGTTGGGATCGCGGTCTCCAATCGTTATCCCCATATCGTGCTGCGAGGCTCACTCAGTCAACAAGGAGTGTTCTCGGGGCCATCCGGATTGGCGTGGAACGCGATTGGAGGACTGACGGCGCCGCTGTTTGATGGCGGCAGTTTGCGGGCTGCGCAACGTGCTGCTGAGGCTGACTATTCAGCCGCCGAAGCTACTTATCGGCAGGTAGTACTTGCAGCTTTCGGGCAGGTTGCCGATCGTCTCCAGGCGTTGGAGGGTGACGCCAAAATCAGAACGTCAAGTGAGGCGGCCCTCAACTCCTCAAGCGGATCTCTTGCTCGAGCAGAAAAAGCCTACAGCGCCGGCGGTGCCAGCGAGATGCAAAAACTCGACGCCCTGCGTGAACAACAGGCACGCGCTTATCAGGTCATCGAAGTACGGGCGAAACAGCTCACCGACAGTGCTGCGTTGATCCTTAGCACCGCCGGCACAATCGCAAAGCCTTACGATAACGGCTCTATGAACAGGAGACGTTCGTAAAACATCTTGTTTTTCGTTAACAGGCGTCTATACCAATGATGGCTTCATGCTTTCTGCATGGCCATGGAGGGTATATGCGCCTCAACGTTCTCGTACCAATACTGACCATATCAACCCTGCTGGTGGGGTGTAGCGCCCCCAGACCTGAATCGGGGACGATACTTAAAACATGGTCCGAAAGCATGGCCAATCTAGGTGTACGAGCCGTGTACCCGCTTCAGGAAAGCCTCTACCCAGGAAACCTGCTTCTGGTCCCAACTTACCCCGGGAAAAGCAGGTCTGACGAGAAGCCACCGGAGTTTTATACCCATTACCCTGTACCAGTACTACAAGTCGATACAGGGGGCCCCCGAGCTGCCACAGATATCAGGTTATAGGGTCACGGGAGAGCCTTAAGAAGGCAAAGCAGTCACGCCATGGCAACCCATCGATATCAATTACTCCCACTTCAAATGCGCTGGCTTGAGCGGCACCGACTTCAGAGTGAACCGAGCGATGGCTTTCCCCGCCTTTCAGTTCGGGTCAATCGTCGAATCGGGGGTCGGTGGAAATCTCATGGCTGGCACCGTGGGCGCTAAGGGAGGTGTCGTTGGCTCGGATCAATATCGGGTGACGGTATCGGTACCGAGCGCCACCGTGATCAGAGTTGAAGTCGCGGATCTGCTAGCTGCCGCAGGTAACTACGACTATCACGGGCCAACTGGCCTGCAAGGTGTGCAAAGTGTCATCGCGTCGCTGAAGGGGGTTCAGACATTCGTCGACAGCCAGGGGAAACGGTCCCCACCAGAGTTGCTGTTGGTGTCTGAAGTGTATTACGCGAACTCGATAGACGTCACAGTGGCGACGTCGACGGCTCAGGCAGCACAGCTTGCACTCAGTATCGAGGCACTGGTGGAGCGGTTTGAGAGGTTGGCGAACCTTCGTGATCAGATGAAGCTGATGATGGCCGCCACGCCGGCAACCGGCACAACTCAAACCAGCGGCCAAAGTCAGCCCACAACGCAATCGAGCGCGCAATCCAAAGAAACGGCAATGAACCAGCTAAGCCGCGAGATTAAAGAAACCGAAGCGCAAGTGGACAAGCTGTCGAAATCCATAGTGCCAAGCGCGCCCGGGGTGACCGCCGCAATCAAATATGTCTCAAACTCAGGCGTCACATTAACGGAGGTTTTCCCGCGGCCGATGGCGATCGGGTATCGAGCGGTCTGCATAGGTCTAGACTCTTTCCTTCGTATGAACCCACCCAAAGTTCCCTCGCCACCACGGCCTGTCGCCACGGACAAAAGCAATCCGGCACCCGCTACGTGAATCGATCGCCTCAGACGACTGGAGAATCGAGCGCATTGCGGGTCTCAATCAACCTGCTCACGCGCTCCACCGCAGAAGTATCAGGAGCCAGGGTGCTGTCTGGATTGGCATTGATCGGAGCGTCACTTCCAGCCGTTTGGCTTGCTGGATCAGCACCCAGCTGGGTCTTGATCGCCTGCGCGATTTCCTTCTCTATGCTCTGGCGCTGCTCCGGGGGCATTGCCTGGAGCGCTTGCTCATCAAGTCCTTTGCTCTTTAGGAAGTTGTAGCGGATGCGCTCTGCAGGGCTCATCTCCGCCAGTTTTTTGAACTCTACTTGAGTGTCCGATGGGCCTGAAAATACAGGCGCTGAAGACGTAGAGGACGCGGCTTGGTTCCAAGCGGTCGAGTCATAGCCTGAACTGACCTTGGTGACGTCCGTGACGGGGAGAGGACGACCCTTTCCAGAATCGCCAAGCTTGCTGGGATCAAAATCCGCTGCCAGTTTAAATTTGTACTGCGCAAACGTCATACCTGGGGCTTGTATTCGCATTGTGAAAACTCCTGTAGTTGGTCATATCTCGTGAGCAAATCCTAAGCCAACAAACTCAAGCCCGCGGCAAGCAGGCTTGATCACTGCGATCACATTCAACAGAGGAATTTTATTGCCATAATCGGCAATTATTTGCCGAAACCGTCAAACCATCATCGCCACGATGTGCTCCGCTGCCGCAATTGTCGTTACGTTGGTGGCTGCCGATATCGCATCTGGAAATATGGAGGCGTCAACCACTCGAAGCCCGGTGACTCCATGAACTAGGCCCTGTAGGTCTACGACAGCAGCCGAATCTCCCTTGCGACCCATAGGTGCGGTTCCCGCCGGGTGCTCATAGCTATCCAGAGTAGCCTTGATCGCGGCAAGGATTTCCTCATCACTCTGAGCCCCATCACCAGGCATCAGTTCGCTGGCGATCAAGTCGCTCAGTGGAGGGCGTTTGGCGATAGTCCGCGATAGCTTCACCCCCTCAAGCAGACGGTCTCGGTCGATCTGCTCAGCCAGGAAGTTTAGGTCAATCCGTGGGTGCGCAGCAGGGTCCAGGCTGTCTAGCCAGAATTTGCCGCGCGAAAGCGGACGAGTGAGCGCCACCGCCAGTACAAAACCAGCCCCGGTCGGACTCTTATCCTGAGGGAACAAGTGCGTCGCTGTGATGTGGATATCCAGTTCACCCGCTGCTGCCTTGGAGCTATGAGTCCACAAAAAAGCACCAATCGCAGGTGACCGAGCTCCCAGCTTATCCGGCCTAGCGGCGTAAGCGTTGAAGTAAAAAGGATGATCAACCAGGTTTTGACCGACCGGCAAATCTGCCACAACCGGCAACCCGAGACGTTGGGAGTGCTCTGTAGGCCCAATGCCAGAACGCAATAGAATCGCTGCGCTTCCGTATACGCCGGCGGACAGAATAATTTCTTTACCGCCGTATACTGCCCCATTGGCCAGCGTTACCGCTGTGGCGCGCTTACTATCGAACACAACTTTATCTACCAGACCGTCGGAGACGATGGTCAAGTTGCGTCGAGCCCGCACGGCTGCAGTAAGGTATGCCATCCCCGTGTTGATACGCTCACCCTTGACCACGTTCATGGCGTAAGGGCCGACGCCGTTTGCATCAGCACTGTCAAAGTCAGCGATCGCCTTGTAACCAGAGGCAATCGTTGAGTCGATGAACGCGCGCTGCATGGGAGTGACTTCAGATCCGGTCAGTTGATGTACTGGCAGAGGCCCTCTGCCTCCATGGAGGTGACTGATACCACCGCTATGACTTTCCAGCTTCATAAATGCCGGAAGCATTTCTCCATAGCTCCATCCTGGAAGATTCCAACGCGCGAAATCCTCCGGCCGGGCTCTGGCAGCTACGGCACCGTTGATTGCCGAACTCCCGCCAACCACCTTTCCGCGAATGGCCAAGATTGGATGGCCGACATAACCGGGCTCAGTCTTGTAGCCCCATTCGAATCGTGGATCGAGATTCGCTCCGACGGAGTCCGACTTTGACAACTCTTTCGGATAGCTACCGGGCGCATAGTTATTGCCGGCCTCAAGCAGCAACACCTTGTGCCTGGGATTCTCGCTCAGTCTTGCCGCCATGACGGCACCGGCGGACCCTGCACCAACGACGATAAAATCGTACTCTGCCTCAGCGTGACCATTACCTTTTTTCGGAGCGGCCAGGACGTCACGGGTTAAACCCAGTTCGCCTCCAATGATGGTGACGGCGGACAACGCCAACGTTTGCCCCAATACCTTTCTGCGTCCAGCATCAAATGAATTGTCTGAAGAACTCATCAATACACCCTCTTGGCAATGGCCCGAAATAGTGAGGGCAATCTATGTTTCATGCAGGGCAGCGGCAAAGGCATTAAAAACCGACACTGCGTTCTGTTTTTCAGAACAGCCTAACCCCAACTTATTCGGTCTTGGTGGCATACACTGACCGACCTTTGGCCGCTCCGATGCGGTCAGCATTCCAAGGCCGCCTCACAAGGGGATGACGGTGAACAAGCTGGTCGAGATGAGCACATTTGTGGCCGTTGTTGATGCGGGCAGCCTTGCCGCGGCGGCGCGCCGACTTGGCACAAGCAAGTCGGTAGTTAGTTCACGCCTCACGGCGTTGGAATGTCGACTGAAAATAGCCCTCTTTCATCGTGACCGGCAGCTGATGGTCAACGAGGCCGGACTAGGGTTCTACGAACAATGCGTCAGCATACTGAACAGTGTTGCGAACGCCGAAGACAGTATGCAGTCGTCTTACGCTGGTTTTAGCGGCAATCTGAGGATCGCGACGCCAATGGTGCTAGGGCTACGCTATCTGTCACCTATCTTGACCGAGTTCGCTGCCACACATCCGGATTTGCGTTTGGATATCCGTGCTAGTGATGAGTTCGTGAATCCGCTGGACGAGAGCTTTGACCTCATCATTCGCGCCGGCAGAATTCCTGATAGCGCGGTTGTAGCTAAACCACTGGTGTCCAACCGTCATGTGATCTGCGCAAGCCCGGAATACCTTGAGCGCAAAGGTGTCCCGTTGCGGCCCGAGGAGCTGATCGACCACGATGGGCTGTTCTACAGCCTGAGCCAGAATGAACATTTCTGGTCCCTTCCTACAGAGAATGGTACGCAACGTTTCGGCATCAAATCACGGCTACGCAGTGACAGCGGATTTCAACTGCTTGATGCAGCCAAGGCAGGGCTGGGGCTGACAATCATGCCTACGTTCCTCGCCTCCGACGCTCTAGCCTCAGGTGAGTTGCGTATAGTTCTGCCTGAGTCTGCCCCGCAAGGAAGCGTGATATCGGTGATCTACAAACCTGCCAAACGCGGCTCAAAGCAGATCAATGCATTGCTCGAACTCTTAACGGTCCGCCTGGGGTCTCCGCCGATTTGGGATGTGGCGATAAGCAAACTGCTCGACGGTCCATCATTGATCTAACAGCCCGATCATAAAGCTAATGCCCGAATCATTTAGGTCCGGCGCTGGATCGTTTGTCGAAATCCGGCGCCGGCTTCTTGGCCAGGGAATACCACGAAATGAGGGAACGGAGGAATGGCCACCGGTGCGAGGCCGGCGGCGCCAGGACCGGCATATTCGGTAACACTGGCTCGGATAGATAGATTCCGGCTCGATCCCCCCTGTATCAAGGCTTAAGCCCCCGAGATATGACGATCGAGCATCGCACGCAAATCTGGATCATTAACCGTGAAGACTTCAAAAACACCCAATGCTCGTAATGCCGGTAAAGCCTCGAGAATGTCTAACTCAGCCTTAGCCTTAGCCTCAGGACCGGATGTCCGCGAAAGCCAGGCTCGGGCATTCAGCAAGAAAGCCCCGACGGTTCCTTTGCGAACAGTGAGATCGTTGAATTGTGCGGAGTCAGCCCCGTCCGGGAGTAGATCTTGTGCGCGCATGTTGTATACCTTGAGTAATGAGGCTTGGAGAGTAGTCGTAAGCCATCATCCAGACTCTTCACAACAGGCCAAGGTATGCGTGTAAATGGTCAAGGAAACCACGCTCCAGGATCTTATCGAGATACCACGTTACGCCCCAGGAAATCGGATTGCCGTGATTGTTCGCGATGATCTTGCCGTGAGGGAGACTAAGCCCCATCGGCACCTTTGGGGCCAGTTATTCTCCACCAGCCGCGGTTTGGTAGCAGTAGGCGCAGGAGACATGCACTGGTTGGTTCCTGCGGGCAACGCAGTTTGGATTCCGCCTTTGTTTCCACACTGTTTAAGGTCGTACGGAGCGCTAAACAGTTGGAGCCTCTATGTGGACGAGCAGACTTCCGCCACTTTGCCGATTATCCCTCAACCGCTGCAGACAACTCGCCTACTCCATGAAGCGGCCCTCAGAGCAGCAAGCTGGCCACCTGGAGAACTCAACACGGTCCAGTTACGATTGGCCGATGTCATTATCGACGAAGTCCGTGCGCTAAAATGCCGACCGCCTGGGTTGCCAATGCCCTCAGACCCCCGTGCCGCCCGTGTGGCGCATGCGTTGCTAGCGAATCTTGCTGATAACAGACGCATCGAGGCCTGGGCAGCCTGGGCAGGTGCCTCGCCGCGCACGCTGTCCCGACATTTCATAACCGAGACAGGCTTGGCGTTCGGACAGTGGCGTCAGCATGCTCGGATCACAAAGGCGCTGGAGATGCTGCAACTGGACCAACCTATTACTAGCATCGCGTTGGAACTGGGGTACGAGACCACAAGCGCGTTCATCTCAATGTTTAAACGCACCTGGGGCGTTACGCCAGGTAAGTACGGGTCAGCAACCTAGACGGCCGTTCCAAGAAAGGGCATGCTGGAAGGAAATCCGCAGCGCCAAGCTCTAATCGAGACCTAGCACTTTCGGCCTAGGCGCTTTGGACAAATTCAGTCCAGGTTGGCTAAAGGAGGCTGAGGGGAAGCGCCTTAGTAACTTCTTGTCGCTTGGGATTGTTGACGACGACGCCGAATTGCCCCACGTGCCGAGGCAAGACTGATCCATCTCCAAACCTGCACAAATCCAGCACAGACAATGATTCGCGAGGAGTCAGACTGGGTCAGTAAAATCTCGGCGAC
>Ga0308159_1000563_pt1 | contig 80351 bp, 73 predicted proteins | sample PhyCR1_FD_201040 | JGI IMG/M metagenome (GOLD analysis project Ga0308159, IMG submission 201040) | Phyllosphere microbial communities from UC Gill Tract Community Farm, Albany, California, United States - DLSLC.R1 | ecosystem: Host-associated > Plants > Phyllosphere > Unclassified | place: USA...
TTAAAATTAAGTCTGCAAGGTAAGTTTTAATTTTTAAAATCAAAATAAATTTTAACATTTTTTTAACGTTTAAAAAAATGTAAACATCAGATTACTAAGGGCTTTTAATTGCCTTCCCAACAATCATCACCGTAATTTCACTATTGTGTGGAATTCCAAGTGTAGTTCCGGGGATTACATTAAAAAGGTTTCTGATGTAAATATCGGCTACCCCCTGCATCATCCTTTTTTTACCTTCTGCAGCTTCTGGCAGTACGCCATTTACGGTTAAAATTTTCATATTTCCGGTATAATCTACCACTGCTAAACATTCATATGCAAAGTCTTTATATGCCCTTTGAATTTCAATCCGGTATTTTGGAAACATATAATCATAGGCCGAAGTTCTCTTTTGTAGTTTATCCACAGAACTGAATTTTTCGGCTTTTACAATTTTGCTTTTGGGAATAAATTGCACCGGCACCCGAGCCGCAAACGCAGCGGTGTCTGTCTGGTTCACCTCAGCAGATCGTTTTTTAATAAATAAAGTATCTGCTTTTGTTGGCCTTTGCAAAACAGATGCAGTTGTTTTCAACTTATTTTTAATGTAAGTCTGCGCATAAAACGTCATGTTCACATCCGAACGGATATCATCAGCAATGACTTTTCCATCTACCTGGATGCGTTGAAAAACCAAGCTATCTTTGCTAATGTGTTTAACCTTAAAGAATTCTTCGGCAAAGTTATATACATTTCCATGGTCATATTGCAGGTAAAACTTTTGCATAATTTGCTTTTGAGGACTCCAGGCCATCATCGTATCTTCTGCCGCCACTTCAATAATCCATGAAGGTTCCTGCATAAAACCATCTTTGTTGAAAGAAATATTATTGCTGAAACGACGTTTTACTTCTTCATACCGGATCCCTTTCACCGGTGCAAAAGAGAAATCACGCAAAGTTGCATCATTCTTTTTTGACTTAGAATTACATGCAGACAGTAAGAGTACGAAGAAAAAGAGTCTTAAAATATTTTTAATCATTGGCGCTAAAATAATTATTTCTTTTTAACCAGCACCACATTGGCTACTTTACGCTCACCCTTGTGGTCCCATTTTTTATTATCTGTGGGATAATTAATTACACCGTTATCTGGCATTCCGTCAACCCATAAGGTAGTCGAGCCTCCACCATCAAAGTTGATTGTAGTTGTACAACCCAGCCAGTTCATCAGCTTTGTTAATTCTGGCAAACTCATTCCCGCAGAATTCTGGTTTCGCCCATCAACCGTTAACAAAACTACCCTGCCATTTGGTTTAATGCCTAAACAGGTTCTCGGATGACGAAGGCGCGTGAAAGAAGTAGTATCCAAATTTTCATTCTGATTGTTATAAGTTAATAACGGCCCATTAAGTAAAACATTTTCTTCGCTGAGTTTTGTTTCCCAATCCGGCGTTCCATCCCATCTTTTGATAGCAATTTTACCCTTCTCTATAACCACAGCTGCTTGCTGATGTTTTGCCCGATTGGTGTTTTTATCCAGCCGATTGGTATTAATTACTTTTCCGTTTACCCGAACAAAATCAACTGAACCACCATCTTTCACATCAAAGAAATTACCGTTCAATGCCACTATTGCAGTATCTCTTTTGCCAAAATCACTAGTCGTTATCAATTCCTTTTCTTCTGCGCCTAAAGCAAAAACAGCTTTTCTTCCAGAGTTTTTGACTTCAACAAAGGAGATGTTCTCATTTGCCCCAAAAAGGTTCTTGTTGGCAAAATGATGGCGAAACAATTTCACACGCCTTGCAATTTTAGTTTTCTGCCATTTGGTTTTTACCACGCTGATCGAATCAGCATTTTGTGCAAAACCAGGAATCAGATAAAGAGATAATAAGACAATAATTGATAGTTTTCTAAACATCGGAATTTCAATTTGCGATAAAACTAAATCATTACTTTAAACTTCAAATTAACCCATCAATAATTATACATTCAGTTTAAGGCAAAAAAAACGGAGCGACCATCTTTTGATCTGCTCCGTTTTTTGAATGAGTGAATATAGAATGATTGAATTAGTGAATGAGCGTATTTGGTAGTATATTACCTCTCATTCAATCTTTTATCATTATTTTTTCGGATCTAAAATATCTTTGATTCTGATGTTTAAATCATCGTAATGTGCCTTTGTAATGGCATCTCCTGCAGCAGATCTTGCTTTGGTGGTTGCTAGTAATGTTTTAAGCTCTGCTCTCACCAATGGTCTGATGTCTGACAGGGCAACATTAACCGGTGTTAAGCCGTAGCTTGCGGCATAATCAACAGGGAATCCTACCGGAAGTTCAGATTCTTTTGTCATCAGATTTTCCAAACGATCTACATAAGCGCGCTGTAAATTGCGTTTAAATGCATCGGCTCTGCCAGCAGCAAAAACTGAAGACCTCAAATCTGTAAACATCTGCGGTAATGTATAGGCTTTTGCCGATCCGTTTTTAGTTTCATTATCCAGCAAACGGGCAAGACGAGGTGCCGCTAATAAATTGCCAAGTGTGTTTGTTTGCACGGCTTTGATGCGATTTAATAAAATGCCATTATCAAATTTATTTAACTGATCGTTGCTGATTAACCATAATGGCGTAGTAAATAGTTGCTGATTGAAAAAAGTAATCGCCTCTTTTTGCTTTGCTTTTGGCAAGTAGGCATAAACCGGACCAGCCTGATCGTAAGTTTTAAAGTTCTCACTTAAACCACCAACATTCGTAGTTACGTGGCCCATATAGCGGTTAAACTGACCAACAATTTCGGTATAAATTTCCTTCAGATCGCTATAGTCTTTACCTTTTTGGTAAGTCCATTTTTCTACATTTGGCAAAATACGTTTTAGGTTAGCGATACCATAGGTACTCGCTTTCATGGCATTATCTCCCAGGTCTTCGCTTTGCAAACGAGGATCAAGACTTGTTCCCTGGCGACCATAGAAATACAATGGATTTCCAGCATTTTTCAATACCCATTGATTCAGGATTTCTTTTTCCTGCTCTGCAGTTTTATTCCCCGGAAGCCAAGAATAGCCCCATTTAATTGACCACTTATCATATTCACCAATTTGTGGGTGCAGTTTAGTTACGCCATCACCCGGCTGAGCGATATAGTTAAAACGGGCATAATCCATAATTGATGGTGCTGTTCCATGTTTATCAGTGAAAGATTTAGAACGCAAAGAATCTACCGGATAAGCGTAGCTCGAACCAAAATTATGAGGCAAACCTAAGGTATGGCCGATCTCATGTGAAGACACGAAACGAATCAATTCGCCCATCTGTGCATCAGTAAATCTGGCCTTACGCACTTCTGGATTTACTGCTGCAGTTTGAACAAAATACCAGTTTCGCAACAAATTCATCACGTTGTGGTACCAGCCGATATGCGTTTCTAAAATCTGTCCGGTACGTGGATCGCTCACATGCGGACCATAAGCATTTGCAATATCCGAAGCAAAATAACGTACTACAGAATACCTCGAATCTTCTACACTAAACTGCGGATCTTCCTGAGGCGTTGGTGCCTGTTTGCCGATAATGGCATTTTTGAAACCCGCTGCTTCAAAGCCAGCCTGCCAATCGTTAATTCCCTGAATTAAATAAGGCACCCATTTTTTCGGCGTTGCCGGATCGATATAAATGACAATTGGTTTAACCGGTTCTACCAGCTCGCCCCTCAGGTAAGCAGCAGTATCTTTTGGGACCAGGTTCCAGCGGTGGATATAAGCGGTACGTTCTGCTTTTTGAGCATCTGTTCCGTAATCCAACTGCGATTGGCCAAAGAAACCCACGCGGCTATCCATAATTCTGGCTTTAACCGGAGTTTTTGGCAATAAAAGCATCGAGGTATTAAACTCGAAAGTTACCGCAGCATTGCTGTTATCTGTTGGAGATTCTGCTGCGCGATAAGTTTTCGCGGTTTTAACTTCTATATTAATCGGGAAGGTTTTTACCGTATCGATGTAAGAACGTGTTGCATCATATGCGGTAACTTTATAAGCCTTACGAATCTGATCTGTCGCACCAATCGCCATAATGTCGCCATTATAAAAATCAGTCACGTCTATTACCACGCCTGTAGTATCTTTATTATAAGCTTTAATGTCGAAACCAGCCAAAATCTGATCTAGATTGGAGTTTTTAACTGACTCATACATATCGCTATTAGGATCTGCTTTGGTAGCATAACTGGGTACACGAATGTAAACCTGTTTTCCTCTTCGCTCCCACTTCCAAACCTGCTCGTTTAATTCTTCACCACCATATTGCTGATTGCCCACTTTTATACCAACAGGTGCTTTCGCCAAACGGGTAACCACCAGCATTTCGCGGTTTACCAGGCTATCTGGAATTTCGAAATACCACTTATCATCAACCTTGTGGGTTTTGAATAAGCCGTTAGTGGTTCTGGCTTTGGCCGTAATCACTTCAGAAAATGGTTTAATGCCTTCTTTTTTTGCCGCCGGTGTGGATGTTGCTGGAGTAGCGGGGCTAGTTACGCCCTTTTTAGTTTTCTTTTGTGCGTATGCTGAATTTGATCCTGCCAAGCAAAGCGCAACCATACCTGCAAATGCAAGTACGCTCAGTTGTTTCTTCATTGATGAATAAGTAAGTATTATAGAGTCCGAAGTTAGAGGCTTGTTACCTGATTACCATTGTGTAACTAGAAAATTACCAGCAAAAGTCAAATTCTTTTTTCCAGCCGGACAAACTTAAAGAAAACGCGGCTATCCCGATAAATTTCGAAAATAAGTGTTCGGTTTGGCCCTGATTTAAAAAGCTCATTAATATCGTTCAGCGTATAGGTATCAATGGATTTAAAATCAATTCCTATAATTTCATCCTGCGGAGAAAAGCCTGCTCTCTCTGCTGGTGAATCTTCATCAATTTCACCGATCAATAACCTGTTAAACTGATTTTGTTCGAAGTAAACCACCATTCCCAGCATATCATATTGAAAAGCTTTTTTGCGGTTGGCGTTTGGTTTAAGGTATAAAAAACCTTCCTGATAATTAAATTGAACATCGAATTTACGCAAAATTTCGCCTCCTAAGTTGCCGTTCCGTTTAGTGAGATCGATCTTCGAAGAGATCGACTCAAAATCCGGAAAGCCAGCTACTACATTATCAAACACATAGCCACCAATATAAAATTTACTTATCCTCCCCACATAGCCTTTAATCTGCCCGCTTAAACTCATGCCCAGGTTGGCTTTTATTTTGTGACCAGGAGCAGGGAAAGCACAACCATCTAACATTTCCATAGACAGGGCATGGCTTGCTCCGGTATCAATCAGCAGGCGCGTGCTCACTTTTGTTGTATCGTCAATAGCCACCTCAGTAGTGATGTAAGGCTTATTTTTTTCGATCAGGATCGGAACTTTATTGCCACGGTATTTTACCTTACGCTTCAGATCATGAAAAATGAGGTGGTTGCTGCTATACCTGATATCTACCATAAAACTGTTGAAAAAATCGAAGCCGATCAGGCCAAAAATTCTTATCCCCAAATGACCGGATAAGTTGAAAAGGTCTTCTTCTAAAATAGCCGTTGGAATGTGTTTAATTTTAGCCTTGCCCAGCTGCGCACTTACATTTTGCGACACATAAGCATCTACATTTTCTACGCCCAAACCAGATAATTTGATTTTACGCATGGTGCTGAAATTAAGCGAATCTATAATGGAGGGTTCGGTGATAATCAGTGGGCCAACGCCAGTGTCCAACACAAAATCATATGGTCCTTTGTCATTTACAAATAACGGAATGATGATGAGATTCTTAATGCACTTAAACGGAATCGACTGTTTGGTCCTCTTGCCGGGAAATGTAAAATCTTGTGCATAAACGCCAAAAAAAGATAAAAAGAAAGTCATGCAAATCATTAATTTGCAAAACACCAGAAAGGTTACACACGTATATTTGGCTAACATTAAATTAAATTTAATAAATTAGTTCGCAATTATCACTTCTAATTGAGCACGATGTTTCACTATAAAGCCTGCTATTCTTTTTTTGCCGCTTCACTTTTGTTTGCATTAGCCTTAACCAGCTGTTCTACAGATCATATCATCGCTAAAAAAGTAGCTAAAGAGTTCAAAAATTCAGCTGTAATCAAGCAGTATCAGGTTGGTTTCGCCTTATACAATATGGAAGATAAAAAAATGATCTTTCAGAAAAATGCCGATAAGTATTTCACGCCTGCATCAAACACCAAGCTTTATACCTTCTATGCGAGTTTAAAAATGTTACCGGAGTTGATGCCTGCTTTGAAATATGTCGAACGAAATGATTCTTTAATTTTCTGGGGTACAGGAGATCCTTCTTTCTTACAATTTGCGGTAAAGGATCAATCTGCTTATCACTTTCTTCAAGCCATCAACAAAAAACTTTTTTTTGCTCCGGGCCGCTATTCCGGGTCTTTCTTTGGTGATGGCTGGAGCTGGGATGATTACGATTATTATTACCAGCCAGAAATAACCGAACTGCCCATTATGGATAATATGGTTACTTCAACCTATGCCGGCGCGAATAAAATCAATATCAAACCCGGCGTTTTTACACCTTGTTTTGAAGTAGATTCTACCAAAACCACTGGCAATTTTCAGGTAACCAGAGATTTCCTGACGAACCATTTCCGCTACCCGGCGGTGGCGGTAAAACCAGGATACAATCAGCAGAACCCCTATAAAACGAGCATTCAAACTACAGTTGAAGTACTGAGCGATACCTTGCACAAACCTGTTGGCCTGGTAAAAATGAAGATTCCGGCTGATGCAAAAACACTACCAGGCGCCAAACGCGACTCCGTTCTGAAGCACATGATGTTACCGAGTGATAACTTTATTGCGGAACACCTTTTATTGGTATGTTCCAATCAAATCGGCGACACTTTGAGCACTACAAAAGCCATTCAGTACATCACTAAAAACTACCTTTCATTTTTGCCTGATAAGGTAAAATGGGCAGACGGTTCAGGGCTGTCGCGCCAGAACCTATTCACACCAAGAGATAATATTTACCTGCTTGATTCTATTTATAAACTGGTAAATAACCGGGAAAAGCTATTTGATATGCTGCCTGCCGGAGGTAAAACCGGCACGTTAAAAAATGCTTATCCAAAAACAGATCAGCCTTTTGTTTACGGCAAAACCGGATCGTTAGGTGGCGTGCATAACCAAAGTGGTTATGTGTTAACTAAAAAAGGGAAAACCTATATCTATGCGTTTATGAACAATAATTTCATTAATGAAACGGCAACGGTAAGGGCAGAAATGGTCAGAATAATGACCTATATCCATGATCATTTTTAATTATCTTATGAAGAAAATATATTTCCTGATTGGCATTACTACCCTATTCGCCATATCATCCTGTAAAAAAAATGATGGTATAACTGATGTTACGCCGGCCACACCTTACGTTTCAGATAACAGCTTTAAAATCGTTTCTTATTTTCCAAGTTACCGCGATCCGGCTGGTGTGGCTGATGCAAAATATAAAATGATTACGCACCTTTTTTATGCCTTTCTAAATCCAAATCCAGATGGTTCTTTGGCACCACTCGAGCAACCAGGCAGGTTTGCAACGGTAATGCAAAAGGCCCGAGCAAATGGTGTTAAAACTGGTATCTCTGTTTCAGGAACAAGTGGCATTTTTGTAACCATGGCAGCGTCTGCAGCGGCAAGAACTCTTTTCGTTAAAAACGTATTGCTGTTTGCGAGAACAAATAACCTCGATGGTGTTGATTTGGATTGGGAATATCCAAGCACTGCTAATGGATCTGCAGATACCTACTTATTACTGGTGAAGGAATTATCAGATTCCCTGCACCGGCATCATAAATTTTTAAGCGCGGCCATCACGCCTGGCGTTTACTCCGGCAGCATCCGTGATGGCTTAAAATCGGAGGTTTTTCCACTTGTCGATTTCTTTAATATTATGGTTTATGATGGAATTGGCTGGGATAAGGAACAACCCGTTCAACATGCTTCTTACAATATGGCTGTAGCCAGTTTAAATTACTGGCTTGGCACTCGTGGCATGCCAAAGGAAAAGGCTGTTTTAGGGATTCCGGCTTATGGGAAAAATGCTGCAAATGCCAGCAAAGCCTACCGGGAATTTGTGGCTGCCAATACCGATACAAGTTTAGATTATGCCACAATTAATGGGGTAGAATACTTCTTTAATGGAACGATAACCACCAAACGAAAAGCCACCCTCGCGAAAGAAAGGGCAAACGGAATCATGTTTTGGGAATTCTATCATGATGATAACGGCGATAAGTCTATTATAAAAGCCGCAAACGATGCGCTAGGAAGGAACTATAATTAAGAAATGAACCAGCAATTCCAATCGATTAATCAACATTTTTCTAATGAGATTATCATCGATGAAAAACGTTATCTGTATTTTGGCGGCACGGCTTATTTAGGCATTCCACAACATCAGGAATTTCAGGATTTATTTATACAGGGGATTAAAGGGTTCGGCTTAAATAACGGCACGAGCAGAAGTAACAATATCCAGCTTGGCATTTACAATGAGGCCGAAAAAATAGCCGCGGCTCGTTACCAGGCTGAAGATGCGCTTATTACTTCCAGTGGATATCTCGCCGCGCAATTAACAGTAAAGTACCTGGCTTCTTTTGGCGAATTGGTCTATGCACCAAATACCCATACCGCACTCTGGATAAATGAACCACCGGCAGTTTTTGGTTCTTTTACTACCTGGAAGAAAGACATCATCAGCGAGATCAACAGCTCGACTAAGACGAACTGGGTCTTAATTAGCAATTCGATGAATAACCTGATGCCCGAAATCTATGATTTCGGCTTTCTGAATGCAGTCAATCCTGATAAAAACATCATGGTCATTGTGGATGATTCTCATGGCATAGGTGTAAATAATCAGGGCTTAAGTGCGCTATCAGCTTTGCCGCAAAAGCAAAATATTACTTGCGTAGTGGTTGCATCTATGGCTAAAGCTTTGGGTGTAGATGCCGGGCTGGTTTTAGGGCCCCAGGACATCATCTCCAAATTGAAAAGCACCCATATGTTTGTCGGCGCTTCCCCACCTGCCGCCGCCGGACTGTATGCTTTCATTCATGCAGAAAACATTTATCAGGCGCAGTGGGCCAGGCTTCAAAAAAATATGCAAATATTAGCTGAAAATTTGAGCAGTGAATGGAAATTTGAACCAGGCTTTCCGGCGTTTTTAATCGAAAATTCAACTATCGACCAATCCCTGCTGAAAGAGAATATCCTCATTTCATCGTTCCCCTATCCCACTAAAGATAGTGATCCTATCAACAGGATCATTTTAAGTAGCTGGCATGAAGAAAAAGACATCAGCTATTTAATCAAAACGCTTTCAAAAATATAAGAAGTGGCCATTCTTTTAATGTTAAGCAATTGATAAAATAACACTATATTTATTTTAAGCTAACATTAACCAAATAGTTTTGAGCTGTGGTATCAAACTATATCCAAGAGATCAAACAAGGAAATCACCTATCGTTCGAGATAGTTTTCAAACTATACCATAAGAAGGTATATGCCTACTTTTTTAAGAAAACGATTTGCCAGGATCAGGCAGAAGAGCTTACCCAACTGGCTTTTATTAAACTCTGGAAATTTAAACATACCCTTTCTGAAGATTTTACACTAGACGTTCAGCTTTTTAAAATCGCCAGAACAACGTTGTTAGATTATTTTAAGAAAGTTGCCTGTGAGGAGAAGAACCTTAGAACCTACCATTCAGAAAGATCTGAATCTATGCAGAATGTAACGCATCCTTATGACAATCAGCAGCAGCTTGAAGTGGTATTGGGTTGCCTGCCGCCTACACGGAAACAGGTTTTTGTTTTAAACCGCCTGCACGGATACTCTTATAAAGAAATTGCCGAGAAACTCTCCATCTCTCCACGTACTGTAGAAAAACACATTTCCCTTGCTGTTAAACAACTCGGCTACGTTTATTTGCCCATACTTTTGGTCTTATTGCTGAGTGGATTCGTTCAATAATAAAATATTTTAAACGGATTACGGGTTTTCCTCTTTTCGAATCGTATTGGTTTATATGCAGGTTTCTGAAGAGCTACTTAACCGATATTTTCAAAATAAATGTAACCAGGAAGAACGGCTTCTGGTTGCCCGTTATTTGGAAAAAACCAATGACTTCCCTGATCACTTATTTACAAAAGATGAGTGGGATGACACCGCGGAGGCAAACTTAACTGCTGATAAAAGTGACGCCTTGTTTGAAGCGATCAAATCGCAAACCATAGTAAAAAAAACGCCATCTGTATGGTTACAGATTTTTGCAGCCGCAGCAGTGCTGGCCATCATCAGTATTGCAGGATTTATCATTTTTAATCAGCAGCATCCAGGCAATCAGATCGCTAAAACAGCAAATATCGTTACAAAGCATCCTGATCAAATTACCTGGAAGTCTATTGTAAACTATACCGAGGAAAATCAAATGGTTACCCTTCCAGATCAATCTACAGTGAAGATTTATCCTGGTGGCGAGTTGCGGTATGCAATACCCTTTGTTCGGCATAATCGTGAAATTTACCTTTTGGGCAAGAGTTTTTTCAAAGTTGCGAAGGATAAAAAACATCCTTTTATCGTTTACGCAAATGGCATTTCTACCACAGCTTTAGGCACGTCTTTCACCATCACTGCCAGGAAAGAAAGTAAGGTGGTAAAAGTAATGCTTCATACCGGGAAAGTCTGGGTAAAGAACATTGATTCAAGCGGCATGAAATCTTTTAGTAAAATTTTAATCCCTGGCAATGAATTGGTATACAATCGGATGGATAATGCTGTAAAGGTTAAAAATCAACAACTTCTGGCTAAACAAAAAGAGATATCTACTGAACTAACCTTCGAGCAGATTCCGCTTGCAACCGTGTTAGAAAAGTTGGCAAAGCACTTCAAAGTTGAGATTAAATATAACGCGCACGATCTTCGGGAAATCTCCTTTACAGGAAATGTTGATACCAGACAAACTCCTGATCAGATCCTGAAAGAACTTACTGAATTAAACGAACTGACATGCACTAAAACCACAGCTGGCTATCTGATTCAAAAATAAGCCCAACATACTAATTACTATCCCTTTCATTCATTGACAACAACGATTGCCTTAAACCCTAATTAACTGTTATACTATGCTTAGAAAATTTACAAAACACATCCTGTGTTGCCTGCTGATCTTATCAGTTACCGCAACTGCCTGGGCTCAAACATCAGAGATTACCGGGATTGTAAAAGATGAAACCGGGCAGCCCTTACTTGGCGCTTCGGTACTTTTACTCAACACAAAAACCAATGAAAAAAAGGGCATTATGGTTAATCCCGAAGGAAAGTTTCAAATTACCGGGTTAACTGCCGGAGTTCCTTATACCATTAGCGCTTCTTTTATCGGTTACACTACTAAAACGATTCAGAATTATCTGCTTAAAGCCGGGGAACAGGCAACACTTCTTATTCAGCTCAATCCGGAAGCCTCTTCATTAACGGATGTGGTTGTGGTGGGTTATGGAAGTCAGCGGAAAAAAGATGTAACTACGGCAATTGCCAGTATCAAAGCTTCAGATTTAGAAAACCAACCAATTAACAATGCGGCTGAGGCCATGGTGGGGAAAATGGCTGGCGTGCAGGTTTCACAAGGATCTGGATCTCCGGGCAGTCCGCTATCCATTAAGGTGCGTGGTGTGGGAACCATTACCGCCGGATCGAATCCTTTATACGTAATTGACGGCGTGCCAATTTCAAATGATAACATCAATACGCTTAACACCAACGATATCGCATCAATTGAAGTTTTAAAAGATGCTTCATCGGCGGCTATTTATGGGTCAAGAGGCTCAAACGGTGTAGTTTTAATCACGACAAAACAAGGAAAAAGCGGTGTAGCCACCATCAGTGCCAATACTTATACGGGCTGGCAAAGTCTGGCAAATAAAATTGAAATGATGGATGCTTATCAATATTCGCAAATGACATTGGACGCGAGAAATAACACCTACGCCGATGCCATGGACGCTATTAATCGCAGAAATGCAGCAACCGGTGCACCGATTATTGGCTATAGCATTAACGACAGCAATGTTCAGCGTTTAATCAACTCCAATAACAACACAAGTGCCGTGATTCCAACGGAAATTTTGCCTTATCTGCAAGGACAGCAGGGCCTAACAAATACCGACTGGCAGGATGAAATTTTCCGGACTGCAAGAATAGAAAACCATTCTGTTTCAGCTTCCGGCGGAAGTGATAAAATGAAGTATTATGCTTCGATGGAATATTTTAATCAAGACGGAATTATCCTGAATAGCGGTTTTAAAAGATACAGCGGCAGGTTGAATTTAGAGGGAAATAAGGGCATCTTCAAATATGGAGTGAACATTACCCCATCGGTAATCAAGGAAAAAAGAATGAATGCAAATGGTGCTTACAATGCTTCAAATGCAAATGGCTTAAACACGGGTGGAATTGTTGCCTCAGCCCTGCATTACGCACCATTATGGCCAGTATATAATGCCAACGGTGGTTATAGTTTTGCGCAGAATGCCTGGAGCCCTGGTCAGGGAACTACTTTGCCGAATGGTTCGGTAATTACCGGAAATGGCGAAACACAAGCCTGGAATCCGGTTGCCCTGGCAATGTTGCAAAAAGATGATTTCGGTGCCAACAGATTAACCGGTAATGCTTTTATAGAAGCAGAAATTATTAAAGATTTAAAATATAAAGTTCAGCTGGGGATAGACATGGTTAACAGCACTGAAGATACTTTCCGCCCATCTGTTATTCCTTTATCTAACACAGCTGGCAATCCCGCATCGGATGCGCAAGCCAGTTCCAGAACCGGTAAAGAGAGCAACTGGTTATTGGAACAAACGCTAAATTATACAAAAACGCTGGGTGATCATAACCTGAGTGCGTTGGTAGGCTGGTCTAATCAGAAAAATGATTTGAGCGGTAATTATGCTGTTGCCACCCGCGGTTTTATCAGTGATCAGATTGAATATTTAAGCGCCGGTTTAGTAACAAATGGAACAGCTACCAGGCAACAATGGTCTTTAGCTTCTGGTATCGCCAGACTGCAATACAGCTACAAAGGGAAATATTTATTTACCGGTTCTGTACGTGCCGATGGATCGTCCAGGTTTGGAACCAATAATAAATGGGGTTATTTCCCATCAGCTTCTGTGGGCTGGAGATTGTCTGAAGAAGAATTCCTGAAAAATGCAAAAGCCATTTCTGATTTAAAGATCAGAGCCAGTTATGGATTAACGGGTAATTTCAATATCCCGAATTATTTATCGCAAGGCGCCATGACGAACTATGGATATGTTTTCGGCGGCGGAACTCCTGGCGTAGTAAACGGAGCTGCACCATTTGCACAGCCCAATGAGGATTTAAGCTGGGAGAAGACCGCGCAGCTAAACGTAGGTTTTGATGCCGCTTTTTTCAATAACAAACTAACTTTATCCATCGATGCTTACAACAGTAACACAACCGATTTATTATTAAATGTACCGGTACCTTTAACCACAGGTTTTTCTACAGAATTGAAAAACATCGGTAAGGTGAATAACCGTGGGATAGACATTAACCTCGGAACGGAGCAACAATTTGGTGCGGTGAAATGGACAGCAAGTGCAAACTTCTCTAAAAACAAAAACAAGGTTGTAGAGCTGGGTCCTGGAAACGCAGATATCATCCGGACAGGTTCTGTAGCAAATGCCTATTTCTTAACCAGAGTTGGCGAACCAATCGGGTCTTATTACTTACCTGTAGTACTTGGCGTTTTCAAAAACCAGGCGGAAGTAAATGCCTACCCACATTACACAGATACACAGGGAAATTTCGATTTAAATACGGCTAAACCTGGCGATTTTAAATTTAAAGACGTTGATGGCGATGGCATCATTGATTTAACCAAAGACCGGGAGATTGTAGGCAATTACTTACCGAAGTTTACCTATGGCTTTGCTACTTCTGCAGCTTACAGGAGCTTCGACTTAAACGTATCCATGCAAGGCGTTTATGGCAATAAAATCTTAAACTTATCCAGAAGGTACTTTGCAAATAAAGAAGGGAATATGAACAATATGGTGAGTTCGCTAGACAGATGGATTTCTGAAAGTAATCCTGGCAGCGGACAAGATGTTAGGGCAAACCGTGTGGCCAAAGGCAGTAATGGTACAACTTCTACCTGGCATGTTGAAGATGGTTCTTACCTCCGCATCCGTAACATTGCTTTAGGTTATACCTTCCCTACCGAATGGATCAAAAAGATTTCATTAACCAAAGTAAGGTTATACGTTTCGATGCAAAACCCATTCACCTTCACCAAGTACACCGGCTACAATCCTGAAGTTACGAACAGATCAGATGCCACTACAAATGGAGAGGATTACGGCGTGTATCCAACAGCAAAAACAACATCAATCGGTTTAAACATTACGTTATAAAAGATCATAATCAGATGAAAAAATATATCATACCAATCATTGCTTGTGGCCTCATCGTCTCTGCCACCTCATGCAAAAAGTTTTTAGATTTAAAACCCCTGGATTCCTATACAGAAAATACGTTTTATGTGGATGAAAAAGGGTTACAAGGGGGTTTAGTCAGTTGCTACGATGCACTTCAAACCGATAGCTTATACGGAAACAACCTCCTTACCTTAGGGGAAATCCGCGGAGATAATTTAACCGATAATGATCCGGGTTCGGGTGCCGGCGTAAGGAATTCCATCGAAGTTTTTTCAGAAACGTCTGCAAACAATGTACTCTCGGGTGCATGGCAGGGCCACTATAAAGCCATCTACCGAACCAATATTGTACTCGATCGGGCGCCTGGAATCAGTATGTCTGATGCTACGAAGAGTCAGATTATCGGACAAGCGAAATTCATTCGTGCATTGAGTTATTTTAACCTCACTCGTTTATGGGGCAATGTTCCTTTGGTATTAACTGTTCAAAAAACAGACGAAGCAAGAGCAAATACAAGAGCAACATCGGCACAGGTTTATCAGCAGATTGTAGCCGATTTAACCGATGCCGCTTCAAAACTTCCAACTACCTGGGCAGATACACAACGTGGCCGGGCAACAAGTTATGCTGCATCCGCTTTGCTGGCAAAAGTTTATTTGTATCAAAAACGATATGATCTGGTTACTTCTACCCTGCAGCCAATAGTGAACGCTATTTACGCAGGAAGCGTTTTATCCCTGGTTCCACAAACCACTACTTTTCCTGCCGGATTAAAAACGAGTAAGGATATTATCTTCGCTGTTTTATACCTAAATGGTGGTGTTAAAGAGGCCGTTAATCAGGATAACCGTTACCGGAATAACAATAATACCAATACGATCGCCATTCCACAGGCCATCTTCGAAACGACAGATAACCGCAGAGCCTTAGTTGCACCGACTGGTACAGGCGCCCGTCCTGGAAAGTTTAATAGCCCGGTTTCGAATTCTACAGAGGTAAGCGGAGATTTCCCTGTGATGCGCTGTGCAGATGTTTTATTGATGTATGCAGAAGCCTTAAATGAAGTTGCTTATGGCAATGCCGAAGCTTTCAGGGCACTCAATGCCGTGCGTACCAATGCAGCGGCAACTACTAAAACGGCAGCAACATTAACCACACAAAGTGATTTTAGAAATGCAATTTACCTGGAAAGAAGACTTGAGTTTGCACTAGAGGCTGATCGTTGGTTCGACATTGTGAGAACAAACCAGATGGGTACTGTTTTTCCAGGTATTCCAGCTTTTAGAAGCATTTATCCTGTTCCGCAGGCAGAAATCGACAACGTAAATAACAAAACTGGCTGGCAAAATACTGGCTATTAGTTCTTTAATATCTATTCAGCCGGTAGCGCAAAAAGCGTTACCGGCTTTTTTGTGGATCAGTTTACCTTTAATCGAAAAAATTTTCAATCTTTATAAAATGAAAAAGCTTATCCTCTTGCTCTCTTTAAGTTTCGTATTCGCTACCGTTACTTTAGCTCAAACGACTGAAGTATGGATTGTGAGACATGCCGAAAAAGATAAAACCAATCCTGAAGATAAAGATCCTGAATTATCTGATGAAGGCAGAATCAGAGCAGGCGACCTCGCCACTTTTTTAAAGAAAACAAAGTTCGATGCTGCATTTTGTACGCCATATAAAAGAACCCGCCAAACCTTAGATTCACTAATTATTCCAAAGGTGATTAACTACAGTGATCCAAAATCTTTAGTTGATTCGGTAAATAAAAATTATAGCGGTAAAAAAGTAATTGTGGCAGGTCATTCCAATACCGTTCTGGAAATTATCGAAGCCTTTGGCGGAAAAAGACCAAAAGAAATGCTAACCGATGATGATTATGATTACATTTTCCGCCTAACGGTAAAAGATGATAAAGCTAAAGTGAAAATGGAACAGTTCGGGAGACCGCATCATCTTTAATTGGGAGTTTTCAGTTAAGAGTTTGAAGTTATATTACATTCTTGCCTTTCTAACCACCCAGACAAATGAACCCATGACTAATGAACCAACTTAAAGTTTCTCAAATGAAAATATCTAATTATGCTTCTTGCCTTTCTAAACACCCAAACAAATGAACCACTGACTAATGACCAATAAACTAACTTAAAGCTTTTCAAAAGGAATATCCATTAGATCATAATTTTGCCAGCCGACAAAATCATAGTGCCACCATTCGTTTTCAAGGACATTCAGTCCATACTTTTTCATGGTACTCATTAAAAAATTCCGGTTCTTTCTTACTTCTTTGCTTACCGGCTCATAATTTGCAGCCGCAGCAGCCGAGAAACTATCGTAAGGCGTGGCCATTGCCAGCTCTTTTCCGGTTTTTAAATTGATAATGGTCAGATCTACCGCGCAGCCCCTATTGTGTTTAGATCCTTTTGCTGGGTTGGCCACGAAGTTTTTATCGCTCGCCTTCTTGTAAAACTGTACCGTGGTGGCATAAGGCCGGTAGCCATCAAAAATCTTTAATCCGTAACCCTTTCTATTTAATTCTTTTTGGATTTTCTTTAACGATGCTACCACAGGTTTCCTGGCGAAAGCCCTCGCCTGCTTGTACATCACCTGTTTCATAAAGTTATTTTTAGTAGCATAGCGAATATCCAGTGTAATGTTCGGAATGGCTTTTTTAATCTCCACCAACTCATTATTCGGATTGGTTTTTACTGATGCAAGGTATTGGTTATAAGAATTGACTACAATTAATTTCTTCCAGGGCTGAGGCTTAGTCTGCGTAAATCCAGAAAGAGAAACAAAAAGAAAAAACATTAAGAATCTGATATTCATAAGGCTATCGATAATTACTGATTGGAAACCACCAGCAATTCCAGATCTTTAAAGGGCAGATTAAACATATCTGCCAGATCTTTATTGGTACAATTTCCCTGGTACATATAAAGTGCTTCGCGGATGCCAGGGTTATTCCAAACCATATTCATTAAACCACCAAATTCGCCAATATCCAGCAAAATAGGTGCGAAAATATTAGTAAGCGCATAAGATGCCGTACGTGGAACCCGCGATGCAATATTAGGCACACAGTAATGAATCACATCATATTTTCTAAAAGTTGGGTTGGTATGGTTTGTTACTTCAGAAGTTTCAAAACACCCACCCTGATCAATACTGATATCAATCACCACCGAATGCGGCTTCATTCGTGCAACGGTTTCTTCCATCACCACGCAAGGACTACGGCCGTGGCTGGCACGAATGGCGCCAATTACTACATCGCAAGTCACAATGGCTTTATTTAAAACGATTGGCTGCATCACCGACGTAAAAACCCGGCTTCCTAAGTTATTTTGCAACCGGCGGAGGCGATAAATTGAACTATCAAAAACCTTTACCTCGGCCCCTAATGCCAAAGCCGTTCTGGCTGCATATTCTCCAACGGTACCAGCACCTAAAATTACAATTTCTGTTGGTGGCACGCCTGTGAAACCGCCTAACATCAAACCTTTTCCACCAGTTACGTTGCTTAGATATTCTGCAGCTATTAAAATTGAGGTAGAACCCACAATTTCGCTCATTGCCCTTACCACACTTAATACATTCCCTTCATCGCGCAGGTTCTCAAAACATAATGCATTAATCTTTTTTTGCATCAATGCTTTTAAATAATCCTGCTTTAAGGTACCGGTTTGCAAAGAGGAAATCAAAGTCTGCCCCTTATGCATCATGGCAATTTCTTCCAGCATTGGTGGAGCAATTTTTACGATAATGTCTGAATCGAAAACTTCCTTTTTATCATAAACAATTTTAGCTCCTTGCTCTGCATATTCCGAATCAGAAAAGTTTGCAGCAATGCCGGCACCGCTTTCTAAAATAACATGGTGACCATTGTTAACCAGCAAGGCAACGGATAATGGCGTTAAAGCAATTCTGTTCTCCTGAAATGAAATTTCTTTGGGTATTCCGATGTTCAGGCTGTTCTTCCTGTTTCTGGTTTCTAATGTCGCTTCCTGTGTTTGCATTAAACCCTGACGAGCGATATCCGCCATGCCTTCGCGTATTCCTGTAGCCATGCTGCTTATAAAAAAAAAGTTTTTGTTTTAGGTTGTTCAAGGTACGGAAAATGTACTAAACATTAGACTTCTAAAAGTAAAGAACGCATCAAATCATTATTTCCATGTAACAGCGATATCATTAAAAATGGAGGCACTTTGTGCAAATCCATTATAACCAAAACAAATGCACATTACTATTAAGGCGATATTTTTCATATTGCTTTTTTGAATAAATATAGCAAAAAGCTGTAAGAGTTATCAAATATTACACCCTGCTTAGATTGAATACTCTTCGATTTTCATCGATGATTGAGATTTCAACTTTTATCAAATGCTCTGGCAGTAATTCGGCCACTCTTTCCGGCCACTCAATTAAACAGATCCCTCCGCCATAAAAGTATTCTTCATAGCCTAAGTCATACGCTTCCTGAATATCTTTTATCCGGTAAAAATCAAAATGATATACTGGCCCATTTGCACTTTCGTACTCATTAACGATAGAATAGGTGGGGCTGGATACAACATCTTTTACACCGAGAACGCGACAAAATGATTTAATGAAGGTCGTTTTCCCAGCGCCCATATCTCCATCGAAAATGAAAATTTTTTCTCCTTTGGAGAATTCTAAAAGTTGCTGTGCTACCTGAGGTAAATCTGATAAATCGTTAACTGCTGTCTCCATTTTACATAAATAAAGGCAAAAGTAATACATAAATGCATCGCTTTTGCCTTTTTAATCCCTTTTGGTAGTGGTTATCTTGGTGAGTAAGTTACTACCGGAATAATCATTTCTTCCAATGAAATTCCTCCGTGCTGAAAGGTCTCATTATAATAATTTACAAACTGGTTATAGTTATTTGGATAAACAAAATAACTATCCTCACGTGCAAAAATATAGCTGCTGCTGATGTTAATTTTTGGTAACAGCGCATCATGAGGATTCTTAATTAAGAAAACATCTTTTGCATTGAAATTCAAATTACGCCCTTGTTTGTATCTCAGGTTAGTATTGGTAGCGCGATCGCCAATTACTTTAACCGGCTTTTTAACCCGAATGGTTCCATGATCGGTTGTGATCACCACTTTCACTTGTTTTTGAGAAATCTTTTTCAATAAATCCCAAAGTGGCGAGTGTTCAAACCACGACAATGTTAACGAACGGTAAGCGGCATCATCGTTCGCCAATTCACGGATCATCTGCATATCTGTACGGGCATGGCTCAACATGTCAACGAAGTTGAATACAATCGCATTGAAATCATTTTGTAGCAGGTTGTTGGTTTGATCAACCAAATCCTTACCCTGTTCAAAAGTTAAGATTTTATTATAACTGAATTTGCAGTCTTTCCGCAGGTTCCGCTTAATGTTATCAGCAAGAAATGCTTCCTCGTGCATGTTTTTACCACCTTCGTCATCATCATTCTGCCATAATTGGGGGAAACGCTTTTCCATATCCAAAGGCATCAGGCCCGAAAATATCGAATTACGTGCGTATTGAGTTGCTGTTGGAAGAATACTGGTATACATGTCTTCCTCATCAATTCTGAAGTACTCGGAAATTAACGGATTGATGATTTTCCATTGATCATAACGTAAATTGTCGATCAGAATGAAAAATACAGGTGTCGTATCATTAATATGCGGAAAGGCTTTTTTCTTCAGCAGTTCGTTAGATAATAACGGCGCTGTATCCTTATTTTTAATCCAATCCAGATAGTTTTCTTCAATAAATTTGGTAAACTGTGTATTGGCTTCCTGTTTTTGCATGGTTAAAATTTCATGCATTTGCGGATCGTCGAGTTTTTCAAGCTCCAACTCCCAGAAAACAATTTTCTTATAAACGTCAATCCACTCCTCATAACTCAAACGATCACCTAAAGTCATGCCCAGGCGGCGAAAATCCTGTTGATAAGCCATGGAAGTTTTTTCACTTACCAGACGTTTATTATCAATCAGTTTTTTAATCGTTAATAGAACCTGTTTAGGGTTTACCGGCTTAATTAAATAATCATCAATTTTACTTCCAATGGCATCTTCCATCAGATTTTCCTCTTCACTTTTGGTAATTAAAACTACCGGAACATCAGGATTCAAATTTTTAATGGCCGAAAGGGTTTCAATTCCGCTCATGCCCGGCATGTTTTCATCCAGAAAAACAAGGTCGAAATGTGCCTTTCCAAAAGCCTCCAGTGCATCATTTCCATTTGTAAAGGTTGTTACGTTATAACCTTTATCATTTAATAATAATATATGGGGTTTTAGTAAGTCAATTTCATCATCGGCCCACAATATTTTAGTTTCTTGCATGTTTTTGTAAAAAAAGATATGTATTGCCTTTTAATTTAGGCAGGTAAATCAAACTACAAATAAAAATAGCAATTTTTGTACCGTATCTATCTATTTAACTATTTTTAACTATTGAACAAGAAGAAAATCATCAATGACCCCGTTTACGGTTTCATTAGTATTCCATCAGAGTTGGTTTACGATGTCATTTCGCATCCCTATTTCCAGCGCCTGCGGTATATTAAGCAACTTGGGATGACACATTTGGTTTATCCGGGAGCCTTGCATACGCGTTTTCACCACGCTTTGGGTGCCATGCACTTAATGAGCCTGGCTATTGAAATCTTGAGAAGCAAAGGGCATAGCATCACCGAAGGAGAAGAAGAAGCAGCAACACTGGCTATTTTACTACACGATATCGGTCATGGGCCTTTTTCACATGCCCTGGAACATTCACTGGTTACCGGAATTAAACATGAAGATATTTCAGCAAAGCTGATGCATGACCTGAATCTTCATTTCGATGGAAAACTAACACACGCTATTGAAGTTTTTAATGGCACTTACCATAAAAAGTTTCTTCATCAGTTAATCTCGGGACAACTAGATTTAGATAGGATGGATTACTTAAACCGCGACAGCTTTTTTACTGGCGTAAGCGAAGGCGTAATCAGTTTCGATCGGATTATTAAAATGTTCAGCGTTTTTGATGATAACCTGGTAATTGAAGAAAAAGGGATTTACTCTATTGAAAAATTCCTGATTGCCCGCCGCTTAATGTATTGGCAGGTGTACCTGCACAAAACGGTAATTTCAGGCGAGATGATTTTAGTAAAGCTTTTAGAGCGGGCTAAAGAAATTGCAGCAAAAGGGCAGGATTTATTTGCCTCTCCATCACTCCATCACTTTTTAAGTAATGATATCAACGAAAATAATTTTTTTGCCGATCACGATAATCTCGAACATTTCACCAATCTGGACGATCAGGATATTTACGCTGCAGTAAAAGTATGGACAAAACATCCTGATAAGATACTCTCTACGTTATGCCAGATGCTTAACTCCAGAAATTTGTATAAAGTTGAAATGGGAAATGAGCGGGCCCATGCAGACCGCGTAGAATTTTTGAAAGATTCAGCGATTCATCTTCTGGAAATTAATCCAGACGAGGCCCGTTATTTTGTTTTCACCGATGCGATTCAGAACCGGGCCTATAATGCTGGTGTAGGGAATATCAAGATATTGATGAAAAATAACGACATTGTTGATATTGCAAAAGCTTCAGATTTATCGAATCTGGAATCGTTACAAAAAACTGTAGAGAAGTATATTCTCTGCTACCCGCGAGGGATTTAAGATTTTTTAACAAAATATTTGACTTCTACTGCCGTTTTAAGTCTTACTATTGTGTAAATATACACGCCTTAACCCTTACAGGTTTTTTTGTTCATATCAATTTAACATATACCTTTGTACGATGCAATTTACTGCAAAGCAGATAAGCGAGTTTTTAGAAGGTTCCATTGATGGCAACCCAGATGTAGCCGTTACCGAACTTTCTAAAATAGAAGACGGTAAAGAAGGATCATTATCTTTTCTTTCCAACCCGAAGTACGAGAACTTTTTGTATTCCACGCAGGCATCAGTTGTTATCGTTTCAAAAGATTTCACTCCTAACCAGCCATTTACCAGCACGTTAATCCGTGTAGAGAATCCCTACAGTTCATTTACTGTTTTACTGGATAAATATAACGAAGCAATGAATGCGCAGGCAGCTTTGTCTGGAATAAACAAACTGGCTTTCGTTCATCCAACAGCTAAAATCGGTTCGAATGTATTTATAGATGCTTTCGCATACGTTGCCGAAAATGTGATTATTGGCGATGGCAGCAAACTTAACGCACAAACTTTTGTTGGTGCTAATTCGAAAATCGGAGAAAATACCACGTTTTTCCCTGGTGTAAAAATTTACCATAACTCCATAATCGGAAGCCGTGTAATTATACATGCCAATGCCGTAATTGGTAGTGATGGCTTTGGTTTTGCACCACAAAAAGATGGCACTTACAATAAAATTCCGCAGATCGGTAATGTAATTATCGAAGATGATGTAGAGATTGGCGCCAATACTACAGTAGATCGGGCAACAATGGGATCTACTATTATTAAAAAAGGCGCGAAAATTGACAATCTTATTCAGATTGCCCATAATGTGGAAATCGGAGAAAACACTGTTTTAGCTGCGCAATCGGGCATTTCTGGCAGTACAAAAATAGGCCCGAATAGCGTTGTAGGTGGACAGGTTGGTATTGCAGGCCATTTAACTTTAGCAAAAGGAACTCAAATTGGCGCACAGGCCGGAATCAACTTTAACATTACAGAAGAAAACAAACAATGGCACGGCAGCCCTGCGCAACCTTTGCGGAACTGGATGCGGGCCTCAGTAATTTTTAAACATCTTCCGGATGTAGAGAAAAGAATAAACACGCTCGAAGAGGAATTGAAAAAGCTTACGGCTGAACTGGAAAAGAATACAATACACAATGAACGTTAGACAAAAAACGATTAAACAAGAAGTATCGGCATCTGGTGTTGGTTTACATACAGGCGCTAATGTGACTTTAACATTTTGCCCTGCCCCTGAACATCATGGGTTTAAATTTCAACGTATTGATTTGGATGGTCATCCGATTATTGATGCAGATGCAGATAATGTAACAGATACTTCCCGTGGCACGACGTTAACCCAAAATGGCGCAAGCGTAAGTACGGTAGAACACGTTATGGCCGCTTTGGTAGGGATGGATTTAGATAACATACTCATCAAATTAGACGGTCCGGAAACACCTATTATGGATGGAAGCTCTATTCAGTTTGTTGATTTGCTTGAAGAAGTCGGAACAGTTGAGCAAAATGCAGATCGTGAATATTTCACCATTCCTCATAACATCACTTATACCGAAGAAGACAGAAAAGTAGAGATTGTAGCCATGCCATTGGATGACTACCGTTTTACTTGTATGATCGATTATAATTCGCCAGTATTAGGAAGTCAGCATGCAGGAATTAACACCATTGCAGAGTTTAAAAAAGAAATTGCTTCCTGCCGCACTTTCTGTTTCTTGCACGAACTTGAATATCAGCTTTCACATAATCTGATTAAAGGTGGCGATTTAAACAACGCGATTGTAATTGTAGACAAAGAGGTTACGAAAGATGAGTTGAGCCACCTGGCGAAGCTTTTTAACCGTGCAGATATTGATGTGGCGCCTCAGGGTATCCTGAATAACATGGAGTTACGTTACCAAAACGAGCCTGCCCGCCATAAATTATTAGATATGATCGGCGATTTGGCATTAGTTGGTATGCACCTGAAAGGTCACATTATGGCAGCCCGCCCTGGCCATGCGGCAAATGTTGCTTTTGCGAAAAAAATTAAAGCCGCTATTAAAAAAGAAAAAAATAAGAAAATTCAAAAGGTATACGATCCAAGTGCAAAACCATTGTATGACGTTGTTCAGATTATGGATATTTTGCCTCACCGTCAGCCGTTTTTATTTGTCGATAAAATTTTAGAACTTTCTAAAAATCACGTGGTTGGCGTAAAAAACGTAACTATGAATGAAGAATTTTTTAAAGGACATTTTCCGGGTGCACCGGTTTTCCCGGGGGTGCTTCAGATTGAGGCGATGGCGCAGGTAGGTGGTATTTTAGTGTTAAGTACCGTTCCTGATCCCCGTAATTATTTAACTTATTTCTTAAAAATAGATAACGTTCGCTTTAGGGCTCAGGTTCTTCCTGGCGATACCATCGTTTTCCGTTGCGATTTGCTTGAACCCATCAGAAGAGGTATTGCTCAGATGAAAGGTGTGGGTATGGTTGGCGAGAAAATCGTTGTCGAGGCCGAAATGATGGCACAAATTTCAAAAATTAAACAAGCAGAACCAGCCGAATCATGATACAACCCTTAGCATATATACATCCACAGGCAAAAATTGCCGAAAACGTAGTAATCGAACCTTTTGTAGTGATACACAAGGATGTTGTGATCGGCGAAGGAACATGGATTGGCTCGAACGTTACTATTATGGACGGCGCTCGAATTGGTAAAAACTGCCGCATTTTTCCCGGAGCAGTAATCTCCGGAGAGCCTCAGGATCTGAAATTTGCGGGAGAGGTAACCACCGCAGAAATTGGCGACAATACTACGATCCGCGAATGTGTAACCATCAACCGTGGCACCAAAGATAAATGGAAGACTGTAATTGGCAGCAACTGCTTAATTCAGGCCTATTCTCACATTGCACACGATTGTGAAGTAGGCGATAATTGTATTTTCTCAAACAGCACCACTTTAGCTGGTCACATTACCATTGGAAACAACGTGGTTTTAGCTGGTTTAGTGGCGATTCACCAATTTGTAAAGGTGGGTTCTTATGCTTTTGTAACTGGCGGATCATTGGTTCGTAAAGATGTACCACCGTATGTAAAAGCCGCCCGCGAACCACTTTCTTATGCTGGAATCAACTCTGTTGGTTTACGTAGAAGAGGTTTTACCAACGAACAGATCGATGAGATCCAGGAAATTTATCGTGTGCTTTTTGTAAAACACAATAACGTAACCAAAGCTTTAGATATGATCGAAGCCGAATTCAAACCAACAGAAATTCGCGATGAAATTGTGGATTTTATCCGGAATTCAAACCGTGGGGTAATGAAGGGTTTCGGTATGGGCAGCTAATAAGGTAGAAGGCTGAAGGGTTTAAGGTTGAGGGTAAAACTATTGCCTCAAACAAATCAAATGTATTCATGAGTAATTTAACACTAATCAAAACCGATTCAGACAATGTCGATTTTAGAGCATTGGTTGCTTTATTGGATAAAGATTTAGCTGTTAGAGATGGTGAGGATCATGCTTTTTATGCTCAGTTTAACAAGGTTGATGCTATTAAAGAAGTGATTGTCGCCTATCATGACGAAAATCCTATTGGCTGTGGTGCGATAAAGCCTTTCTCAGCAACTGAAGCTGAGGTTAAAAGGATGTTTGTTCACCTAGATTATAGAAAGCAAGGTATTGCCGCTAAAGTTTTAAATGCGCTGGAAGGCTGGGCCACTGAGCTGGGTTTTTCTTCATGCGTATTAGAAACCGGCAAAAAACAACCTGAAGCCATTGCACTTTACCAAAAAGTGGGTTACCTCATTACACCCAACTACGGGCAGTATATCGGCGTTGATAACAGCGTTTGTATGATTAAACCGCTCACCGCCAAACGCCAAACGCTTAGCAAATGAACATCTCTTTAAATAATATCGGCCGGAGATTTAACAAAGAGTGGATTTTTAGGAATTTAAGCACTGAGTTCTCGTCTGGTAATCGTTATGCAATCCTCGGACCAAATGGTTCTGGCAAATCTACTTTATTAAGTGTATTAACCGGAAGTCTAACCCCATCTGAAGGGCAGATCTCATTTTCAGCAGATAAAGATATTCCCGTTGAAGATATTTATCAGCAGATCAGTTTGGCTGCGCCATACCTGGAATTAGTGGAAAGTTTTACCTTGAAAGAAATTATTGATTTTCATTTCAAATTTAAAAATTTTGCCCCGGGCGTAGATCAAAAATCCCTCATATCTATTCTTAATTTAGAAAAATCTGCTAACAAAGAAATCAAGTATTTTTCATCCGGGATGAAGCAGCGAACGAAACTTGCGCTGGCATGTTGCTCAGATTCTCCTATTCTTTTCTTGGATGAGCCAACCAGTAATTTAGATGTTCAGGGCGTGGAATGGTATAGGAAATTGATTGAAGACTTCACTTCCGGAAGATTAACAATTATAGGCTCAAATCAAATTCATGAATACGATTTTTGCGACAAACACATTCAAATATCTGACTATAAGCTATTTGCATAGTTTTTTGCACTTATAAAACACCAAGGATTTGTCATCTATTTGTATTATAAAAAAAAATTAATAAATATATTTTGTAATTGGTAAATAGTTCTTACCTTTGCACCACCAAAAAGAGAAACAATTATCTAATTAATCTCTTTCAGTAATTGATAGTTTTCTGCATCCGCAGATTCAAATATATAGCCTGAAAAGGCAAAGAATTTTTCATAGTTTAGTTTGAGGTTTAGGTTGATTATGCCTTTGGAGTGGTTCCCAAAGGCATTTCTTTTATCCGATCGTTTTTACATCTATACAGGTGCGATTCTTCAGCTTAGCTAATTCAAAGATATTTTTATGTGTTGAAGAGAATCATAGAAGCTTATAATTCTTTGATATTTTTTTTAAATAATTGATTTTTACCCTCAGAAAAACAGGCATCTCTTATCAAAGGGGTATCTCAACATTAAAATCAGTCGATCGATCTAAAGCAGTAAAAAACAAGCTTCATCACTAGGGCAGGTCGGCTCGCACTAATCAATAGGCGAAAAATCAAGCCTTGTCTTTAAAATCAACGCTGTTTTTTTAACTTTGATACTCAAAAAAAACAGAACAATTTATTATAGAATGGCAAAGGCATCGGAAGTAAAAAGCGGAAATGTACTTCGTTTTAACGGAGAATTAGTGAGTGTTGAAGAATATATCCACCGTACCCCAGGAAATTTACGTGCATTTTATCAGTCGAGGATGAGAAATGTAAAAACAGGTAAAATTGTAGAATACCGTTTCCGAACGGATGAGGAAGTAACCATTTGCCGCGTAGAAACGAATGACTATCAATACCTCTATGAGGATGGGAATTATCTGATCGTAATGGACAATAATACGTTTGAACAATATAATATCCCTAAATTACTTTTTGGAAGTTCGATCAAGTTCTTGAAAGAGGGAATGAACGTCACGATTGCCTTTGAAAGCGATGAACCAATCGTTGCGCAGTTACCAAATAGTGTAGAGCTGGAAATTACCTATACAGAACCTGCAGTTAAAGGCGATACCTCTACCAGCGCTCAAAAATATGCCACTGTAGAAACGGGGGCAGAAATCAGGGTGCCGCTATTTATTAACCAGGGTGATAAAGTAAAGGTAGATACTAAGACTGGTGAGTATATGGAGCGCGTTAAATAGGTAATAAAGTTCTATAAAGGATAGGCTCATGCCCGAATCCTTTATAGGTTTTAAATAAAAAAATTTTACCTTTGCGGTCACAAAAAACTAAATATAAATCCAATTAAGGATCACCTAATATGGCTAAAGCATCAGAAATTAAAAACGGCAACATCCTTCGTCTAAATGGCGAATTGGTTACTGTTGACGAATGGAATCACCGCACACCAGGTAAAGGTGGTGCTTTTTACACTGGTAAATTTCGTAACATTAAATCGGGTAGAATTGTAGAAGCACGTATGAATACCGACGAGGCTGTAGAAATTTGCCGCGTAGAAACCAGTGACTATCAATATCTTTATGAAGATGGCGATTATTTAGTGGTAATGGACAATAATACTTACGAGCAATATAACGTGGAGAAATCACTGTTCGGTTCTGCAATCAAATTCTTAAAAGAAGGCATGAGCGTAATTGTTTCTATGGAAAGTGATGAAGCCATTATGGGCCAGTTACCAAACTTTGCTGAATTTGAAATTACCTATTCAGAGCCAGCTGTAAAAGGCGATACTTCTACCAATGCATTAAAGGCAGCTACGCTCGAAAATGGTGTGGAGGTTAAAGTACCGATGTTCGTAAATCAAGGCGATAAAATTAAAGTTGATACGCGTACAGGAGAATATGTAGAGCGTGTAAAATAAATACTAATCTTGAAATCAGGGCCCTTAAATTAGTTTTTAAGGGCTTTTTAATTTAAAAAAGCTAAGGATAGCAATTCTATGAATTATCTCTGATTTATTGATCACCATGCAGAAAACTGAAGTTAGAAAACAAGCGTTAAAGGACAGATTGGCAATTAATCTCGAGCAATACGAGCTACTGAATAAAGGATTGCTGAATCAGTTCTGTACTTTAGATTTCAGCGAAGTGAATACGATTCATATCTTTTTACCCATCACAAAAAAGAAAGAACCCAACACTTTTTTATTGATCGAATGGCTGGCCGTAAATCATCCTCATGTTAAAATAATTGTTCCGAAGGCAGATTTCGAAACCGCACTGATGACCCATCATGAGTATCTTGGTATTCACGATCTACAAAAAAATCTTTACGATATCCTTGAACCGCAAAAAGGTGTTATCCATAACGACGAAATCGATTTGGTTCTAGTTCCGCTTTTAGCATTTGATCAATACGGTTATCGTGTGGGTTATGGAAAAGGCTTTTACGACCGCTTTCTTGAAAATTTAAATGCTCAAAAAATAGGCTTATCTTTGTCACCTGCAATAGAAAAAATAGAGGATATAAATGAGCACGACATCCGTTTAGATCTTTGCATTACACCCACGGAAATTATCAAATTTTAAGTAATCATGGCAACCGAAATCGTTATCAATACAGAAAAACAGTACGAAGACAATATGATTGCTGTATTTGAGCTACAGGAAAAAGAAGAACTTACAGCCGAAGATTTACAGCAAATAGACCTTATGCTGAAGGCTGGAGAAAAATACGAAGCTGAGCATCTGTAATCGCCTCTCCTTTTTGATTAATGTTAGTTTAATTTATTTCCAAAAGCACCGGACAATGATCTGAATGAATTGCATCAGGCAAAATTCTTACATTTCGTAACCTGTTTTCCATTGGCTTGGTAACCAAATGATAATCAATACGCCAACCTAAATTCTTACCTCTCGATCCGGCCCTATAACTCCACCACGTGTAATGATGTGGATCTTTGTTAAAATGCCGGAAGGCATCGATAAATCCATTGTCTAAAAAGAGTTGCATCCACTCCCGTTCTTCGGGTAAAAAACCAGAAGAATTTGCATTTGATTTCGGATTATGAATATCGATTGAGGTATGGCAAATATTATAGTCTCCACTCACAATCAGGTTCGGTAATTCCTTTCTTAACTCGTCGATATAAGTGTCAAAAAACCGCATAAAAGCATATTTCTTCACTTGCCTTTCATCACCGCTAGATCCTGATGGCATGTATAAACTCATTAAGGAGAAGTCATCGAAATCTGCTCTTAAAATTCTTCCTTCCTGATCAATCCACTCTTCACCGCAGCCAAAAACTACCTGGTTAGGTTTTATCTTTGTGAGGATTGCTACGCCGCTATACCCTTTCTTTTGTGCAGGGAACCAATAGTGATGATACCCTAGCTGTTCGATTAAGGCTATAATTTCTGTAATCTGTTCGGGTAATGCTTTTACTTCCTGTAAGCAAACCATATCTGCATTTGTGGCCTGTAGCCATCCAAAAAAATTTTTGGTACTTGCCGCACGGATGCCATTTACATTATAGGAGATAATTTTCATCAGTGGCAAATTTATAAATTTAAGGCTAAAGCTATAGTATAACACATTTCATTTCGTTAAATTTGTTTATGAGCATAGAAGAATTGAAAATCGAAATCGCAAAAAAAGTCTTCGACACTGATGATGAAAATCTACTCTCGGAACTAGATCTACTTTTAAGCACCAATGAAAAATTTGTATTCGAAGATTTGCCAAAGCATGTTCAAGAAGGGATAAAAAGAGGCGCGCAACAAGCAGAAGAGGGTAAACTAATTCCACATGATGAAGTAATGAAATTATACAGCAAGTATTTATGAGTCTGTCAATTTTTTGGAGTGATGAAGCAAAAGAAACATTTGACGCGATTTTTTGGTTCGTTTTTCATGAATTTGGAGAAAAATCTGCTAAAAAATTTCTAAAGCAAACGAATAAAGTAATCTTAATAATAAAATTTCAACCAGAAATTTTTGAAGCTTTTTCTTCCAGTCGATTTAGAAAAGGAAGAATAACAAGCCAAACCTCAATATTTTATGAGATTAAAAATGACCAAATCCACCTCTTATTTTTTTGGGATAATCGTCAGGAACCTTTAATCAATAGCTAATTAATTAGTATTTACTCTTTAAAGAGCCAACTGCTTCTCCAATTTCTTGGCTTCCCTTTTTTTAAGCACAGTGATCTCCATTTTAACATCCTGTTTAGGTCGATCATTTTTATATGTTTCCATCGCAGCAATTTTATCCACCAGCTCCAAACCCATTACAATTTCGCCATAGACTGTATAATTCCGATCCAGATGTGGCACACCTCCAATGGTTGTATAAACCAGCCTTTGCCACTCGGGAATCTTGAATTTCAATCGTTTTTCTTCCAAAGAATTTAATTGTTCATCCGTAAAAACCTTCCCTTGTACCAGGTAAAACTGGCTTCCGCTGGATGCTTTTTCCGGATTGACCATATCTCCTTCCCTCGCCGCAGCTAGTACACCTTTTTTATGAAACAAACTGTCACGAAATTCGGCAGGAACAGTGTATTTAGGGCCTCCTTCGCCGAGAAGAGAATCAGGTTTCGCATTTTTGGAATCCGGATCACCACCCTGAATCATAAAAGATTTGATCACCCGGTGAAACAATGTTCCGTTATAGTATCCCTTTTTAGCGAGTTTGAGAAAGTTATCCCGATGTAAGGGCGTTTCGTTGTATAACTTTATTATACACTCGCCATATTCAGTTTTGATGCGTACATATTGATTTTTAGGTTTTGCAGCAAATGCTGAAATGGAACTTAGAACCAAAATAAACAGAAGGAGTCTCTTCATTTGAAAAATATTTTGCTTCTAATTTAGAATTAAATATGAGATTCGTTAAAGAATTATTATGCTATCGGATAATTTTTTACGTTATCTTTGTGAAAATGAAACTCAAACAGAAAATAGCACTTAGCCTGGCCGTATTTTATGCGGTTAGTGTAATGGGCTTTGCTCTGAGCTTGCATTTCTGCGGTGGAAAACTGGAGAATGTAAAGCTTTTAAGCAATGAGCTTTCATGTAAATTCTGTAAGGAAATTCCTGCGGAAAAGAAAAAAGATGATGGTTGCTGCAAAAATACGCAGGTAACTGTTAAAGTTAAAGATAGTCATCAAACAGAGGCACAAATCCAAATGCCAAAGTTATTTTCTATTCAACTGTTTCTTCATCCGCCAGTTTTAGAATTTTTAAGCAATATTGCGCCAGAATTTTACAGTAAAATTTCGAATAAGGCTCCCCCACTCTCGTCCAGGGTTGCCCTGCATGTTTTCAACTGCATTTTCAGGAATTAGGATTATTCATTCAACCAGTCGGTGCGTAAAGCATTTCGACCGACCCGATGTGACATTTTCTTAAATTCTAATTTCAAAAATCATGAAAACAATAAAATTATTCAGCATTATTATGCTCCTTTTCGCCGTGAACGTTTCGGCCCAACAAATATCAAGTGCAAACTTACAGGTAACGGGTTTAACCTGTTCCATGTGTTCAAATGCAACACAAAAATCTTTGGAAACGCTAAGTTTCATCACCGCTGTAAAGCCCGATTTAAACAAAAACATCTTCGTACTCACCTTTAAAAAAGGTGCCGACATTAACCTGGATCTGGTACGTAAAAAAGTACAGGATGCTGGCTTTTCTATTGGCGGTTTGACTGCAGATTTCGCATTTAATCAGGTAAAGGTAGACGACAAAGGTCAGGCCATTGTTGACGGAAATGTTTATCGCTTCATCAATGCGAAAAACAAAACCTTAAATGGAACGGTCAAAGCTGCCGTGGTAGATAAAAATTTCATTTCCGGATCAGCCTTCAAAAAGCAAGCTACATCGATCAGCTCTGATGCCTATGCAAGTGGCACTGCGGTAGTAAATGGAAAGAAAACCCGTGTTTATCACCTTGTTCTTTCTTAAAAATGAGGCGCTTTTTATTTCTGGCGTTGGTGATATCCTGTGCCTTTCAATATGCTTCTGGTCAGGAGTTATATGTATTTACTGAGCCCGCAAGCAATATGCCGACAAAGTCGATTGGCGTGCGCTTAACCAATGAAGGGATGTTCAACAATCCGGGTTTTGTAAGTAGAACCATCCCGGAGGTGATGTTTGGTTTTAATAAAAACCTGATGGCGCATGCCCAGGCTTTCCTGTCGGATATGGATGGGAAATATCGTTTAGAAGGTGGAAGTTTATACGCCAAATACCGTTTTCTTTCCATTGATGAGGCCCAAAGTCACTTCAGAGCTGCCGCTTTCGGGAGAATCAGCACCAGCAAAAGACCTACTTTCACGCGGGATATTAACCTGGAAGGTGACAATAGCGGCGTGCAAGGTGGCTTCGTGTTTACGCAATTGATCCATAAATTAGCTTTATCTGCTACTTTAGGTTATGCTCATGCATTTAAAGACAGCGGTAGTCAAATAACCGGAATGCCAAGACCGAATAATATGCTTTCTTACAGTTTATCTTCTGGTTATTTGGTATTGCCTTTTGTGTATAAGAACTATAACGAACCCAATTTTAATGTTTACTTTGAAATGCTGGGTAAAACAGATCCAAGTTCTGGTCAAAGCTACCTGGATTTAGCGCCGGCTGTTCAGGTAATTTTAAATAGTACCACCAGAATTGATTTAGGTTACCGCTTCCAGGCGGCTGGAAATATGACTGACCGGTACATCAAAAACATGTATCTGGTGAGAGTAGAATTTAACTTTTTTAATGCTTTAAAATAAAAATAAGATGAAAAAAATACTGATTATGGTGGCTCTAATTGCCATTGCAACTACCAAATTAACATTTGCTCAAGGTAAAACTGACGCAGCATTTAACCAGCTTTTAACTGCTTATTACGATGTAAAAAACGCATTGGCTACAGATAAAATGGATGCCGCTAAAGAAAAGATCAAAACGTTATTGGCGCAGGTTGACGCCATTCCGCATAAAGACTTGCCCGCCACACAACATACCCTTTGGATGGAACAGTCTAAAATTATTAAGGCAAAAGCAACTGAATTGGCTGCCGGTAAAGACCTCAAGTCGCAAAGAAAATCTTTCGAAGGACTTTCTTCAGCGATGATTAAGACGGTAAGAAATATTAAATTTAATAATGCTGCAGTTTATGTTCAGCATTGTCCAATGGCAAAGGCGAGTTGGTTAAATGAGAAAAAGAACATCGAAAACCCATATTATGGAAGTATGATGTTCGATTGTGGTGATCTTGCTGAAACTATCGCATCAAAATAATGAAACTGCATATCAAAAATATGGTATGTAACCGTTGTAAAATGGTGGTTAAGGCAGAGCTGGAGAAGCTTGGCTTTAACCCCGTTTCCGTTGACTTGGGTGAAGTAGTTTTGCCAAAGAATATCTCGCAAGAGGAGAAGATCAAAATAGCAGAGAAACTTGGCTTTTTTGGTTTCGAACTGTTGGAGGATAAAAAAACGCAGGTATCTGAACAGATCAAAACAAATATAATAGACCTCATTCATTATTCAAAGGAACCCCTAAAAGTTAATCTCTCGAGTTATTTAAGCGAAAAGCTCCATCTAGAATACCCACAGTTGAGCAGTATTTTTTCTGAGATTGAAAATCAGACGATTGAAAAATATTTCATTGCTCAAAAAATTGAAAAAGCCAAAGAAATACTCACTTATGGAGAGTTGACTTTAAGTGAAATTGCTTATCAGCTTAACTATAGCAGCGTAGCACATCTTTCTGCTCAATTTAAAAAAGTAACGGGCACTACGCCTTCCGCCTATAAAAACTTAACGTCTGACAAGCGGAAAACTTTGGATGAGATTTAATCATCCTTCCCAGATCAAAACCACGAACATAGATCAGGCAATCATCCTGTTTTGTTTGCCCCTGAAGCCAAAGACTTTCTTATCATACATCAACACTCCATTCCTATATCTACGGTACTTTTGTTAAAAAAACACCATGAAAAAATTATTCTTATTTCTGATAGCTGCATCTGTAAGTGTGGCATCTTTTGCACAAACCAGCTGGAAAATTGATCCAATGCATTCGTTTGTAAATTTTTCAGTTAAACACATGGGCATTTCATTTGTAGATGGTTCATTCAAAAAATTTGATGGTTCCGTTACTGCAGCTAAGCCTGATTTAACTGATGCTAAAATTGCTTTCACTGTCGACGTAAATAGCATTACAACTGGCGTTGACATGAGAGATGGTCACTTAAAAACAGATGATTTCTTTAACGCAGAGAAATTCCCTACGATGAAATTCGAAAGCACTTCATTTAAGAAATTAAGTGGCAACAATTACGAATTGGCTGGAAAATTAACCATCCGTGACGTAACAAAAGATGTAAAATTTGCAGTTGTATATGGCGGAACAGCAAAAGATCAACAAGGAAATACTAAAGCTGGGTTTGGTGCAACAACTACCATTAACCGTTTGGATTATAACATTAAATATGATCCAACTGGTGCCGGCGTAGCTAAAGAGGTAACCATCAAGTTGAATTTAGAGTTTGCTCAGGCAAAATAAGTTTACCCTGTTAGTTTGAGCTTGATAAAATTTGATACGCTCAAACTAACAACTATACGTTCATATGTCAGCATTATCTCAATTCAGAAGTTTCACTCAGGGCCTGGCTCAAACCGAGTTGATGCCTACGCTATTTATTGGCCACGGTTCACCAATGAATGGTATTGAGCATAATGAGTATAGCGAAAGTTGGGCTAATCTGGCAAAAAATATTCCTGTTCCTAAAGCGGTATTGGTTGTTTCTGCACACTGGTATACGCATGGAACTTTCGTTACCGCCATGGATTTCCCATCCACCATACATGACTTCGGTGGTTTCCCACAAGCTTTATTTGATGTACAATATCCGGCTCCAGGCGATGTAAAGCTTGCTATGGAGATTCCATCACTAGTCCATTCTACTCATGTTGAACTTGATCATGATTGGGGATTAGACCACGGCACCTGGACAGTTGTAAAACATATGTATCCGGAAGCCAATATTCCTGTTCTCCAACTAAGCATCGATTATACTAAATCTCCGGCACAGCATTATGAAATTGCAAAGGAAATTTATGCGCTCCGTAAAAAAGGAATTTTAGTCATAGGAAGCGGAAATATGGTGCACAATCTCCGGATGTTGAGTTGGGAAATGATTCATGGTGGTGGTTATGACTGGGCAAATGGGATGAATGACAAATTCAAAAATCTTATTGCCAATGGCGATCATCAGCCGTTAATCAATTATAGTACGCTAGGAAAAGATGCCATGCTGGCCATCCCAACCCCAGAACACTACCTCCCCCTGATTTATACCCTCGGGTTAAAAAATGATCAGGAAGAAATTTCTTTCTTTAATGATAAAGCTGTAGGCGGCTCGCTTACCATGACTTCTGTTTTCCTCGGCAATCAGGCGTTAGGCGTTAGGCGTTAGGCGTTAGGCGTTAGGCGAAATTTGCTGTTAACTGAATAGTTTTGTTTACTAAAATTCTATAACATTTTGTGATTATTCTATAACGCTTTTTGCCTGCTCATCAGGTATTTTTGTAGAAATATTCACAATATGACACATACCTATCAACTTACCGGAATGACTTGCGGTGGTTGCGAAAATAAAGTAAAAAGCAACCTTTTAATTTTGCCGGATGTAACTGCTGTAGAGGTTTCGAAAGATACGCAATCGGCAACCATCAGCGTGGATAAACACATCACCTTGGCTGCACTTCAACAAGCACTGGGTGGACCAGACAGCAAATACAAAATCACCAGCGAATTGCCTGTAGAATCCACTACTGAAACCAAAACCTGGATTGAAACGTATAAGCCAATTCTATTAATCTTTGGCTACGTTACCGCTATATCACTGGTGGCCTCATGGCAGAATAATGCCATAGATTTTATGATATTCATGCGCATTTTCATGGCCGGATTTTTCCTAACCTTCTCTTTTTTCAAAATGCTTAACTTAGAAGCTTTTGCAAAGAGTTATGCGATGTATGACATCGTTGCAAAAAAAATCAGTGCCTGGGGTTACATTTATGCTTTTATAGAACTTGGTTTGGGCTTAAGTTTCGCACTGAACTTATCTCCGGTTATTGTAAACTGGGTAACATTGATTGTTATGACCGTAAGTATCCTGGGCGTTCTGGAAAGTGTGATTAACAAGAAAAAAATTCAATGTGCTTGCTTGGGTGCTGTATTTAACCTGCCAATGAGCACCGTAACCATTGTTGAAGATGCCATTATGATTGCCATGAGCGCTGCCATGCTGGTGATGATGTAGGCGAAACCTCCATCTTCCAGATATCACGGAAGGAATTAAAGCTGAGCTATAGCATTTGTAATATGTGCCAAATGGTGTTTACCATGCCAGGCATACATTCCAAGCATATTTGCCAGGTTTAGTTCCTTTCCTTGTGCTGGATGGATATATTTTCGCTGATAATCTTCAAGTTGCAAGGTGTTTAAAAATGCCACCCAACGCTGGTGTAGTGCCGCTAGCAAAGTGACTGACATTTCAATATCTCCATCTCTAGCCTCAGTTGTTTCTGCCCATAATTGTTCTTCATAAGGCCTGATCACCGGAACATTTTCGGTAAGGGCTTGCTTAAAACGGATATAGGCATTCATATGGCTATCCGGAAGATGATGGATCACCTGCCTTAAAGTCCATCCGCCTGGCCGGTAATGCTGGTTCAATTGCTCATTACTAAGATTTTCCGTTGCCTTTCTGATCTGAATGGGTAGCACTGCAATTTCAGATACCCAGATGTCAGCCTGTTTTTGGTCGAAAAGTTCAGGCATAGTGAACTGCCCTATCGGATATTTTAAATCTTCAATGTTCATCAACCTAAGATACATATTTAGAATGATGGTTAATTAACTAAAATGAACACCTATTTTAACTAGATTTTCATCGATTTAAAGCATATTGCATTCTATTTCGAATCCACTGATGAAAAGGTTATTTTTTGCTCTACTTTATTTAATTCCAACCGCTATTTTTCCTCAAACCACCAAAACCGATGTATTGGTTATAGGTAGCGGAGATGCGGCCTTTTCTTCGGCATTACAAATCTCCCGTTCTGGCGTAAGCGTAGTGCTATTAACGCAGCATCCCGCGATTGATCTTCCAAATATTAAAGCAACGAAACCGATAGAAATTTTCAGGATTTATGAGCAGGTAAAACAAAAAGAAATTGACTTCACTACTAGCCTTAAACGAAAATCTAACACGCCAAAAAAGAAAAAAGGAATAAAAGAAAAAGCCGACAGCATTAAGCTATTTAAGATTATTAATGATACGATTTTAGTAGACATTAAACGCTCTGGAAGTGGATGGGAATTAAAACTGAGCAAAGACATCAAAGCCAAGGTCTTAATTATCGCAGACGATAACAAAACGGTTCTTTCTAAATTGAATACCACTAATTTAAAACCCGCTGATTTAAGCACTTTAAATTATAGGGAGAACAGCTATAGAACAACAATTGCCGGTGTTTCTGGTACAGCTAATTTTCTTTCTTTATATCATTTACTTATTCCTGATCAGGAAAATCTACTTTATATCGATCGAGACAATGCAGAAATCGGTCAGGCAGCCGGGGCCACCGCAGCTTATGCCGCATTTTTTAAAACGAAGACCAGTTTATCCAGCTTAAAAAGAATTCAGGGTGAACTTCTAAACTATAAGTTGTCGCTAATGCCTTTTAATGACGTGAAACCTACGGATTCTAACTGGCTGGCGATCCAAAAGATCGGAATTACAGGAATTTTAAAAGCAGAGATAAGAGATGGAAAGGTTCTCTTTAACCCTGAAAAAGAAGTGCTTTTTGAGGAAATTAAACAACCCCTAAAAGATTACTATTATAAGGCTCAAATCTGGTTTGACGATCATAAAGATGTTCCTGTTAATTTAGAAAATACGATTTCTTTGGTTTCATATGTTGGTAATAAGGCTGTTGATGCGACCAAGGCAGCGCTGCAAAAAAAATGGAACCATAACTATAAGTTTTCTTCTAAGTATGACTTGAAAAAGAATTTAACGAGAAGAGAATTTTCCGTGATCATTAATGAATACCTGAAGCCCTTTGATGACGTAAATGTGGACAAAACGGGACGGGTTATTAGATAATTTTATTCACCTTAATCAAGTACATATAAGGCATTTTCTGCCACATGAAAACAGAACACGGAATTTAAACTATATTTTTCTATGTGTTTCGGTGGCAACCTTATTTATGCAATTACTTGTTGTATATTTCCAATTCCTTAAAGATTAGTATTCCTATTTTCATGATAATAATCTTCATCTGTTTTGAAGCAGTTGTAACATTTCCATTTCCTTACCTGTTTAGTTTGCGCATTCTCTAAATTGCAGCATCCAAACTAAAATTCATGAAGAAATATTTACTTTTTCTTTTGCTTTGTACAAGCGAATATACTTTTGCACAGCAAATAGGTCCGTTAACTGTTGAGAAAATTATGCGCGATCCTAAATGGATGGGCACCGCACCCACCAATTTTCGCTGGACAGCTGATAGCAAAACACTTTATTTTAATTGGAATCCGGAGCATAAAGCCAAAGAAGATCTTTATAAAATTGCGGCTTCTTCAGTAAAACCTGTTAAGGCTGCTGAAAAAGAAGATGAAAAATTGCTGGCTTTAAATTACGTTTACAATAAAGATCAATCAGCAGGCCTGGCTGAAAAAAATGGTGATATCTATCTTCAAAATTTCAAAACGAAAAAAGAAATTCAGCTAACCAATACACTAGAACGTGAAAGCAATCCAATTTTCTTAGTGAATGGAAACGTGGTTTATCAACAGGGCGACAACCTTTTTGAAGTAAACTTGAAATCGGCAGAAACTACCCAGTTAACCAATTTCGTGAAAGCTAAAAAGGCTGGTCGGTCAGAAACAAAACCTGCCACAGAACAGGATAGGTGGCTGAAGGGTGAGCAAACGGCATTATTTGACATCATCAAAAAAAGAAATACAGAATCTCGTGGAAGTGCCCGTGGTGGAAGAGGTCGTTTTGGCGAGGTATCCACCGAAACAAAATCTCTGAAGGAATTATATACTGAAGATAAGTTTCTAAATGGAATAATTATTAGTCCGGATGGACGTTATATCACCTATAAGCTCACCACTCCTGCCCAAAATAACCACAATACTATTGTTCCCAATTACGTTACTGCGTCAGGTTATACAGAAGATATTCCCGGAAGAACTAAAGTTGGAGAAAATGAGAATACCTCACAGGGATTCATCTTTGATACCCAAAGGGATACCGTTTACGCAATTCAAACTTCCAGTATTCCCGGCATTAAAGACCTTCCAGATTATTTCAAAGATTATCCAAAGGAGTTGGATACGTTGAAAAAGAAAAACGCAGATCGGCCTGTCAATTTATTTGGTCCGCTGTGGAACGAGCATGGAACTACGGGAATAGTGATCGCAACTTCTCAAGACAATAAAGACCGTTGGATTCTAAAACTGGAAGCATCTACAGGGAAGTTTTCTCTCGTAGACCGCCAGCGAGATGAAGCGTGGATTGGTGGCCCCGGCATTAGTGGGTTTTATCAGGGAAATACTGGATGGATAGATAATAGCCGTTTTTACTACCAGAGTGAAGCAACCGGATATTCGCATTTGTATGTTGCCAATATCGCTACAGGGGAAAAGAAACAGCTCACCTCCGGCAAATGGGAAGTACAAACATTGCAATTATCGAAAGACAAAACCTCCTTTTATTTTAAAGCGAATAAGGAACATCCGGGTATTACCAATTTCTTCAAGATTGGCGTAAATGGTGGTCAACCTACACAAATCACCACCATGAAAGGCTTAAACGATATTACTCTTTCTCCCGACGAAAAATATCTGGCCATTAACTTTTCTTACCTGAATAAACCTGGTGAGTTATATCTCCAACCAAATAAAGCCGGTGCTAAGGCAATAAAAATCACAGCATCTACCACTAACGAATTTAATTCTTATAAATGGCTTGAACCAGATATGGTAACTTTTAAGAACCGTTACGGCGCTGATGTTTATGCCAGGGTTTATAAGTCAGACAATCCGCATCCTAAACATCCTGCAGTCGTTTTTGTTCACGGCGCCGGATATCTTCAAAACATTCACTTCGGCTGGAGTACTTATTTCCGCGAGTACATGTTTAATAACCTATTGGCGGATAATGGATATACGGTTATTGATATCGATTATACCGGAAGTTCAGGTTATGGTCGCGATCATAGAACAGGAATTTATAGACACATGGGTGGTAGAGATTTAACCGATCAGGTTGATGGTGTGAAACTCCTGGTTGAAAAATATGGCGTAAACCCTAAACACGTCGGTTTATATGGCGGCTCATACGGTGGCTTTATTACACTTATGGCCATGTTTAACGAATCTGAGGTATTTGCAAGTGGTGCGGCATTACGTTCGGTTACAGATTGGGCACATTACAATCACGGTTATACTTCCAATATTTTAAATGAGCCTTTTAATGACCCGATTGCTTATAAAAGAAGTTCACCTATTTACTTTGCCGACAAACTAAAGGGAAATTTACTCATGGCGCATGGAATGGTTGATGTGAATGTTCACTTTCAGGATATTGTGCGCATTTCGCAACGATTTATAGAATTGGGTAAAGATAATTGGGAACTGGCAGTTTACCCTGTTGAAGACCACGGTTTTGTAGAACCAAGCAGCTGGACGGATGAATACAAAAGGATTTTTAAGCTTTATGAAAACACTTTGAAAAAATAATTCCCCTGATCCCTCTTAATGCAGATGAAGAGGGCGGGTTTTTTGATTTCCCTTCGGCTGAAGCCGAAGGGAATGAATTGCATAGCGATGGGGTTAGTTCGGAAGCGGGATGTACGCGAGGCTTTTGAATTGCTTAATATTATCCATCGGCTGAAGTCGAAGGCAATGAAACTCAATCTAAAACAAAAATAGCCAGATATGATATATTATGAAAACATTATAGTTTTTGACTATATCGTCATCAATAAATACAATGAACTATTAGCAATTCGGGGTTGATTTGAACCTGATTTCAGCTTACCTTTGTACCATAAAATTAAAGATAAAACAACATGGCTATAGTAGGTAAAAAATTCCCAAGTGTTAGTATTGATGCAATGTCAGATATGGGTGATGACATGAAAATCAATGTATTTGAAGAAGCTGTAAATAAAAACAGTAAGGTATTGTTATTCTGGTATCCAAAAGATTTTACTTTCGTTTGCCCTACAGAATTACACGCTTTCCAGGCTGCTTTACCAGAATTCGAGAAAAGAAATACAATTGTAATTGGTGCTTCTTGCGATACAAATGAAGTTCACTTTGCATGGTTAAATACACCAAAAGATAATGGCGGTATTGAAGGCGTTACTTACCCAATTTTAGCAGATACCCACAGACAGTTATCCGGTATTCTTGATATTTTAGATCAGGAAGTTAATTATGATGAAGAAGGAAACGAATCTTTCTCTGGTTCAAATGTTTCTTTCAGAGCTACATATTTAATTGATGAGACTGGTAAAGTTTTCCACGAAAGTGTTAACGATATGCCATTAGGTAGAAATGTTAAAGAATATTTACGTTTAATCGATGCTTACGCTCACGTTCAGAAACATGGCGAGGTTTGTCCTGCAAACTGGGAAGAAGGAAAAGAAGCAATGAGTGCAAACAGAGATGGTGTTGCAGAATATTTAGCAGCAAACTAATTAAAAATTAAACACATTATGTTTTTAGAATTAACAGAAGATAATCTTCAACAATATTTAGCTGATAACTCAAAAGTTATGGTTCAGTATGCTGCATCATGGTGTGGTAACTGTAGAATCATGAAACCAAAGTTCAAGAAGTTAGCTGCTGAGAATGAAGATGTAGCTTTCTTAATTGTTGATGCAGAGAAGCTTCCAAATTCACGCAAATTTGCAAACGTTGATAATTTACCAACATTTGCAGCATTTGAAGGCGGTAAACTGGTAGATCAGGTGCAAACCAACAAAGCAGAAGGTTTAACAGAACTTTTTAACAAGATAAAATAATGAAAATTCCGGTTATAAGACAACTATTTCAAAATACAACTCCTGCTCAACTCGAAAGCACTTTAGAGGTTTTAGAGGCTTTCTGTGAATTCAGAGGGGTTAGCGAGCACGAGGTTGATGTGGCTGGCGAAATGATTACCAATATCTGTGGTGCGCTTGAAGTACACCAGATGGTAAGCGACGGCGCCGTTGAAAAAGATGCATTAAACGCTTTCGGACAGAAAGTAATGGGCTCGATTGACAGATAGTTTCTTTTAATCAGGCACTTTAAAAAAACCCGTAGTAGATATTCATCTGCTACGGGTTTTTTCGTGATCAGAAATTAATAATATTGAAGTTAATACCAGGCAAGCCCCGCAGATTTGAAAAACCAACGGGGTTATAAGGCAACTAAGCCAAATTCCTACCTGCATTCACGATACCAAACACCGTCCTCACAGCTAATTTCTCCAAAGCAGTCTGGTCTTTCTCGCTATGATCATGTTGAAGTTTTTCTAAAGCAAAATGTTGAATTAGGACTAAAGGCAAAATAATTTTCTCTCGCGTAGCGATTGATTTTTTATCTACCGGATAATTGGCCATCAATGTTTCCTGCCCGGATAATTTTAACAGCATCTCCTTTGCTAACTTAAACTCTTCATGTAGTTGAGTCCAGAAGGCACCAAACTCTTCGTCTGCGGCCAGATGTGCAGTAATGGCGAAGTCTGATTTACTCATGCTCATCATGCAATTATCAACTATTGTTTTAAGATAATCCGAATCTTCATAAACCTTCACAACTTTATCCCAGTTTCCGGCTTTCTCCTGGTTCTTCATCGCCGTGCCCATCCCATAGAAGCCTGGAACATTTTGTTTCAGCATACTCCAGGCAGTTACGAAACTGATCGCTCTTAAATCTTCCAGTTTCATCTCGCCGCCGCCATTTCTTTTTACCGGACGACTGCTAATGTTGGCCTGAGATAATAATGTCAGCGGAGAAAGCTTTTCCAGATAGCTTACAAACAGCGGATGTTCACGCAAATCAACAAAAGCTTTGTAACCATCTTCTGCCATTTCATCAAGTAAAGCTTTGTTTTCAGGGTCTAAGAGTACATTGTGTTTTTCTTTTAATCCAGAAGAAATGCCGGCATTAATTAATTGCTCAATATTAAATTCTGCACTTTCTACGGAGCCGTATTGTGAACTGATGGTTTGCCCCTGAACGGTTAGCTGCATATTTTTATTGGCAATTTCTTTACCCATAGACGCATAGAACCGGTGTGTTTTACCTCCACCTCTTGCTGGTGGACCTCCACGGCCATCAAAAAAGGCCAGTTGGATATTATGTTTTTTAGCAATAGCAGTTAAAGTCGTTTTTCCGTTAAAAATCGACCAGTTGGCCATTAAATAACCTCCGTCTTTAGTACTGTCTGAATAACCAAGCATGATGTCTTGTTTATTGCCTCGGCTTGCTAAATGCGCTTTATAAAACGGATTACTATACAAAGTATCCATAATGTCGGCTGCACCTTTTAAGTCGTTCACGGTTTCAAAAAGAGGTACAAAATCGATAGTCAATCCATCTTTACTCCAGCCATTCCATAAGAAGAGCTCAACGAGCTGAAGAATATCTGAAGCCTGCTGACAATTACTGATAATAAAACGATGACAAGCTTTTTCTCCGTTCCGGTTCTGGATTCCTTTTATTTCCCTTATGGTTTGAATGGTGTCATTAATCAAATCATCACCTTCAGTAACATAAACAGGAGTTGCTTCTTTAAATGAAATCAGTTGAAGTTTTTCAGCTTCCGAAAGCTGATCATAATTCTCCGGATACAATGAGGAGATAGGCTTGTTCTGGCGGCAATAGGCATGAACATTTCTCAACACACGGCTATCCTGACGGATATCAAGCGAGGCGAAATAATTTCCGTATAAATCAATCTTCCGGATCAAATCATTTACCAGCTCTACAAACAAACCATCGTGTTCAGCAAGCAGTGTTTCTTTGATTTGATTTAGATTTTCTTTAAGCTCATCAGAGATATCATACAGCTCACAAGTTTGATCAAAAGCATTTTTATACAATACATCATGAAGTTTCGCTATATTTTCTTCCACACCTCTGAACGTAATCCGGCGTTTTATCGCCCTAAAATCACGATAGTAACAGCGGAAGAGAATCTGACGCAACATCTTGGAAACTTCAAGAGTAGTATCAGCATGGATATTAGGATTTCCATCTCTGTCACCTCCAGGCCAGAAGCCAAGTTCAAGGATTTTTTTAGTCTCGAGGTTATACTCATCCAGATTCTGATCAATTTCTTCCTGAATATTTGCTGCAGCAAAGTAAAAAGTATTTTCCAGGAACCAGGCAAGGTTTAAAGCTTCATCAACAGGTGTTGGCGATTTCTTGTTAAAAAATGGCGTTTTACCCAATTGCTGCAAAAGCGAATTCATCGAGGTAATGTTATTTTCGCGAATGGCTTTAGTTAAATCGGTGATAATGGCAAGCACATTGCCCGGGTAAAACTGTGTAGGGTGGGCTGTTAAAACCAAACGCAATGATAATTCATCAATCAATTTTTCGATTTTAGAAAGCATTGGCTTGTTATCTGCATTCTTTTTCAGAATAAAAGCAAGGGTACTTTGCTCATCGGTAGTGTTCAGTTTACTAAATGAGGCGTCTTCTACAGCATCAAAAAGCACCACCTGACGTTCAATGTACTGGATAAAACGAAAAAGCAGATCAATGATGTCTTTACGCTCAGTATAGTTGGTATATTTTGCAAAAAACTCTTCAATTACCTGTGCAGGTTTCTGTCCATTTAAGATTCCTTCTTCGCAACTTTTAAAAAACAATGGCAGTAGCGTACCGGTATCTTTTATCTTATAAAAAGGAAGCGTTAAAAAAAGACTGTTAAAGAGCTCGAATTTTGAGATTACCTCGTTATTAAAGATAGATTCTCGCTGTGTAGTCAAACGGAGTTTAGGCATAGCTTAAGCAATTGTTTTGTATAGGGTAATACTACAAAAAATGCATAAGTTATTAAAATTCCAGTGCTTACAATTTGGAAAATTGTAGAATATATTTTAATTTTAAAATCTTATTTGGCTACTTAATAGCGAAGTAAGAATATTTGCAATGTTTAAGGGCATTGCATAGATTGTTAATTTTTTGGGTTAAAACAGCCGATGTATCAAAATACACCGGCTGTTTTTATTTTGGGCCTTATTTAAACCCATTTGATGAGTTTTAATGCGCATCAGTAACAATATTTGCATTTTTCTTAAATTTCTGCAGATAAAGAAGCGGAATAGAGAATAACATAACCAACCCTGCAACCCAGTAAGCATCGCTATAGGTAAGCAGCATGGTTTGCTTAATTACGGTGCCTTCAATTGCTTTCATGGCCATTAATTTTGCATCTATAAAAGAAGTCCCTCTAGCCATAAAGCCGCTGGTTAAAGCATTTAATTTTTGGGTAAAGGCCGGGTTATATTCATTGATATTGATCAGCAGGTTATTTCTATGGAAACCGGCACGAACATGAATTAAAGTTGTTAACGCTGCAATCCCAAATGAACCTCCAAGCTGCCTGCTCATGTTATTTAAGCCCGAACCCTGACCAATTTCCGCCCCGGATAGATCTTGCATAGCCAGCGTGGTTAAAGGCACGAATAATAACGCCATACCAAAACCCCTGATCACCAATGGCCAAAAGAAATCACCTGTTCCGGAAGCCAAGGTAGAATTACTCAGCATCCAACAGAAAACAAAGAATAAAAACATTCCCCCGGTAGCCATAAACTGTGCTGGCACTCCTTTTTTAAGCATAATACCAATAAATGGCATCATGGCAATGGTACAAATCCCTCCGGCAATAAACAGCTTACCGGTTTGTAAAGGCGTAAACCCTAACAAATTCTGCGCAAATACCGGAAAAACGAACACCGAGCCGTAAAGTCCGAATCCTAAAATAAAAGAGGTAAACATCCCGATAGAGAAGCTTCTTTTTTTCATAATCCGAAGGTTTACAATAGGAAACTCAGTAGCGGTTTCCCTCCAGATGAAAAGCAGCAAGCCGAAAACAGATATTACAGCTAACGCGGTAATATATGGTGTTGAAAACCAATCTTCGCTTTCTCCCTTTTCTAAAACGGTTTGCAAACTACCTACTGCTATTGCCAATAAAGCAATCCCCCACCAATCTACTGGCTTCCCTTGTCCGTCTTTCGGGGTCTCTCGAATAAAGGTATAGGTACAATAGGCCGCGAGTATTCCGACGGGAATATTGACATAGAAAATCCATGGCCAATCGGCTACTTCTAAAATATAACCACCAATGGTAGGACCAACAGTAGGACCAACAACGGCGCCTAAACCAAATAATGCTGTTGCGATACCTACATCTTCCCTCGGCCAGGTTTCAATCAGAATTGCTTGTGCGGTAGAAATCAATCCCCCGCCGGCTACGCCTTGTAAAATCCTGAACAGAATTAGTTCATTTAAAGATGTGGCGTTACCACATAAAAATGAAACCAATGTAAAAACGATAATAGAGGTTAAGAAATAATTTTTACGTCCGAAACGACTGCCCAACCAGCCCGACATGGGCAGGATGATTACATTTGCAACGGCATAACCAGTAGATAACCAGGCGATATCTTCGAGGGTGGCGCCCAGGTTTCCCTGTATTTGAGGAATTGCTACGTTTACGATTGTGGTATCAATCAGCTCCAAAAGAGAGGCTGTGATTACCGTAAAAGTAATAATCCACTTTTTTAAACCTACTTCGGCCATTATAATATTAATTAGTAGAAACTGAAGCTTTAACGCTCATTCCTGGACGTAATTTGGCTAACAATTCTTTTGATGGATGAATTTTAATTTTAATTGGAATACGTTGAACAACTTTCACAAAGTTACCTGTTGCATTATCTGGTGGCAATAAAGAACCCTTTGCACCAGTAATTGGCGAGAAATTATAAACTTCGCCCTGAATTTTCTCATCAGGATAGGCATCTACTTCGATCTCTACTTTAGAACCTGTTTTAATTTTCTCTAACTGCGTTTCTTTAAAATTTGCAGTTACATAAATACTGCCATCATTTACGATGGAGAATAACGCCTGGCCAGCCTGAACAAGTTGTCCTTTTTGAATATTCTTTTTAGAAACAATTCCTGTTGCGGGGGCTTTAATATCTGTATAAGATAGCTGAAGTTTAGCAAAATCGATATCACTCTGGCGTTGGTTAATTACATTGCTACTCACTGCTAATTGCGATTGGGTAGTACCAACTTGTTTAACCGCAGCGGTATATTGATCCTGGGCCGCCTGATAAGCTGCTTGTGCAGATTCTAAGGTAGCCTTCGCCTGATCAAATGCCTGTTGTGTAATTGATCCGTCTTTTACCAGGTTTGCGTAACGGGCATAGTCTTTATTCGCTAAATTTAATTTAACCCTCGCCGCAGCAACATTTGCTTTCGCTGTGCTGGTGTTTGCCTGTGTTGCAATAATTTGAGATTCAGCCACGCCAACCCCGGCATTTGCACCTTTCTGGCCAGACTGCGCCTGCTCTAATTTTACTTTATAATCATCGTCATCGAGCTTTATTAGCACCTGACCTTCTTTCACTCGTGTATTTTCTTCAAAATTAATATCCTTTACATAACCACCAACGCGGGCAACAACAGGGCTGATATCGCCATCAATCTGGGCATCGTCCGTATCTACATGCTTGCTATAATAATTCCATTCTACGATACCGAATACGATACCGATTACCAGTAATACACCTAATATGATTGGTACTACAATATTCTTTTTTTTCTTTTCAGTTGTCATTGCTGTATTTATTGCGTTATTTTTCCTGTTGATTTTAGTAAAGTATAGTATGCGATGCCAGCATCAGCTTTTGCGATCTCGAGATTAATTTTTGCCTGATACAAGAGCGTTTCAGCATCAATTCTATCGGTAACTGAAGCCACATTGTTTTTATATTTGGAAGCCAGTAATTTGTCGTTTTCAGTTGCCTGAGCAATTGACGTTTCCAATACCTGAATTTTATTCACTGCAACCTGGTAGGTCTGGAAGTTTTTATTGATATCTGTTTTAACCTGATCAGTTAAAACGTCTTTTTGAAGTGTAACCTCATTTTGCTCAATTTTAGCCTCGCTCACTTTGTTTTTATTGGTCCAGAGGCTGGCAATGTTCCAGGATACCGTTGCGCCAATGGTAACAGGCATTAGATACTGATTTACAGGAGGAATAAAACTTCCACTTGGATTAATGTAATAAAGGTTAGCCCCAACAGCTACGGTTGGTAGCGTATTTGCTTTTACCGTTTTAATGTTATAATCTGCAACTTTGTTTCGCACATCAAGTTGTTTCAGCTCCTGGCGATTGGTCATCGCCTGGCCGATATATTCATTTAAAGACCCAACAGGTTTTAAACCCAGGTTTGGATCGGTAATTTTAACTTCTGTATCTTCAGGAAGGCCTAAAAGAATATCGAGGTTGTAATTGATAATTTTACGGTTGCTTTCGATATCCATTTGGCTCAATGTGATATTTGCCTGCTGCAATTGGAAACGCAACACATCGTTTTTAGTTACAATGCCTTGCTCAAAGAAACGCTGTGCCTGTTTAATCTGGGCTGCGATCGACTCTAAGTTTTGATCAACAACCTTTTTACTTTGCGCTACCTTATATAAAGCATAATAGGTATTAATTACTGCATAGGTAACTTCTTCTTTATTTTTATCTGCGTCTAAACGGGCAACATCGGCCAGTAATCTGGTCGATTCTTTTGCGTATTTCAATTTACCGCCTCCATAAACTAACTCCTGGATGGCTGCAGTACCTACAAAGGCATCGGCTCTTTTTGGCAATTGCAAAGATGAACCTCCACCAGGCAGTGTAAATGTTGTTGTCGGAATTTCAGCATGGTTGTAGATGAAGCTGGCATTTGCCGATGGCAGCGCATTATCTTTAACCACTTCAAGCCGTGCAACAGCCTGATCTATTTTGTTCTGAGCTAATTTTAAGTTTTTACTATTGGCTATGCCAAGTTCAATTGCCTGGTTAATGTTTAATTCTTTTGAGCTTTGCGCGAATAAAGCCGCCGGAACTAATGATGCCGCAAGCATTAATCTAATTGATTTGGGGATCATTTTTTTGTTGTTAAATAAAATGTTAATAAATCTTGAAGATGAGCAACAGCCCTATCTTTCATTATCTTTTTATCTTTAGGCAGATTTAGGTCGAAATCCGAATTTGGCATTACCTTATGTGGAGAGATTACGATGTTGGTAAGCGTTCCCATGATCGTGGCAATAATCAACCTGTTATCCGCTTCCCTAAAACTTCCATCATCTTGCCCGTCAGTTAAAATCTTTTCCAGCAACTGCATGTTCTGGCTCATTGCGTCTTTAATTTTATTATACATTTCGGGGCGCTGACTTAAAGACAATTCCCGGTGCATCATTTTATGGAAAGACGGGTTAGCCAGAATACGATTTGCATAGCCATCAATTACCCGGTTCAATTTCTCCATCGCCGAAATTTTATCTTCGTTAATGATTTTCAATTGAGAACCGAAACTGGCAATGCGGCTATTCATAATCTCAACAAAAACACCTTCTTTCGAACCGAAATAATAATTAATCATCGCCATGTTTGCACCAGACTCCTTCGAAATCTGACGGGTGGAAGTGCCTTCATACCCTGTTTCACAAAACAGTTTTTCAGCTGCATCTAGAATGGCTTGTTTTTTATCTATTTTTTCTACTTTCATTTCTTCTTTGATGGGACAAAATTAATCAATCGTTTGATTAATATCCAAATGTTTAGATACTTCTTTTACATTATTCTGATAAAGGCTTGATGAATAGCAAATAATATTTTTGAAATGAAACTTCTGCCTGACGAAGATATCTCGCGAGAAGATTATGCTTCGGCTTGAAAACTGTTAACCAGCAAAACTGTTATAATTTCAAATTTAACTGTTGATCACAAATTAAAATTTAAAATAAATACTAACTTTGTCACCAAATATTTAAAAAATGAATTTACAAGAAAACAGCAGCAATAATTTCAACTGGTTATATTATGCATTAGGATTAATTTTCGGCGTGTTAACTGGAGCAATCATTACTCAAAACTATATTTTCGCTTCTTTAGGTGGTGTTCTGGGTTTATTAACTGCCGGATTATTTTTAAATGCTATCGTTAAAGGTAGAAAATACTAAACCTTCTTTACACCTCTATCAGATCCTTTTGGATTAATTAATTCAAAGAAAATGAGAAATATCTTCATGGTTGTTTTCGCTTTGTTGTGCTTTAGTGCAAAAGCCCAGGAGCCTGCCATTTCGGAGGTGAAATTCCCTATTGCCGATCCAAGTCCGGCAGATATCCTATATTTCCCCATCAATGCGCCTAAAGTAAAAGATGGCGAAATAGTGAAACCTGTTATCAAAATTATTTATTCCCGTCCGCAAAAGAAAGGCAGAGAGATCTTTGGCGTTTTGGAACAATATGGTAAAGTTTGGCGTTTCGGCGCGAATGAAAGTACTGAAATAAGGTTTTTTAAAAAGGTGACTATTGGGGGTAAGAAAATTAAAGCAGGTACTTACAGCATATTTGCAATCCCGAATAAAGATAAGTGGACGATTATTATAAATAAGCAAACCGATAAATGGGGTGCATTTACCTATGATCAATCGTTGGATGTTACGCGTGTTGATGTCCCTGTTAAATCTCTTTCTAAGCCAGTTGAATACTTCTCTCTAACTTTTTTACCAACCAATAGTGGTGCTAATTTAGTTGCGGGCTGGGATAAAGTACAGATTCAACTTCCGATTATCTTTTAGATCGCATTCAGCTTTCTTTATTTTATGCCAAGCCACCCATATACGGATCTGTTTCGGTTATTCCTCCGGTTTCTATTTTTCCCGCGTAGCGATGATTAAAAATATCATTTCCCGTTAGGATAATACTGAAATCATACCAATTGGCACTTTTGGAAAGGTTAAGCACCACTTTCGAAACGGCTTTAGGCTTTAAGGTTATCTTTTGTAGCCTCTCCCCATACTTGTTATCTTTGATTTGCATTTCTAATAGCTGATCTCCGGTATTTTCCAGCGAAAAAATGAGGCGGCCTGATTTTTTTATGCTTATCAATCCTACTTCTTCAGCATAAGCCAATATTTTAACCTGCGGGTTATTTTTATTTCCTACAAAATGCCTGTGAAAGCCATTTGGCCCGGAAATAATAAGGTTATAAGTTTGCTGACCGAAATTACTGAGACTAATGCTTTCGATTAACTGATCTCCTGATTTGACAGCATAGGCCCACGTTTTTCCTTTGGTGCCTTTAAACAAGTTAAGGGCATTCATATTAAATGGTGCTCCTACATTCTCAATCTGATTTCCAAAAGGCGTTTTAGCCGCTTGAAATACAATTTCTATCTGATCGTTTACCACATTCGCATTTACATTAAGCTGGTATGGCAAGGCGCAGGCAGGCTTTGTTCCTTTTTCTTGTTTGGGAGCATATATTGAAGCATCTGGGGATAAGACTTCTAATCTATTTATTTTTGCAATATCTGCTTCACTTAAGGCCGTGGGTTTTGGCTGCGCAGGCTTATTTTTTGCATTGATAATATTGGTAACTACTCCTTCTCTTTTTAAAGCCGCTGGAGCTTTAATTGCCTCTCCCTGATACGGTCTGAATATTGATGTAAGGTCGCCGCATATTGCTCTTCGCCAATCGCTGATGTTATTGCTTTTAATCTGTTTTCCGGTTTTCTTACTCAACCATTTTTCCATAAAAAGCAATGAAGAAGTATGGTCAAAAACTTGAGAATTTACAAAGCCTCCCCTGCTCCATGGCGATGCAACAACGAATGGTACCCGATAGCCTAAGCCAATAGGACTTCCCTTTTTAGCTTCGAAATCTGCTTCATAATTTATTCCGGCAGATACTTTTCCAGAAGACGGATCATTAGGATCTGGTACCACAAATGGTGGTTGATGATCAAAGTAGCCATCATTTTCATCATAGGTTAAAATAAAAATGGTTTTTTTCCAAACCTCGGGGTTTTTGGTTAGAATATCTAAGGCTTCACTCACATACCACGTTCCGTAAAGCGGAGAACTGGTATGGTCTGAAAATCTTTGAGGAGCAACCAGCCAGGAAACTGTAGGTAAGTTTCCACTGTCTACATCTTTTCGAAATTGATGGAAAATATCTCCTTTTGGAATATTTATCGTTTCAGATTTCCCCTGATCATTGGTAAAAGTAAATGGTGCAAGTTCCAGATAATCCTTTTCGCTAATATTGGTTTGGAAAGCTTTATCAATCAAGTTTTTTTCCCTTTGCGAAAGCTGATCATATTTAGCCTGCACTTCAGCAGCAGCTAAAGGTGGTTTGACAGTATGGTCACCATTTTTTCTAAAATAGGCCGAAAGCTTAACCCGATGTCGGCTGACATACTCAACCGGATTATCGCCATAGTTTCCCAACCAGTCGTCTATTTCCCCTTCAGGGAGCTTAGCAGTCCAAAGTTCATTTTGGTAAATTCTCCAGTCTATTCCGTTATCTTCCAGTGTTTCCTGGAAAGTCGGCCAGTCGACGAAAACATTATTTTGTGATTCAGCCTGATCGTTATTTACTACAGCTACCTGATTCGCACTATTTTCCCCACGCACTGTCCCCGTAAAGAAGAATAAACGATTGGGTGTGGTACCTGTTAATGAAGAGCAGAAATGCTGGTCGCAAACAGTAAAGCCATCTCCTAATGCATAGTAAAAAGGAACATCTTGTCTGTCATAATAAGCCAGTGTCATAGGTGTTTTCACTGGAACCCATTGATCATACTTTCCACCATTTCTGGCTGCAACCTGATCATTCCACGAATGCGGCAAACCGCCTTGCCAGGTAATTTTCGTTTTATTGATATCGACATGAAAAGGGGCATACGTAAAACCTTGTCCGTCTTTTTGCAACCAAACCTTATTTCCATCTGGTTGAATATGGGGATGTGGATCATTAAAGCCACGCACTCCTTTCATTGTTCCAAACATGTGATCGAAAGACCGGTTCTCCTGCATTAAGAACACAACATGTTCAGCATCATAAAAACTGCTGCCAAATTCTGGATCTATAGACAGTGCTTTAATGACCGAAGCGGATGACATGCTGGCCATACCTGCCGATCCGGCAAATAAAGCAGCTTTTTTAAGAAATGCCCTGCGAGAATCCATTATATAGTTAACAGTTTTGAGTTTACAGTAAGTAAATTTTTATTTCTGGTAAACCCTTACATAATCCACCTTCATCGTTGCCGGGAAAATAGAATCATCAACGCCTTTTTTTCCGCCCCAGTTGCCGCCAACAGCCATATTTAAAATGATGTGAAAATTCTGATCGAATGGCCAGTATGCACTCCCCTTCCCATTGTTTTTAAATGTAAGATACTTTTGATCATCAATGAAAAAATCGATTTTATCTTTAAACCATTCAACGGCATAAACATGGTAACCATCGTAAGGATTAATCTTTAAGGCCTTGCCAACCTGCGTATTTATGGTATGGTTAAACTTCTCTGTATGCACAGTTCCATAGATACTATCAGGTTCATAACCAACATGCTCCATAATATCAATTTCTCCACTTTTTGGCCAGTTGCCGTATTTCCATTCCGTAGGTAATGCCCAGATTGCAGGCCATAAACCCCGGCCTTTGGGAAGCATCGCACGCACTTCTACCCTGCCATATTTAAAATCAAATCTATTTTTTGTAACCAATCTTGCAGAGGTATATTCATTTTTATCCTTCGCTGCTTTAAGCGCTGTGATGTTCAAGTTTCCTTTAATTACTTTTGCGTTTGATGTATCTGCATCGGTGTAATACTGCAGTTCATTGTTTCCCCAGCCTTTTCCGCCAACATCATAACTCCAATTTTTGGCCAATGCCAAACCCGCATCGTTAAATTCATCACTCCACCTTAATTTCCAGCCTGTTGCTAATGGTGTTTTCTTCAACTCTTCAAAAAGTAATTCTGGTTCATTCGTAGTGATATATTCTACCTGATGCGCCAATAACCATTGCATTTCTGGCGCTGTATTTACCGTCCAGGCATTAACAGTTAAGCCCAGTTGATGTGCATTTTCAATCCACCCATCTTTCTGATAGAAACTATAATGATAATCTGCACCAGTTAATCGGTCTGCTTTCAGCTGCGCCGCACTGATTTCTCCGCGTAGATAGGCAACTTTTGCTTTTGGCAATAATTCAACCACACGTTTACAATAATCATAATCAAAACTGATGTATTCTGTCCATTCCAACATGCCCAGTTTTTTTACCATTTCTACACTGGCATTTGTTAACTCGATTCCGCGTTCTTTACTAATTAATGAAGGTTTGATCTCTAAAATTAACTTAGTTGTTCTTTGCTTCTTTCCTTCAAGCAAATAATTTTCGAGTGTTGGAATTTTTTCACCATTGCTCATCGTTTTAGTCAGCAAATCTGCATAATTAACTTTCTCTATGGTTAAACCTTGAAATTCAGGATCGTGATTTACAACCAAAACTTTATCTAAAGTCATCCATACATCAAACTCTGACCCATAACAGCCTAAGCGCACGGCTTCATTAAGGGATGCAATAGAATTTTCGGGCAATTTATTTTTTTTCCATGCTCCCCTGTGCGCAATTACTTGGTTTTTATTCCAATTAAATTTTTGAGCAAACGAGGCGGTGAAAATGAAAACCATAAAGGTTGATATAAAAAATCGTTTCATATTTTGGTTTTTACGAAAAGTCAAAAGTAGATTTTTCGAACAAGATCAATTTAAAATCTATGTAACCTTTATATTAATTAAATGAAGATAAAGACTTTTAAATTGATATGAGCTTTGTTTTAGAGCTTAATGCTATCGGCTGAAGCCAGACGGCAATGATTGAATCTGCGCTATGCATTTGATTGAAAGCGGCTTCAACTGCTTGCGTCCATCATGAAATCTATACTAGGCATTCTAATAAAGGATTTGAAATAAACGCGTTACCTTACAGATGGTTCTTTTAATTGATGGGAACAATTTTTACATTTACAGTGATATGGTGAGCAATAACTACGAGGATTTATTAAGAAAGATAGATGAATTCATCCGTAAATTCTATTTAAATAAGATTTTACGGGGAAGCATTTATGCTGCCGCTACACTCCTTGCCTTATATTTAATCGTATTTTTAGCACTCTATTACCTTAACCCAACAGCTGGTTTTAAAACTTTCGTATTCTTTTCCTACTTGCTGATCGGAATCTTACTTATTGGTTTTCTAATTATCAAGCCGCTGCTTTCCATGCTGAAGTTAGGCAAACACCTCTCTTTTGATGAAGCATCTAGAATTATCGGAAATCATTTTCATGATATTAATGATAAACTGCTCAACACGCTTCAACTACATCAGCTATCCGCGCAGCGGCCTGAAAATAGTCAGTTGATTTTGGCCAGTATTGATCAAAAAATACTTGAACTTAAACCCGTTCCATTTTACAACGCTGTTCGGATAAATGACAATAAAAAATACCTCAAATACCTTTTTTTTCCATTAGCGATTATTTTACTTATTGCCATTATCGCTCCTGCTATTTTAAAGGATGGAACCTCTAGTTTTTTAAAATACGATGAATATATCGCTCCGAAGGCACCATTTAGCTTCGAATTGGTAAATAAAAATTTAACCATTACGCAAGGCGATGATCTTACCTTAAATTTGAAGTTAAGTGGAGATGAGTTACCCGCTGAAGTTTATGTAGAAGATGAAAAAAATACTTATAAACTAGAGAAAGAGCAAACTACGAAGTTTAAATACACTTTTAAAAATATCCAGAGTGACAAAAAACTCTTCTTTAAAGGCGGAGGTTTTAGTTCTGCTGCCTTTATAATTAGCGTTAAACCCAGGCCAGAATTATTAAGTGCGACCGCCACACTACAATACCCGGGTTACCTGGATAAAAAAAATGAAGTGGTTTCGAATGTTGGCGACCTGCTGCTTCCCGAAGGAACGCGTATTACCTGGAATTTCAAAACGGGTAAAAGCAACGCCCTCCTTTTCATTTTAAACGGCGTAGAAAACACATTGAAAGTAATTGAAGATGTATCTACCTTTGGTGCTACCATAAAAAGTAACTCGAAATATAGTATCACACCAAAAAATGATTTTCTTACGATCAGAGATTCCCTTTCGCACCAAATTACTGTCATTAAAGATCAGGCGCCCGGCATAACTGTCGATGAGAAGGCCGATTCAATTAGCAATAAAGCATTATATTTTACCGGTCAGGTAACTGATGATTATGGCTTCAGCAGATTGAGTTTCAAATACAACATCAAGGAAAATAACAAACTGATTAGCACTTTTACTAAAAACATCCCCATCAAAAGTAATGCTGTAGAGAATCCGTTTTTTTACTTCTGGGACCTTAAAACGGTATCTGTAAAGCCAGGGCAAGACATAGAATACTTTTTTGAAGTTACTGATAATGACGGATTTAATGGCGCTAAGGTTACACGATCAGCAATTAAAGTTTTTAAATCACCTACTAAAAAAGAAAACGCAGAACAGGTAAATGCAAACAGCCAGGTACTTAAGCAAAAAGTACAATCAGCCATACGTTTGGCGAATACCATTGAAAAGGAAAGTAAAAAAGTTGCTGAAAGTTTAATCGATAAAAAACAGATTTCGTTTGAAGATAAAAAGCAAATCGAGGCCCTTTTAGACAAACAAAAACAACTGGATGAAGCAGTAAAGGAAATTAAGGAACAAAACGATAAAAATATCCAACAACAGGCAGATCAGCAACAAACCGAAGAGCTTTTAGAAAAGCAAAAACAGATCAAAGATTTGTTCGATAATGTACTGGATGATAAGACTAAGGAGCTTTTGCAAAAGCTTCAAAATCTAATGAATGAGAAAAATAAGGATCAAACGCAGAATGAACTTTCAAAAATGCAATTAGATAACAAAACCTTAAAAAACGAATTAGATAGGATTTTAGAATTATACAAGCAGTTGGAATTTGAACAAAATCTGCAAAATGACATCGACCGATTAAATGAGTTGGCTAAAGAACAAAAAGACTTGAGTAAAGAAACCGCTGCCAAAAAGCAGGATAATGAATCGATTAAACAAAAACAAGATGCCCTTAACAAGGAAATGAAAGACCTGAAGGACGACTTAAAAAAATTGAAGGAAAAGAATCAGTCTTTAGAAAAGCCAAATCCATTTGAAAACCCTGAAAAAGATGTTCAGGAAATACAGAAAGATCAGCAGGATAGCAAAGAAGCCCTCGATAAAAAAGATGCGAAAGGAGCTAGTCAGAAACAACAGAAAGCTGGGGAAGAAATGGAAAAGCTTTCAAAAAAAATGAGTGAAATGCAGCAACAGGGAGAGGAAATGGAAAATAACCTGAATGCTAAAGAACTGCGCCGCCTTTTAGAAAACTTGTTAAATACATCGTTTGAACAGGAAAAAGTGATGTTGACGCTCAAAAAAATGAATCAGGCTGATCCATCATATACTACTAACGTTCAAAAACAGCGGAGCATTAAAGATAACCTTAAAACCATTGCAGATAGCCTGTATAGTTTGAGTAAACGTGTACCTCAGATAGAATCTACAGTTAATGAAGAGATGAATAAAATCAACTTCAACCTGGATAAAAGTTTGGAAAGTTTAGGCGAACGACGAACACCTGATGCAAACCGTTATCAGCAATTTACCATGACCGCTATCAATAATTTAAGTTTGATGCTAAGTGAAGCACTAAATCAGTTGCAGAACATGAGTAAAAACTCAAAAGGTGGTAGCGGTAAAAAGCAAAAGCAAGGTATGAAACAGCTCTCTCAAATGCAGGAACAGCTAAACAAAAGCATGCAGAAAGCAAAAGAGCAGATGCAAAAATCCGGTGGTAACCAAGGCACTGTTGGAAAAGGCCAGATGAGCCAGGAGTTTGGAAAAATGGCTCAACAGCAGCAGATGATTCGACAAGCATTGGAAAAAATTAACCGCGAAGAAAATAAAGACGGCTCAGGTAAAATGGGTAACCTAAACGAAGCCATTAAAGAAATGAAACAGACCGAAAGTGATCTGGTTAATAAACGTCTTCAACAGGAAACCTTGAACCGTCAAAAAGAGCTTTTAACTAAGTTGTTGAATGCTGAAAAAGCAGAACGCGATCAGGAAGAAGACTCAAAACGTGAAAGTAAAGCCGCAAAAGAGTTCCCCCCTTCCTATCAAAAAATGCTGGAACAATATAAAAAGCAGCAGCAAAATGGAAGTGACCTGTTACAGAAATTGCCTCCAGGTTTAAATTATTATTACAAAAATAAAATTGCAGAATATTTAAAGTCGTTAAATATGGTTAAATAGTAAATTATTCAACGACTTTCTCTGTTGTTCTGAAAAGAGGCAATATGGTACTGGCGCTTTGCTAACCAATTATAACTCAGTCACCAGAACCGCAATTATTCGTCGCTTGGTCTTCAATCTAAATTCCTGTACATAATTAGACCTGGAATGACACCGATTAGTGATCAAACTATCGCTGTTCAATAATATTTTATTTCTAAATTTGCAGGCTTAAACAATTTAAAATGCCTGCTATTTCATTCTTTACAGAATCAATTTCTTATAACCTTCCTCAAAAAATAACCGTTAAAAAGTGGATTAAATCCACCATAGAAAAAGAAGGTTTTAAGCTGCAGGAACTCAACTTTATTTTCTGTAGTGATGAATACCTTTTAGGCATTAACCAGCAATACCTCAATCACGATACTTATACTGATATCATTACTTTTGATAATTCAGATGTAGAAAAGCAAATTGTAAGTGACATTTTTATCAGCATTGAACGGGTAAAAGAGAACGCAAAAACATTTAAAACAAATGATTTCGATGAAGTCTGTCGTATTATGATTCACGGAACATTACATTTACTAGGCTATAAAGATAAAGGCAAGGCTGCCAAAACCTTAATGACACAAAAGGAAGACGAATATCTCGGTTACAGAATCGAGTCCGGAATTAAACTTTAGTTAAATTTTTGCGAAAGCAACTGCTTCTTTAAATGCCTTGTAAATTTTCTTATTATCCCTTCGTAACAATGTCGGATTCATTTTTACCTTCACAAAGCCATCTTCGTGAGGCTGGCCGAAAATAATATTATGTTCCGTTCTTAATCTTGTATTTAGTTTTTGAGCATCAACGGCTTGATCTACCATAACATTAAGTTGATTTGTTCCGTTTTCAAACGGAATAAATTTCAACTCCTTTAGCTGCTTCATTTGAAGCATAAAATCATTTGCTTTAGCAATTACTTTACTCATTACTTCGTCAATATCATTTAAGTGATGTAATGCCATTGCAGCACTTGGCCAGTTGGTGTAAATGCCTCCCCCGTGAATTTTGATTAGATGATGCATTTGATCGATAATGGCTTTGCCACCACATAACACGGCACCTCCTGTAGCACCCAGGTATTTATACAAGCACATATAAACCGTGTCAAAATAAGCCGCATATTCTTTTACACTGGAGTTTGTAAATGCCGTTGCCATATGCAGGCGCGCACCATCTAAGTGCATTCTATAACCCTGCTCTTTACACCATGAAGAAATTCTTTTGATTTCACTTAATGGAAAACCCTGATTGTAAGTTCGTCGAACAGGTGTTTCAATAGATACAGCGCCAATTGCCCCAATAAAAGCTTCGTTTTCCTTGTGATAACGAATTGATTCCTGTAATTCTTCAAGAGTAAAATAAGTCTTGCCAGGAGCGAGTGGAATTAACCTTTTATTATATAAAGTCTGTGCAGCGTCAGCCTCATCCCGATATACGTGACTCGTTTCCTGAACAAATACTTTTGTCTTATCTCCACATAAGACACTTATAGCTAGCTGATTGGCTAAGGTTCCAGTTGGAAGATATACCGCCGACTCCTTTCCTGTTATTTCTTTAAACTTATTTAATAGCTTTTCTACTGTAGCACCTTCGCCGTAACTATCCCTTTCTATCTTACTTAAGGTATTTATTTCCTGCAATTTCTCTAGAAAATCTTCAGGACGATAAAAAATCCCATCATTTATGAAATATACAGCTTCACTATCTTTGGAAGATTGCTTCGTTATGCTAGCGAAGGCATTGATAGGGATTGATGGTGCGATCAATGGCAATGCAGAAATGGTGGATAACCTTAAAAAATCTCGCCGCTTAAGTTCAGACATCTCATAATAGTTTTAGAATATAATAATTTGTGGTTTTTTATCTATAAAACCGAATGGTGTAATACAATAATAGCCATTTTAACAGAATTAGTTTTAACCGTTCGTCTAAATCCTGACGTCATTCGTCGATAATTAACCGATGCTGGTATATTATCTCGAAATTGATTGAAACGTTTAACCCCATTCTTGGTCTTATTTATAGAAAATACGAAATGTAATGCAATCCCTAAGGATTAGCGCAATAAAATATAGTTTAGTTTTAGTTAATGATAGAAGCAGCGGCGGAGCGATTCCAGCCGCTGTTTTCGTTTATAAGGTTTTTGTCGCAGATCCACAGATTTTTATCAATAAGTTGGGTAATACTAATCTCCCTACCTGTGATATTATGTATCAATATTTTGCCATTTTTAACTGATACAGAATAGGTTTGATCTTTGATTTCGCTGTTCCAAATAATTTATCCTTACTTTTGCACTAATTTTCCTTTATAAATCCGAAATACAAATAAATTGAGCACACTAATTGCGGCAGAAGGCTTAGGTCATGGTTATCATGATGAATGGCTATTTAAAAATTTAACCTTAGGAATTAACTCGGGTCAGCGTGTAGCGTTGGTTGGAATTAACGGCGCTGGTAAGAGCACCCTATTGAAATTGCTTGCTGAAAGATTTCCTCCGCTGGAAGGTAAAATTGTAAAAAATAAAGCAGTTAAAATTGGTTTTCTGGATCAGGAGCCCCAGTTTACGGAAGGATATTCCATTAGCGATCATATTTTTTCTTTGGAAAACAAACAACAACAGTTGATTAAAGAATATGAGGAATTAATAGAAAACCCTAATCCTGATGAAAAAACACTGAATCGTTTATACGAAGAATTAAGCGAGCACAATGCCTGGGAATACGAACATGAGATCAAAACCATTTTAAATAGAATGGGTATTACTCATCTTCAGCAAAAAATCTCTACCCTTTCTGGCGGACAAAAGAAAAGGCTTGCACTTGCAAAGCTGCTAATTGAAGATCCGGAAATTTTAGTTTTGGATGAGCCAACCAATCACCTGGATATTGATACCATTGAGTGGTTAGAAAAATTGTTGACTACAGGACAGAAAACCATACTACTGGTTACTCATGATAGGTACTTTCTAGACAATGTTTGTAATACTATCGTAGAATTGGATAGAGGAAAGATTTTCAATTACAATGGAAATTATGCCTATTATTTAGAAAAGAAATCTGAAAGAGAAGCTCTTGATGCAACGGTATTACATAAAAATCAGCAGTTACTGAAGAAAGAATTAGAATGGATGAGACGAATGCCACAGGCACGTGGAACAAAATCTAATGCTAGAATCAATGCTTTTTATGATTTAGAGGAAAAATCTAAAAAGAAGTCTGATAATCAGTCGATTAACCTTCAAATGAAAATGTCTCGTCAAGGAGGTAAAATCATTGAGGTTGAACACATCGCAAAAGCATTTGACGGCCGCCCAATCATCAACGATTTTAGCTATACTTTTAAAAAGGGTGATCGAATCGGTTTAGCTGGAAAAAATGGAACCGGAAAATCCACTTTATTAAATATTCTCACCAGTCAGTTAATGCCTGATGCAGGAAAAGTTGATACAGGCGAAACGACAGTTTTCGGTTATTACAAACAAGGGGGTTTAACTTTCGATCCAAAAGAAAGAGTAATCGATATTGTAAAATCTGATGCCGAATATATCAAGATGGCTGATGGATCAGTAATCACCGCTTCTGCCCTACTCACACTTTTTCTATTTCCTCCCAAGAAACAACATGGAATGGTAGAGAAATTAAGTGGTGGTGAAAAGAAACGTTTGAACCTGATGAAAGTATTAATGCAAAATCCAAACTTCCTAATTTTAGATGAGCCTACCAATGATTTGGATATTGATACCCTTAACGTTTTAGAAGAATTTCTTGAAAATTTTCCTGGCATATTAATGCTGGTTTCTCACGATAGATATTTGTTGGATAAGATGAGCGACCAGCTTTTTATTATGGAAGGTGAAGGCGTAGTAAAAATATATAATGGCAATTATTCCGAATACCGTTTAAGCTTAGATCAACCAAAAGCTAAATCGGAGGCAAAAAAGGAAGCCGTAGCCACCACTAAGGAATTGCCAGTAACAGCTGTAAAAAAGCGTAGTTTTAAAGAGCAGAAAGAATTAGATGATACGGAAAAAGCAATGGAAGAGGCTGAAGATAGAATTGCAAAACTTACAGAGATACTTAATACTATCGATGCAACTGACTACGTTAAGATCCAGGAAGTTTCTTCTGAAATAGAAGTGCGTAAAATTGAGTTGGACAATCTAACAATGCGTTGGCTCGAGTTATCAGAATAAGGAATAATCCTATTGAGTTGATTGTTTCACGTGAAACAATCAACTTAAATAAAATTAAAATATCGATTGTTCCACGTGGAACAATAATAAAAATATTGAAATGTTTTCAAAATATGATTTGATTGTTGTTGGTGCCGGACATGCAGGTTGTGAAGCTGCAGCTGCTGCTGCTAACCTAGGGTCGTCTGTTTTACTGATTACGATGAATATGGGTACCATTGCCCAAATGAGTTGTAATCCAGCTATGGGCGGTGTAGCCAAAGGACAGATTGTTCGCGAAGTAGATGCAATGGGTGGATACTCTGGAATTATTTCAGATAAATCAACCATACAGTTTAGAATGCTAAACAAATCAAAAGGCCCGGCCATGTGGAGTCCAAGGGCTCAGATTGATAGAATGAGATTCGCGGAAGAATGGAGATTAGCATTAGAACAGACACCTAATTTAGATTTATGGCAAGATAATGTAGTCGGTCTTCTTGTGAAGGATAATACCGTTTATGGTGTAAAAACATCATTGGGTATTGAAATAGAAAGTACTACAGTTGTGCTTACCAATGGAACATTTTTAAATGGAGTAATGCACATTGGCGAAAAGAAATTTGGTGGTGGAAGAACGGCCGAAAGAGCATCAACCGGAATTACGGAACAACTGGTGGAACTCGGGATGGAATCAGGCAGAATGAAAACTGGCACCCCACCCCGTGTTGATGGACGAAGTTTAAATTATTCCAAAATGGAAGAGCAATGGGGCGATGAAAATCCTAACAAGTTTTCTTTCACAGACACAAAGGTTTCTACAGATCAACGTTGTTGCTGGATTACCTATACTAATAACGAAGTTCACGAAACCCTAAAAGAAGGTTTTGAAAAATCTCCCATGTTCACTGGAAGAATTAAAGGTCTAGGTCCAAGATATTGCCCATCTATTGAAGATAAAATCAATCGCTTTGCGGAACGAGACAGACATCAAATTTTTGTGGAACCTGAAGGATGGAACACCTGCGAAATTTACGTAAATGGTTTTTCTACCTCACTTCCAGAAGATGTACAATTCAAAGCATTGAGATTAATTCCTGGTTTCGAACAGGCTAAAATGTTCAGACCTGGCTATGCTATTGAGTATGACTTCTTCCCACCTACTCAGTTGTCTCTAACTTTAGAAACGAAATTAATCAGTAACTTATTTTTGGCAGGTCAAATTAATGGAACCACCGGATATGAAGAAGCTGCTTGCCAGGGATTCATGGCTGGAATAAATGCACATCAAAAAATCACTGACAAACATGAACTGATCATGAAAAGATCAGATAGTTATATTGGCGTATTAATAGATGATTTAGTAACTAAGGGGACTGAAGAACCTTATCGTATGTTTACATCCCGGGCAGAACATCGTTTATTATTAAGACAAGATAATGCCGATATCCGGCTCTCCCCTATCGGTCATCAGTTAGGTTTGATTTCTGATGAGCGTTTGGAAAAAGTGAATCGGAAAGTAGCAAATGCTGAAGCATTGGTCAAATTCACCAAAACGCAGGGAATTGAAATGGCAGATGTTAATGCAACGCTTGAAAGCTTAGGTTCAAGCCCTTTAAATCAAAATGTGAAAATTCACAGTTTAATAGGAAGACCACATGTTGGTTTACAAGATATTATTAAGGTGAGCAAGCCTCTTGCTGAAGCAACCAAAGATTTAGACGATCAAACCATCGAGCAGGCGGAAATTAAAATTAAATATGAAAGCTATTTTGAGAAAGAAAATGAAATTGTAGCCAAGATGCTGAAGATGGAAGATAGAGAAATCAAACCAGATTTTGATTATAATAAAATTGGTTCTATTTCTAAAGAGGCCCGCGAAAAATTATTTAAGATAAAACCTAGAACTTTAGGCCAGGCATCAAGAATTTCCGGCGTTTCTCCTTCAGATATCTCTGTTTTAATGGTTTTTATAAATAAATAGCTGATTATCAGATGTTTAAATAATAAAATTCATCATTTAAAATAATTAAACGTAAGGCTTTAAAAAATATTTTTAATGTTAATATTCCAAAAAACAATATAATTCGTTAGATCGCTTAAAAAATGCCAAATTTAAAATATCGATATTTCACCTTTGAAAACTGTTTACTTGGATTGCTGATGCTTCTGATTTTTGGTTGTGCAAGTATGCAAACTCCGCAGGGTGGACCAAAAGATACTAAGCCCCCAAAGGTGGTAGTGATGACACCAAAAAATTTGACCCGTAATTTTAATGCAAAGAAAATCGTAATTGAATTTGACGAATTTGTTAAACTAAATGATGAATTCAAGGAATTTTCGATTTCACCAGATCAGGAACGTCCTCCTATTTTAAAAGCAAGGAAAAGAATTCTGGAAGTAGAATTACAGGATACTTTAGAGAAAAATACCACCTACACCTTAAACTTCGGAAAATCAGTAGCAGACATTAATGAAAACAACATTATTAAAAATTTATCTTATGTATTTTCTACAGGAGCAGATATAGATTCGCTATCCTTAAGCGGAAACGTAAGCAACTCCTTAACCGGAGAAATGGAAAAAGAAGCTGTTGTTTTTATTTTACCAATTGAACGGGATACGCTATTTGGTAAAAAGCGCGCATCTATCTATACCCTTACCGATAGCTCCGGAAACTATAAATTAAATAATTTAAGAAAAGGATCATACAAAGTTTATGCATTAAAGGAAGCTGAAGGAGGTGGAGACAAAGTTTATCAGCAGCTATCTGATGAAGTTGGCTATATTAAAGATCCAATAACTATTGATAAAAATATAGAAAATGTTAACCTTCAGGTATTTAAGGAACTTGCACCCGAATTTAGAATCCTCGATCGAAAACTAAATAATGATGGCAGCATCTCGCTAATATTTAATCAACAACTAAAACAGCCTAAAATAACCGTAATGGATCCTCCAGCTGCTGATGTTGGGAAAAGCGTATTTTTTAACAAACTCAATGACACTGCTAAAGTTTGGTTAACAGATTTAAGTTTTGATTCGGTTAAACTGGCCATCCAGGATCAGGGTAAAGTATTACAGATCGTTAATTTTAATCGTGGTAAAAAAGATAATTATACCAGAGACTTGACTATAACAGATAATATAAGCTCCGGTAAGCTAAATCCTTACCAACGTTATACCATGAGCTTTAATTTTCCTGTAAATAGTGCAGACGCATCGAAAGTAACATTACTTGAAGATTCAGTAAAGAGAACTAATTTTGAATTGGTTAAGGACAGTGTAGACTTTTTAAAATTTTACCTTAAATTTCCATGGCGGAATAAGAGAACCTATGATATTAAATTTGCACCCGGAGCATTCACCGCTATATTCAATGCAAAGAATAAAGAAATAAATAAAACCTTCAAACTAGAAACCACTGATAGCTATGGTACGCTAGCCTTAAACATCGTTGTACCTGATACGACCAAAAGTTATATTGTAGAGTTTATTGATGAAAAGAAAAACACCATTAAAGGATATAATATTGCTAAGAATGGTGCTATTAATTTTGCTAACTATCCTGCTGGAAAATATTTTATTCGGGTTGTGTACGATGAAAATAAGAATGGCATTTGGGATACAGGAAATATCAAAGCAGGTACACAGCCTGAAAAAATATGGTATTCTCCAGATGAAAAATCATTACGAGCCAATTGGGAACGTGTTGATAATTTAACTATTCCACCTCCTCCAAAAGAATAACTAAGGATTGGTAAACCAACTGGAATACATCACATAATTATCCGGTAATTTATTTAATAAGGCCCTTTGCTCTTCAGTAATGGGCTTTATTTTTTTTGCCGGCGTTCCTGCATAAAGATAACCTGTCTCGCAGGTGGTATTTTCCAGTACTACAGAGCCTGCTGCTATGATGCAATATTCTTCCACTACCGCATGATCCATTACAATTGCACCCATTCCAATTAATACATTATCATGAACGGTACAGCCATGTACTATTGCATTATGCCCTATAGAAACCCGATTGCCAATATACGTAGCTGCCTTTAAATAAGTAGCGTGAATAACTGCTCCATCCTGAATATTAGATTCATTACCAATCGTAATGGCATTTACATCGCCTCTAATAACCGCATTAAACCACACTGAACAGTTATCCCCAAGTGTCACATCTCCAACAATCGTCGCATTCTCAGCTATAAAATTATTTTCTCCAATTTTCGGGTGTTTATCTTTTACAGGCAATATTAAAGGCATAATATGATTTTTTTGAATATTTAATTTTCGTTTTTTTAAGTGGGATTAATCAAGAATACTAAGAAGATCATTATAACCTAAAATACGGTATCTTTTAGTTCTGCCGCATGATCAGGATAGTCGGTAGTGAAGTGCAGTCCCCTACTCTCTTTTCGTTGCATGGCAGATTTAATCACCAAATAAGCAGTCTGAATTACATTTCTCAACTCGCAAAGCTTAACAGATACTTCATTTTTTTTATAAAATTCTTCTGTTTCCTGATAAATTAAAAACAGACGACGATGTGCACGCTCTAAACGAAAGTTCGAACGAACGATACCAACATAATCACCCATAATTTTTTGTAGCTCCCTTAAGTTATGAGTCACCAGAATATCTTCATCTATCTGAGTAACACCTTTTGCATCCCATTCAGGAATATTTTCAGGAATAACATTATTTTTGAAATTTTCTATTGCATCCTGGTAGATACGGTGAGCAAACACAGTTGCTTCTAACAATGAATTGGAAGCAAGTCTATTTGCACCATGTAATCCCGTAGATGAACATTCGCCACAGGCATATAAATTTTTAATGGAAGAACGACCATACTCATCGACCAAAATTCCACCACACATATAATGAGATGCCGGCGTTACCGGAATGTAATCCTTTGTCATATCAATTCCTATAGACAAACACTTGGCATATATATTAGGAAAATGCTTCAAAATATCCGCTTTCTTCCTCATGGTAATATCTAAGTAAACGAAATCATCACCAGACTTCTTCATTTCATTATCCACGGCCCTTGCAACAATATCACGAGGCGCTAACGATTTACGCTCATCATATTCATGCATAAATTCTTCACCATTTTTCCGTCTCAAAACACCGCCAAAACCGCGAACTGCTTCTGAAATTAAAAACGAAGGATACTCTCCAGGATGATATAAAGCAGTTGGATGGAACTGAATGAACTCCATATTCCTTACTTTTCCCTTCGCCCGATAAACCATTGCCATTCCATCTCCTGTTGCAATTACCGGATTTGTGGTAGCAGAATAGACGTGCCCGGCACCACCAGCAGCCATAACTGTAACGTTTGCCACAATCTTTTCCACATCGTTAAGCTCTGTGTTAAAGGCATATATGCCGTAACAGTTAATATCTTCAGTACGCTTATCAACAAAGTCACCAAGGTGATGCTGGGTAATTAACTCAAGCGCAAAGTAATGTGTTAATATCTCTATGTTGGAATTCTCATGAATCTCTTTCAACAAAACTCTTTCAATCTCGTATCCGGTGATGTCTTTATAGTGCAAAACCCGGTGTTCTGAGTGTCCTCCTTCTTTAGCCAGATCATAGAAACCAGAATTATCCTTATCAAAATTGATTCCATAGTCTATGATCTCCTGAATTCGCTGAGGACCCTCTTTTACAACGATTTCCACTATTTTTTCATCACATAAACCATCACCGGCAACCAAAGTATCCTGAATATGTTTATCAAAAGAATCGCCTTTATCCACAACAACGGCAACGCCTCCCTGGGCATATTTTGTGTTGGATTCATCCTCATTTGACTTGGTGACAATTAAAACCTTACCAAATTTCGCAGCTTTAAGTGCGAAGCTCAAACCCGCTATGCCTGAACCAATTACCAGAAAATCTACTTTTCTCATTTAAAAAACATTTACTTTATCAACGATGTTGATAACTATAGAACAACTGTTAACTTTATGTAGAAATAATGCTAACAAATAAATTTGAATGTTTAAAGCTACTCTAAAAAGACAATTTGCCACAATCTTTTGCTCAATTTTTAAGCACCTTTGTAGAAGTAATTAACTTTTTTCACACTTATAAACAATTAACATTCCAATATGGATAACATTTATGGGGTTTTTCGATAGTGCTGAAAATCAATCGTATCATATTAGAAAAATGTAATCTAAATGTTAGTAAACGATTAACAACTTAGATTAACGAAGGAATTTTCGAAACTTGCCAACAATACTAACACACTAATAAACAAACAAGATTTATTTATTTAAAATAACTTATTAATTATTGAGACGTGGAAAGCTTTATCTTTGACCAACGTCAAATTTCAAAAAAGGAAAATTTAAAAATGAACATAGATGTCTTAGAAGAAATCAACAAAAAGGGTTTCGTAGAAGAAGAAATTGATCCTACCCTAGATCTTTTTGCTGAAATTGAAAAATTAAAAAAAGAAAAAAATGCAATTATCTTAGCTCATTATTATCAAGAACCTGATATTCAGGATATTGCTGATTATATTGGAGATAGTTTGGGTTTATCTCAAGAGGCTGCAAAAACTGATGCCGAAGTGATTGTATTTGCAGGCGTACATTTTATGGCCGAAACTGCAAAGATTTTGTCTCCGACAAAGAAAGTTTTATTGCCTGATGTAAAAGCAGGTTGCTCTCTGGCAGACAGTTGTCCACCACACTTGTTTAGAAAATTTAAGGAAAAATATCCTGATCATCTGGTGATCACTTATGTGAATTGTACAGCTGAATTGAAGGCTTTAAGCGATATCGTTTGTACCTCTACCAACGCTGTTCAGATTGTAGAAAGCTTACCAAAAGATCAAAAAATCATCTTCGGACCTGATCGTAACCTTGGGGCTTATGTGGCAAAAAAAACAGGTCGAGATTTGGTGCTTTGGAACGGTGCCTGTATGGTTCATGAAATTTTTTCTCAGGAGAAAATTACCAAATTGAAAGAGCGCCATCCGAATGCAAAGTTTATTGCGCATCCGGAATGCGAAGAGCCGGTGTTAAGAATGGCCGATTATATCGGGTCTACTACAGGATTGTTAAAATATGCAATCGCTAATCCTGCTACTGAATTTATTGTGGCTACGGAAAGCGGGATTATCCATCAAATGGAAAAGGCTTGTCCGGATAAAACTTTCATTCCAGCTCCGCCAAATAACAGCTGCGCCTGCAATGACTGTCCGTACATGAAAAGAAATACTTTGGAAAAATTATATTTATGTCTTAAAAATGGTTCTCCTGAAGTAACAGTTCCGGCACATATTATCGAAAAGGCACGTCAGCCGATTCAAAGAATGCTGGATATTTCGGCAGAATTGGGGCTCTAAGAAAATCGTCAGTTTGTAATGACTTAGCGGAAAAAATGAAAATAAACAACATTCTTAAAAATTATTCTGGCTTATTGTGGCTTTTGGCGGGCATAACCGTCGGGAGTATAGTTGGATTAGTTTTTGGAAAAAGTGTTGAAAGTGTAAAGCCTCTGGGTGATATTTTTTTAAACCTATTGTTTACTGCGGTGATTCCGCTGGTATTTTTCGCCGTATCATCTGCCATTGCAAATATTGATCGAAGTAAAAAGTTAGGAAAGTTACTCACCGTTATGGTGTTGGTTTTTCTATCGACCATACTTATCTCTGCGATTTTAACGCTGATTGCAACACGGATTTTTCCGATAAATCAGGCGCTGGGAAACAATTCAATCCCGGTTGAAACAGAGAAAATCCAATCTTTCGGTGAACAAATGACACAGCTGCTAACGGTTGGTGAATTTTTTGAAATTGGAAGCAGAAAGAATATGCTCGCGCTGATCATTTTCTCAGTTTTAGTTGGTTTTTCTACGTTGTACGCGGGCAAGGAAGGCGATGGATTTAAAAACTTTTTGGTATCAGGTAATGAGGTAATGAAAAAATTAATCAACCTCATAATGAAATTAGGTCCGGTTGGTTTGGGTGCCTATTTTGCCTATCAGGTTGGTGTTTTTGGACCGCAACTCTTTGGTACTTACGCAAAAGCTTTGGGATTGTATTATGGTGTTGGTGCCTTTTATTTTATCGTATTTTTCACGTTATATGCCTTTATTGCCGGCGGATTTAAAGCAATTAAAATATTCTGGAAAAACAATATTGTGCCTTCATTAACTTCTGTGGGTACCTGTAGCAGTATTGCAACCATCCCTGCGAACTTAGAAGGAACTTTAAAAATGGGTGTACCGGCTTATATTGCAAATGTTACAGTTCCGCTGGGTTCTACCTTACATAAAGACGGTTCCAGTATCAGTTCCATTATCAAGATAGCGGTAGTTTTTGCTATTTTTGGTAAGGATTTAGTGCATGTTGATACGATCATTCTGGCCTTGGGTATTACTGTTTTGGTAAGTATTGTTGAAGGTGGAATTCCAAACGGAGGATATATTGGTGAGTTGCTGATGATTTCGGCCTATCAGCTACCTCCAGAGGCTTTACCTCCTGCGATGATTATCGGTACTTTGGTAGATCCTATGGCCACATTATTAAATGCAACTGGTGATAATGTCGCGGCAATGCTGATCGCCAGGTTTACAGAAGGTAAGAATTGGATGGTAGGTAGGTTATAATTCTTATTGGCTGGAATCCAATAGAAGTTGAATATTTAAAGATAAAAATAGGGAGAAATCCTACATAAAGATATGTTTGAGAATAAAGAGCGTACAGATATTAACGAATTAGGTGAATTTGGTTTGATCAAACATCTGACTACTAATTTTAAAATTAGAAATGATTATTCAGTAAAAGGTGTTGGCGACGATGCGGCGGTTTTAGATGCGAAAGGAAAACAAATGTTGGTTTCTACTGATTTGCTTTTAGAAGGAATTCACTTCGATTTGGCCTATGTACCTTTGATGCATTTAGGCTATAAAGCCGTTCAGGTTAACTTGAGCGATATTTATGCAATGAATGGAAAAGCTAGCCAGATTACCGTTTCTTTAGGTTTATCAAGCAAATTTCCATTGGAAGCGGTAGAAGAAATTTATAAGGGAATTGAACTTGCCTGTAATAAATTTAATATCGATTTAATTGGTGGGGATACATCTGCAAGTAAGCAGGGTTTAGTAATTAGCATCACCAGTATTGGTTATGCAGATGCTGATAAAGTAACCTATAGAAATGGTGCCCAGGAAAACGATTTGCTTTGTGTTTCCGGCGATTTAGGTGGCGCGTATGTGGGCTTGCAAATTTTAGAAAGAGAGAAATTAATCTACCTAGAGAATCCCCAGATACAACCAGATTTAGAAGGAAAAGATTATATCATCGAGCGCCAGTTAAAGCCTGAAGCGAGAATGGATATTGTTGCACTTTTAGAGGACATGGATATTAAACCAACGTCAATGATTGATGTATCTGATGGTTTAGCTTCTGAAATTTTACACCTGGCTACAGAAAGCGATAAGGGAATTACAATCTACGAGGATAAAATTCCTTTAGATCCGATGACTTATGAAACCGCAAGAGAACTTGGTATTGATCCAACGGTGTGTGCTTTAAGTGGAGGCGAAGATTATGAACTGTTATTTACCATTAGCCAGGAAGACTACAAAAAATTAAAACACGATGTAGATATCACTGTGATTGGACACGTTACGGATAAAAATTCAGGCTGTAAAATGGTTTCAAAATCTAATAATGTGCATGAGTTGAAAGCGCAGGGATGGAATGCCTTTAATAAATAAATTATAATGAATAGCGATTTATCTCACCAGTATTTTATTGAAAGAATTTCAGCTTACTAAATAATTGGCGTAATAAGATTATCAATACGGTTGACTAAACAATGGTTGTAACTTATTTTGAAATTGGTAAGATGATCGTTGAATAAGAACAAAAGGGCAAAGAAAGGGAAGATTATGGAAGGCAATTATTATCAGTTCTTTCTAGAAATTAACTCAAGATTTTGGTAAAGGTTTTTCTGAAACCAACCTTAAACAAATGAGAAGTTTTTATGAAATAGGAAAAGCTGTTTTAGGCGTCAATTAGAGCTGTCTTCATTGCGAATATAAGCAATTTCATTTACAAAGATTTAATATCCAAATTGTTGTCACACTAACATGAAATAATTTATTCCTGATCCAAATATTTAATATCAATCTGCTTAGTTGCCTTGGCACCAAGTTTCTTAATTTTCTCTGAAGTATTCACCAAATTTCCAGAACCATCAGATAATTTATTTAGGGCTTTATCATAAGCGTCCTGGCCGTTTTTAATGTGTTTGCCGATGTTTTCCATATCAGTTACAAATCCGACAAACTTGTCGTACATTGATCCGCTGAGGCGGGCAATCTCCATTACATTTCTATTTTGTCTCTCCTGTTTCCACATGCTGGCTATGGTACGTAAGGTGGCCAATAACGTAGAAGGACTCACGATGACCACACGCCTGTCCCATGCGAAATTAAATAGCTCAGCGTCTTTCTGCACGGCAATACTGAAAGAAGATTCAATAGGAACAAAGAGCAAAACGAAGTCAGGCGAGTTGATTTTGTAAAGCTCATGATAATTTTTAGCAGATAATTCCTGAATATGATTTTTAATTGATGCTAAATGCTGTTTTATATAGCCTTCACGCTCATCATCAGTTTCGGCAGATACCGAGCGTTCATAGGCTACTAAACTTACCTTAGCATCAACAATAAGATGTTTATCATCCGGAAGGTCGATCACTACATCGGGTTGAAAGCGACTACCATCAGTAGAAACAAGCGAAGCTTGAATGCGATATTCCTGATCCTTTACCAAACCAGAACGCTCCAGTACTTTTTCCAGTATTACCTCACCCCAATTTCCCTGCTTTTTACTATCGCCTTTTAGTGCTTTAGTTAAATTATTAGCATCTTCCTGAATCAGTTTACTTTGAATTTGTAGTTCAGAAATCACGCCTTTCAAGATATTTCTTTCATCAGACTCTGCTTTGTAAACCTTTTCAACCTTCTCTTCGAATGCTTTGATATTTTCCTTAAGCGGATTTAGAATCAAGTCTAAATTTGTTCTATTCTGTTCTACGAACCGGGTTGATTTTTCTTCGAGAATTTTATTAGCAATTAACTCAAAGTCTTTATTCAACCTCTGTTGAGATTGCTCATAACTTAATTTTTGTTCTGCCAGTTTGTCCTTTTCGGCCAGATAGAAAGAGCGTGTGCTTTCGAGTTCACGATTAGCATCAGCCAGACGGTCACGTTCACCCTGCAAGTCTTCAATCAGCCTCTGCTGTTCTTCTTTTAATAAAGTGGTAATATGATCTTTTTCGGCGATCAGATTAGTAACGCGTTCTTCAGCCCGGGCTAAACTTATGTTTAATAGCTGGTTATCCGTCTTGTATTTTTCAAATTCTTCTATGGAAATTAAACTTACCGCAGTTTGAGTTTTTTTTAAAAACAATAACACCAATACAACGAGAATAATAACTAAAAGGGCTACAGCAACAATTTCCATAATGATAAAAAATTTAGTAAAAATGATTATTTTATATTTATTTACCAAAATAATTTGCTAAACTAAAATTTACAAATGGTTACAAATACGATTGCCAATCAGATTTATCTCAATATGTGCAACCAAAATTCTTATTATTGAATATTATAATTATCAAGATGAATAAATTAACTGTTCTGATTTCATGCCCTGATCAGGTTGGTCTAGTCACTACAATTACCAGGATTTTAGCTGCACATCAACTTAATATTATCGCCATGCGAGAATTCGTTGATGAAGCAAACAAGGTCTTCTTTACAAGAATTGCTTGTACAGGAGATTATGACCAGGCAGATCAATTAAAAGAAAAGCTTTTAGAAAGTCTCCCTGACACTGCAGACGTAAAGATCATCACCAGGCAGCAAAAACAAATCGCTATTTTGGTTACTAAAGAATATCATTGTTTAGCCGAGATTCTGATTAAAAATCAGTTTAAAACTTTAGGTGCAAATGTTCAGTGTGTAATAGGAAATTATGAAGGTTTAAGAGATTTGACAGAGAAACTAGGTATCCCCTATTTCTATGTTGCTCACGAAAATAAAGATAAGGCACAATTTGAATCGGAAATCAAGAAAATTATTGGTGAATATGAAGTTGATTATATCGTACTGGCCAAATTCATGAGAATTCTTTCTTCTGAATTTGTAAAAACTTATGCAGGAAAAATCATTAATATTCATCATTCATTTTTACCCGCATTTATTGGTGCCAATCCGTACAAGCAAGCTTTTGAACGGGGTGTTAAAATTATTGGTGCTACTGCTCATTTTGTTACTGATAATTTAGATGAGGGGCCAATTATTACACAACACACTACGCATATTGATCACAATTTTGGCGTAAAGGAAATGGTTAGGGCTGGAAAGGAAATTGAAAAGAAAGTTTTACTGGATGCCCTTGAACTTATTTTTGAAGACAGGGTATTTGTAAGTGGGAATAAAACAGTTGTCTTTAAATAATTTTTTTTACCATTAATATCCAAGCCGTTACCCAAATTGAATGGATGAATACCTAAATGTGTAAATGACAATCCGGTTGTTCAATTTTCGATACACATTCTATGACAGGGGATTAATGATCGATTTTATTAAAATTAATATTGCTAATCAATCTTTTATTTATTAGCAAATTTCCTATGATACTAATCTGGATCAATACTTAAACGACTTAAAGAAATCCTTTATCACTGATCTGGTTTATACTAGAAAGGTTTAAAAAGACTTCCAATGGAAGCACATCATCATTTTTGATGAACATATAATTTTTTTTAAATTAAGATAAGAAGCTGTGATGATAAGTTTAGAACACCAGATTTTCGTAAAAAAAATATGGTTTAAACAGTTTAATTTACCTTAAAACAAGGCTTTTATATGCCTACAATCAATACTCAAGAGCATAAAATCTCCTTAAAATACCTGGTAAAAATGTAGTATTTGCTTCCTCAAATAATATAGGAACGCTTTTTGATATATGCAAAACGAAAAACATACATAAGAAAATGGGAGTTTATTTAATATTAATCATCCCGGTATTATTGTTGAGCATGTTTGTACAATGGCGTTTTAGAAACAAATTTTCTAAGTATGCCGAAATGCAAATCAGCTCTGGGTTATCGGGCAAAGAGGTGGCAGAACGAATGCTACATGATAATGGAATTTACGATGTGAAGGTGATGAGTACAGAAGGACAATTAACCGATCATTACAATCCATCAGATAGAACTGTAAATTTAAGTACAGACGTATATTATAGCCGAAGTGTGGCAGCAGCAGCAGTAGCAGCACATGAGTGTGGACATGCGGTACAGCATGCAAAATCTTACTCCTGGTTAGATTTGAGAAGTACTATGGTACCGTTGGTAAGCATATCTTCTAACTTACTGCAATGGGTGTTATTAATTGGTGTGATGCTGCTGGTGGTTAACGTAACGCCAATTGTTTTAGCAATCGGTGTTGTCGGTTTGGCTTTGGTCACAGTATTTAGTATCATTACTTTACCTGTAGAATTTGATGCAAGTAACAGGGCATTGGCTTGGTTAAAAAATAATCCTGGGGTAATGCAAACAAAGGAGGAAAACAGACAGGCAAAAGATGCACTTTGGTGGGCTGCTATGACTTATGTAGTAGCAGCTGTTGGTGCACTGGCAAACTTACTCTACTATGCATCCATGTTGTTTGGAAGAAGCAGAGATTAATAAAAAAGGTTTAAAAAAAAGCAAAAGCGGCAAGGAATTAATTCCTTGCCGCTTTTGCTTTTTTACATATTTAAAAAGCTTTTTGATTCAATACTAGATCCTAGTTAAGCTTATATGGAGCAACTAATGAAAACTCCGGAATATCTACATCAAATTCCAAATCATCCATTGTACGTTTCATAAGGTATTTTCCCTTCATGCAGCCCATATCTGTTTTCAGATTACAACCTGAAACGTAAACATGTGTTTCGCCAGGCTGGATTACTGGCTGAAGACCTACAACACCCTCACCTTCTACTTCCCTGCGGCTGCTGTTGGAATCAAAAATAAACCACTGGCGACGTAACAATTGAACAGCATAATCAGAAAGATTAGCAATTTCTACTCTATAAGCGAACATAAAATGCTCATTAGCGGGATTTGAATATTCTGGCTGATAAATGGTTTCTACTGAAACTTTAACTCCATCTGTAATTGCTGTAACCATGATAATATGCGAATGAATAAAATTCTTTTCAAAAATCAAGCCAGTACATTTGTGGCATCATAGTTGGCAAATTTATATGCCACTTCTTCCAAAATGTCGTAGATGTTATTAACATCCGGCTCTGCCACTAAACGCATGCGATAAGGTTTAAAATCAGGTAAACCTTTGAAGTAATTGGCATAATGCCTGCGCATTTCAAAAATACCTGTTTTTGGTCCTTTCCATTCCAAAGATTTATCCAGGTGGGTTCTACAAACCTCAATTCGCTCTTCAATGGTAGGGCCTGGTAAATGTTCTCCGGTTTTAAAGAAATGTTTAACCTCCCTAAAAATCCATGGATAACCAATTGCTGCCCGTCCAATCATAATCCCATCCACTTCGTATTCCATGCGCCAGTTTGCTGCTTTCTCCGGACTATCTACATCACCATTTCCAAAAATTGGAATTTTTATCCGCGGATTCCGTTTAATTTCACGGATTAGAGACCAATCTGCCTCACCTTTGTAAAGTTGAGCACGCGTTCTTCCATGGATAGTTAAGGCCTGGATACCAACATCCTGAAGGCGTTCTGCTACTTCATAAACGTTTTTACTATCATCATCCCAACCCAAGCGGGTTTTAACAGTAACAGGTAAATGAGAGGCCTTCACTACAGCCTCTGTCATTTTTACCATTTTATCAATATCACGCAGTAAACTGGAACCAGCGCCTTTGCAAACTACATTTTTAACAGGGCAACCATAATTAATGTCCACTAAATCAGGGCCGGCGGCTGAAGCAATTTCAGAGGCTTCACGCATGTGATCAATATCTCCACCAAAAATCTGAATCCCAATGGGTCTTTCATACTCGAAAATATCCAGTTTTTGAATACTTTTAGCGGCATCACGGATTAAGCCTTCGGATGAGATGAACTCTGTATACATCAAATCTGCACCGTTCATTTTGCATACATAACGAAACGGCGGATCACTCACATCCTCCATCGGAGCAAGCAATAAAGGGAACCCACCTAATTCAATATTTCCTATCTTAACAGACATTTTCTATCTTCAACGATTAAATAATACATACAAAGGTACAAATAATGAATTTTGTAACACCTAACAAGGAGGAAATCAATCCTTTCTTACAATTACTTTTACTTCTATTTTACGGAATTGCGGGCGGATTAGTTTTCGGAATAATCGGCATTGCGATTAATTTCGTTATGTATGGAACAGATTTGATCAGTAATTTAGATGCCCTTTTAGCGGGTGAACCAAAGTACATTACCGGGATGAAGGTAGTGCAGATTTTTTCATCCATTGGAACATTCATTCTACCCGGGATTGCCCTGGCATTGACAGAAAGACAAAAGGTAAGCTCATTTTATGGATTAAAACGGCCAAAAATATTGCTTTTGATGCTGGTGTTGATGATTATGATTGTAAGTATGCCGTTGATGGAATGGACGGCAATCTGGAATCAAAAAATGATACTCCCTGAATTCTTAAAAGGAATCGAACTTTGGATGAAAGAGAAAGAAGATGCTGCAACACAGATCATGATCAGACTGCTTACCGTTAGGAGTAACTTTGATTTTATATTAAATCTTTTTATGATAGCCGTTTTACCTGCAATAGGAGAAGAGTTGATGTTCCGTGGAGGTGTTCAAAGATCTTTAAACAGGGCTTTTGGTAATCCACATGTAGCCATTTGGCTTACCGCAATTATTTTCAGTGCCATACATGTCCAATTTTACGGCTTTATTCCTCGGATGCTTCTCGGTGCTGGTTTTGGTTATTTATATTATTTCAGTGGAAGTTTGTGGTATGCCATGCTGGCACATTTTATTAATAATGCTTATGCAGTTTGCGCAGCTTTTTACATGCAAAAACATAATATTCCCCTGGATAAAGCCGATGAGCCGATTGGATTTCCATGGTATGGATATTTAATTAGTGCAATAATTACCATAGCTTTGTTTCAAATTTTTAAAAACAACGCAGACCGTGAGCGAAAACTGGATTAAAGTATATATTACAACTGATACATTTGCAGCAGAGGTATTAAAACAAGGCTTAACTGAGGCCGGAATTCCCGCAGTAACCATGAATAAACAATTGGCTGCCTATCACCTAGGTGAAATTCATGTGTTGGTTAATAAAAGTGATTTCGACAAAGCCATAGAATATATTGTGCAGAATGAAATCGAGTAAAATTTTTAACCGTTTCCATTTTACCTTACCTCTTTTACTTTTCTCAACATGAAAACAAGGGCAATAACAGCTTTCTTTTTTACCATTGTAATGTTAGGCTCTATCTTTTTAGGGAGTTACACTTTTACTATCTTCTATTTAGTGCTCAGTATTTTGTCGCTTTTCGAGTTCTATAAATTAATTAAAAATTCAGGGATTCGCCCGCACCGAAACATCGGCATCATGGCCGGGGCATTAATATTCTTGATGGCTGCAGGCTTGCATTACCTTAAATATGATGTAAAGTATCTTTTACTATGTATTCCCTTGATCTTTTCGGTTTTCATTACTGAGCTTTACAAAAAGAATAAAATTCCTTTTGCTAATATCTCTTATACATTTGTTGGCTTCGTTTACGTAACCATTCCCTTCTGCTTTTTTCATGCATTAGGGTTCTTAAAAAATTGGAGTGAATATAATTTTCACTTGCCATTGGC
>Ga0308159_1000565_pt1 | contig 79918 bp, 62 predicted proteins | sample PhyCR1_FD_201040 | JGI IMG/M metagenome (GOLD analysis project Ga0308159, IMG submission 201040) | Phyllosphere microbial communities from UC Gill Tract Community Farm, Albany, California, United States - DLSLC.R1 | ecosystem: Host-associated > Plants > Phyllosphere > Unclassified | place: USA...
CGATCGCAATCCTTATTATAAATCTAAGTCCGCATCCTATTTTTCTCACCCTGCTATCACCACCCTGCTCACCGGCCTAGGAAATGATGGAAGGAGAAAACGTTTAAAGCTTCGACCACAACCTTTCAAACCACCAATACCAAAGGCAGCGCGTCCTCTCCCGATTTTTCATCGGGTGCTTGTGCTGCCGAAATAAGGCTTTAACGCTTTTATCCGACATCAGTTCCAAGCCTTGATTGTTTGCTTCTTTATTATCAAGAATAAAGAAGATAGCCTTTCGGCGGCCAGCCGAGGCAAGCTAAGTGCAGCGAGAAAAAGCCCCTATCAGCCAGCGCAGCGGAAAACCATTCTGTAACAATCAAACCGACACTTCATCTAAACCCAACGATATCAATCTTTAATATGAACTGGAAAATCTGGCAAAAGAAAAGCGCTCCTAAAAAGAAAAAAACAAAAACCCGCGAATGGTTAGACGCCATTGTTTTTGCAGTGATTGCTGCAAGCATTATCCGTGTGTTTTTTATTGAAGCCTACACCATCCCATCCGGTTCGATGGAAAAATCGCTTTTAATAGGCGATTTCCTCTTCGTTAGTAAAGTGAATTATGGTGCACGGATTCCAATGACCCCTGTCGCGTTTCCTTTTGCACATCATACCATGCCAATAATAGGAACAAAATCTTATTGGGATGGCATTCAGTGGAAATATCACCGTTTGCCCGGATTATCAGAAATTAAGCGAAATGACGTAGTTGTATTCAATCTGCCTGTAGGCGATACTGTCGCGCTGGAAAACCAGGAGCCAAGCTATTATAATTTAGTTCGTCAGTCTGGTTGGCAAACAGTAAATAGCCAGTATACAATCACTAGCAGACCGGTAGATAAACGTGAAAATATTATTAAAAGATGTATAGGGGTTCCTGGCGACATTGTTAGTATGAGCGCGGGTATAGTAAGCATAAATGGCAAAGCGGAACCACTGAAAAACACCGGTCAGATGCCATATCAAATTAAGTTATCCACAACAAATATCAATTTAGAAGTGCTCAGTAATCTTGGCTTCAAGGTTGGAGAGATGCAACAACTTGATGCGAATACTTATGTAGGAAATGCCACGCCAGAAATGATTCAGAAATTAAAGGCCTTTGATTTTGTAAAATCAGCTGAATTGTTTGTAAAGCCACCTTCTGTTGATGATGGCGATCTTTTTCCACTGGATCCTAACCGCGAATGGAACGTAGATAATTTTGGGCCAGTTAAAATCCCTGCGAAAGGATGGACCGTTAAGGTGGATAGCAATACGATGCCGCTTTATTATCGTGCCATTCGCACTTACGAAGGAAACAAAGTAGAGCAGAAAGGTGGCGTTTGGTATATCAACGATAAGGCAGCAACTAACTATACTTTCAAAATGAACTATTACTGGATGATGGGTGATAACCGACACAATTCTACAGATTCCAGGTATTGGGGTTTTGTGCCAGAAGATCATGTAGTAGGCAAAGCACTGTTTATATGGATGAGTTTTGATAGTGAAGGCTCTTTTTTTAATAAAATAAGATGGAGCCGGCTTTTTAAAGGAATACATTAGTAGGAACACAAAAATTGTTGTTGCTTTAGATTATGACATGCGAGTTGACGTAGCTTTTAATCGTTTCGGTGTAGAACTGCCAATCCAACTTTGGTTTCTAATATAAAAGCTAAGTAATCACATATAAAACTGATATTATCTTATTGTTTTTTTAAAATTTGTCAACATTTCTGGTAAAATTCTACAGTAAAACCAAACAAAAAGAGGCAGGGTTCAATCCATGCCTTTTTTTGTTTGGAAAAATACTTTTAAAAAAAATTAATAAGTCGGTTATTGTTTTAAAAATATTTATTAAGTTTGTTCATAAACCAAATAAAAATGTCGGTAATCATTGAGAAAGGTCAGCGGCTTCGGGCTGATATTATCAAGCATCTTTATTACAAAAAGGCTTTATCCTTAACGGATTTAAGCAAACTCACCAAGAAGAGCTTGCCTTTGGTCACTTCAATTGTAAATGGTTTAATTACAGAAGGATATATTACAGAACAAGGTTTAGCCCCTTCAACAGGAGGAAGGCGCCCATCTATATATCTTTTAAATCCAGATCATCATAAATATATTGTCGCAGTTGCGATGGATCAGCTCATTACGCGGCTTACCATTTATGATTTATCCAGGAAAGTTATTTTACCAATCCAGTACCTCGATCTCCACATGTCTGATTCGTTTGAAGACGTAGATACACTGGCTAGCTTTATTAGTGATAGCATTGCGAAATCTAAAATTGATGTAACTAATATTATTGGGGTTGGAATCGGTATGCCGGGATTCGTTAATGCGGAACTGGGGATTAACTCCTCATTTTTATCCATCAAAAATGGCGAAACACTTCAGGATTACCTTTCGCAAAAAATTAATTTATCTGTATCGATAGACAATGATTCGAGTTTAATTGCCCTGGCAGAGCTTAACTTCGGCGAAGCGATAGATTTAAAAGACGTAATGGTGATCAACATTGGCTGGGGAACTGGTTTAGGAATGATTGTAAATGGCCAGCTGTATCGTGGAAGTCGCGGTTATGCAGGAGAGTTTAGTCACATTCCATTGTCTGATAGCAACAACTTATGTACTTGCGGCAAAAGAGGTTGTCTGGAAGTTGACACATCACTGTTGGTAATGGCAGAGAAAGCAGAGCGAGCATTGGAAGAAGGTGCAGAATCTAGCATGAAGCAACTTTTTAAAGACAAAACCAAGCACCCTAGAGATCATTTCCTGGATGCCGTTCAGGCGCAGGATCCACTTGCCATTTCAATTTTATCAAAAGCAGCCTTTCAGATTGGTAAAGGGATTTCCACACTCATGCATATCCTGAATCCGGAGTGCATTGTGCTTAGTGGCAGGGGAGCAAAAGTAGGGAATATGTTTTTACCGTCAATTCAGCAAGCCATTAATCAGTTCTGTATGCCACGTATTTCAGAATTTACAACCATCAAATTATCAACATTAACAGATGAGGCCGAACTTTTAGCGGCAGCTAGTATCATGGTAGAAAACAGTCAGTTCGAGTAATTAAATAGCTAATCATATAAACAAAACAAAAACCTAGAAGTATCAAGTCAACTATAACCTTAAACAAAGCAAAATTATGAAAAAAGTGTACTTAAGGTGCTTAAGTATATTGTTGTTAACCCTGTTAACAATAACAACCTACGCACAAAAAAGCATCACCGGAACGGTGAAAGATGCCTCGGGACCGCTTCCAGGAGTGAGTGTTTCCATTAAAGGGACATCAAAAGTTACCCAGACAGATGGCAACGGACAGTTTTCGATTGCTGTAAACGCCAAAGAAACGTTGGTTTTTACTGCGATTGGATACACAAGACAAGAATTGGTATATGCCGACCAGAGCACGTTAAATGTAAGCTTAAAAGAGAGTTCTAATCAACTTGATGAGGTGAGTGTTGTGACGACAGCCCTCGGTATCAAGAGACAGGAAAAATCTCTTGGTTATGCGGTAAGTACCGTAACCGCAAAGCAATTAACGGAAGCAGGTAATACCAATTTTGCATCTGCATTATATGGTAAAGCTGCTGGTGTTAAGGTTACCACTGCACCAGGTGGCGCAAGTAGTGCTGTAAACGTTCAAATAAGAGGCATAAATTCAATCAATTACAATGGACAACCATTGTATGTGGTTGACGGTGTGATGATTAGAAATGATGGACAAAACGGTGCTGCTGGTGCGAACAACAATAATTATTTTGATGATCAGCGTGTTCGCGGTAATGGTATCCTGGATATTAATCCGGCTGATATTGAAAGTTTAACGGTATTAAAGGGTGCGAGCGCTTCCGCACTTTACGGATCTGATGCAGGAAGTGGTGTCGTGGTGATTACCACTAAAAAAGGCTCTAAAAGTCGTGGATTAGGCGTCGATTTTAACTACCAAGGATCAATCGATCAGGTTGCATTTTTACCGAACTTTCAAAATATTTATGGACCAGGTTATGATAGAGAAACTAACGTAGCCAATGGTGCAACAGAAGAAGGATGGATTGCTGATCCACTATCACCAACAGGGTTAAGACCATATTTCAGAGCCTATGCTAACTTCGGCCCTAAAATGGAAGGTCAGCAAGTGAGATGGTGGGATGGATCAATTCGTTCTTACTCACCTCAACCAAACAACTATAGAGATGTTTATCAAAATGGCTATACTTCAAACGCAAACGTTGCTATTTCCAATCAAACTGATGTCGCAAACTATCGTTTTTCGGCTTCACGTTTAGATTATAAAGGAACGCAACCAGGTAATACAGGTGCGAAGAATTCATTCAATTTAAACTCCACGATCAAATTAGCACCTAAATTATCTGCTGATGTAATCGTAAGTTATGTAAATACAAAAACAGTTAACAGACCGTATCAGCTAGGACAAGTTTTAGGTTCTTTTAGTGGTTTCTTTAGCCGCGCCGAAGATATGGATTTGATGAAGGAAAAATATCAAACCAGTAATGGCTATAAGTATTCACAGTTTAATCAATTGGATAGACCAGAACCTTTTGTATATAACATCAGAGCAACAAATTTATTAGATTTCTACTGGCAACAGTTAAAAAATCAATATACTGAAAATGAAAACAGATTATTGTCCAGCTTCACTTTAAATTATGATTTTGCTAAAAACTTAAAGTTCAGAGGCCGTATAGGTAATGATTATACAAGTATCAAAGCGGAAAACAGACAATTTACCGAAATCCCAAGCGCCTTCAATGCAAATACAAGTACAGGATCTTACACTACGAACCAAGGACAGTACGCGATACTGTATGGTGATGCATTGGTAACGTATTCTAATAAAATCGGTGAAGATTTGAATATATCTTTAAGCGGTGGTTATCAAGGAAGAAAAGAAAACTATAAGGATTTAAGATCAAATACTAGGGATGGATTGGTAACCGAAAACTTTTTCGCTTTATCAAACTCATTCAATGTTGCTGAAACTGTTGAGGCAAGAAAAGAACAACTAAAGTATGCTTATTTAGGGATTGCAAATTTCAGTTATAAGGATTTCCTTTTCTTAGAAGCGACAGGACGACGGGAATATGCTTCAACATTGCCACCGCAAAACAATCAATATTCTTATTATTCAGTAAATAGTGGTTTTGTATTTAGTGATGTGGTTAAATTGCCATCATTCTGGGATTATGGAAAATTAAGAGCTTCTTATGGTGTAGTAGGTAATCCGTCACCAATGTATGAAGCCAATATTGCTTATACACAAACTTCGTTACAAACCATTAACGGCTCTGTGCCATCAATTGTTGCTCCAAGATTATTTGGAAACCTTGGATTGTTACCTGAGAAAAAACATGAAGCAGAGTTTGGTTTGGAAACCCGCTTCCTGAAAGGACGATTAGGATTAGATGTAAGTTATTATGATAATAAAATCAAAAATCAGATTTTACCATTAGACGTTTCATCTACAAATGGTGCACAAAGCCAGATCGTAAACGTTGGCGAAATTGGAAATAGAGGTTTTGAGATTGCCTTAAATGCTACTCCTATTACAGGTAAGTTCAGATGGGATACCCGTTTAAATTTCTCAACGAACAAGTCTAGAATTATTTCCTTGAAAGATGCTGATTCTGAAATAAATTTTTATAATTCAGATCAATCAACTGCAAAAATTGTCGCTAGAGCCGGAGAAGAATTAGGAAACATTTATATCCGTCCTAGGAAAACAGATGCGAATGGCAACTACATCATTAATGACGATGGTTTTTACGTAATGGATAATTCTGTTTATGTTAAAGCTGGAAACATTATGCCAAAAGCAGTTGGGGGTTTTTCAAACACATTCAGTTATGGTAACTTCTCATTAGATTTCACGATTGATTATCGCTTTGGTGGTAAAATGATCGCTCCAAACTTAAAATTTATGCGTGGAGCAGGGATGTTGGAAAACTCTATGGAGTTTAGAGATGCTGCAAGCGGTGGTTTAGCATATACGGCCAATGGCAAAACCTACAATGATGGTGTGTTACTTCAGGGCGTGAACGAAACTACCGGACAACCGAATACAAAAATTCTTTCTGCAGCTGATTATTACATCACTACTTATAACTGGGGTGAAGGATCTTTAACTGAAGCAGAAATCTTTAAAAATAATTTCATCAAAATGAGAGAGATTACTTTGGGATACAAAATTCCTTCAACGTTAACAAAAAAGATTGGTATCAGTAATATGAGATTTTCTTTGATTGGACGTAACCTATTTTATATCCACCGTACATTAAAAGATTTAGATCCTGAAGCTCCACTAGGTAATAAATGGTGGTCGCAAGGTGTTGATGTAGGTTCTACAGCGGCATCCAGAAACTTTGGTTTCTCATTAAACGCAAACTTTTAATCCGCTAAGAAAAGAATTATGAAAAAGTTAATCATAAAAGCAAGCTTTCTTTTAATTGCAATCACAACGGTAGTTGGTTGTAAAAAAGAACTTGATGAAAAATTTAATAATCCAGAGAAAGTTCTGGACCCAAGTCTGACCGGACTCTTTACCGGCATGCTTAATAATGACCGTGTAGCTGCTAAATATTGGAATGTTCGAACATTCTTAACGCAAATGCCAGGAGTTTATGCGCAAACAAGCTATATCGCTAACGGGAATACCATCTATCAGCAAAGTGATAGCTACTCTCAGCAATATTGGGATGACTTTTATAGTACTGGTGGTAATGGTAGCGGTGTGATTGCACAATATAGAACGATGGAGTTGAAATACAAGTCTTTATCTGCGGCTGAACAGTCCGGACAAAAGGTACTTATGCAGGCAGCAAAAGTTGTATTAATTGAACAGGCTGCCAAGATGGTTGATTTATGGGGTGATATTCCATTCTCAGCAGCTGGAAGTCTGAACGCTACCAGTGCGATTAGTAATCCAAAATATGATGAACAAAAAGCATTATATACATCTTTCATTTCAGATCTGGATACTTTGGGAACCTATTTCAATACAAATGCAACTACAACAGCCTTCTCAAAGGCGGATATCTTATTGAAAGGAAGCATGAATATGTGGGCGCGTTATGCTAATTCATTACGTTTGAGACTTTTAATGCGTATTTCTAGAACTGATGAAGCAACTGCAAGACCCGCTATCTTAGCGATGTTAGCAAATCAGACTACTTATCCATTAGTAGATGGTGGCAACAGCGGAACTTATAACCCAGGAACTTCCGATATTTTATTACAGCCCTTAACCAACAGCACCAGCGATTTACATGATGCATTTTTTGAAGGAAGCTGGTATGCTACAGATTATGCATTAAATACGGTAATGTTACCTGCTAATGATCCGCGTATTCCTGTTATTTACGATAAATTTGGTCGCACGGTAAATGGTAAATTTGTGCAGAATACTGATTATAAAGCTATGCCGATTACTTTTACAGCAGCACAACAAGAATCTAGCTTCGCAGATTATGCAGTACTAGACTCTGCAACTTTCGTTTATAACCAAAAACTGCCAGGCATTTTAATCACTTCATCTGAAGTTAATTTTATTAAAGCTGAAGCTTTTGAAAGATGGGGAAGTTCTACAGATGCAAAAACTGCTTATGATAATGCGTTGAGACAATCGGTAACTTTTTACCATTACTTAAACAACCTGAACCAAGGCGGTGGGTTTAAAAATGTAACAGCGCCAGCAGCTTCTGTAGTAGATACCTGGGTTAATGCTTCAACAGCAACTTATGCAGGATCATCAACCGCAAAGCTTGCACAAATCTATACGCAAAAGTGGTTACATTATGGTGTATTGCAATCAACAGAAGCATGGTCTGAATATAGAAGGACGGGCGTTCCGGCGTTAACATTTCCAACTACCGGAAAGTTATCTGGTTTTGATACGCCTCCTACAAGATTAATCTATCCTGCTAAAGAAAAAACGCTTAACAGTGAAAACTATCAGGCTGTAGCATCTAAAGACACAAGGAAAACGAAAATTTTCTGGATGCCATAACTTGAATACCTTACCGATCCCAGCCACTAAAAATGGCTGGGATTTTTATCTTTAAACATGAATAAAAAATTACTCATCATCCTTCTTTTCATTTGCTGCGCTAATCTTATTTATGCGCAACGCAATGATATTCTAAAAGAATCTACCAAATACGAATGGCCTACAGACCCACTTGTTAAAGCTAAATTAGATACCTGGCAGGATAAAAAGTTTGGAATGATTATTCACTGGGGGCTATATGCCGTACCAGGTATTATCGAATCATGGTCGATTTGTTCTGAAGACTGGATAGAAAGAGATTCGACAATCGCTTACGATGATTACAAAAAGTGGTATTGGGATTTTAGTAAAAAATTCAACCCCACAAAATTTAACCCCGAACAATGGTCTGCCGCAGGAAAAAATGCAGGTATGAAATATCTTGTTTTTACCACTAAACACCATGATGGTTTTGCAATGTTCGATACCAAACAAAGTGATTTTAGTATTGCAAAAGGTCCTTTTGCCAATAATCCAAAAGCAGATGTGGCCAAGTACGTGTTTGATGCATTTAGAAAAGATGGCTTTATGATCGGCGCCTACTTTTCTAAACCAGACTGGCACTCTCAATATTATTGGTGGCAGAAGTATGCAACAGCAGATCGCAATAATAATTACGACATCAAGAAATATCCGTGGCGTTGGAACATGTTCAAAAGTTTTGTTCAAAACCAAATTGGTGAATTAATGACCAATTACGGAAGTGTAGATATTCTATGGCTTGATGGTGGTTGGGTACGTCCTTTAGAAAGCGTAAATGAAGAAGTGTTATCATGGGGAGCGCCAATTCCTAAATGGAGTCAGGATATAGACATGCCTAAAATAGCAACGATGGCGAGAAAAGCACAACCTGGATTGCTGATGGTAGACCGTACGGTACATGGCCCTTATGAAAATTACCAAACACCAGAACAAAAAATCCCGGATACTCAATTAGATCATCCATGGGAAAGCTGTATGACTTTGGGTGGGGCCTGGGGTTTTGTTCCGAATGACCAATACAAACCTGCCGCAGAAGTAGTTCATAAACTGGTAGAAATTGTTGCCAAAGGCGGAAGTCTGTTATTAGGTGTAGGACCAAAGCCCGATGGAACATTGCCGGATGAGGTTACTCAAAAGTTAAATGAAATTGGGCAATGGACGTCTAAAAATGGCCTGGCGATTTACAACACCCGCATTACCAAAAACTACCATGACGGACAAACCTGGTTTACGCAGAGTAAGGATGGCAAGAAAAGATTTGCCATTTACTGCTTAAACGCAGATGAAAGCAATCCAAAAACAATAAAATGGAATAATAATTTACCTAAAAAAGGAACAGACATGGTACTGTTGTCTACTGGTAAAAAAGTTAAATGGCAAAGTATTAATGGTGAAACAACATTAACGCTACCAACGGGTATAGACAAAACTGCCGCCTTGGCATTCGCATTTATCCCTCAATAAATTAAGAATGAGATTTACAAAAATTATAGTTTGCTTCGGAATCAGCCTACAAGTCTTGGCTTTCGAAAATAGCTTTGGTCAACATAAGCCTGAATTAAAAAATGCGAAGCGATTCATTTATAAAGACGCCCTGGCAAGCATTGATGATCGCGTAAAAGACCTCCTTGCAAGAATGACGCCTGAGGAGAAATTCTGGCAGTTATTTATGATTCCAGGTGATTTGGACGGCGTAGATAGAAGCCGCTATCAAAACGGAATCTTTGGATTACAGGTAAGTGCGGTAGCGCATGGCAGTGGTGGCGCAAACCAGATGATGACTTATAATACCTCTGAAAATGCGTTTACCTTGGCGAAAAAAATTAATGCTATTCAGAAATATTTTGTTACTGAAACTCGCTTAGGTATTCCAATTATTGCTTTTGATGAAGCACTTCATGGCCTGGTAAGACAAGGGGCAACCGCATTTCCTCAAGCTATTGGTTTGGCAGCCAGCTTTGACACCACCAATATGGCTAAGGTTGCAAATGCAATTGCCAGAGAGACCAAACTTCGTGGAATCAGGGATATTCTAACGCCTGTTGTAAACATTGCAGCGGATGTACGTTGGGGAAGAACAGAAGAAACTTATGGAGAGGATCCTTATTTATCCTCCCAAATGGGGCTCGCCTTCGTTGGGGCTTTTGAACGACAAAATATCGTAACTACACCTAAACACTTCATTGCAAACGTTGGCGATGGCGGACGCGACAGCTATCCCATCCATTATAACCAGCGGTTGATGGAAGAGATTTACTACCCACCTTTTGAAACTGCAATTAAGCAAGCTAAAGCAAGGTCTTTAATGACTGCCTATAATTCTGTTGATGGCACACCAGCTACTTCCAACTACCAGTTGCTAACGCAAAAGTTAAAGAAAGACTGGGGTTTTAAAGGTTTTGTGATCTCTGATGCAGGTGCTGTGGGCGGGGCGAGTGTACTGCACCATACTGCTAAGGGATATGCACAATCTACAAAACAGGCCATGGACGGCGGACTTGACGTAATCTTCCAGACGGAATTCGATCATTATAAATTGTTTATCCCACCGTTCTTAGACGGATCGATTTCACAGGAAAGAATAGATGATGCAGTTTCCCGGGTATTGCGGGCTAAGTTTGAACTAGGCTTGTTTGAAAATCCATACGTATCTGAAAAAGATGCTCAAAAAGCAGTTACCGATAAAGGCAATAAACTGATTGCAAAAGAAGCAGCAGAAAAATCTTTTGTGTTGCTTAAAAATTCAAATGAGACTTTGCCGATCAGGAACGTTAAAAATATCCTCATTTTAGGTGAGGATGCGATTGATGCGCGACTAGGTGGCTACAGTGGCTCTGGAAATGGGAAGGTGAATATTGTAGACGGAATTAAAAAAAGAGCAGGCGCTGCGGTTAATGTGACCTATACTAAAGGCAGCAGCCGCGAATTAAATTTAGTTAAACCAATTGTAAAGCAATTTTTGAAGGCTGATACTGCAAGTGGGCTAAAGGCAGAATACTTTGATAACCTTGATCTGTCAGGAACGCCATTAGTCACTAGAATAGATGAGCAGATCAATTTCATGTGGACACTTTATGCACCTGATCGAAAACTTAGTAAGGATAATTATTCTGCCCGCTGGACAGGTAAATTAACAGCGCCGAAAACAGGTGAATTTAAGATCGGTTTGGAAGGAAATGATGGATTTAGGTTATTTATCAACGATAAATTATTGATTGATCAGTGGGAGAAAGTTTCCTATCACAAAAGATTAGTCCCATTCACTTTTATAAAGGATCAATCTTATTCCATTCGGGTGGAATTTCACGAAACGAAGGGTAATGCTTACATCAAGCTACTTTCCAATCTTGATGTGGAGGATAAGAGTGAAAAAGAAATAGAAAAAGCAGTAGCATTGGCGAAACAAGCAGATGTAATTGTGGTTGCTGCAGGAATAAAAGAAGGTGAATTTCTAGATCGGGCAATGTTAACCCTTCCTGGTAATCAGGAAAAGCTGATTACCGAAGTCGCTAAAACCGGGAAGCCGGTGGTTGTTTTGCTGGTAGGTGGAAGCGCCATTACCATGAACAACTGGATTGACCAGGTTCCGGCGGTACTAAACATTTGGTATCCTGGTGAAGAAGGTGGAAATGCAGTAGCAGAAACACTTTTTGGTGATTACAATCCGGCAGGCAGGCTTCCAATTACCTATCCTGTACATGAAGCGCAGCTGCCTTTGGTTTATAACCATAAGCCCACAGGTAGAGGAGATGATTACAATAATCTAAGTGGCGAACCTTTGTTCCCATTTGGTTACGGACTCAGTTACACGAAATTTGAATATAGCAATCTGCAGTTAAGTAAAAAGCAAATCAATAACACAGAAAGCATAACCGCTAAGTTTAAGCTTAAGAACACGGGTAAAATTGCAGGTGAAGAAGTGGTGCAATTATACATTAGAGATATGTTGGCAACAGTTGCAAGACCTCTTTTAGAGTTGAAAAATTTCAAACGCATTTCCCTCAAAGCTGGAGAAACAAAAGAAGTTACTTTCGAAATTACTCCTGATATGCTAAAAATGTTGAATGCAGAAATGAAAACAGTGATTGAACCTGGAGATTTTAGGATTATGATTGGCTCATCCAGTAAAGAATTAAGTTTAAAAGAAACATTGGAAGTTTTGGGCGAAGCCAAATAGATTTTTCCTTTTTATGGTAGGTTAACCATATGTACTTATTAGTTTGCCGTGAGTGCTAGTTACACTCACGGCTTTTTTTTGTCTTAGTTTAGGGTCTCTATTCCAAGTTTTTCCGCAAGTTCATTGAGGTCTTTTACAACAACATCAATTAAAGGAATTCCAGAGATTTTTCTTTCCTGCTCAAATTCGTGTTCCGGTTCGCCCGGAATAATTACTTTTTTATCAGGATCGACAGTTTTCGCACTTTTAAAGCGCTCTATCCAATTATCTAAGTGATCTTTAAACTCTGCCGCAGGGCGAAAACCATCAACCCGCATGGCGCCAAGAAAATGGCCTAACCCTTCACCTACAGGATTTGCAGATGGTTCTAAAAATGCAACAAACGGAGGAACCCAGGGGCCATAATTTGCACCAGATAGCACAGCTGATAAAATATCAACTGTTGCACTTAATCCATAACCTTTGTGGCTGCCATGATCTTTATCGCTTCCCAGTGGTAATAATGACCCGCCGTTTTTCAGTTCATTTGGATCGCTGGAATTGTCTCCATTTTTATCCTGCACCCATCCATCCGGAATGCTTTTATTGGCCCGTTGTGCAATTTCCAGCTTACCGTTGGCCGCTGCTGCAGTCGCCATGTCAACAATTACGGGCGCGTGTTTTCCGGCAGGGAAGGCATAACACATTGGGTTGGTACCCAACAATCTCTCATTTGCATAAGTTGGTGCAACCAGTGGACTTGCATTTGTCATGCTGATGCCAATCATATCTTTTTCTACGGCCATTAACGCGTGGTAACCTGCAATACCGAAGTGATTGGAATTTTTAACCGAAACCCAGCCACTGCCATATTTTTCTGCTTTTTCTATCGCAACTTGCATCGCAAAAGGTGCCACAACTAAACCAAGGCCAGCGTCGCCATCTACGGTTGCTGTAGTTGGCGTTTCATGAACGATTTTTATGTTCGGTGTGGCATTAATCCTTTTTTTCTCCCATAAACGAACATAACCACTTAACCTTGCTACGCCATGAGAATCGATTCCACGTAAGTCAGAACGAAGGAGGACATCTGTGGCCAAAGTAGCATGCTCATCAGAACAACCCATTTTTTTAAAAACGTTGTAAGTAAAAGTTCTCAAGTGAGATTCTGTGAAGGTGATGAAGTTCATGGTGAAAATTAGTGTTTAAGAATAGTATCAGGTATTTAGTATCTAGTAGCAAGTATCAGCCTTTAACATAATGTGTTACAAGTTATATTTTGGACAGGTTTAATGACTTTGGACTCTCGACTCAAGACTCCAAACTCAAGACTCCAAACTCAATCATGGTAACAGCAGCGTAAAATCTCCCCCAAGCGGTTCGAAGTTTTCAATACAGGAAGACAGAAAATCTTCACCATAGTTTACATACATTGGTGCGATATTTAAGGTCCTTTCCTGCATGGTTCCATTGGGGAAAAGTCTTTTTTTAACGTTTTCAATCTGAATCAGAGCCATTTCATGCTTGCGTTTCTCCGCTCTGAATAATTTCTTTTCGAGGTTAGCCAACAGGTGATTGGTTTTTTGCTTTGCCGTATCGGTAGAAACAGAAAGCGTTTTATCTATCTTGTAGGCATTAAGTTTAATCTGGTCGAAGATGCTGTTAATGGCACGTGTCTCATCAGCCAAACTCAATTGCGCTGTCGAATTTTTTCTAACCCACAGGTTTTTCAATTCTTCTATTGGCAGAAATATGTCTTCCAGGGCGAAACCCAGTTTATATAGGTTTTCCGCACTTCTTTTGTCAATTAATAAAGCAGAGTTACGCAGTAATAATACGGGGAAATCAACTTTGTAATAATCAAAATTAGCTTTTAACTGCATCCAGTAGGCAACCTCTGCACCACCTCCAATATAGGCGATGTTTGGTAAGATCACTTCCTCGTACATTGGTCGCATTACCACATTCGGGCTAAACCTTTCCGGGTGAGCATTAATCTCGTCGCGAAGCGCTTCTTCCGTAAACTGGATGTCCGTATTATTAACCGCATACTTTCCTTTTTCGAAAAGCAAACGTTCACGCAAATCATCCTTTAGATAGAAAAAGTTAATATCGCGACCATTTACCTGCGTTTTATAACCTGAATCTTCTAAGCCTTTAGAACTTTTTTCAATATTCTGCGCACTGTTGTGCTCGATGATATCAGCGGCAATAATATTTTTGAAAATGTTTTTTAAAGAGGCATCATCCGCGTTAACAATAACTAACCCGTATTTTTCGAATAATTTATTCACCAGATATCGGGTAGCATCCGCAAGGTTATCATGTTCGAGGTAGGCCTTTTCAACAAGCTTTGCAAGGTGTTTCCCATTTTTGGAAATGCCCAGATAGCCCTTATATGCGGTAACAGCTGCCGCAACTGTTTTAGTGCTCAATCTGCCTGTTGCACCATTTGTTTTTTGAATCCAGCTGATGTTTTTTTCATCAACACTTACATGGTTGATTTCTTCAAAATCATGATCTTCCGTGGCCATCCAATATACAGGAACGAAATTTTTATCCGGATGTGCAATTTTTAACTCAATTGCAAGGTTTATAGCCGTTACAATCTTATAGATGAAGTAGAGCGGACCTGTAAATAGATTGAGCTGATGCCCTGTGGTTACAGTAAAAGTCTTTGCATCTGCCAGAAGTTCGATATTTTTGGCTACTGATTTATTGGTTTTCAAGTGCTCGTATTGAGACTTTAAAACGTCAACCAGAACATTTCGGTCGCCAAGAAAATTCCTGTTTTTGATCGCTTCTGCCAAGCCTTCCATATCTGGACGATAACTATAGAAAGGTTGTAGCGCTTCTTCGTTATTGATATAATCTAAAACCAGTTTTGAGAAAGAGCCGGTTTCCTGATAGGAGATGTATTTTGCCTGCATAATTAAGCGAAAGTAGTGCAATTTAAGCATAATTGTAAAGCTGTATAACTATTTTACAATTGTTAAATAATTAAAGATTACTTCAAAAATGCCTTGCTTTTCATGCTAACCAAAGAGTATCCAAAGCTTAATGATTAACGGCAGCCGAATTGGGAAAGCCCTTTGCTGCTTAACTCAGCTATCTATCGCTATTATGTGAAGATGATTGCAATAATTATAAATAGAATTGGGATGGACAGTAAAATTAACCCAATAAACTGCCAGATAGGAGTTTTGGTTCTTTGTGCAATTTCTGAAACGCCATTATGGTAGGTAGCAGGCATCTGGTTTCCTGTTAAAGTTTGTTTACAATGTACACAATGCGAATAATATTTCTTACCTATTGGGAAAACAGGAATCCAGAAAATGTGAAAATAGCTTGAAGTTACTGAGGCATAAACAGTATCCGGCTCGTTGCAATAAGCACAGTTGGTATGGGAAAGTTTATCCGTTAATAAAGTTGAACTTCTCGTTCCAAAGAAAAAAATCATATTTTTAATTATGAGATGATTAAATTAATAGGGAATATGATTTGCAATACAAATATATAATTATTTTGACGGTAACCTAATTGTAGTTGAAATAAGGCAGAACAAAAAAGCCGTCCCGATTTTTCGGGACGGCTTGTAAAATATTTGGTTTAGTGATTTACCACTTTTTCTTGCGTTCGCCGCTTCCGCCTTCACGACTTCCACCTTCTCTGCGTCCGCTACCGCCAGTGCTTCCACCTTTTTCTTCACGACTACGGCCAGAGAAATCTCTGAAACCACCGCCTTCACGACTTCCACCTTCACGTCTGCCGCTACCGCCAGAACTTCTGCGTTCACCGCCGCCGCTACCGCCACGGTAACCACCGCCACCACCGCTTCTGCGTTCGCCGCCACCGAAACCACCGCTACGTCTTTCACCGCCACCGCGTCTTTCGCCACCGCCTTCACGACCACCATCTCCGCTTTTTTCAATGCGAACCTGACGACCATTAAATTCAACAGATTTGAAGCCTTCAAAAACTTTGTCAGCAACGTCATCTTCTACTTCAAAGAAAGAGAAAACACCTTTTAAATCAATTTTACCAACGCTTTTGCCACCAATTTTACCGTTGTTACAGATAAATGATAACATATCGCCACGTGTAAATTCATCTACAGAACCTAAGTTGATAAACAAACGGGTGTAACCTTCGCTACCACGTCCGCGACCAGCACGTTCGCCTCTTTCGCCACGATCATCACCAGCTGCTGCGTTTAAGTCAGGAGCTTTAGAATAGTAATCCAAGAAACGGTTAAATTCTAATGAAGCAAAACGTTTAATTACATCCTCTTTAGATAAATCTTTAAATTCATCCATAATACGAGGAATATATTGATCAATTTGCTCTACGTTAACTTCTACGTTATGTACTTTATGTACTAAAGAGAATAATTGTTTTTCACAAACATCAAATCCGGTAGGTAGTTCAGCTTTTGTAAATTGTTTGCCAATGATGCGCTCCAATGAACGGATTTTTCCTATTTCTTTAGAGTTGATGATACAGATTGAGATACCTGTTTTACCAGCACGACCAGTACGGCCAGAACGGTGGGTATAACTTTCAATTTCATCAGGTAAAGAATAGTTAATTACGTGAGTTACATTGTTTACATCGATACCACGTGCGGCAACATCAGTAGCAATTAACAATTGCATGTTACGCTCACGGAAACGTTGCATTACTTTATCACGTTGTTGTTGCGATAAATCGCCGTGTAAAGCATCAGCATTGTAACCATCTTTAATTAAATGCTCAGCAACATCTTGTGTGTCCAGTTTGGTTTTACAAAATACTACTGCAAAAATTTCAGGGTTGAAATCTACAATACGTTTTAAGGCAGCGTATTTATCACGGGCACGAACAATATAATATTCGTGTTCAATGTTTACGTTACCAGTGTTTTTGGTGCCCATGGTTAATTCAACAGGCTCGTTCATGTATTTTTTAGCAATACGGCGAACTTCTGCTGGCATTGTAGCCGAGAATAACCAGGTTTTTTTGTCATCAGGAGTGGTTGATAAAATGTCGTTAATGTCATCCTGGAAACCCATGTTTAACATTTCGTCAGCTTCATCAAGCACAACATATTTAACACTTGAAAAATCAATGGCTTTACGGCCAATGATATCCAACATACGGCCGGGCGTGGCCACTACGATTTGAACGCCTTGGCGTATTTCACGTAGTTGTTGCATAATGTTCGCGCCACCGTAAACGGCAACAACGTGGGCATTAGCAACGTTTTTAGAAAAGTTTTTAAGGTCGTTAGCGATCTGCAAGCATAACTCACGGGTAGGGCATAAAATCAATGCCTGTGGTTTATTAACTTTGAAATCGATTAGTTCTAACAGCGGCAAACCAAATGCGGCTGTTTTTCCTGTTCCTGTTTGGGCCAAACCAACAAAATCATTAGTGCCTTCTAACAGTACAGGAATACTTTGCTCCTGAATAGGCGTTGGAGTTTCAAATCCAAGGTCCTTTACGGCATTAACGACGTCATCACTTATCCCCAATAATTGAAATGGGTTTGTCATTCGTCTTTTATTTTTAATTGAGCCGCAAAGGTAAGGTTAATAATTGGTATTTTAAGGGTAGATGGGTAAATAGTTTTTAGTTGTAATGAATTGAAAATTAGGCGATAAGCCTTTTAGTGGTTAGATAACTTCGATTAGATGGTTTAATTAACCTTTTTCAATATCAATACCCGCCAGCGTATGCTTAAAAATAGGTTCACATTTTTCTTTGCAGCAAGCATAAAAATGACCGTGTTTCCAGAAATCCGACTTCGGCGATTGTCCCCACCAGAATTCTGCCAGTGCAACTGGCCTCATTTTATGCTGAAAAGCATACTGTAAAAGTTTTGGTGCAGCACATTCTCCTGCGCCAGCAGGGGGCTTTTTATAGCCAGCATTGGCGAAAATCTTCTTTAAGCTTTTTTCCTCACCAGCCTGGTTTAAAAAATGATAATGTTCAAAAATCTGATCTTGCAAAGCAATGGAATGAGCTTTACGCGTCTCTTTTAACCGGGCAATTTCTATTTTTTGGTTTGGATCGTTCTGCTCTTCCAGCGTTCTAACCAGCAAATTCATCCTGGTGAGTTCTGTCATTCCTGTATTAAGAAAACTATTCTCTGTAAGCAAGTCGAACACAGGAGGTACAAATTTAGCATGTTGATTGCGGCCGGCTAACTTACCGGAGAAAGCCGAAAGATATCCGATTTCGCCGACTTGATTTTGAACCACCAACACGCCAAACATTTTGCCAATCACCGCACCTTCATTTTGATTGGATAGGCCGAAATTATGAACCCAGTCCGTTTGGCTAGATAGGTAAGCTTGCAGTTGCATGGCCGCCATTAAACACAGCGGATGAGGTGCTGTAATCATCAAACTTAATTTTGCCGGAATTGAACCCATAGTAATTACTTCATCAAATTTGGTGAAATAAGGATCTATAGCATTTTCGGGCATGAACAGCTGCATTTAATTATTTGTCTTATTTACTACTGTGCTTGAATAACCAGTTTGGAAGTTCTTCCCCTAAAAAAGAAGTTGAAAATACGTTGTTATGCGCCAGTTTATCCAATTCCCAGAAACGGGTTTTATGTTTATCGCTTACCTCTTTATAAAATTGTTCATCACTGGCAAATGGATTTTCAGTATCTGTATTTCCATGTATAATCCAAAGCGGAATGTTTGCTAATGTTGCTGCCTGATCAAATTGAGGGATGCCTGAGATACTAATTCCTGCGGCAAACAATTCTGGTTTTAATGCCATTGCATTAATTGCTGTTGATGCACCCATTGAGAAACCGATCACATAAATTCTTTTCTGATCAATATGGATTACTTTTTTCAAGCTGTCGATTAGCTGTAGTGCTGAAGTTAAACAGGTTTGAGGGTTTGAGGTGAGCAGATTTCTTTTTTGATCTAACGAATAGTTTGATGATCGGGATGGAAATTGTGGCGCTAGCACATATGCTGGATATTTTGCCTGCATTTTATCCATAGCAAAAAGCTTAGGTAAAATTCCTACCTGATTAGCATTATCTCTTCCAACGGCATTGGAGCCATGAAAGAAAACAATTAATGGAAGTTTCTCTTGCCGGGAATGCATAGGCTTAAACAAACGATAGGCAATTGTCGTATCAGAAGTGCCTTTAAATACACCTTGCTCAAAACTTGATAACTGAACACTTTTAATTGCTTTGATCCTTTTATTAAGCTGAACCGAATCGGAACGTTGCTCAATTTTAGTCCTGCCGTAAGTAGAAATTTTCTTACTACAGGCCGATGCAGTCAACAGCGAGGCCGTTAACATCAAATATATAAATTGCTTAGCTTGAGTAGGCATCAATTGAATGTTATTGGTTTATCGTAACCTTTCAGCCGAACGAATTAACCGTTCATCTTTATTGATACCGAAAATAGCCAAAACAATAAACAGGATTGCGACTGCGGGTAAATAGGCGCCAACCCCAAAACTTGCACCCTCAATGCCGCCAGGAAGTTCTTTTGCATAAAGACTGCACCAGAATGCAAAACCAATAATGGCCAGGATAGTAAAAATTGCTACTTTTTTTTGTGCGCTTCTTCGTTTAAAATTAAAAATATTTACAAAACACAGTAGAATCAACACGATGTTGGCTGCAAGTAAAGGCACAAAAACTTCTGCTTTTAATACCTTTGCATCCTGTGCAGGCATATTTTGATGTGATCCGCTAGTATAAATAATCCATTCTGAACCGTCGGTTACCTTCGTTGCAAGAGGTAAAAAAATCATGAGGATTAAAACAAGGGTCGCCAGGAAAAGCCAGACAGATTGTATGCGTTGTATCATGGTAATTGTAAATTTTCACAAACTTAGCTAAAAATGCATTTGCTTGCAAAGTAAGGTTTTGCAAATTATGGCTAAGGTATTTTTATTTTGCATCCAGTATGCGGAAATGAGCATCAGAAAGATAAATCTCATATTTGCCATTTGGGTAGAGTTTCATTGATGTTCCACAGCGTGCGTTGTTTAAAAAGACGTGTTGCCTTAAATAGCCGCCGCTGTCTTCTAGCACTTTATTGTTGCGAAGCACCAATTTATTGAAGTTTTTTCCACTTTCTTTAACTCTTAATACGGTAACATTTGGATGATTATTTTGATACCTGGATACATAAGCATTGCCACTTTGAATCACCCTCTCTATATATGGATTGCTTTTTCCATCAAGTATACTCCAACAGCTTTCATTATTAAATTCATATTTTACAAATACTGTGTCTTGTATCTTTTCCTTTGAAATTTCAGCTAGATAATATCTGATACTATCTGCTTTGGCCTTGGTGAAAATTCCAGAATGCTGGTTGTCAGACAAATAAAGCTTTGATGTGGTGCAAGAGGTAATTACTGAGGAAATGGCCAGATGCCAGATCACGAAGGAGGTGCGTAGTTTCATGATTTTTTTTTGCGTAGTTACTTAGATCAAATAATATTATCGATTTTATCGCAATTAAAATCGTTACAGTCGAAATATATTTAATTGCGTTATAGTACCCCTGCTAATTAAAAGGAAAAAAGTATTTTTGCAGCGTTTTGAACAGAAAAAGGTACTTCATCCAAATCGCTTACGATGGCAGCTTATATCATGGCTGGCAAATTCAACCCAATGCAATCACCGTACAAGAATTGCTGGATAAGGCGATGTCGACGGTTTTAAGGCAGCCTGTAGAAACTTTGGGTTGCGGTAGAACCGATGCAGGTGTGCATGCCAAAGACTTTTATGCACATTTTGATCTTGTTGATGCTGATGAAAAGAAAGTGTTAAGTTCCCTTGGAGGGATCAATGCACTTTTACCATATCAAATTGCAGCAAAACAAATTATTCCGGTTCACGAGGATGCCCATGCCCGGTTTGATGCCACCTCCCGCGCTTACAAGTATTATGTTCATTATGAAAAAGATCCTTTTAAACTTAACCGATCCTGGTTGGTTAAAGATAAACTGGATATGGAAGCGATGAATGAGGCAGCAGCGTTATTGTTGAATTATACAGATTTTTCTTGTTTCAGTAAATCTAATACCCAGACTTTCACCAATAATTGTAAAATAGTCAAAGCCCTTTTTGAAGAGTTTGATGGCGGTTTAGTTTTTACAATTCAGGCCGATCGTTTTTTACGGAATATGGTGAGGGCCATTATGGGTACTTTGATTCGCATCGGTAAAAATGAAATCAGTTTAACGGATTTTGAAGCCATTATAGAAAGCAAAAATCGAAGCAGTGCCGGACAGTCAGTGCCTGCTTGCGGTTTATATTTAGTGAAAATAGAATACGATTATATAAGGTTAAAGGCGTAAGGTAAAAGGTTTGGCCACCGCTTTACAAGATGAACTTAATACTTTTTTGAAATTTATGTAAGATACGTAGGACCCTAAGCCCTAAACCTTACACCCTAAACCCTAAAAATGGCAGTAACAGGCGAAGTATATAATACAGGATTGCTGAAACGTATTTTTCAATACGTGAAGCCGTATCGTGCTATTTTTGTTTGGTCGGTAATTCTGACTGTTTTACTGGCTGCGATTTCTCCGGTCCGCCCTTTTTTAATTAAATATACGCTCGATCATTACATTCTTGAAGGTAAATACAGCGGTCTTGTTAATATGACTATGCTGATGATTTTTATGCTGGTGCTGCAAACGTTAATTCAGTATAACCACACGCTTTTAACCAATACGCTTGGGCAATCGGTTATTCGCGATTTAAGAATCAATGTGTTTAACCACATTACCAAACTTCGGCTAAAATTTTTTGATCAAACACCTATCGGCCAATTAATCACCAGAACGGTGTCAGATTTGGAAACCATTGCCGATATTTTCTCTGAAGGACTGATCTCGATGATCGGCGATTCCCTGCAGGTGGTGGTGATTGTTGGCGTAATGCTTTATACAGACTGGGAATTAAGCCTGGTGGTACTTTTACCGATCCCGTTATTAATTATCGCCACCAGAAAGTTTCAAAAAGCCATTAAGGTGTCGTTTCAGGAGATTAGAAATGAAGTTTCAAATCTTAATACTTTCCTTCAGGAGCACATTACAGGCGTTTCTATTGTACAATATTTCGCCAGGGAAAGGCAGGAATATAAAAAGTTTAATGCCATTAATAAGCGCTATCGCGATGCAAATATCCGTTCAAACTGGTATTATTCTATTTTCTTTCCGGTGGTAGAATTAATCTCTGCAATGTCTTTAGGCCTGCTGGTTTGGTATGGTGCCCAAAGTATTTTAGCCAAACCGATAGACGTAACTCCTGGAACAATCACTCAATTCATTATTTATCTGGGAATGGTTTTTACGCCCATTCGCCAACTGGCGGATAAATTTAACACCCTACAAATGGGGATGGTGGGCGCAGAACGCGTATTTAAAGTGCTCGATACCAAAGAAACAACGCCAAATAACGGACAATTAAAGCCAGAGATATTGGCAGGGAATATCGAATTTAAAAATGTTTGGTTTGCCTATAATGAAGACAACTATGTTTTAAAAGATCTCTCTTTTGAAGTAAAAGCCGGGGAAACTGTAGCGCTTGTAGGTGCAACCGGAGCGGGAAAATCATCAACGATTAATATTTTAAACCGCTTTTATGAAATAGGAAAAGGAAAAGTTACAGTAGATGGGATCGAAATTGAAGACTTTGATTTAGACTATCTGCGGAGCCATATTGCAACCGTTTTACAAGATGTCTTCTTGTTTTCGGATACGATATTAAATAACATTACGCTGAACAATCCAGAAATTACAATCGCAGAAGTGGTCAATGCAGCCAAAAAAGTAGGTGCGCATGAGTTTATCGAACGTTTGCCCGGAGGTTATCAATATAATGTTATGGAAAGAGGTGCAACGCTTTCTGCCGGACAAGCGCAATTGATCTCCTTTATTCGCGCCCTGGTGCACAATCCGGCTATTTTGGTTTTGGATGAAGCCACCTCATCAGTTGATACCGAAACAGAATTGCTGATTCAAAAGGCGATCGATAACCTAATGGAAGGCAGAACTTCGATTGTGATTGCCCACCGTTTGTCTACCATTCAGAAAGCGCATCAGATTATTGTATTGGATAAAGGCGAAATCAAAGAAAAGGGAACGCATCAGCAACTGTTAAAATTAAACGGCTATTACAAAAAGCTTTACGACCTGCAATTCTCATCCAGCGGGATAGCTAAAGCTTAATCTTACCATAATCCGATAGATTTTCTTAATTTAACATCTTCAAACCTGGAAGATGAAAATACTCAAATTATCAGCCGTTCTGCTGATCTGCCTAATCACTTTAAACCTTTCTGCACAACAGAAAAAATATGTAATGGTTATTCATGGCGGCGCCGGAACCATTTTAAAAAAGAACATGACGCTTGAAAAGGAAGCGGCTTACATTGCCGTTTTAACTCAGGCGTTACAAGCTGGCTACACGAAAATAAAAGAGGGAAAAACGAGTCTGGATGCCGTGGAAGCAACCATTCATGTGTTGGAAAACGATCCACATTTTAATGCTGGTAAAGGCGCTGTTTTTACACACGAGGGAAGAAATGAACTGGATGCAGCCATCATGGATGGAAAAACGCTTATGGCCGGTGCCGTTGCGGGCGTAACTACGGTTAAAAATCCGATTTCTGCAGCTCGGGCCGTGATGGAAAAATCTGAACATGTAATGATGGTTGGTGCCGGTGCCGATCAGTTTGCCAAAGATGCAGGTTTAGAAATCGTAGATCCCAAATATTTCTGGACGAAAGAGCGTTGGGACGGTTTGCAGCAAGCCATTAGAGAAGATTCCACAAAAGCAGTTTTAGATCACGGCAGTAAGAAGTCTGAACTTTTAGGGTCGAAAAACCATGACTATAAGTTTGGTACGGTTGGTTGCGTGGCACTGGATCAGGCCGGAAACCTGGCTGCCGGAACCTCAACCGGTGGCATGACCAATAAAAAATATGGTCGCGTGGGCGATGCGCCGATAATTGGTTCCGGAACATATTGTAATAATGAAACCGCCGGAATTTCGTGCACAGGCTGGGGCGAGTTTTACATCCGTAACGTAGTGGCTAAAACCATCTCCGATTTGATGGAATATAAAGGTTTATCAGTCACGGAGGCTTCAAAAATTGCATTAGATAAAGTAGGTAAAATGGGCGGAGATGGTGGTTTGATCGCCTTAGATAAAAAGGGAAAGATGACCATGCCATTCAACACAGAAGGAATGTACAGGGGCGCGATTACCGCCGATGGAAAGATCGAAGTGAATATTTATAAATAATGAAAAGGTTAAGTTTATTCATCGCCTTTACTTGCCTGTCGCTTTGCATAAATGCACAAAACAAGGGCAACTTGTTCATCATTGGTGGCGGGAATCGTTCAGACCAATTGATGAAGCAGATGCTGAATACTGCTGGTTTGAAGGCGAACGATTATATGGTGGTTCTCCCGATGGCAAGTGAAATTCCTGATGTTGGCTTCAAGGCATTTTCTGCACAAATACAAAAGCTAGATAACCGGTTAATCAAAAACTTCGATTTCAGTAAACATGATGTGAACGATAAACAGTGGCTCGATTCTCTAGCTGGTGCCAAACTCATTTATATATTAGGCGGAGATCAAAGTAGATTCATGAAATCTATATTGAATACACCAGTTTATGCGGCCATCCATACAGCTTACCAAAATGGTTCAACTATTGCCGGTACCAGTGCCGGGGCTGCGGTAATGAGCAGGTTTATGATTACCGGCACCCAGCTTTTAGATACGGTTTATAAAGAAACGTTTAACAAGCTCTGGGATCAAAATATTGAGTTTGCTGAAGGCCTGGGTTTGCTTAAAAACACCATTATCGATCAGCATTTTTTGAAGCGGAACCGCTATAATCGTTTGATATCAGCCCTGGCTGCTCATCCGGATTTGGTTTGTGTTGGCATAGATGAAGGTACAGCCATTATTGTAAGCGGCAACAAAGCCACAGTTGCAGGCGAGAGTCAGGTCATTCGAATCGCTAAACCAAAAAACATAAAGAAAACAGACCGCGGACTGATAAAATTCACACAAGCAGAGTTCGGAATTTTTACCGCTGGAGATGTAATCGATATTAAACCATAGATTTTTATAGTGAATTAAATGCCTGTTGGGGGAACTCCACACAGGCTTTACTTGTTATCCTATTAGCTTATGGGAGAAGGAACAGGATAAAAAAAAGTACCTGAACTTCAATTTTAAAACATTGCAATGAAATCAATCCTATCCAATTTAACCTTCCAGGTATTAGTCGCCATTACGTTTGGTATTCTGGTTGGGGCTTATTTTCCAGGCTTTGCACCTTCAGCAAAGTTGATTAGTCAGGGTTTTATTAACCTGATTAGCATGTTAATTGCGCCAATTATTTTCTTCACCATCGTGCTGGGAATTGCACACATGGGCGACATGAAAAAAGTTGGACGGGTGGGCGGGAAAGCCTTATTGTACTTTGAAATTGTAAGCACCGTAGCCATTGCAGTAGCTCTGGTGGTGGCCAATGTCCTTCAGCCGGGTGCCGGTGTGGTTGCAAAAACCGGCGATGCGACAAAGATTACCGGTTATGCCGAACAAGCGAAAGATATGAACTGGGCAGAGTTTTTTCTGCACATTATTCCGCATAACATCATTGCTTCATTCGCTGAAGGCAACATTTTACAAATTCTGCTGTTCGCCATATTATTTGGCTACGGATTAAATAAGCTTGGTAGTGAAGGTAATTCAGTTTTGAATGCGTTTGATAAAATTTCAAAAGTACTGTTCAAAATCATGAAAGTAATTATGCGGCTGGCGCCGATCGGTGCTTTCGGCGGAATGGCCTACAGCATAGGTACGCACGGATTACAAAGTATTTTCGGAATGGCGAAATTGATGGGATCGGTGTATCTAACCTGTATCCTCTTTATTTTTGTGATTTTAAACGGGATCTGCCGGTATTATAAATTCAGCCTCTGGCAATACCTGAAATATATTCGCCAGGAGATTTTAATTGTTTTAGGAACTTCCTCATCAGAATCTGCCTTACCGAGTATGATGCAAAAAATGGAAGCCATTGGCTGTGATAAATCCGTTGTCGGACTGGTGATCCCTACCGGATATTCTTTCAATCTGGATGGAACGGCCATTTACCTGGCCATGTCCGTGATTTTTCTTTGTCAGGTTTTCCATGTTGATTTATCAATCGGACAGCAGATTACCGTTTTAGGTGTACTCATGGTGACCTCCAAAGGAGCCGCCGGCGTTACCGGAAGTGGATTTATTGTTTTGGTTTCTACGCTTACTGCATTAAAGATTATGCCGATTGAGCACATTTCAATCTTAATTGGGGTAGATCGGTTTATGAGTGAAGCCAGGGCAATTACCAATGTAATTGGCAATGGAATTGCAACTATTGTAATCGCTAAAAGTGAAAATCAATTTGACGAAGCGAAGTATTTAAAAGCGATTCAGCCGGAGGGGAGTTAGTTAGGGAGTTTACAGTTTGCAGTTTTTAGTTCGGGATTTTCAGTTGTGGGCGCAGAGCCCATTGCACTATATGATGAGATAATTTTGAAGTTATTAGTTTAAAGCGCGTTGCAACTTTTGGCTTTCAGCTTTTACCTTTCAGCTTTCGACTCCCAGCTCTGAACTTCAAGCCGAAAACTCCCAACTTTTTAACCTATCTTTGCAGTAGAAACATGCACACAGCATGTTTAATTAATCCAGATCACCTTGGCTCAAGAAGAACAAAATAACCGCAAAGAAAAAAGCGAGTTACACCCGCGCAACAAACACCGTTCGCGTTACAATTTCAAACAACTTATCGCTGCTTCAAAAGATTTAAAGCGTTTCGTTTTTAAGAACGAACACAATGATGATTCTATCGATTTTGCAGATCAAAATGCTGTTAAAGCATTAAATAGGGCATTATTGAAATATTTTTATAATATTTCTCAGTGGGATATTCCCCAGGATTTCCTTTGCCCGCCTATTCCGGGCAGGGCTGATTATATGCATTACGTTGCCGATCTTTTAGGATCGAGTGCAAAAGGTAAAATTCCTAAAGGGAACAAATTAAATGTGCTTGATATTGGTGTAGGTGCAAACTGCATTTATCCGATTATCGGTCATCAGGAGTACGGTTGGAACTTTGTAGGTTCTGAAATTGATCCGCTTTCTGTAGATTCAGCGAAGCGTATTATTGAGGCAAACAAAGAATTGCAAGGTAAAGTGGAAATTCGTCAGCAATCTTCAAAAATGGGTATTTTCAGAGGTGTTGTTGGTGCAAGAGAACGGTTTGATGCCGTGGTTTGTAACCCGCCATTCCATTCTTCATTAAAAGAAGCTGAGCAGGGAACCCGTCAGAAATGGCGCAACCTGGGCGGCAATGAAAAAGAGGTAAAACACGTTTTGAACTTCGGTGGCAACAAAGCAGAACTTTGGTGCCCTGGTGGTGAGCGTGCATTCGTTGAACAGATGATTATTCAAAGCGCACAAATTAAAAATCAGGTGTTATGGTTCACCTCACTGGTGTCTAAAAGTGCAAATTTGAAAAGCATCTATGGTGCACTTGTAAAAGCAGATGCTTTTGAAGTGCGCACGGTTCAAATGAGCCAGGGTCAGAAAATCAGTCGTTTTGTAGCCTGGACTTTTCAGGATGATGAAGCACAGGCGGAATGGGCAAAAGGATGGAAAACCGAGATGAAACCTAAGGTAGAAAAAGCTGAAAAAGTAGAAGCTAAATAAACATATAATTAGAAAGGCAAAGCCGGATTAACGTAAAGTCAGTCCGGCTTTTTTATTTTTTTTCGTAAACGATCATGATGACTAAATCATTGTCAGCATTTGGCGCAATGCCGTGCGAACTTCCCGGGCGGGTTAATATGGCATCTCCAGGTTTAACAGGAAAGGTCTCGCCGTTCATTCGCATTTTTCCGCTACCGCTAACTACATAATATATTTCATCTTCTTTTTGCAGATGGTAGCCGATGGACGAACCCGGCTTTAGAATTCGCTTTTTAAATACGGTTTTGAGATTTTTAACTCCGCCGAAAAAATTGAATCCAATCGTTTCCCCACCACCCTGATGCGTTCCAGGTTCTTTTTTGGCAAGGTCTACGTCATTCTGTAAAATGTATTTGCTTGTATCAACATCTTGTGCCTTCACACAGATTGACGATAGCATCATCAAAACTGAAGCTACTGTTAGTTTAACTTTCATAGGCTGATTTAATGGTTTCGATTAAAGTTGCTCACTCTTTTTTCCAGATCACTATTTACAGTGGCGGAAGACAATTTTTGATTAATATAATGATTTCGGATTTAAACCTCATCATATTGTATGAATAGATCAGGATTACAGTGCTGGTAACTTTCTTATAAAAAGATAAGGGATAAGACAGATTGCAGTGGTCATAATGCAGTTCCTTACATTTTACTGAAAAAACGCGGCAAATAATATGGTTTTGGGTTGGACTTTCCACTCCAAAATATTAGATTTGCACAAAAAAAATTGATACATGAGCGTTTTAGTAAATAAAGATTCTAAGGTTATCGTTCAGGGTTTTACCGGAAACGAAGGAACTTACCATGCTGAGCAGATGCTGGCCTATGGTACAAACGTAGTTGGTGGTGTAACTCCTGGCAAAGGTGGGCAATTACATTTAGAGAAGCCTGTTTTTAATACTGTTAAAGATGCTGTTGATCAAACAGGAGCGAATGTATCTATCATTTTCGTGCCACCAGCTTTTGCTGCGGATGCGATTATGGAAGCTGCCGAAGGTGGTATTAAAGTGATCGTTTGTATTACTGAAGGTATTCCGACTAAGGATATGATTCAGGTAAAAGAATATATTTCTGACCGTGATGTAACACTTATTGGCCCTAACTGCCCTGGTGTAATTACTGCTGATGAAGCTAAAATTGGTATCATGCCAGGTTTTATCTTCAAAAAAGGTCATGTAGGTGTGGTTTCTAAATCAGGAACATTAACCTACGAAGCGGTAGATCAGGTTGTTAAAGCTGGTTTAGGTATTACAACTGCTATCGGTATTGGTGGCGACCCGATTATTGGTACACCAACTGTTGAAGCGGTAAAATTATTAATGAACGATGCTGAAACTCACGGTATCATCATGATTGGTGAAATTGGTGGTGGAATGGAAGCTGAAGCTGCGCTTTGGATTAAAGAACACGGTACTAAGCCGGTTGTTGGTTTCATCGCTGGTCAAACTGCGCCTCCGGGACGTAGAATGGGTCATGCTGGTGCAATTGTAGGTGGTGCTGATGATACAGCTGCTGCAAAAATGAAAATCATGCGTGAGTGTGGTATTCGTGTTGTTGAAAGTCCGGCTGAAATCGGCGCTGCAATGGCTGAAGAATTAGCAAAGTAAGATTTTAAAAAAAAAATACATAGATGAAAGCGTTTCGATTAAATTCGAGGCGCTTTTTGTTTTACCCATTTTTTAACCGCAAAGAATGCAAAGTTATGTGTAACCATTAAGGCGCAAAGCATACAAAGCTGGGCTGTTACTGCCATCTTTCTTATTGTGCAGTCATTCCCTCGAAAGCTGGAATCTTATAATTTTAAGTTTAAAGCACTAGTCCTCGTTTCCCTCTGTAAAAAAGAACATACCACCAAACTTTGTCAAGGTGAGCTTCTGCATTCGAACTGCCAACTGAAAACTCACAATTCCTCACTCATTTATCATCCCTTTGTAAACACTCCCTGTAAACTTTAAACCAACAAACCAAAGCAAAATCTATCCCGTATATTGAGGTATGAAAACGATGTTAAATAAACTATTTTTGCTCTCTGCTGTTGTTTTAATCACAGGCCTTTCTGCCTGCGCACAGAAGCAAGAAAAGAAAGAAACCAAAAAAGTAGCGCAATCAGAAAATATTATACCGAAAAAGAAGATGAACTGGAATCCATTAACACCTGAAGAAGAGAGAGTAATAGTAAATAAAGGAACGGAATATCCTGGTACGGGTAAGTACGAACACAACACGGATAAGGGGACATACACCTGTAAACGTTGTAATGCTGCCCTTTACAGATCAGAAACTAAATTTGATGCGCAATGTGGTTGGCCGGCATTTGATGATGAAATTAAGGGTGCGGTAACCCGTATTCCGGACGCAGACGGTTCCCGTACGGAAATTGTTTGTACAAATTGTAAAGCACATCTGGGTCACGTTTTTGTAGGCGAAGGATTTACCAATAAAGACACCCGTCATTGCGTAAATTCCATCTCTATGAACTTCGTGCCAGATCAAAAATAAGGTGGGTATAGTTGGGTTAGGTAAGGCGTACAGCGAAAGTTGTACGCTTTTTTTTTATTTTTTTTGGTCAAATATTTTTATCGGTTTAAAGCTATGTCAGCAGTGAAAACTGACTTATTGTCACCTCTTTTTTTTCTTATTTTTAGTCAGAAAATCTGCCAAGTTTTCCACAAATTGTTGATTATAAACTAAATGCTTATATTTGCATGCTCGATAAAGAAAATTTTAGCCTATGAAGTATCTTCTGTTATTAAGTTTTTGTCTCGTTTTTACACAAGTTAAAGCACAGCAATCCGGACCCTCAAATAATCCGGATAACATCGAAAAAACAGTTCTCGCAACTTATTATCACAGAAAATTCGAAGGTCGGCGCACCAGCAGTGGTGTAAAGTACAGGGCCAAGCAATTAACCGCTGCACACCGCACCTTACCCATGGGTACCTTGATCACCGTAACCAATCCCGACAATGGAAAATCAGTCATTGTAAAGGTTAATGATCGTGGCCCGTTTTCCAAAAAATTAGCCATAGATCTTTCAGAAAGCGCTGCTAAACAGATTGGTATTTACCGCAAAGGCGTCGCTTCGGTAAACCTGAATTACACCCTCGAATAACTCCTCTTTTTACCTCAATATCTAGTATAAATTTAAGTTATTAACACTCATTTTTGTTTACTAAACCCTTAAAATTAAACAATTAGCTTTTTTTTCACCTGAAAATGATATTTAGCTGATACGTTTATCAACCAAATCCAAAGTGATGTTAACAACTTTGATTCACTAAACAGACCCTTCGTATCTATATTTGTTGCTACAAAGTTCTTTAACTTCTTGCACTTGAAAACAAATATAAAAGCTTAGTTTTTAGTAATTTATAGGTATATCTCTCTGATTACAAATTTAAATTTCCCTAGCTAAAACCTTAGTTGTTTGTCAGGTAAAAGAGTTAGCACTTTCACAACAGCGTTTTGATAAAAGACATTACAGCCACCATATAAAATTGGCGGATGCATGTCTCTGTCGACTCTGATTAAATAGTAAAAAAAATAAAGTATCAGCTATGGAACAGGAATTATTGCTACAAGAAAACAAAGATAGGTTTGTGCTTTTGCCGATTAAATATCCGGCAATCTGGGAAATGTATAAAAAAACCGAAGCTAGTTTTTGGACCGCAGAAGAGATTGATCTTTCTGACGACCAAAAACACTGGGATAATTTAAATGATGGAGAAAGACATTTCATTTCTCATATCCTGGCTTTCTTTTCTGCTAGTGATGGCATTGTAAATGAAAACCTTGCCGTAAACTTCATGAGTGAAGTTCAGTTACCAGAGGCGCGTTGCTTTTATGGTTTTCAGATTATGATGGAAAATATTCATGCTGAAACCTATGCGTTGCTGATTGATACTTACATTAAAGATCCGGAAGAAAAAGATCGCTTATTTCATGCTATTGATACTGTTCCTGCAGTAAAGCGCAAAGCAGAATGGGCGCTTCGCTGGATAGAAAACGGAACTTTTGCAGAAAGATTAGTTGCGTTTGCTGCGGTTGAAGGTATTTTCTTCAGTGGAAGTTTCTGCTCCATCTTCTGGTTAAAAAAACGTGGTTTAATGCCGGGCTTAACTTTCAGTAATGAGTTAATTTCAAGAGATGAGGGTTCTCATTGTGAGTTTGCCTGTTTATTGTACAGTATGTTAAGCAACAAACTTAGCGAAGAACAAGTTCACGGCATCATCAGCGATGCAGTTGAAATTGAAAAAGAATTTATTACAGAGGCACTACCAGTTGCGTTAATTGGCATGAATGCAAAACTAATGAGCCAGTATATCGAGTTCGTTGCAGACAGATGGTTACAGGAATTAGGTTATACGAAAATTTACAATGCAACGAATCCATTCGATTTTATGGAAATGATCTCATTGCAGGGAAAAACCAACTTCTTCGAGAAACGTGTAGGTGATTATCAAAAAAGTGGTGTATTAACATCTGCTGATAATAATAAACAAGCGTTTTCATTAGATGAAGACTTTTAATTAAATTTTGAATTAGTAAATGATAAAAGGAGAGAATGCTCTTTTCATCATTCAAAAAGTAGATAAAATATTAGAGTTGGTTCAAAAGGTTGATAGGAAGTCATTCAAAAGCCACTCATTCACTCATTAAAAAAGTTAATCTCATAAAATATGTTCGTACTAAAAAGAGATGGCCGCAAAGAACCGGTGCAATTTGATAAAATCACAGCTCGTATTCAAAAGTTGTGTTACAGTCTAAACTCAGATCTTGTAGATCCGATCGATGTTGCAAAAAAGGTGATTGAAGGTTTATACGATGGTGTAACTACCTCAGAATTGGATAACCTTGCTGCTGAGACGGCTGCATCGTTGACCACAAAACACCCGGATTATGCATTGTTGGCATCGCGTATCGCAGTTTCCAATTTGCACAAAAACACAACAAAATCATTCTCGGGTACGATGAAAATGCTGTACGAATATTTCGACCCGAAGGCGCAAAAAGCTGCACCGCTTATCGCTGATGATGTTTTCGAAATTATCGAAAAGAATAAAGACATTTTAGATAGTTCTATCATTTACGACCGCGATTTTGGTTTCGATTATTTCGGTTTCAAAACTTTAGAAAAATCTTATCTTCTCAAAGTAAACGGTCAGATTGTAGAGCGTCCACAGCATTTGTTTATGCGTGTATCAGTTGGTATCCACAAAGAGGATATCGAAAGTGCAATCAAAACCTATAACTTAATGAGTGAGCGTTGGTTTACACACGCTACGCCAACTTTATTCAACGCAGCTACACCTAAACCACAAATGTCGTCATGCTTCTTATTAACCATGCAGGATGATAGCATTGATGGGATTTATGATACATTAAAACAAACTGCAAAGATCTCGCAAAGCGCTGGTGGAATTGGTCTAAGCATCCACAACATTCGCGCAACGGGTTCTTATATTGGCGGAACGAATGGTACCAGTAATGGTATTATCCCCATGTTACGTGTATTTAACGATACTGCCCGTTACGTAGATCAGGGTGGAGGCAAGCGTAAAGGCGCCTTTGCAATTTATTTGGAACCTTGGCATGCTGATGTTTTCGAGTTCCTCGATTTACGTAAAAACCACGGTAAAGAAGAAATGCGTGCGCGTGATTTGTTCTATGCGCTTTGGATAAACGATTTGTTTATGCAACGGGTTAAAGACAATGGCGAATGGACTTTGTTTTGCCCACATGAGGCACCAGGCTTAGCAGATTGTTTCGGTAAAGAATTCGAAGCATTGTATGCTAAGTACGAAGCTGAAGGACGTGGAAGAAGAACCATTAAGGCACAAGAACTTTGGTTTGCGATCCTAGATTCGCAAATTGAAACCGGCACGCCTTATATGTTGTTTAAAGATGCTGCGAACAGCAAATCTAATCAACAAAATTTAGGTACTATCAAGAGTTCTAACTTGTGTACTGAGATTATTGAGTATACGTCGAAAGATGAAGTTGCAGTTTGTAACTTAGCTTCCTTAGCATTACCTCGATTCGTAATTAATGGAAAATTTGACCATGATAAATTATATGAGGTAACCTATCAGGCTACTTTAAACCTGAATAAGATCATCGATCATAATTATTATCCGGTTATTGAAGCGGAGAACTCGAACATGCGTCACCGTCCGGTTGGATTAGGGGTGCAAGGTTTAGCGGATGCCTTTATCCTATTGCGTTTACCATTCGAAAGTGATGAAGCAAAACGTTTAAATAAAGATATTTTCGAGACGATTTATTATGCATCGATGACTGCGTCTCATGATTTAGCAGTGAAAAATGGTCCTTACCAAACTTTCAAAGGTTCTCCATTATCTAAAGGTCAGTTCCAGTTCGATTTATGGAATGTAACGCCAGATAGCGGAAGGTGGAACTGGGATGAGTTGCGTGAAAAGGTGGTGAAAGATGGTGTTTATAACTCTTTATTGGTTGCACCAATGCCAACTGCATCTACCTCACAAATCTTGGGTAACAATGAGTGTTTTGAGCCATATACTTCAAATATCTATACCCGTCGTGTATTGAGTGGAGAGTTTGTGGTGGTAAATAAGCACTTATTAAAAGATTTAGTAGCATTAGGTTTGTGGAATAATGATATGAAAAATCAAATCATTTTAGCTAATGGTTCTATCCAGGCTATTCCATCGATTCCTGATTATATCAAAGAATTGTACAAAACAGTTTGGGAAATTAAGATGCGTAATATCATCGATATGGCTGCCGATCGTGGTGCTTATATTTGCCAGTCACAATCGTTAAACTTATTTGTAAACGCGCCTAACACTTCAAAATTAACTTCAATGCACTTCTACGCATGGGAAAAAGGGTTGAAAACCGGCATGTACTACTTACGTACGCAGGCAGCATCACAAGCAGTTAAATTTACGGTAGAGAACCAGGGTGGTAAGGCAATTGAAGCGGTAATTCCGGCAGAGATGAGTCAGGATCAGGTAGCAGAAGAAATCGTTGATGGACCAGTTTGTTCAATGGAAGAAGGCTGTATTAGTTGTTCTGGTTAAGCTAAGAATAAAGCTGAAAGACTAAAGCTATAAGCCAATACCTTGCCGTTATGCAGGGTACGAAGCAATCTTAAAGCATTAGTTTTTTCGTCTCATCATAAAGCAATAAAATTTATAAGGTTTTGGGCAAACGCTCAAAACCTTATTTTTTGTAGTTACTTTTGCTTTTAGTTCAATAGTTCATTTGTCAATGGCTCATTATTTTAATATGCCAAATGCCAATGGATTAATGACCACTGAACCAATGAACAGCACTTTTAAACATAGCAAACACGAAATCATTCCCTGTGAAAGATGCGGAACGGCTATTGAATGCAAGGCAAATTCTTATACCAAGTGCCAATGTAGCGTGGTTCAGCTCAGCATTAATGAAGTTCAATATATTTCAGAATTGTATGATGGCTGTTTATGCGCCAAGTGTTTGTTTGAACTACAGCAAGAGTATCGGGAAGAAATAGGCGCTTAGAACATTTAATATTGTTTTCATCTTTTATTTTCATTGCCCCAGGCTTCAATCTAGCAAAAAATATAGTATGAGCAATAGAGTCATTTGAAATTTATGACTCATTTCATTGCCCCAGACTTCAGTCTGGGCAAGTATAATATATATAATATAGGCAACATACAATTCTTGGATTAGCAATTCATTCATTGCCCCAGACTTTAGTCTCGGGAGGAGAGGAGAGGAATGAAGTTTGGAACACCTCGTCGAAAAACAATTACATCATTATGCCGTTCTATTTTTAAACAAAATAGTAACTTTGACGAAATTTTGAATAGATGAACTTTGGATGAGTGAAGGGTTGCATAGCCAGACATTCTATCATTTAATCATTCTGTCATTCTATCATTTATATAACATGAAGAAAGTAAACGTTGGCCTGGTACAGATGAGTTGTACCCAGGATAAGCAAGAAAATTTAGACAAAGCGATCGCAAAGGTTAGGGAGGCAGCAGCAAAAGGCGCACAGATTGTGTGTTTGCAGGAGCTTTTCACTTCTCTTTATTTTTGCGATGTAGAAGATTACGATAACTTCGATTTAGCAGAAGCGATCCCTGGTCCATCGACTGATGCGCTGCAGGTTGTGGCGAAGGAACTTGGCGTGGTAATTATTGCCTCCCTGTTCGAGAAACGTGCAGAAGGGTTATACCACAATACAACGGCTGTTTTAGATGCTGATGGTTCCTATTTAGGGAAATATCGCAAAATGCATATTCCAGATGATCCGGCTTACTACGAGAAATTTTATTTTACGCCAGGTGATTTAGGCTACAAGGTTTTCGAAACGAAGTTTGCTAAAATCGGAATCTTAATCTGCTGGGATCAATGGTATCCGGAAGCCTCCCGTATTACGGCATTGATGGGGGCTGATATCATGTTCTATCCAACTGCAATTGGCTGGGATACTACACAGGATGAAGAGACTAACCAGGATCAATATAATGCATGGCAAACCATTCAGCGTTCGCATTCTGTAGCGAATGGCGTACCTGTAGTGAGTGTAAACAGAGTTGGATTTGAGCAAAACGGTGCGATGAAATTCTGGGGCGGGAGTTTTGCTACCAATGCCCAGGGTAAATTACTTTATTTAGCTTCGCATGATCAGGAGGAGACACAGGTTGTGGAATTGGATCTTGATCAAAGCGACTTTATGCGTAAACACTGGCCTTTTTTAAGAGATAGAAGAATTGATTCCTATCAGCCAATTACGAAAAGATATATCGACGGGGATTAGTTGTTAGTCTGAAGTCCAAAGTCTTTAGTCTTAAAGGTTAAAAAATCCGTAGTAATAGTTATGGTTCTTCTTATGCGAACCATTTATTTTATAAATTAAAATTGATGTCAAATTTCCCTCCTAGAGAAGATTTAAATATTAATCAATTCGATTATTCCCCAAAGCAGCAAGGATATTCTTTTCCGGCTGAATGGGCGAAACATGAAGCTACCTGGTTAAGCTGGCCGCACAAAGAGGCAAGTTGGCCAGGGAAAATAGCATCAATTTATGAGCCTTACTGTCAATTTATAAGAGTTGTTGCCGAAGGCGAAAAGGTTCGCATTAATGTGAAAGATGAAGAGATGAAAGCTTTCGCTACTGCAACGCTCGAAAAGGTCGGTGCGGACTTAAATCAGATTGAATTTTATTTTAATGAAACCAATGATGCCTGGTGTCGTGACCACGGACCTGCATTTTTGCTGAAAGGAAATGAAAAAGCGGTTGTAGATTGGGGTTACAATGCCTGGGGTGGAAAATACCCTCCGTTCGATTTGGACGATGTGGTGCCCACAAAAATTGCCAAGCACTTTAACTTACCTTTATTCAATCCGGATATTGTAATGGAAGGTGGTTCGGTCGAATTTAATGGCGCCGGAACGGTTTTAACCACAACAGCTTGTTTGTTAAATGAAAATAGAAATCCACATCTAACTAAAGAACAGATAGAAAAATACTTGCTGGAATATTATGGACAAGAGCAGGTGCTATGGCTTGGTGATGGAATTGTCGGAGATGATACAGATGGCCACATCGATGATATCACTCGGTTTGTAAATGAGGATACGGTTTTAACGGTTGTAGAAAGTAATCCATTGGATGAAAACTACATTTTGTTGCAGGAGAATTTAGAAGCCCTGAAAGTGATGAAATTGAAAGACGGTCGCTCATTGAATATTGTGGAATTGCCAATGCCATCACCAGTAATCTTTGAAGATACTCGTCTGCCGGCATCTTACGCCAATTTTTATATCGCTAATTCAGCTGTAATTGTTCCGTTATTTAATGATGTAAATGACCAAAAAGCTTTAGATATTATTCAGGGTTGTTTTCCTGATCGGAAGGTTGTCGGTATTAATTCTGTTGATATTATCTGGGGGCTGGGAAGTTTCCATTGTTTAAGTCAGCAGGAACCTGCAGTTTAGCTGGCCGTTAATAGTTCAGAGCTTTCTAGTATTGGTACTAACAAACAAAATAGCAATTAAACAATATCTTCACCAGAGTTATTAACTTTACAACATAAAAATATTTCAACTTTACAACATTTCATAATGAAATTACTAGAAGGAAAAACAGCATTAATTACAGGCGCATCGAAAGGTATTGGTCGTAAAATAGCTGAAAAGTTTGCCGAACAAGGAGCAAACGTTGCTTTTACCTACTTATCATCAGTAGAAAAAGGTGAAGCTTTAGAGCAAGAGTTACAAAGCTTCGGCACAAAAGTTAAAGGTTATAGATCTGATGCGTCAAAGTTTGATCAGGCTGAACAATTGATAGCTGATGTTGTTGCTGAATTTGGAAACATTGATATCGTTGTTAATAACGCTGGTATTACTAAAGACGGTTTGTTGATGCGCATGAGTGAGGAAAATTGGGACGATGTAATCAACATTAACCTTAAATCTATCTTCAATATAACTAAAGCAGCGTCCAAAGTAATGATGAAAGCCCGTAAAGGTGTTTTTATCAATATGAGTTCTGTTGTCGGTGTTACAGGTAACGCCGGGCAAGCAAATTACGCGGCATCTAAAGCGGGTATTATCGGCTTTACAAAATCTGTTGCTAAAGAATTGGGTTCAAGAAATATCAGGGCCAATGTGGTTGCACCAGGTTTTATCCGTACCGAAATGACTGAAGTTTTAGATCCTGCGGTGGTAGCTGGCTGGGAAAAGGATATTCCATTAAAACGTGCTGGTGAAACCGAAGATATCGCTAATGTTTGCGTGTTCCTGGCCTCAGATATGAGTGCTTATGTTACTGGTCAAACATTGTCAGTTTGCGGCGGAATGCTTTAAGAAAATCGAGAATTAAAGGCGGCGGGGTCTACGTTCCGTCTAAATATTAAAAGGCGTAAGGTGGGTGTTTTGCCCTAAACCTTACGCCTTTTAGCTTTACCACAATAGGTATTTTCCCTTTACTTCCTTAACATTAAATTGTTTTTTATTCTTATCAAAAGCCAAATAACCTGTTTGTAGTGTTTTCCAGAAGCTAATTTGTTCAGGAAATTGGGAAGCATACTTTTTCATATTCCCTTCCGTCATTTTGAAAGGATACATATTGACGGCAATCCTTCCCTGTCCAAAATTCATCGCTTCTACAGCCAGGATATAAACCTCCTTAATTTTATCGTCCGTTAATGGAATGCAGCCAACGGTTACGCAATTTCCATGAATATAAATATCACTACCTGGTTTTCTATCACTTCCGGTTCTCGCCAAATCAACTGCATTGGGATAGTTTAGCCCTAACGATAGATGAAAATTACTCATCGGATTGAAAACATTAATATAATAAAAGCCTTCAGGGGTTTGTTTGTCTCCCTCCGTGGCCTTCGGACCTAATACTCCCGAATGTGCACAAAAATCGTAAGTTCTAAATAGTGAGTAAGTTTTCTCAGATTTCCCTTTTAACCAGATTTCCAGTTTCCCTTCCGATTTGTAAGCGTTGATCAGCATCGAAAAAGTACTATTATACCCGTTGTTTTTTAAAGATTCATCCAGGCTATTCCATTTTTCGTTATACGCCTTTTTTACTCTTTCAAATGTAAGCTGATTGGCCTTGAAGAGAATTTGCGCATTGGTAATCATACTTAAAAATAAGAGAAACGTTAAGTAGCTTAATTTCATTGGATTGATTTTGTTAAAGCTAATAATTAAACCTCATACATAAAGTGTATTTATCTTCGCCGGGCGTTCAGCAAAGATAAAGTTTGATTGCTATCCCTGTGGCCACTGAAGTCAAAATTCTTGCCTCTTTCTTTGCGTAAATTCTTCGCTTCCTTTGCGGTTAATCACAAAATTAGCATCTTTATGAAATATGAATAGCTTTTTTGCTGGTACTTCTATTTTGTATTTTCTAGCTTGCCTTGCAATGGGTGTTTTATATGCCTGGCTGCTTTACAGGGGAAATAAAAATCTCGAAAAAAAGCTACAATATAGCCTAATGGCAATTAGGATTATCGCGGTTACAGCCATTGTCTGGCTATTATTTGCCCCACTAATTAAAACGCTGAATTATACGCTTGATAAACCAGTGATCATCATCGGACAAGACAACTCACTGTCCGTTGGGCAAATTAAAGCGCCTGGGTTTAATCAAAAGTTGTATGAAGAACAACTGAAAACCTTGCAGGAAAAGCTGTCAGAAAAGTTCGAGGTAAAGGTTTATCATTTCGGTGATTCGACAGCAGAGGGCTTTGATTTCAAAAATCAGGGAAAATTAACGAATGCATCAGGTTTCTTTCAAAAAATTAAGGATGAGTACACCAATAGAAATATCGGTGCGGTGGTTCTGGCAACTGATGGAATTTTTAATCAGGGAGGCAATCCGCTATACAGCATCAACCAAATTAACGCACCGGTTTATACCATTGCGCTGGGGGATAGTATTCCTAAACGGGATGTATTGATCGCAAATGTAAACTATAATAATATCGTTTATCTGGATGACGATTTTACGATTGAAGCTCAGGTGCAGGCATTTCAAAGTGACAACGAAAATACCACGCTAACCATTAGTCAGAACGGAAACAAAGTAGCGCAGCAAACCATTCCTATTAACGGAAGTTCATTTGTGAAAACTGTTCCGGTTAAATTACATGCTGGCAAGATCGGCGTTCAGAAATACACCGTTCAGGTTTCTTCGCTGTCGAATGAAATCACTACCAGAAATAATTCGCAAACCTTCTATGTTGAGGTGATTGATGGCCGGCAAAAAGTATTACTGGCAGCGGCTTCGCCACACCCTGATTTAAGCGTTTTAAAAGAAGCGATAGCCATCAATAAACACTATGAAGTTAAGCTTGCTTTAGCTGATGATTTAGTTGCGACAAACCCCTCAAAATACGATCTTATCATTTTGTACCAGCTACCGGATGCCCAAAATCTATCAGCTGCATTCTTGCAAAAGGTGAGTGCTTTAAAGAAGCCAGTTTGGTATGTTTTAGGTGCGCAAAGTGGAATAACAGCCTTTAATAAAATTCAAAATCAAGTTAATCTCAGTTCATCTGATGGTTCTGTTCAGGAAATTTATCCTGACTTCGCCGATAACTTTACCAGCTTTAACCTAACGGATGAAGATAAAAAAACCTTTTCATCGTTTGATCCTTTACTTTCTCCATTTGGACGATTAACTATAAATGCAAGTGTAACTCCTGTTTTTAATCAACGAATAGGACAGGTGAGTACCCAACAACCATTACTTTTTTTTACAAATGACAATGGTTTAAAGGCAGGATATCTAATGGGTGAAGGGCTTTGGCGTTGGAAATTATCCGAAGCCAAGAATGAAGTCAGCAAATCCAGATTGAATGATTTGATCTCAAAAACGGTACAATATCTTTCTGTTAAAGATGATAAACGAAGATTTAAGGTGTTTACCTCAAAGGCAGCATATGATGAGAATGAAGCTATTCAATTTAATGCAACACTTTACAATGATAGTTATCAGGCTATAAATGAACCTGAAGTGAATTTGCAGGTCAAAAATGAAGCAGGAAAGATATTTAACTATACGTTTTCCAAAACGGATAATGCATATCAGCTTGATGCTGGAAACATGGTTGCTGGCAATTATACTTATATGGCCAAGGCCTCGATAGGCGGCAAGAATTTCACTGCATCCGGAAGTTTTTATGTAAACGGCTTAATTGCAGAGTACCAACAGACCACTGCCAATCACCAACTGCTTAATACAATTGCGAAACAGAGCAATGGCAAAAGTTTTATGCCTTTAGATTTACTCAAGATCGCTGACGAGGTTCTTAAAAATGAAAATATCAAAACCATTAGTTATGAAGATCGTAAATATGATGAACTGATTAATTTGAAATGGTTATTCGGGTTTATCCTGATGCTATTAAGCGTTGAGTGGTTTTTACGCAAACGTAATGGAGAATTATAATATTTCAACTTCAGAAATTATAGAGGTTATTGGAACTATTGCCTTCGCGATATCAGGAACCTTTAATGCCATGCAGCGTAAGCTCGATCCATTCGGCGTGCTGATTATTGCATTTGTTACTGCCATTGGGGGAGGTACAGTTCGAGATCTGCTCATTGGTGATACGCCTGTTGCCTGGATGCGGGATATGCAAACTTGTCTTATTATTCTATTTACAGCAGTGGCGACCATGTTTTTTAAAACACATGTTCAGAAAATGAAAATCACGCTGTTTTTGTTTGATAGTTTAGGCCTTGGATTATTTACCATGGTGGGCATCCTGAAAGGCATTGCATTTGGTTTAAATCCGGGAATTTGTATCGCGCTTGGTACAATTACAGGCTGCTTCGGGGGGATTATCAGAGATACCTTGTTGAACACCATACCCCTGGTATTCCGCAGGGAAATTTACGCGACAGCTTGTATCGCAGGTGGTTTGCTTTACTTTTTGTTGATATACATTAATGTAGAAAGCGTAGTAGCCAAGCTTTCAGTGGTCGCTTTCATTTTTGTGCTCCGCATTATAGCCGTTAAATTTAAGCTATCGCTCCCGAAGTTTGAATACTGATATTAATGATTAATTGCCTTGGTAGCGGTTATCTTGAAATCCTGATCTAAATCTGGGCAATCCTGTTAAATTCTGAGGCTAATCTTTCTTTTCCTCATGAATAATCACGAAGACATCTTCGTTATCTTTCTTCATGAAGTATTTTTCACGGGCAAACTTTTCGGCGGTATTCAGATTGGTATTTAGTTCGTTTAGATCTTTCTTCACCTGTGCTGTTTCTTTCTCGAAATATTCCTTTTCTTCCTGCAATTTATTTGCCTGACTGCGGTATTCATATTGCGACATCATATCGTTTTTATCGAAAAACAGCATCCACATGGCAAATGCAACCGTGGCCAGGAAATATTTATTGCGGAAAAGGTCTATTAAACGTTTCATATATGATATGAGATTTTAGATGTGAGACTAGAGAAAACCCAAATCCAACAAACAAATATAGTATTAAAATAAAAACATCCGAAGATTTAAAATCTCCGGATGTTTTACAAATATGTTTTTCAACTTGTTAACAATAGCGATGGGTTTAAACCCATCGCTATACATTATTTCTTAGCGTATTTGAATTTCGAACCAATGAAACGTGCGTTTTCACCTAATTCTTCTTCAATACGTAACAATTGATTGTATTTTGCAATTCTATCTGAACGAGATGCAGAACCAGTTTTGATCTGACCACAGTTTAAAGCCACAGCTAAATCTGCAATCGTTACATCCTCAGTTTCTCCTGAACGGTGACTCATTACCGAAGTATAACCACTGTTTTGAGCCAAAGTAACCGCATTGATCGTTTCTGTTAACGAACCAATCTGATTCACTTTTACTAAAATAGAGTTAGCAGTATCTTCGTCAATACCACGTTGTAAACGCGTTACGTTAGTAACAAATAAATCATCACCAACCAATTGAACATGGTCGCCAATTTTATCGGTTAAGCTTTTCCAGCCAGTCCAGTCGTTTTCATCCATACCATCTTCGATAGAAATGATTGGATATTTTGCAGAAAGGTCAGCTAAATATTGCGCTTGTTCTTCGCTAGAGCGAATCACACCAGTAGCACCTTCAAATTTAGTGTAATCGTATTTTCCATCTTTGTAGAACTCAGAAGAAGCACAATCTAAAGCTAAACAAATTTGAGAACCAGGGTGGTAACCAGCTGTTTCAATCGCTTTTAATACAGTTTCAATTGCATCTTCAGTACCATCAAAAGTTGGTGCAAAACCACCTTCATCACCTACAGCAGTAGATAAACCTCTATCGTGAAGAATTTTCTTTAAGCTGTGGAAAACTTCAGTTCCCCAACGTAAAGCTTCGGAGAAAGAAGGTGCACCAACTGGCATGATCATAAATTCCTGAAACGCGATTGGCGCATCAGAGTGAGAACCGCCGTTGATGATATTCATCATTGGAATTGGCAAAGTATTCGCATTAACACCACCAATATAACGGTATAAAGGCTGACCAATTTCATCAGCAGCAGCTTTAGCAACAGCCAAAGAAACGCCTAAAATTGCGTTAGCACCTAAGTTTCCTTTGTTCTCAGTACCATCAAGTGCTAACATTAATTTATCAATTGCATTTTGTTCGAAAACGTCAATACCTCTTAATGCATCAGCAATTTTAGTATTCACATTTTCTACTGCTTTCAAAACACCTTTACCTAAGTATGTAGATTTATCACCGTCACGTAATTCAACAGCCTCATATTGACCAGTAGATGCACCGCTTGGTACAGCTGCACGGCCAAAAGCGCCTGCTTCTGTAACTACTTCAACTTCTACTGTTGGATTGCCTCTCGAATCGAGGATTTGTCTGGCATGGACATTAACGATTATGCTCATTTTTATTTGATTTTTTGTTGATTTTTTAACTGCTTAGTGTATAAAGTACAATTACTAAGCCTAAATCAAAGTTAGTATATTTTTTAAATAAATAAAGTGTTTTCAGGGTTAATGTTACGATCGAATTTTTGATGAATCTGCTATGTTAAATTTACATTAAAACCAGGTTTTTGAAAAGCAATTTCGGTAGTTCTTCAGTTAGAGCAGCCCCGCTTTATGTTCCAACCAAAGCTGAAAAAAGCTTTTGGTTTCCACTTCAATCGGGTTTAGTTTACTCAAACCTGGAGTGCTTGGGGATAGCGATAGCGATATGGGTTTTTCAAAATTTTCCGTCAGTTGAAACTATCGGCCATGAGTTGATCCATAAATTGAAGGCAATGAATTGTTTGCAGGTGCATTTCATAGCGGTTGACTTTAGTCACCGCTCTATGATAATATATGGTTTGTGTTTTAAATTTTCCGTCAGTTGAAACTGACGGCAATGAATTGATTCATAAATTGAAGGCAATGAATTGTTTGCAGGGCGCATTTCATAGCGGTTGACTTTAGTCAACCGCTATATTATAGAATATAGTTTGTTTAATATTCCGTCAGTTGAAACTGATGGCAATGAGTTGATTCACGAATTGAAAGCGATGAATTGTTTGCAGGATGCATTTCATTGCGGTTGACTTTAGTCAACCGCAATATTATAGAATATAGTTTGTTTAATATTCTGTTAGTTGAAACTGATGGCAATGAATTGATTCATAAATTGAAGGCAATGAATTGTTTGCAGGGTGCATTTCATAGCGGTTGACTTTAGTCAACCGCAATATTATAGAATATAGTTTGTTTAATTTTCCGTCAGTTGAAACTGACGGCCATGAGTTGATTCACAAATTGAAGGCAGTGAATTGTTTGCAGGGTGCATTTCATAGCGGTTGACTAAAGTCAACCGCAAATTCTAAATAATTATTCAGCTATAAACTTATAAAATGATTCAAATTCACGATGCCAGAACCATTCTGCATGTTTACCGTCTTCTCTTTCAAAGAAAACAATGCGCTCATTTTTGCCATCTGGATTTAACAATGAATAAACTTTTTTAATATTATTAATCATTTCATTGCCTTCTTTATCTCCGGCAACGAAAAATAATTTATGGTTTTGCAATCCGGATAATCGTTCAGTAATATGATCATATATCTGTGGCGCCAACCATAATGCCGGACTAAATATGCCCGCTGATCCGAAGGTACCGGAGTACTCTGCTATGGTAAAAAGCGTAATTAAGCCACCCATTGAACTGCCTGCAATAGCAGTATTCCTAACATCAGGCAAAGTACGGTAGTGCTGATCGATAAACGGTTTAAGCGTTTCTACTAGAAATTGTGAATAAGCTTTACCTTCACCTTTTCCATTTTCACTATCATACGGATTATATTCGTTTAATCGATCATCTTCGCCATGATCAATCCCAACTACAATCATTTCTTGCCAACCCTCACGGATTAAATTATCAATAATTATATCAACTGCCCACTCATTATTCCTTGCAGGCTTCGCATGAAATAAATTTTGGCCATCCTGCATATACAGAACGGGATATTTCTTTTCTGAATCTTTGTAGCTTTTGGGAAGATAGATCCAAACCTGCCGATGTTTGTTAAGTTGAGGAATGTAAAAATCCTTGTCAACTATATGCACATGGTCACCAAATTGGTAATCGGGTTTTGGTTCTTTAAGGTTATCCTTCCAATTTTCAATTCTTACATCCATATCAAATGAACATTAGAAATGAATGCCTGGTTTTGACCGATCGACACACATTTCTGAAAATTTTGTTCTATTTGCTAAGCACAATATCTGTGATTTGATGTAGATGCGCTTAAGAATCAATTAGCAGTTTACCTTCGGGCTTAAATTTGGGAAAACACGAAATTTAGTCTTGTAAGCTCTGTTTTGACTTGTTTCATACCAATTAAACCGCCAGACATGCCGCTTGATTGCTGAAAAACGTTTACGGTAAGTTCATTTTCTGCGGTTTGCGCCATTGTTACATTAAATTTATAGTAAGATACAAATGCACCTAATAAAAGCCTTTTGATTCTACTGCCTTTTTCCAAAACTAAATTTCCAAATTGCTGGTCGGTAACTTTATAGCCTTGAAGCTCAAAATAGTGGTTAATTTTTTCAGTCATTTCTGCAATCGAAATGTCTTTATATAAATTAGAAATCAAACCATCAACAGTCTGGAGGTTTTTAACAAAATGTGGCATAGCGTTATTTTTTAATTATGTTTATTTTAGTTCATCCAATACCTTAAATAATTTTTTATTAATTCCACCTCCACTGTAGTTGTTAATATTAACTACAATTACATATTTATTTCCTGCTGTGTCAGTGTGGTATCCGGCGAATGCGGAAACATCATTTATAGTGCCACTTTTTATTTTCATCCCATTATATTCTGGCAAAGCCTTATAAAAATCTGAAAACCAAACTTCTTTTTGAATTTGATATAAAATACTTGCCATTGCAGAGGTTGTGATTCTATTTCCGGGTGAAAGGCCACTGCCGTCGATAATGTTCAATGCCGATTTATCGATACCATTATTTGCCCACAAATTGATTTCCGTTTCTACACCTTTAGCAGTTGTGGCTGGCTTGCCAGACTTTAAAGCCATCGTTTTTAATAAAGTTTCTCCATATAAATTCACGCTTTTTTTGAGAAACCAATAGGTTATCTCGCTTAAAGTAGGCGAAGTGATGGTACTGATTTTTTGCGAAGTGGCTGGAATTAATGAATTACTTAACTCCATTAACCTTGCTGTGGTCACCTGTTGACTGGTCTCTATTCCTAATCTTTTGAGTGTATCCTGTAAACGGTAGACGCAGTCGAAAGCCGGATCTGGTAAAGCTACTGAAATGCTGGGTTTGCCAATGCCGATCCCCCAGCTGCCACGCAAATAAGCAACATTAGAATAGGGTGGTAAGTACGCATAAGTTCTATCGCCGGTGCCTGGTGCACCAGTTTTTAGCTCATTTTTAATTTGAATATAGGAAGTATTGGGGGCTGTTTTAACCAGTGTAACATCTGCCGATGTACCAGATCCAGGACGTAAATGGATGTCGAACTGATTTTCTCTCCAGGCTAATCCCGAAGTTCCGGCACCATAGTAATTACCTATGTCTTGCCAAACCCAACCTTCAGGAGTAGTTTGAGTCCCAAAAATACGATCATCACCGATGATTGAGCCATCAATTTTCTTAATTCCGGCTGTTTTTATTGCTGCTACCCATTGGGATAAAATTACATTTTCTTTATTCTGATAACGCCACGATCCTAAAGTTGGATCGCCACTGCCTGTAATAATGATATTTCCTTTCAGCGTTCCATCAGCCATAATATTTCCCGAATACCCCAGTGTAGTCTGAAACTGAAAATCTTTACCTAAAATGCTGAACGCAGATGCTGCTGTGATGGTTTTTAGTGTTGAAGCGGTGGCTAATCCAATCTGCTCATTTTTTGCAAAGAGTACTTTGCCTGTTTTCGCATCCAAAACACAAATCGAAGTTAGTGCATGTTTCACCTGTTCATCTGCCAAGAGAATATTAAACGCTTTCTCGAGGTTTTGTATTTTATTCTGGGCGAAAATATTAAAACAGAATAAAAGGTAGGGAATGATTAATAAATACTTTTTCATGTAATGGTATAAGCCTGGCTAAATTAAAAAATCAATGTGATTTTTCTTATTTATAACTTTTGTTTGTGTGGTTTGATAAACATTAGTGAAAGTGGAAGGGAATTTTGCTTTTTTATTTTGGTTCCATTTTTTCCAATGAATTGGTTTCCTGATTCGGTGATTATTGTTTTTTATCATTTAGCCGTTAAATAACTTATTGCGTTTGATTTCCTTTCCTTGTCTCAGTTTTACCGCGTGATAAATGGTCGGTACATCATTTGTCCATTTTTTTAAGGTGAGTACAATAGCGAGAATTTCTAACCTCGTTAGTAGACCAATCCACAGGCAGCATTCAAATAGCACCCCTGATTTGCAATGAGCCATAATTTCAACCAACGTTGCGAATAATACAAGCGTCCAGATTTTGGCTCCAATGGAATGCGTGGCAATCTCTTTTTTGAACTTGATATAACTTACCAGGTAGATTAATGCTTCTGCGCCGAATAAAATGATTAGTTTGATCAGATTGAGTTTGAAAAAATCGGGACACTGAATATAGGTGGCAATGGCAACGGATATAAAAAATGCCTGGTCGATACCAGAGTCTAACCTCCTTAGCTTTTCTGAAGAAACGTTTAGCTTTCTTGCAATGATTCCATCAAACACATCCGTTAATAAGCCGATCGTTAATAAGCTAATGGCTAAGAACGGATAATGATCAACCTGTAAACTACTGAGGATAATGATCCCAAAGCCAATTAATAACCTGGAGTAGATTAAGATAAGAGGTGCATTTTTCATTTTGGAGCGCGCATAAAAAAGCCCGTACTTTTTGCACGGGCTTCAATTATTTTTAAACTAATTCTTTTCGAATGAGGTATTCTGCAATCTGAACGGCGTTAGTAGCAGCACCTTTACGTAAGTTATCAGCAACAATCCAAAGGTTTAAAGCTTTAGCAGCCGATTCATCCCTGCGGATACGGCCTACAAAAACCTCGTCTTTTTCATGTGCATCTTTAGGCATTGGGTACTTCAGGTTTGCTACATCATCTACAACGATAATACCGGGCGATTTTTCCAAAATGCTTCGCACTTCAGCCAGATCAAAATCATTTTCAAACTCAATGTTCACAGATTCTGAGTGACCTCCCATCACCGGAATACGAACAGTAGTTGCCGTAACCCTGATGGTATCATCGCTCATGATTTTATTCGTTTCCTTCACCATTTTCATTTCTTCCTTGGTATATCCATTATCCATGAACACATCAATATGGGGAAGAACGTTTAAATCAATTTCATAAGCATAAGCCTTTGGTCCATCAAAGATACCTTTACGCTCGTTCATCAATTGTTCTACCGCTTTAACACCAGTACCGGTAACCGATTGATAGGTAGAAACAACCACCCGTTTAATTTTATATTTATCGTGTAATGGCTTTAAAACCACCACCATTTGAATGGTAGAGCAATTTGGATTAGCAATGATTTTGTTATCGATAGAAAGCTCATGGGCATTTACCTCTGGCACGATCAATTTAATCGCAGGGTCCATTCTCCAGGCCGAAGAATTATCAATAACGGTTGTGCCCGCTTCTTTAAAACGTGGTGCATGCTCCAATGATGTATTTCCACCAGCAGAAAACAAAGCGATGTCTGGTCTCATGCCAATTGCAGTGTCCATGCTAACGATTGGAAACTTCTTACCCTTAAAAGTAATTTCCTTACCAACACTCTTTTCTGATGCTACGGGAATTAACTCTGTTAAAGGGAAATTTCTTTCCTCCAATACTTTTAACATTACGGTTCCAACCAATCCGGTTGCACCTACAACTGCTACTTTCATTTTAGATTTTAATTATTATATTTATAAAACATTTGATATAAGTCCAAATATGCTAAAAATTAAGCTTATATCCCTATTGCTACCAATTAAATTTGCAGTCTTTATTTCTAATCCTTATCCTATAAAAGATAAGTTGATCAAAAATCAAACTGTACCCATCCCAATCAAAGATATCGCTGCTGAATCCCATAGAAATAAGGGAAAGCCTTCTTGCGCAAATTTAATTATTAGCCCGGGCGATCTGTTGATATCTGAGGTGTTATTTAATCCGCGAACAGGAGGAGTAGATTTTGTAGAGATTTACAACAATTCTAATCACGAGATTGATTTAAAGGAGTTGCAACTGGCAAACGTAAACACTGCCGGGGCCATCGCTAATGTTAAAAACGTTTCCCCAAAGCAACTGATGATTGCTCCGGGCTCATACTGGGTAATTACGACCAACCAAAACAATATCAAACAAAATTATCAGGCCAAATTCCCAACTCATTTTGTCCAGATCAGTAGCTTGCCGGCATTTAATAATGATAAAGGATCGGTGATTCTCCAAAGTAATGGTCTGGTTTTGGACAGGCTCAACTACGATGCAAAAGTTCATCATCCGCTAATTCGGGATGAAGATGGCATTTCAATTGAAAGGGTTTCATTTACTGTAGCTACCAATGAGCCTGGTAATTTTAAATCTGCGGCGGCTACCGTAGGATTTGCTACACCAACCTATGAAAATTCTCAAAGTGCGATTGCAGGTGGCAATGATGTCCATCTACTATCTAAAACTTTTTCTCCGGATGGGGATAACTTTGAGGAGCTCCTGACATTGAGTTACCAGCTTGATCAAAATTCAAGTGTAGCAACAGTGAATATCTATTCAGATAAAGGAAGATTAGTAAGGAAACTTATAAAAAATCAAACAATTGGAACTAACGGTATTTTAACCTGGGATGGCTTAGACGATAATGGAAGTGTAGCCGGTCTAGGGATCTACATTGTTTTGTTTGATATCTTCGATCTGCAGGGAAATACAAAACGGTATAAAAATACTTGTGTTTTGGCTGGGAAGCTAAACTAAAAAGAATCATCTGATGAATAGGTGCATTTGCCGTATTCATCAGATGACTGATAAGAAGATTTATTTCAAAATATTTGCCTTAATGTATGCACAACTTGCCGCCACTGACTCAATCGGATTAGGCTTATAGTTCGTTTCATGCTCAACAAAGAAATGTTTCATGCCTGATAATTTAGCATCAGCAAAAATAGGTTTCCAATCGATGCTTCCTGTTCCAACTTCTGCATTTAGCGCAGGATTTGCTTTGTCCATATCTTTTACATGCCACATGGTGAAACGACCAGGATTCTCGGTAAATAATTTAATCGGATCATTTCCGGAGCGAACTGCCCAGTATAAATCTAATTCAAAATCTACTAATTTTTTATCAGTTTCATTTAATAGAATTTGATAACCTGTAGTTTCTCCTTGTTTTTGAAATTCAAAATCGTGGTTATGATAAGCGAGGCGCAAACCTGCATCTTTACACATTTTGCCCGCAATATTTATTTTTGCAGCAAGTTTTTTATAGTCTTCAGCGTTTTTTCTGATGCTGGCATCTAAATAGGGAATAGTAATATATTCACTGCCTAAAACTTTTGCTGCGGCAATGGCGGCTTTCAACTCATCGGTATTCCCATCTACAAGATAAGAACCTAAACCGTAGTGACCACTCACTGCTTTTAATCCGTTTTCACTCAGTAATTTTTTAAATTCAGCTGGTGTTAATCCCCAAAATTGATCTCTAACAGAAAAGCCGTAAGTTTCAACTTCTGTAAAGCCTGCTTTTGCAACCTTTTCAATAGTGCCTTTTAAATCTTTAGGCAAATCAGTTCTAAGTGAATAGAGTTGCAGGCCAACTGCTTTTTTCTGAGCTACGCAAGCAAATGACGGAGCCAAAAGTAAGGTTGCTATAGCTAAGCAACCGTTGATGATAAAACTTTTTCTTGATAACATAATGGTAGATTTAAATATCGCAAATTTCAACGGCCTTTTTCAAAGAGCCAATTTTATCTGCATTTTTTGGTATAAATTCTTGAGCAACGAAACCTTTAAAGCCGGTTTCTAAAATGGCCTTCATAATTGCCGGATAATATAATTCCTGTGTTTCATCAATCTCATTACGGCCGGGAACCCCAGCAGTATGGTAATGTGCAATGTATTGATGATTAGCTTTTATCGTTCGGATCACATCACCTTCATCAATTTGCATATGGTAAATATCATAAAGCAACTTGAAGTTTTCCGATCCCAGACGTTTGCAAAGTTCGGCACCCCATGCGGTTTTATCACATTGATAATCGGCGTGATTAATTTTACTGTTGAGTAATTCCATTACCAATACCACACCGTGCTTTTCTGCGAGTGGCATTAACTGTTTTAATCCTTCGACGCAATTGTTCCAACCCGTTTCATCATCCTTTCCACGTCTGTTACCACTAAAGCAGATCAGGTTTTTATAACCTGCAGCAGCAACCAAAGGAATCATGGCAGAGTAGTTTTTAATCAGCTGTTCGTGGAATTTTTTGTCGTTAAAACCATCAACTAGGTTAATTTCGGCACCATTGCACATGGTAGATTCTAGGCCATGTTTTTTTAGAATCGGCCAATCCTTCGGACCAACCAGGTCAATACCTTTAATGCCGATTTTTTTAGCTTCTACACATAACGCGTCAACATCAAATGTGCTGAAACACCACCTGCATACTGAATGATTAATGTTGCCCTTAAGCGCTAAAGACTGTGTGGGTTTATCCATGGCAAAGGATGAAATACCTGATGACACACCAATCGCAGCAGTGCCGGCAATAATGTTTTTCAAAGCATTTCTTCTATTTAGTTTTGACGACATGTTTTAAAGGGCTTTAGCTTCTATTTCAGATTTTGTTTTATCATTAAAGAGTACAGCAAAAAGCAGGAAAACTACAGCAGCGATACCTGCAGGAATAATCCAAACCATTTTCCAGTCTACAGCGCCATTAGCTGCTTTGTAAGTATCGGTAATCATACCAGCAACTTCAAAACCAATTAGCATCCCAACGCCATAAGTAGCCAACGTAATTAAACCCTGTGCAGAACTTTTATAGCGCTCACCGGCTTTTGAATTGGTATAAATTTGTCCTGATACGAAAAAGAAATCATAGCAAACGCCGTGTAACGCAATACCGATAATTAACATAAAGCTTAAGTCGCCAGCGTTACCAAAGGCGAATAATACATAACGTAAAGCCCAGGCCAGCATCCCCACTAATATGGTTTTCTTAAAACCGTATTTTGAAAAGAAAACAGGAATAGCCAATAAGAACAATGCTTCAGAGATTTGACCAATGGCCATCTTTCCCGTTGGATTAGATACCTTAATATCTGCTAAGAATAAACCGGCATTTTGGTAGTAAAAAGCTAGTGGAATACAGATTAGAATCGCTGAAATAAAGAAGACCGCGAAGTTTTTATCTTTTAAAAGCTTAAGTGCGTCTAAGCCAATTAAATCACCCACTTTAATTTTTTCTGTTGAGGAAACTTTAGGCGGTGTTTTAGGAAGGGTAAAACTGAAAAGACCAAGGACTAAGGAAACTATGCCAGCCATTAAAAACGTACTTTTTAACAGGCCTGATTGAATGCCTTCCGGAGAATCCCAGTGGAAAACGAAACTGATTAGTAAACCAGCGATAATCCAGCCAATGGTTCCCCAGACACGGATTTTAGAAAATTCCTTTTCTGGATCCTGCATTTGATTAAATGAAACCGAGTTTACCAAAGCAAGGGTTGGCATAAACAAGATCATATAGCCTAGTACGTAAGGGTAGAATACGCTTACATCAGTTGCACTGTACATTTGGTACATCAATATTGCACCTACAATATGTAAAACACCCAGTATTTTCTCAGCGTTAAAATATCTATCGGCGATTAAACCGACAATAAAAGGGGCAATAATTGCTCCCCAGGATTGTGTGCCAAAAACGGATGCAGATTCTGATCCTGTTGCTTTTAGGTTATTACCTAAAAATGTTCCTAGCGTTACAAACCATGATCCCCAGATAAAGAATTCGAGGAACATCATGGTGGAGAGTTTAAAGCGGGTAGTGGTATTCATTTGGTCAGTAGTTATATGGCATGTGAAGTGGATAATAAATATATATCCAACCTAAACATTTATTATTTAAATGTGCAAAAAAGAAATGTAGGGAGAGCATAAAAATATTCACATTATACTACTCTTCCTACATTTCTATCAATTATAGTTCTTTTATAGTGATGTTTTTGTACCAAACTTCGTCACCATGATCCTGCAATGCAATTTTTCCAGACTTGTAAGTGCCCCAGTTTTCCCACTTAGCAAACTTGCTTCCAGCAACTAAATTTTTCCAGTTTTCATCCCAAAGGGTAGTTTTTACTACTTCAACACCATTTAAAATTAAGGTTAAATTTCCTTTTTTGCTAATAATTTCTGCTTTGTTCCATTCGCCAACTGGCTTAACGGGTTCAGAAGAACTTTTAATCAGATCATAAAGATCACCAGAACGGTGTTTAGTGATTTTTCCATCAGGATGCCCATCATTATCAAGTACTTGCTGTTCTAATCCGGTAGAGTAAGTAGCGTGATATTTTGGTTCTTCATGTACGTAGAAAATCACGCCACTGTTTGCTTTTGGTGCTACTTTCCAATCGTATTTTAAGTGGAAATCTTTGTATTCTTTGTCGGTTACCAGGTCACCACCACCATCGGTACCTTTGGTTTTTGGATCGAGGTGTAAAGCACCATCCTGAACCTGCCATGCACTGCCAACATTCGTTTTATTGTAAGTATGCCAGCCTGTCGTCGTTTTACCATCAAATAAAGGTTTGAAACCTTTTTGGGCTTTTGTTATTTGTGTTACTGCCAATAAGATACAGGCAGAAAGAATAAGTTTTTTCATTGTGTGTTATAAATAAACCCCGCAGGTTTTGCATCTACGAGGTTTCCGTTATTCATTAAAGAGTTAAATCATTCCAGCCTTTACGGTATTCTCGTTTTACGAATTGGTTGGCTTCGTCAAAATTGGTGATTTTCATCTTATCATTATCCCAAAGCATTTTCATGTATCTGCCTGGGTAAGTTACTTTTCCATTCACATTTTTTTGAATATCAAAGCTTCTGATCGCCAGGTTTGCCATTAATAAAGCTTCCGTTAAAGGACCTGCAATTTCGAATGGCGAACTTACTTCCTGCTTGCCGTAACCCGCGATAGACGCTTCAACCCATTGTGCATAGTGACCATCTGCACCACCTTTTACGCGGGCATATTTTTCTTTTACGTTGATGTCTTTGTTTCGGCTTAAAGGTAATAATTTAGGGTTTGCACTATAAGTTTCAGACATCATTTTACCTTTTGTTCCGATGAACAAAGTACCATTTCCACCATCACCAAAAGTTTCATTGGCTTCTAATTCTGCCGGGCGTTCTGGCTGGATTCCACCATCCATCCAATGTAAAGTTACATCACCTTGAGTTTTATCTGTTTTAGGAAATTTCAAAGTTACGTGACTTGATGGAGGACAGCTTTCCGGGAAATACCCGCGTTTAAATTCATCAACATAAACAGAGCCAACGCTAGCCTCTACTTCTTTAGCATATTTTAGATTTAACACGCTAAAAGGAGCTTCAATCAGGTGACAACCCATATCGCCCAATGCACCGGTTCCATAATCCCACCAGCCGCGCCAGTTAAATGGTACCAATTTATCTACATAATCTTTTTCAGGAGCAGTACCTAACCAAAGGTTCCAGTCTAATTCTTTTGGGATTTCTGATTTCTTATCAGGCCAAGGAATACCCTGAGGCCAAACCGGACGGTTAGTCCAGGCATAAACTGTATGTACATCGCCAATTAATCCTGCTTCATACCATTCTTTCATTTGGCGTGGACCGTTATTTGAGGCACCCTGGTTCCCCATCTGCGTTACTACTTTATATTTTTTTGCGGCAGCGGTTAAAATACGGGCTTCGTGAATATCGTGCGTAAGTGGCTTTTGTACATAAACATGTTTACCCAACTGCATGGCAGCAAGTGCCTGGATGGCATGGTTATGATCTGGTGTTGAAATGGAAACAGCATCAAAATTTTTGTGCTCATTATCAAGCATTTCACGATAATCTTTGTAATATTTCGCTTTTGGAAATGCCTTTACACTACCTGCTGCACGACGGTCATCTACGTCGCACAGGAAAGCGATCTCAGCTTTGCCACTTTTTGCGAACCCGGCAATATCACTTTGTCCTTTTCCACCAACACCGATACCTGCAATAAGTAAACGATCGCTAGGCGCTAAAAAGCCTGGCCCACCCAATACATGGCGTGGAACGATCATAAATGCAGCTGCGGCGATGGCGCTGGTTTTAATAAAGTCACGGCGGTTACTCGTGTTTTTATTTTCTTGCTCTGTTTTCATTAGGATGTTTTGAAGTTTGATTACGGTTTATTACTTCTTTTTTAGGGATAAAATATATTTCACCATCAATTTAGCGTCAGCAGGTTTTAATGATGCATGTGCAGACATTGGCATTGTACCCCAAACGCCTGTACCACCTTTAATAATTTTATCTGCTAAGTAGTTGATGTTTTTTTCTGTTGCAGGGTATTTTTTAGCAATATCCACGTATGCCGGGCCAATGATTTTATTCACTTTGTTATGGCAGCCGATACAGTCTGATTTGTTAATTAATTTTTCGCCAGCACTCATTTGCATAGCATGGCTGGACAATGTTGCCGTTGCCACTACCGTTTTCTCTTTCTCTAAATCTGCTTTGGTAAAAGAGGCCATAAAAATTACTACAGCGCCTAAACCTAATAATGTTTTTTTCATGTGTGTGTTGTTTTTACTTACATGTAACCTTATTTCAAATGATTAAAATATGGTCATCATGCTTGTGTGTTAGTCTTATAATCCTAATATTTTTTTATTGAAAGCGCTATCACTACCCGATGCTGCAAAATCATCAAATGCTTTATCGGTTACTTTGATAATGTGATTTTTTATAAACTCAGCGCCTTCGCGGGCACCGTCTTCCTGATTTTTAATACAACATTCCCATTCCATAACTGCCCAGCCTTTAAAATCATATTGCGCCAGTTTACTAAAAATGGTTTTAAAATCTACCTGACCATCTCCGGGAGACCGATATCTGCCCGCACGATTTGCCCAACTCTGGTAGCCCCCAAAAGTACCTTGCTTGCCTGTCGGATTAAATTCTGCATCTTTTACGTGGAAAGCTTTAATTCTTTCGTGATAAATATCGATGTATTGAATATAATCCAGTTGTTGTAACACAAAGTGAGATGGATCATACAATAAGCATGCCCTGTTATGATTATTCACCGCTGCGAGGAACATTTCATAAGTTTCGCCATCGAATAAATCTTCACCTGGATGAATTTCATAGCAAACATCCACGCCACAATTATCGAATTCGTTTAAAATAGGCATCCAGCGTTTTCCTAATTCAGCGAAACCTTCTTCCACTAAACCTGCAGGACGTTGCGGCCATGGATGAAAATATTGCCAAAGCAGCGAGCCACTAAAAGTAGCGTGTGCATTTAAATCTAAATTTTGAGATGCTTTTGCCGCGTATTTCATTTGCTGCACTGCCCATTCGGTTCTGGCTTTTGGATTTTTATGTAATTCCTTTGGTGCAAATGCATCAAACAAATCGTCATAAGCCGGATGAACGGCAACCAGTTGACCTTGTAAATGCGTAGAAAGTTCAGTGATTTCCAATCCGTAAGAAGCAATAGTGCCTTTCAACTCATCTGCATAGGTTTTACTCTCTGCAGCCTTTTGTAAATCGATAAACCGCTTGTCGAGCGTTGGCATTTGGATACCTTTAAACCCTAAATCTGCTGCCCATTTACAAATGTTGTCTAAAGAGTTAAATGGTGCTTCGTCGCTAATAAACTGTGCTAAAAATACCGCTGGTCCTTTTATTGTTGTCATGCTGATTTTTAAATTTTATAATCCCACCATTTCTGGTCTGATTGACTGGAGTTTACCACGTTTTCAATAAATGCCATTCCACGGACGCCATCCTCAGTTGTCGGGAAATCCAGCATCTCAGCAGTAGGCTCTTCATTATTTAATTTCGCATTTACCGTAAGGGCGAAGTTTTTGTAGATATTTGCAAAGGCTTCTAAATAGCCTTCAGGGTGGCCTCCCGGAGTGCGGGTATTGTGTTTTGCAAGACTTCCCATATAGCCGTTGCCTGTTCTGTAGATTTGTGCCGGTGCATCACTCCATTTTACCAGAAGTGTGTTTGGCTCCATTTGATGCCATTCCATACCACCTTTTTCGCCATAAACTTTAATTTTTAAGGCATTTTCTTCACCAGCTGCAATTTGTGAGGCGATAAGTACGCCATTAGATCCGTTGTCAAATTTTAATAGTACGTTTCCATCATCATCAATGGCTCTTCCTGGAACAACAATATTCAAATCAGCACAAATTTTGGAGATTTTTAAGCCCGAAATATATTCGGCTAAGTGTGCTGCATGTGTACCAATATCTCCCATACTGCCGCTTTTCCCTGTTTTAGAAGGGTCTGTGCGCCATGCAGCCTGTGCGTTTCCTTCACGTTCTGATAAGGTACTTAACCAACCTTGAGGATATTCAACTATGATTTTTCTAACTGCTCCGATTGCACCTTCGCTAACCATTTGTTTAGCTTGTTTTACCATCGGATAACCCGAGTAGGTATGTGTAAGGCAAAGGGTCAGTCCGGTTTCTTCTACTTTGGAATGCAGCTGTTTAGCCTCATCCAGGGTAAGGGTCATTGGTTTTTCAATCACCACGTTAAAACCCAGTTCAAGCGCCATCATTGCAGGAGCAAAGTGCGCAAAATTTGGGGTAACAATGGTAACAAAATCTATTTTTTGATCTGCCGGCAATTCACTTTCTGCCTTGAGCATTTCTTCGTAGTTTTTGTAGATTCTTTCATCTGGCAGGAATAACAACTTACCAGATTCGTATCCAACTTCAGGATTTACACTTAAAGCACCCGCAGACAGTTCTATTAAACCATCCATGTTTGCTGCAAGGCGATGTACGGCGCCGATAAAGGCGTCTTTACCGCCTCCTATCATGCCCATTCTTAGTTTTCTTTTCATTTTCAGGGTATAGGGTGTATGGCATAAGGCCTAAGGTGTAAGGAGTTTAAAACCCTACACCTTAAGCCTTTTACCTTAAACCTTTCTATATGTTGTTTTTCTTTAATTCTTTTACGGCATAATCAGCAGCACGTGCGGTTAAAGCCATAAAGGTAAGTGAAGGGTTCTGACATGCGATTGAAGGCATACAGGCACCATCGGTAACAAATACATTGCTTACCTCATGCATCTGGTTCCATTTGTTAAGAACAGAAGTTTTAGGATCGTTACCCATTCTTGCTGTACCCATTTCATGGATAGCCATACCTGGATAGCAACCTGCATCATAGGTTTTGATGTTTTTCATGCCTGCTTTCTCTAACATTTCAGCTGCATCATTCATCATATCCACACGCATTTTCTTCTCATTCTCTTTGTATTCGCAGTCAATTGCCAATACAGGTTGTCCCCATTTATCTTTTTTGGTTTTATCAATATAAACGCGGTTTTCGTAGTATGGTAACATCTCTCCGAAACCACCTAAGCCCATTGTCCATTTTCCAGGTTTGGTCATTTTTTCTTTTAACCCAGCACCGAATGATAATTCAGCAACATCACTTTGCCAGTTAGATCTGCTTGCACCTCCCTGATAACCAAATCCGCGAAGGTAATCGCGCTTATCGTTACCAATGTTTTGATATCTCGGCACATAGATCCCGTTTGCACGGCGACCATAGGTGTATCGATCATCAAAACCTTCTGCATCTCCCGAGGCACCGCAACGGAAATGGTGATCCATTAAGTTGTGACCTAGTTGTCCGCTTCCATTACCTAATCCATTTGGATGAGCCTCAGAAGTGGAGTTTAATAATATGAATGTAGAGCCTAATGTAGAACCGTTAACAAAGATGATCTTTGCATAGAACTCCATTGTTTTGTTGGTTTCTGCATCGATAACCATTACCCCTTTAGCTTTCTTAGTATCCTTATCATAAATGATGTGGTTAACTATTGAGTATGGTCTTAACGTTAAACGTTTAGTTGCCATTGCAGCTGGCAGGGTAGATGATTGCGTGCTAAAGTAGGCGCCAAACGGGCAGCCTCTGCTACATAAGTTACGGTATTGACAATTTCCACGGCCTTTATGAGGAACGGTTAGGTTCGCCACGCGACCGATCATCATAATCCGTTCTCTTTTATAATGCTCTTCGATGCGTGATTTAACAGATTTCTCCACAATGTTTAAATCCATTGGGGGTAAAAAGTCTCCATCCGGGCAAGTAGGCCAGTTTTCTTTCGAACCACTGATCCCTGCAAACCGCTCTGCATAATCATACCATGGCGAAAGTTCTTTATAACGTACCGGCCAGTCACTACCGTGGCCATCTTTTGCATTATCTTCAAAATTATGATCACTTAAGCGATAACTTTGACGACCCCACATTAATGATTTACCGCCTACGTGGAAACCACGATACCAGTCAAAACGCTTATCTTCTGTGTAGGGGCATTCCAAATCATTTACCCACCATTTTTCATTGGCTTCACTATAAGGATAATCTCTTTTTTGTACCGGGTGGGTACGTTTCTGCTCTTCGGTTAATCTGCCTGCGTGTTCAAATTCCCAGGGGCTTTTCATTGCCGTTTCATAACCGGTAATGTGCTCGATGTTCATGCCTCGTTCGAGCATTAACACGCGTAAACCTTTTTCTGTAAGTTCTTTTGCCGCCCAGCCGCCACTAATCCCCGATCCTATTACAATAGCATCGTAAGTGTTTTCTGCTTTTAAATTTGTATTTAAATTCATGATGTTTTGTTCGTTGTGGTTAGAAATTAGGTTGCCCAGGATTTTTGTCCCGGTTTAAGCTTAGTGTTGCCGTCATATCTTCCTGGAACAAGAACATATTCACGTGCTTTTGTACATCCAATTTCTGAAGAGTAATAACCTAAAAGGGTTAAATCTCTTGCTGTAGTGAAAAAGTAAATCAGGTCTTTGTTTTCTTCTGATTTTGCTTCTTTATCTGCGATAGACATCAGCCTTAAATCAACCATTAATTTGGTTCGTTCAGGAACGGTTAAGGCTACATAACTTTTTTTGAAATCTTGCATCGACTTGTCCTGAAGCTGTTTGAAACCTCTTGCAAATGAGGTTTGCATCTCCTTCGGATAACAATCCTGCATCATCATCGGGATGAATTTGCCTAAGCCTGCTGCTTTTGCGCCAGCTGATGATTTAGTTGTCGGGACAATTATGTCGGCAAATTCTGCGAAAATCTTTTGGTCCTGTACCGAAAATGAAACAAAATTCTTTTCGTTTTCAGGAAGTGTAAAACTTTCAAATAGAACGCCCATTGTACTCGCTGAGATTGCTCCTCCCAGTAAAAATGCAACGTTTTTGAGTGCTTCTCTTCTGTGCATCGTTTTTATATTTTATATATTGGTTATTTATGCGTTGAATAAGTAATATTAGAAAAAATTGGCATATTAATCAAATGTGAAAGCTTTAAATAAGCATTCGCAATGCGATTGTTACTAAATAGAATAGTTCTAAATAAGATGTAAATTATTGTCTTAAGCACGTTTATTATTTGTTTTTACCTGCTGATTACTTCGTGTACTATTTACATTAACCATCTGTAAATTGAACTTTTGCTAATAAATATGAAGTGCCGAACGTTTTGGAAGCTTTTTTTTGATTTTGATTTCTTTTACTTGGTGTCATTTCCGAAATCAGCAAACTTTAAATTCATGATAATATTCAGTTATTATGCTCAATTATTAAGGCGGCACCGCAATAAAAATCGTTAATAATATCGGTGATACAAAGCAGTTTTTACAGATATTGATTTATTAACCGGTAAAGGCGCAAATACCTGACGCTTAGTTCAAATATTTTTAACCGTTTTGTCTCATTTTTTTACCTTTGCACATTCTCAAAAAAAATATGCAGGAAAAAATTATTGTATTGGGCTCTAACGGGCAGATTGGTACTGAGCTAGTAACCATGTTACGGAAAATATATGGTGATGATCATGTAGTTGCCTGCGACATTCGCAGACCTGATTACGACATTAAGAATTCTGCGCCTTTTGAATTTGTAAATGTCCTGGATAAGGAAATGATCAATGGCATTTTCAAAAAATATCAGCCAACCCAGGTTTATCTCCTGGCTGCTTTACTATCAGCAACAGGAGAACAGAATCCAAAACTGGCCTGGGATCTAAACATGAACGGTCTTTTGAATGTTTTAGATCTGGCACTTGAGTATAAAGTGGCAAAGGTTTACTGGCCGAGTTCGATTGCAGTTTTTGGACCGAATTCGCCTAAAGACAATACCTCGCAATTCTGTGTAATGGATCCAAACACGGTTTATGGGATCAGTAAATTAGCAGGTGAACGTTGGTGCGAATATTATCATCAAAAATATGGATTGGATGTTCGTAGTATCCGTTATCCTGGTTTAATAAGCTGGAAAGCAGCTCCAGGTGGTGGAACAACAGATTATGCCATTCATATATTCCATGAAGCGCTGAAAAAAGGAAGTTATCAGAGTTTTTTAAACGCAGAAACCGAATTGCCAATGATGTATATGGATGATGCCATCCGTGGAACGATAGAGTTAATGGATGCGCCCGCAGATCAGATTTCTGTGCGCAGCAGTTACAATTTCGGCGGAGTTAGTTTTACTCCTGAAGTACTGGCAGCTGAAATCAGAAAACATATTCCGGATTTTACCTTAACTTACGCAAATAATGATCCGCGCCAGCAGATTGCCAATAGCTGGCCACGTTCAATAGATGATGGTTTTGCCACTAAAGATTGGGGCTGGAAGCCTGAATTTGATCTGGCGAAAATGACGGAAGATATGTTAAATAATTTAAAGAAAAGCTAAAGGGCTAAAGCTAAAAGCTAAGGATCAAACTTAAAAAAATAAGGTAGAGGGTTGGAAGGTTGAAGGCTTAAGGTCTCCTATCTCACGTCTCCTCTCTCAATACTTACTACAACATGGGAAGAGCATTCGAATTTAGAAAAGAAAGAAAATTTAAGCGTTGGGCCAAAATGGCGGTTCAATTTACGCGTATTGGAAAAGATATCGTAATGGCAGTTAAGGATGCAGGGCCTCATCCGGAAACCAACTCCCGCTTGCGTACGGCGATGCAAAATGCAAAGGCTGTAAATATGCCAAAAGATAGGGTAGAAGCGGCAATCAAACGTGCTTCCGATAAATCTATGGCCAATTACGAGGAAATCGTTTATGAGGGTTATGCGCCTCATGGCGTTGCAGTTTTAATTGAAACGGCTACCGATAATACCAACCGTACCGTTGCCAATGTTCGTAGTTATTTCAACAAAACTGATGGGTCTTTAGGTAAAACCGGATCGTTAGATTTTGTTTTCAACCGTAAATCTGTTTTCCGTTTTACACCTGCTGAAGGATTGGATCTGGAAGAATTAGAGTTCGAATTGATCGATGCAGGATTGGAAGAGCTTTATGTAGAGGCTGATGAAGATGGAAATGATGTTGCCGTAGCTCAAGGTGCTTTCGAGAATTTTGGTCCTTTGCAAAAAGCCTTAGAAGAAAAAGGGATCGAACTAAAAAGCTCAAAACTGGAGCGAATTGCTTTATCTCATCACGAAGTGACTGAAGAACAAGCCGCAGACGTATTGAAATTAATTGATAAGCTGGAAGAGGATGATGACGTGCAAGCAGTTTATCATAACATGGCTGAATAGAAAATAAATTAAACCTCGCAGGTTTTTAAAACCTGCGAGGTTTACAAAACTCATCAAACCAATAAAGATTTTATATTTTTAACTAACTGCTACTTGAAATTATAATCTTTTGCAAATTTCAAGCGTTGATGCTTATCCTCATGGTACGTTTCGAAAAAGACTTTCCCACCAAACCAAGAGAAAACCTCATCTCGCTTCAAATCTGTTGCCTTATCAGAAATTAAACTGAGATATGATGAATATGGATAAGCTCTAAAATCATCTAAAAAACCATGAGCTTGTGGATTAGCATGAATATAAGAGATTAGTTCTATTAAATAAAACTCATCATCAACTTTCTTCTTTTTAAATCTTTCTTCAAATAACTTTCCTGTCCTGTTGTAGCGTTTTTTATAGGCTTTTGAATAGGAGTTAAATAAATTGGAAAACATCTGGACTAGAGATTTTTCCACTTGTGGTTGGTGTGAGATTATTTTCTTTTATTCTGATTAAAATGTGGAAATGATTATTAAGTAAACAATAGGTATATATATCTGCTACTGGCAAAATATATTTACGTATTAACTTTAAAAAATAAATGTAATTTGCTTCTTCCTTGAATAGCAGTTCGCTGTTGTTACCTCGATTATAAATGTGATAAAAGTAACCCTCCTCAAATGCAATTGAGTATTTCATAGATTAAAGTTAAAATAGTTTTTGACTTTAAAAAAACTCGTAGTTCTCTACACCTGGAAACCTCGCAGGTTAAAATTCTGAAAAGTAAGAAGTCGTGAAACCTGCGAGGTTTGTTTCACTATCTCTTCCTGTGACTAAACAACCACGGCAATAACTCAGGTTCTGCAAATGCACTATCCCAACTGTTGTGGTTGGCCTGAGGATAAAGCGTAAACTTTACTTCTCCGCCAACTGTTTTTAGCCTTTCGGCAATAGCCATTGAAAATGCCGGATCAACGATATCATCTTTACCTCCATGAAAAATCCAGAGTGGAATGGTCTGATATTTTTTGATGTTATTGGTATTGTCGCCGCCGCAGATGGCAAAAGCTGCTGCGAATGTTCTTCGCTGTCTCCTCAAGAGTTCATAAGTACCCATTCCCCCCATCGAAAGGCCGCCAACATAAACCTGATGCTTATCGACAAAGGGTTTTCTAAGGAAATCTTTGACCATGCCTTGCAGTGCATGCATGGCTTTTGTTGGTTTACCATCCGCTACAAAGCTAAAATTCCGTTTGCCTTTTTCATTCGTGGTGATATTTACGTTTGCCCAATAACTCTCCATCGGGCATTGTGGAAATACGATTATGGAAGGGAAGTTTTTGCGGATATCATCTTTTAAAAATAATTTAGCGCCGTGAGTCAACTGCTTCTCATTATCGCTTCCACTTTCTCCCCGGCCATGCAGAACGAATAAAATAGGATATTTCTGATTTGGATTAAAGTTTTCCGGAAAAAGGATTCTATAGTAAATGGAGTCTTTCCCCTTAATGAAAGTTCCGCGATCATATTTTTTTAAGTCCTGGGCATTCAATATCAATCCGAAAAAAAGCAAAAGAAGGGTGGGGAATAGCTTATTCATAGCACAAAAATAAAAAACCCTGACCATTTTGCAATAGATCAGGGCAGGGTTACCATATGTGTGTTGTGTTATTTCAAGGAGAATGATGCTTCTTTCACATCTCTAGAATTTGTTCCGATAAATACCTGGAAGTCTCCGGGCTCAGCTACAAACTTTAAATCCGAGTTGTAAAATTTAAGGTCATTTTCTGAGATGCTAAACGTAATGGTTTTGCTTTCACCAGCTTTTAGACTCACTTTTTGGAAACCTTTCAGTTCTTTCACCGGACGGGTAATGCTGCCTACCAGATCCCGTGTATACAATTGAACCACTTCCTTACCATCATATTTACCTGTATTGCTCAGGGTAACCGATGCGGTAATAGATTTTCCTTTAGTTAAGGTGTTCGAGCTTAATTTGATATCGCTATAACTGAATGTGGTATAGCTTAAGCCGTATCCAAACGGATATAAAGGATCATTGCTTACATCCAGATAATTCGAACGGAATTTTTCGAACCACTTGCCTTCAGCCAGTGGGCGACCAGTATTTTTGTGTGCATAATAAATGGGCACCTGACCGACATTTTGAGGGAAAGTGGTACTCAATTTTCCAGACGGATTAACTTTTCCAAATAGCACATCAGCAATCGAATTTCCTGCTTCACTACCAGGGAACCATACATTCAGGATTGCCGGAATATTTTCCTCTTCCCAATTCAAAGCCAACGGACGGCCGGTAAATAAAACCAATACAACTGGTTTGCCGGTCTTAGCCAATGCTTTCAGCAAGTTTTTCTGTGTTTCCGGGATTTGAATATCAGTAACGCTACTACTTTCACCGGTAAATTCCGAACCTTCACCAACAGTGGCTACAATGACATCCGATTTTTCAGCAACCTTTAAAGCTTCTTTAATCATTTCGGCTTCACTGCGTGGATCACGTTTATATGTTGGATTGTGAACGTTTACATAACGCTGCTCCATTGCAGAATCTGCAAGAAAGTTAGCGCCACGTGCGGTTAAAATTTTCGCATCGTTCCCAAGCGCATTTTTTAAACCTTGTAATACCGTAACCGATTTATCAAATAAAGCGGCAACACTCCAGGTACCGTACATGTTTGCAGTATTATCTGCAAGAGGGCCAATTAAACCAATTGTACCTGTTTTTTTTAGGGGTAAAATGTTGTTTTTATTCTTTAATAAAACAAAACTTTCTGCCGAGATCTCCCGCGCAACCTGACGGTTTTCTGCGTTGAAAACTTCTTTTTCAGCACGTTCTGTACTTAAAAACTTATAAGGATCGGTGAAAAGACCCAATTTATATTTCGCTTGAAGAATTAAGCGACAAGCCCTGTTAATTTCATTAATACTTACTTTCTTCTCTGCCAATGATTTCTTTAACGTACCTAAAAATCCTTCGCCAACCATATCCATATCGATACCTGCATTCATTGCTAAAGCAGAAACGGTTTGCAAATCGCCCATTCCGTGTGCAATCATTTCAGGAATTCCGGTATAATCTGTTACTACAAAACCCTTGAAACCCCATTGGTTTCGCAAAACATCAGTCATTAACCATTTACTTCCGGTAGCCGGGATGCCATCCACTTCGTTGAAAGATGCCATAATACTTGCTGCACCTGCATCTACTGCTGCTTTGTATGGCGGAAAGTATTCATTATACATCCGTACCTTGCTCATGTCTGTGGTGTTGTAATCTCTACCAGCTTCTGCCGCACCGTATAAAGCATAATGTTTAACGCAAGCTAAAATTTCATTATTGGCTTGCAATTTGCCCTGGTAACCTTTAACCATGGCTGCTGCAATCTGTGAGCCCAGGTAAGTGTCTTCGCCACTTCCTTCAGAAATTCTTCCCCAACGTGGGTCGCGGGAGATATCAACCATCGGCGAGAAGGTCCAGTTAATGCCACTGGCACTTGCCTCAATAGCTGCAACTCTTGCTGTTTTTTGTACTAGATTCATGTCCCAGATACAACTTACCCCCAAAGGAATTGGGAAAACAGTGTTGTAACCGTGGATAACATCCATTCCAAAAAGTAAAGGAATTTTCATTCTGCTCTGCTCCACCGCAACTTTTTGCACCGCTCTGATTTTCTCTACACCTTTAATGTTGAATAAACCACCAACTTGCCCGGCTTCGATTTTTTTACCAATATCGCTGCTGTTGGCTTGCCCGGTGGTAATATCGCCAGAACTAGGCAGGTTTAACTGGCCGATTTTCTCATCGACAGTCATTTTCGCCATGAGTTTATCGATGAAGGTGTTCATCTTAGCCTCTTCCGGTGAGGCCGATTTTTTGTTTTGGGCTGATGCGTTCAGCGCAAAGGATGCTAATAAAATAATCAGGATTTTCGCTCTATTCATTGTATATGTGTTTTATTCTTTAAAATTTAATCTACTTTTTTAACTGCTGTTTTCGCCGAGATGCCATTTTCATTGATGGCTTCAATAGCAAAATAATAAGCTTTTTGCCTATCCATCGCTTTAAACCAGTGTTCATTAAAATCGTGAATCATGATACAGTTATATAATTTATCCGGCGCGGTGCCGTAATATAAATTGTATGCAAATGCATTGTCAACAGGCTGCCACTTGATGTAAGCACTCCGCTTATCTTTTTCTGTTCTCAGTACAATCAGATTGTTGACTGCTGAAGGTTTTTCTCCATTTCCATTTCCAAAAACCCGTAAGCCACTGATGGCAAACTTACCGGTTGGCATGTGGAGATTAATCATTTTGATAAACCTGGTTTTTACCGGCTTCTGCAACTCAATATAATCGTGGGGAACATCGGTTTTGTTTTTGCTTTTATCTACCAAAAGCGTCCATTTCTTCCCATCAGTTGAAGAGAGGATTTGGTATTGGTGGTAAATTCCGGTTTGTTTACCTAAAAATTCAGCATCCTGATCAGCATAGTTAATCTGGATGGCATTCACTGCGGCTAAACTTCCCAGATCGGTTTGAATCCATTCTCCACTGTTTCCGGTTTTTGCGCTCCAATAGGTTTTGATGCTTTCATCAACGGCATTATTGGCATAGAAACCGCCAAGCGTTGAAGAAACGGTAACAGGCTTTTTATAATTGATCAGCATCCAGCCTGGCCCGGCAGGCCCATTTTCTTTACGTTCTGAAGGTAAATAGAGTGGATAATCCCCTAAAGCGGTATTCGTCCACATCACATCATCCTGATCAAAACCAGTTGGCCAAATGCCCATTCTACGTTCCCAGGTGTTTTTTACACAGATGATGCTGGTAGAAATATGCCAGTAATTTTTTGCATTGTCCTGAAAGGTTGCGCCATGTCCGGCACCACGGGAGAATCCACCGCCTTTGTAACTTAACGGATCGGATTGCGGCGTAAACTGTGTATCGTAAAATAACGGTTTGCTACCCACTACCACACCATCAGAATAACCGCTGAATTCCGTACCAGGCGCACCATATTGAAAGTAATATTTCCCGTTGTGTTTCGTCATCCAGGCGCCTTCAGAAAAAGGATCCAGGAAAGTATTATCCATATATTCACCAAAACGCTGCCAGCCATATCGCCAGCTTTCGAGCAGATACATTGGCGTACGGGTTCCCTTAGGTTTGAAGGTTTTGCGGTCAAGCTCCACGCCGTACATTGGATAGTTGTTACTACTGCCATTATACATGTAAAACTTGCCATCATCATCAGTAAAGAAAGCAGGATCCCAGCCCCCAATTTCCAATGAATCAACCAAAGGAAACCATTTGTTTCCTTTTGGATCTGTACTTCCCCAAAGGGTGAAGTTTTTGGTATAGGTACTTCCGAAAACCACCATGGTATCGCCTACAATGCCAACGCCAGGTGCACACAAATCATCTTTTGTATTATTCCAGGGACGGAGGAATTTGCGCGCTTCAAACTTCCAGTTCAGCATATCCGGGCTGTGCCAGTAACCTGACTGGTTGGTGCTAAATAAATAGAAATCTCCTTTATAATTTACGATTACAGGATCAGCTGTAGCGCGATGTTTCCCCCATTCGGTAAAGGATTCATATGGCGTGTATCCATAATCCAGATTGATTGGGTTACAATACGTTTTTTGCTTTTGCCCAAATGCAGTCAAAAACGAAGTGAAAAATAAAAGTGTGAGTATGATTTTTCTCATCTTATTTGTGGGTTGAATGGACTTACGAAGCATCACTGGCTGTTGTTAATGTGGACTTCGACATTCTAATTTTATTATTTGCAAAACTTTCGAAGTCTTTCCGCGCTTTTGGCCCTTCAGACTTCGGAAGTTAGTATGACTTAAGAAGTTTAACTGGCCTGCGGGGCTGGAAAACTTCGTCAGTGTTACCGTTAATTTTCGAAGTCTCTCCATGCTTTTGGCCTTATGACTTCGGAAGTTAGTTTGACTTAAGAAGTTTAACTGGCCTTCGTGGCTGGAAAACTTCGTAAGTGTCACCGTTAATTTGTGAAGCTTTCCGTGCTTTTGGCCCTTCAGACTTCGGAAGTTAGTTTGACTTAAGAAGTTTAACTGGCCTTCGTGGCTGGAAAACTTCGTAAGTGTTACCGTTAAACTTTCGAAGTCTTTCCGCGCTTTTGGCTTCGAGACTTCGGAAGTTGATTTGACTTAAGAAGTTAAATGGCCTGCGGGGCTGGAAAACTTCGTAAGTGTTACCGTTATTTTCGAAGTCTTTCCATGCTTTTAGCCCTCGAGACTTCGAAAGTAGTTTGACTTAAGAAGTTTAACTGGCCTGCGGGGCTGGAAAACTTCGTCAGTGTTACCGTGATTTTCGAAGTCTCTTCATGCTTTTGGCCTTATGACTTCGGAAGTTGATTACTTTTTTATTTCCGGACTTTCAAAACCCAGCTTTATCAAACCTTTCTGTACATCCGGGTTACTCATAAATAATTTCCAAAGCAAACCAGAACGGTGATTTTCAATCATGACCACAATGGGTCCCTGATCGATTCCTAAATATCGCTGTGGATACCAATTATCAGTTTCTGAGAAGGCATCATAAAATCCATATTTCCCCCAGACTTTTTCGCCCAGGTCTTCATAAAGATGACGAATCACTTTCATCGATTCCTTTGGTGTGTAAGGAATGGATGAAATTGCTGCGGTAGGGGAGATCACCCCAAAATCTTCTTGTGGATTATGTGCTGCATATCCCTTTACTGAATAACTCGCCGTTAAACCCCAGTTATTTTCTCCGTAGCCTTTAAATTTTTTAGGGTTGGCTACACAATAATCGTGGATGGCTAAAGTATGGTTCACATTATTTTGCCAGTAATCTGCATATCGATCTTTTAAACCTTTAGGATTCAGGCCTAGATATGAATAATGTGCCCAGAATAACGGTCCTACACTATTTTTTTGCCCCTGGTATTTCATGGTAAAAGGATGATTGTAAACTTCAAAATTTGCTTTAATGGCACCTTTATCTGCCCAACCTTCATGATAAACTTCTGCAGGCACAGTGTGAGTAGGAGATGAGGCTGCCAGTACATACATAATTAAGCATTCATTGTATCCTTTAACCGGAAAATTCATTTCCCATTTATATTCTGGTGACCAATGCCAGTAAAGTACATTTTGGTTTCCATTTCGGTACCAGGTGAAATCAATTCCTTTCCAAAGCTCATCTGCTTTCCTGGCCAGTGCTTTTTCTGCAGCCGAACCATTTTTATAATAGGCATCAATACAGATCAGGGCCTGGGCAACGAATGATGTTTCTACTAAATCTCCGCCGTTGTCTTTTTGTCCGAAGGGGCGAACTTTGCCCGTCTCACCATAAATCCAATGTGGCCAGGCACCATGAAAACGATCAGCTTTAGCAAGGAAATCGAGGATCTTATTTAAACGGGCCAAACCTTCCTCTTTAGTAACATAGCCTCTGTCGATACCACTTAATAATGCCATTAAACCGAAGCCTGTTGCACCCGTTGCCACGGTGCTTTTGTCATTTTCGGGGTAAACATTGTCTACGTGAAAACGCTCCCTTCCCGCACCGGATGTGGGTTCTGCACCATCCCAGAAATACTGGAAGGTTTGTTTTTGAACAACATCAAGCAACTCATCATCAGACAGGCCTTTTTTTATGGAAAGACTGGATGCTCCGGCTGGTTTTTCTTTTTGTGCACAAGAAGAAAGAGAAATTAAGAGAAGCGAGAAGAATAAGATGTGGTTGAATTTTAGCATAGCGGGAAAAGAAAAAAGGCTGCCAGATGACTGGCAACCTTTAGCAAATTTATTATTTTTAGTAACCAGGATTCTGCGTAAGCAAACCTCCACTTAAATCAATTTCAATTTGTGGAATTGGCCAAACTTCATTTTTGTTTGGTTTCCATCCTTTAGGCCCGAAGACCTGTGCTGCTCTGCCTTGTCTGATCACGTCAAAATATCGGTCATTTTCCATGGCCAGCTCAACCTGTCTTTCTTTCCAGATGGCATTTCGCAATGCGGTTTGGTCGGTAGTGGTAACGTCTGGTAGAATTGACGTATTAGTACCTCTCGCTCTTCTGCGCACTCTGTTAAGGGAAGTTAAAGCTTGTGATGGATTTCCTAGTTCGTTCGCTGCTTCTGCGTTCATCAGCAATACATCGGCAAATCTTAAAACCCTGAAGTTCTGTTGTGCACCTTCATTAAAACCAGAAACCCTGGTGTTAAAAGGTACATAAGATTTCTGGTTATAGCGTTCATTTGGAACCGTAGTTGGAACAAGATCACCTTGTGGAGTGGTTTCGCCTCTGAACAAAATGGTTGCATCTCTTCTTGGGTCACCAGTTTCAAAAGCTGCGGCCAATTCTGCCGATGGTGTATTGAAACCCCATCCCATAATGCCTGCAACACCTTGTACCTGGCTATACTGAGAGTTTGAAGCATCAGCATTGCTTTGTAGCAATTCGGCCTGTACTTCGAATAGAGATTCTATATTATTTTCATTTTGTGTTCTGAAGCCTTTTTCAAAATCAGGAAATAAATCATAACCTAAACCCATTACCTGGTTGGTAAGTGCAAGCACGTCTGCCCATTTATTTTGATACATGGCTACTTTCGCTCTCAAACCTAAAGCTGCACCTCTGGTTGCTCTGCCTAAATCTGCAGCGCCGTAAGATTGCGGCAATGCTGCAGCTGCTTCTGTTAAATCTTTTTCGATTTGAGCATACACAGCTGTTCTTTCCGCCTGTGGTACATTAAACTCTCCACTACTTTGTGGAACAGTTAATCTAAGTGGCACTCGACCGTAAGCTCTTACTAATCTGAAGTAGGAATACGCACGAACAAATTTCGCTTCGGCCAGGTACCTGGCTTTTAACGATTCATCCATTGTAATTTTAGGAACATTATCCAATACCTGGTTGCATAGAAGAATATTTTGGTATTGGCCAGCCCAAAAATCTAATAGCGAACCTTGAGTTGAGGTTACCGTAAATTGGTCATACAAGTTAAAGAAAGTTGCATCGGTAGGCGTACTGCCTTTATCAGCTTCATCAGATCCTGTGCTTTCAATTGCGATTGCATTAAAGGCAACATTGTTCCAACTGCGGAGATTAGCATAGATCGAGTTTACGCCTTTTAGCGCATCTTCCTGGTTCTGCCAGAATGTAGCAGATGGCTGTTGACCTTGTGGTGGAACATCTAAAAATTCTTTTTTACAGGATGCGGTAAATAGCATTGCACCGAAGGCAGCTGCAATTACGCAAGATTGTATATTTATATTTTTTTTCATTTTGATTTCGATTTAAAAGGTTACGTTAACTCCGAAATTGTAAGTTGCAAATAATGGGTAAACGTTGGTGTCTACACCTGCGTTCGTTGGCACACCGCCAACTTCCGGGCTAAAGCCTTTGTATCCAAAAATGTTAACTGCATTCTGCGCATTTGCAAATACTCTTAAACGTTGCATTTTCATCTTGCTGCTGATGGCTTGAGGAAGCGTATATCCTAATTGGATATTTCTTAAGCGGATATAATCCCCTTTTTCTACATAGAACGAACTAGGCGCATTATTTAGGCCACTTGCTAAACTAGCAGATGGGTATGTATTGGATGATCCTGCTCCTGTCCAACGGTTACTAATGAAATCTTTAGTATAGTTTTCATTACCGAAACGGTTACTTAAATTAGCATTGAAAACATCAACGTCAGCCACACCCTGAATATCTAAGGTTAGATCGAAATTTTTGTAAGCAAAATTAGTGTTTACACCGTAAGTGAATTTAGGATTCGGGTTGCCTAGAACAACTCTATCTCTTAAATCAATAACTCCATCACCATTTACATCAGCAAATTTAAAATCACCTCGTTTAAAACCAGGCCAGGCTGCTGCTTCAGCATCTGTTTGGAAGATTCCTTCCACCTGATAACCAAAGAATTCTCCAATAGGACGATTATTAACCGTTCTGGTAGATAAGTAGCCACTTGTTAAACCATCGCCGCCTCTGTAAATCGGATTCGCTCCGGAGGTTACATTTAAAACTTTGTTGTTGTTCATTCCAATGTTACCACTGATGGAATAAGTGAAACCACTTTTCGTTTTATCAGCCCATGTTGCAGAAAACTCAAAACCTCTGTTTTGGATATCTGCCTGATTGGCAATAAGAGATGGGTTACCAGCACCTGTACCTCTCAAGATTGGAATATCGAATATGGCTTGTTCAGTTTTTCTATTATAATAGTCTGTTTCAATTGTTAACCTATTATCAAGAAAGCCCATTTCTAAACCAATATCGGTACCCGCACTCCTTTCCCATAATAATGTTGGTGGAACAAATGAATCGATATTTGCACCAGTGTAAGGTTGGCCACCAAAGAAAGCGATAAATTTGGGGTCCTGGGTAACTCTTAATACAGTAGGGTTAATTGGAACACCAGCATTACCTACTTTACCCCAGCTACCCCTAAGTTTCAAGTTGCTAAAGATTTTTTGATCTTTCATGAATTCTTCGTTGCTGATTACCCAGCCCGCTCCGATTGATGGGAAATTACCCCATAAATTATCCGTTCCGAAAAATTGTGATGCACCGTCTCTTCTGATGGAAGCATTTAATAAATATCTGTTTTTGTAAGAATAGTTTACCCTTCCGAAGTAAGAAGCAAAAGTTGATAATTCACCTCTATCAATAATATTTCTGCTGGCAGCATTACCAAGCGCCAGATATAAATCACCTTCTGACGTATACGGAACATTCAAGGCATCGGCATTAGTTGCATATAATTTATTGCGTTGTGCGGTTTGACCGGCAAGAACAGTTAAACTATGATCTCCCCATTTTTTGTCGTAAGTCAAGGTATTTTCAATGATCCAGTTTCTATTTTCAACACGATCTATATCTAACTTGCTGTTTGTATTCTGTTGAGTGTTACTGGCTTTGTAAACCGGTATATATCCTCGTACTTCATTTTGACCGAAATCACCACCGAAACTCGTTCTGAAAGTGAAGTTTTTTAAGAATTTCAGCTCTGCAAAAACATTTCCGGTAACTTTGTAGTTTGTGGTTTGCTGGTTGAAGAAATCTAAAGTAGCCTGAGGATTCATATTACTTCCGTTACCTAAGTTGAAGGCATTAGGATCGCCATAGCTCCCATCGGCATTAAATACAGGTACTACAGGAGATGCGGCATATAAAGCTCGAAAGATTCCGCCGGCCGGATCTTTTGATTTGCTTGAAGTTGCGGTAACGTTATATCCAATTTTTAACGGTTCAAAAACTTGAAATTCATTAGATAAACGGGCTGTGTATCTCTTGTAATTGTTGTTCTTCACAATACCATCCTGATTTAAATAGCCAAGGGAAAGGTTGTAAGTCGATTTTTCAGCACCACCGCTAATAGAAAGTTGATGGTTGGTAATCAATGCTTGTCTAAGTGCAACATCGTACCAGTTAGTTCCTTCTCCAAGATTTGTATTGGTAAAAAGTGGATCTGCACCTTGCAGGGCATAGGCTTCGTTAACAGCGGTTGCATATTCTGTAGCATTAGCCATTTCAACTTGGTTTGTCACTGTTTGTACACCAACAGTACCATTATAGTTAATTACCGCATCACCTTTTTTACCTTTGTTTGTTGTTACTAAAACCACACCATTAGCAGCCCTGATTCCGTAAATAGATTGTGCCGATGCATCCTTCAAAATGCTGATGTTAGCAATATCAGCCGGATTAAGGAAGTTTATATCGTCATACCAAACGCCATCTACTACATATAGTGGTACAGTTTTACCATAGATCGTTCCTGAACCTCTAATTGTGATGGTTGGTGAACCACCAGGTGTACCTGTATTGGTAATCGAAACACCGGCAACTTTACCTTGCAGTGCGCCAACCGGGTTGGTAGAGATCTGTTTTGAAATATCTTCTCCTTTAACATTGGCTACAGAACCGGTAACATCAATTTTTCTTTGTGTACCATAACCTACTACCACAACCTGCTCGAGTTGTTGTGTAGAAGACGCTAATGCTACATTGATTGTTGTACGGTTTGCGATTGCCTGCTCTTGTGCAGTGTATCCAATAAAGTTGAATACTAAAGTCGCATCAGCAGGTGCGCTGATCGAGTAATTTCCATCTGCATCGGTCTGCGTTCCACCTTGTGCGCCCTTGATTGTAATAGTTACGCCTGGCAAAGATGTTTGATCACCTCCATCAGTTACTTTACCTTTTACGGTAATGTTTTGCGCAAATGCTATGTTAACCGTTAGCAAGCAAAATGCAGCGAGAACAGAAATTCTTGTAAAAATTCTTTTCATGCTTTTATTAATATTTAGTTTAATTGTTATGATAAATGTGAGGTTGTTTATCCGCTTGTGCAAGTGAATTGACCTCAACATCATTACATCATGAGAACCAGATCGGTTTACGAAAGTTTAAGACCAAATGCATTTTTAGACTAAAAAGGCACTTTTTAGCTTTTTAACATTAATTTAACATCAGGCTAAGTGTGAAAAGTACACGAAGGTTTTCAATGCCTTTAATTTTAGCTTATGAGAGGTAATGATGTAGTGCGAAAAGAGCATGTGTAATGTTTTTTATCGAAACTCGGGATATCGGGCAACCGTTCCTGGTAAATTTTGTAAGGCAGAAACTACAGTTCCATCAAAAATTCGGTGAGGTTTTTATCGTGAGGAACTTCGAGTTTTTTACGCAGTCTGTACCTCCGGATTTCGACTCCTCTCAGGCTGATATTTAACAGAGATGACATTTCCTTACTGCTCATGTTCATCCGTAAATAAGCACAAAGTTTTAAATCATTTGGTACCAGGTCAGGATGTTGTGCCTTTAACTTTTTAAAGAAACTTTCATGCGCCTCATTAAAACTGTTCTCGAACAAATGCCAGTCCCGTTCATCATTCATTCCATCATTAATGACCTTCACAATCTTACGGGTTTGATCGTCTGAAAGTTTTTTACCATTCTCATCTTTAAGTTTGGTAATTTCAGTAATTAACTTCTGTAACAATTCATTCTTATAAACAAGCGTCATGGCAGAATTGGCCAGCTCTCTGTTTTTTGAGGCCAGCTCTGCTTGTAATTTTTCCGTTTGGAGCTTAATAATTTGTTTTTCATTGGTCTCCGCTTCTTTCCTCAAAATCTCATCCTGCTCGGCTTTTAACCGGTCACTTATTTTTTGGCTATCTCTTTTAAGTTTCCGTTCATAAATTTTCTTACCCATGATTAAAACCACAGCGAAAAGGATCGAATAAACCAGTAATGACCAGTTGTTAAAGTACCAGGGGCGAAGAATAGTGAATTTGAAGACCGTTACCTCCGTAATGGAAGAGTCGTTAAGCTTTGCCATGAGTTTAAATTTATAGCTTCCGCTGGACAAGTTTGTAAAATCCTTCTCTGCGGCGTCACTCCAGTCAGACCAGTCCTTAGAATAACCTTCTAAAAAATATTGGTACTTCACCTTGGCCTGTCTGTAGTAGGGCAGTGCGAAGGAAATCCGGATGTTATTTCTGCTATAGGGAAGTTCAGTCTCATTTCCCGTTTCGCTAAGTGTATAATATTTGTCGGTAATGTCCTCAATCCGGCGAATAAGTACCGATGGGAGCTTACTGGGTAATGAATGGTTCTGTTGCGTATTATAAATCACAAATCCATCATCTACGCTAATCAGGTAAATTGAGTTGCTAATTTTATTGATGTTCTCATAATACTGAACCATCCTTCCATCAAGCAAACTAAACTGGTTAGAATCGATTTCAATTTTACCGGGCTCAGAAAAATTAACAAGGGATGTTTTTCCATGATTAATGAACCAATATTTCTTATCACCTGCTTTAATGATATTATTGGAAGTGGCAAAAGAACCGAGCTTTTTGTTCAATACTTCGTACTTGGTAAATTTGTTGCTTAACTCATCGTAGGTATAAAACCCCTTATCTGATGAAAAGACAATTCTGTTTTCTAAATTGAAGATGTTGATATTATAGTTGCCGGGCAAGCCATTCCGCTCATCGAAATACTTGGTGCTGATCACTTTGGTATAGTTTGAATTTAGCGTTACTTTATAAAGGCCTTTATAGGCGTGGCCAACCCATAAATCTCCTTTATTATCCTGCTCTATAAACCTCGATGGTGCATTGAAACCCGAAATCTGCGTTACAAATTTCAAACCTGATCCCGCAATTTTCTGATAGAGTGATAAGCCGACGTATGTCCCCTGAATTAAATAATCCGGACCAGAATTTAATTGCTTAATGGTCCAGCCGCCGCTTGTTCTGGAGATCCATTCAATTTTATCGCTCAAGACCTTAAATGTACCGCTGTTATGGCCGCAAATCAACTCATTGTCAACAATGTTCAATTCCCATACCTGTCCCTGTGAACCCTGAATTAGTTTGAAGTTAAAGTTTGATGCTGAATTTGGCGACCAATCACTATAAAACAAACCTTGGTTAGTTCCAAGATAAATTTTGTTATTGAAAATGATGCTGGAGTAAACCGTTCCAAACTGACCGGTTTTATCGAAGTAAAAGTAGAGTGGTGAATTCAACTCAATCCGGTCGATTCCATTATCCAATCCTGCCCAAAGATTTTGTTCGTCATCAGCATACAAGCTTAAAACGGTATTATTTTGAAGTCCGCTGGATTTATTAATTTTCTGAACGACATTTCCATTTTCATCGATAATTATTAAACCATTTAAGATGGTTCCGAAGGCATAATATTTTCCAAGCAGCCTAACGCCGTTATTCAGCTGATAGGTTTTTAGGAAATCATTAGCTGGTGTATTAAGCGGACTAAATGTTTTTCCGTCATAAGTAAACAGTCCGTTTTTGCTTGTGCCGATTAACAATCCTCCATTTTTATAGGGAAGAATAGATAAAATGCCTTGTTTACCCAGTTGATCACTTTTTGGCAGATAAACCAGCTTATTTCCAACCAGTTCATGTAAGCCGTTTTCTAACACTTCTACAAAAAACCGGTTATTTACTTTGTGAAGAAAAAGTAATGATTTAGGAGATGATACGATCGAAATTTTATTGTTTTGATAAACGAATATTTTCGAAAACGTTTGGAAAATTACGCGGTCACGATCGATATAAATTTTCCAGACTTCATCTGTAATTTTTGAACCTTTCGGTAATAGCGAAGTAAGCGAGTGATAGGTTAGTTTATTGTCTTTAATTGCCCAGTATCCGAATTCGCCGAAGCAGCCGGTGTAAATTTTGCCTTTGTTATCCGTCGCTACAGATCTAACAATTTGTCCGTTTGGCATTCTGTATTTTTGCCAATACTTTCCATCAAAAGTGAGTAAGCCTTCGGCATTGCCATAATACATTACGCCTTGCTGATCTTTTGCTATGCTCCAGTTCTGGTTCCCCGCACCGTAAACAGATTTTGAATAATTTTCAATATAAGGAACACCGATACTTTTAATATCGGATGCAAAACTATAGTTGGATAGCAGGAAAAATAATAAAAACAGACGTAATATGCGGAACATATAATGGGATATGGTTAAGCCATTGCGCTACAAAGTAAACAAATTAGATGAACATCTAGAAGGAAAGATTTTTACAGCTGTTTTCGGGATGTTAATTTAGAAATAATAAAGAAGCCTCTTTAAAAGTGTTCGGATTTAAAAAGGCTTCTTTCCGTTTAAGTAATATTAGCCGACTATTTCAGCTTTCTTAGCCACCGGCTGCGGAACTTTTACGTAATATCCGGTGCCATCATATGGTCGCTTGCGCGGGTTTGTAGTGCACGCTGTTGAGCAGCAACCTTGTAGTTCTTCTCCACAATCATCGCATTGTGTAATGTGCTCATTGCATTCTGGATTTGCACAGTTAATCATTTTTGGAGTGGTTTTGCCACAGTTGTAACAAACCGATACAATTGTAGGATTTACCTGATTCACATCAACCGCAATCCGGTTATCGAAAACATAACATTTTCCTTCGAAATCTTTACCGCCGGCTTCTTTCCCGTATTTTATAATTCCACCATGTAATTGATAAACATCATTAAAGCCGTGGTGTAAAAGTAGTGCTGATGCTT
>Ga0308159_1000566_pt1 | contig 79796 bp, 69 predicted proteins | sample PhyCR1_FD_201040 | JGI IMG/M metagenome (GOLD analysis project Ga0308159, IMG submission 201040) | Phyllosphere microbial communities from UC Gill Tract Community Farm, Albany, California, United States - DLSLC.R1 | ecosystem: Host-associated > Plants > Phyllosphere > Unclassified | place: USA...
CCGCCATGGCGAAGCTCCAGGCGAACAAGGGCCGCGACGTCAACTCGGCGACCGCCGGCCTGCTCGGCAACAACTCCCCGGCCAACGAGGAAGAGGCCGAGGCCTCCCTCGGCGGCGTCGGCTCGGCCAGCACGGCGACGGCGACGAAGGTCCAGAACCTGGTCTTCGCCTGCGACGCCGGCATGGGCTCGAGTGCGATGGGCGCCAGCGTCCTGCGCAACAAGATCAAGAAGGCGGGCATCGAAGGGGTCACGGTCTCCAACAAGGCGATCGCGAACCTGTCCGGTGACGAGGACCTGATCATCACGCAGGAAGAACTGACGGACCGCGCGAAGCAGAAGAACCCGAACGCGCAGCACGTGTCGGTCGGCAACTTCATGAACGCTCCGCAGTACGACCAGGTCGTCGAGCAGCTGAAGAACCAGTAACGCCACAACCAGTAACGAAGTGCAGTATCGGAGGGGACGGGGCTGACCCGTCCCCTCCATCTCGTCCTCAACACAAGGAGAACCCCCGATGCCCGTCCTGCAGGAGAGCCAGATCCGCATCCACACCGAGGACACCGCGCCGACCAAGTCGGAAGCGATGAAGGAGGCGGCCGAGATCCTCGAGGCTGCGGGCGCGGTCACGGCCGACTACTACCCGGCCATGCTCGAGCGTGAGAAGAGCGTGTCCACCTACATGGGCAACTTCCTCGCCATCCCGCACGGCACCAACGACGCGAAGGACGCCATCAAGTCGTCCGCTCTGTCGTTCATCCGCTACGCCAGCCCGATCGACTGGGACGGCAACCCCGTGCGCTTCGTCGTCGGCATCGCCGGCGTGAACAACGAGCACCTCGACATCCTGTCGAAGATCGCGATCGTGTTCTCCGACGAGGACGAGGTCCAGAAGCTCACCGACGCCGCCGACACCGCCGCGATCCTCTCGATCCTCGGCGAGGTCAACGAGTGAGCACCAGCACCGCCGTCCACTTCGGCGCCGGCAACATCGGCCGCGGCTTCGTCGGGCTCCTGCTCCACGAGGCCGGGTACGAGGTCGTCTTCGCCGACGTCGCCGCCCCGCTCATCGACGCCCTGGCCTCGGCCGACTCGTACACCGTGCACGAGGTCGGGGCAGGCGCCCAGGACCACGAGGTCACGAACTTCCGCGCGCTGAACAGCGCCCAGGACGAGGACGGCGTGGTCGCCGAGATCGCGAAGGCCGCGATCGTCACGTGCGCCGTCGGCCCGAACGTCCTGAAGTTCATCGCCCCGGTCATCGCCCGCGCGCTCGTCGCCCGTGACGCGGACGCCGCGCCGATCGCCGTCATGGCGTGTGAGAACGCCCTCAACGCCACGGACCGCCTGCGCGAGTTCATCGTCGCCGCCCTGCCCGAGGACGGCCGCGACGCCGCCCTGGCCAAGGCCGTCTTCGCGAACACCGCCGTCGACCGCATCGTGCCCGCGCAGCCCGAGGGCGGCGGACTCGACGTCACCGTGGAGACCTACTTCGAGTGGGCCATCGACCGCACGCCGTTCGGGGGGAACGAGCCGGAGATCCCCGGCGCGCACTACGTCGACGGCCTCGCGGCGTCGATCGAGCGCAAGCTCTTCACCGTCAACACCGGGCACGCCACCGTCGCGTACCACGGCTTCGTCGCCGGGGCCGACAAGATCTCGGACGCCATCGCGATCCCCGCCGTGCGCTCCGAGCTCGAGTCCGTGCTCGCCGAGACGAGCGACCTGCTCATCCGCCGGCACGAGCTCGACCCCGAGGTGCACCGCGCGTACGTGCAGGCGATCATCGGCCGGTTCGAGAACCCGCACCTGCCCGACACGGTGACCCGCGTCGGCCGTCAGCCGCTCCGCAAGCTGTCGCGCGACGAGCGGTTCGTCTCGCCCGCCGCCGCGCTGGCCGAGGACGGCACCGAGCCGACCGCGCTCCTCGACGCGATGGCCGCGGCGCTCCGCTTCGACGTCGCGGACGACGAGCAGAGCGTCGAACTGCAGGCGCTGTTGGCATCGGACGCGTCCGACGCGGACGTGGCCACGCAGATCACCGGTCTCGCCGCGGAGCACCCGCTGCACGCCGCGTTCACCGAGCGGATCCGGTCCGCGCGCGCTTGAGGACGTCCGCAAGGGCGGCTCGACGACGTCCGCACGGACGGACGGGAGGCCCGTCACCAGCTGGTGACGGGCCTCCCGTCCGTTCCGGGGTCGCGACGCGTACCGTCGCCCGCATGACGAAGCACTGGGTGGCCCCACGGTTCGGCGGCAGCGAAGTCCTGGAGTACGTCGACACCGAGGTGCCGACGCCCGGCCCCGGCGCGGTCACGATCGCCGTCCGCGCCGCCGGTATGAACCCGGCCGACACCAAGCACACCCGCCAGGGCGACCCCGCTGACCTGCCGATCGCCGTCGGGTACGAGGTCGCCGGCGTCCTGTCCGCCGTCGGCCCCGACACCGAGATCGCGTCCGGTGGGGGAGCGGTCGGCGACGAGGTCCTCGCCTTCCGCGTCAGCGGCGGCTGGGCCGAGTCGGTCACGGTGCCCGCGGCCGACGTCTTCGCGAAGCCCGCTTCGCTCGGCTTCCCGGAGGCCGCCAACCTGCTCCTCGCCGGCTCGACCGCCGCCGACATGCTCCGCGTCACCCGCGCGGAGGGGCGCGACACCGTCCTGGTGCACGGCGCCTCGGGCGCGGTCGGCGTCAGCCTGCTCCAGCAGCTACGGCTGCTCGGCACCCGCGTCATCGGCACCGCGTCGGAGCGTGGTGCGGACGTCGTGCGACGCTTCGGTGGCGAGTGGGTCGCGTACGGCGACGGCCTGGAGGCGCGTGTCCGTGATCTCGCACCCTCCGGCATCGACGTGGCACTGGACTGCGTCGGTACCGACGAGGCCGTCGACGTCTCGCTCGCGTTGGTCGCGGACCGGTCACGGATCGTGACGATCGCCGCGCAGGCGCGGGCCGCATCGGACGGGATCGCCGCGGTGGGCGGCGCGCAGCCGGCGAGCAAGGCCTTCCGTGACTCGGTGCGGCAGCGGCTCATCGACCTCGCCGGTGCCGGACAGCTCGAGGTCCCGGTGGCGCGGACGTTCCCGCTCGCCGAGGCGAAGGCGGCGGCGGAGCTGCTGGAGTCCGGGCACCCCGGGGGCAAGCTCGCGCTCCTGCCCTGACAGCATCGTCGCGCCAGGTCCTCGGTCGGGTCAGGTGTCGTCCGGGCGGATGACGCTCACCGGGGCGGGCGAGTGCCACACTCTGTGTGGACCGACAGCCGCGCCGGAAGGAACCCACCGATGAGCGACCAGTACCCGCCCCGTGACCCGTACGGCCAGCAGCAGGGCCCGTACGGACAGCAACCGTGGGGGCAGCAGCCTCCGGGGCAGCACGGGCAGCCCGGTCCGGGTCGGCCGAGTGGTGGGAGTTCCGAGCCGCCGCTCTGGGCACCCTGGTACGGCATCCCCTTCCCCCAGGCGTTCCTGCGGTTCTGGAAGAAGTACGTGCGCTTCGACGGTCGGGCCAGCCAGTCGGAGTACTGGTTCTGGGCGCTCTGGTACCTCATCGGTTCGGCTGCCGCCGGCATCATCGGGAGCGGGTTCGACGTGCTGCCGTTCGTCGACGACGGTTCGGACGGACTCGGCAGTCTCTGGAGCCTGGCCTGCGCACTCGGGTTCATCGCGTTGACCGTGCGACGGCTGCACGACGTCAACCTCAGCGGTCTGTTCGCGCTGTTCTTCATCATCCCGCCGATCGGCATCCTGTTCTCGCTGATCATCGGCCTGATGTCGTCGAACCCGCAGGGGCAGCAGTACGACCGTCCGCTGCAGGGGTGATGCGCGGAACCGGTCCTGACCGCCGCTCGGGAGTTCTGGTTGACTCAGACGCGACCATCAGCCGACACTCGAGGGGGACCACGTGAGCGACCAGTACCCGCAGGATCCGAACAACCAGCCGAACGCCCAGTTCGGTGGCGCACCGCAGTACGGCGGCGCACCGCAGTACGGCCAGCAGCCGCCGACCGGACCGAATGGTGAACCGCCGCTCTGGGCGCCGTGGTACGGGATCTCGTTCGGCAAGGCCGTCGGCCGCTTCTTCAAGAAGTACGCCACGTTCAGCGGTCGTGCCAGCCGGAGCGAGTTCTGGTGGTGGTACCTCGCCAACGCGATCGTGGTCATCGTCCTCAGCATCCTGTACGGCATCGGTATCGGCACCTCGGAGCGCTCGACCGTGTCGATGTCGACCGCGACGTCCACCAGCGTCCAGTCCACCGTCACCGAGCCGTCGGCGCTGTTCGTCATCTCGGGCATCCTGTTCCTGCTCTGGGGCCTCGCGATCATCATCCCGACGCTCGCCCTCGGCTGGCGCCGCCTGCACGACGCGAACCTCCCCGGCGCGCTGTGGATCATCGCCCTCTTCGTCGGCATCGTCGGAATCGTCTTCGGCCTGCTGCCCTCGAACCCGCAGGGTGCGCGCTTCGACCGTCCGCAGGGCGCCCGATGACCGAGAGCACGCAGCAGTGGGCGCCCCCGCAGCAGCCCGGTCAGCAGACCGACGCCGCGGGGACGCCGCCGCGATGGGCCCCGTGGTATGGGATCTCGTTCCCGAAGGCAGTTGCGCGCTTCTTCGCGAAGTCCGCCACGTTCAGCGGCCGTGCGAGCCGGAGTGAGTTCTGGTGGTGGTTCCTGGCGAACACGATCGTCACCGGGGCACTCGTGGCCATCGGCACCGTCATCCGCCTCACCACGCTCAACAGCCGGACCGTCGACTACTACGGCAACGAGATCACCGTGGTCGACCCGGTCCCGCCGGTCTTCTGGGTCGTGCTCGTCCTGCTGGCACTCTGGGGCCTCGCGACCCTGGTGCCGTCGCTCGCCCTCGGCTGGCGACGCCTGCACGATGCGAACCTCTCCGGGGCGCTCTGGATCATCGCGCTGTTCATCGGCGTCGCCGGCATCGTCTTCGGGCTACTGCCGTCGAACCCGCAGGGCGCACGGTACGACCGGCCCGGGACGAACCGATGAGCAACGGCGGGACGCCCCAGTGGGGCCAGCCGGACGGCGATCAGTCGCAGCAGCAGCCCGGCTACGGCGAGCAGCCTCAGTACGGGCAGCAGCCCCAGTACGGGCAGCAGCCTGGGTACGGGCAGCAGCCGTACGCGCAGCCGTACGCGCAGCCGTACGCCGACCCGTACCCGCAGTTCGCGCAGCCGATCCCGCTCGGTCCCGACGGGGTCCCGCCGCTCTGGGCACCGTGGTACGGCATCGGGTTCCTCGACGCGTTCACCCGGTTCTTCAAGAAGTACGCCCGGTTCGACGGCCGCGCCAGCCGGGGTGAGTTCTGGTACGCGGTGCTCGCCAACGCCATCGTGACCATCGTGCTGTTCGGCGGGTTCTACGCCGTCCTCTTCGCGACGGTCGGGGCGAGTGGCGCCGTCGACGAGTACGGCAACCCCACGGGGAGCAGCGCGCCGTCTCCGTTCGCCTTCGTGCTGCTCGGGCTCTACTTCCTCTGGTGGCTCGCCACGATCGTGCCGGGCATCGCCCTGGGCTGGCGTCGCGTGCACGATGCGAACCTGGCAGGCCCGTTCTGGCTCATCGCGCTCTTCGTCAGCGCCGCCGCGATCGTGTTCGGCTGCCTGCCGTCGAACCCGGCCGGTGCGCGGTACGACCGCCCCGACCTGCGGTAGCTCCACGAACGAGAACAGCCCGCCCCACGCATCGAGCGCGGGGCGGGCTGTTCGTGTATCGGTGGGCTCAGACGACCCGGAGGCGGACGAGCGCGCCGTCGACCACCAGGTCACGCACGGTGGCCGACGGGTCGGCGATCTGGAAGCGCAGGGCGCCGCCCGGCTGCTCGAACCACGGCTGGACGAAGCGGACGTTCACCAGGAACGGCCGGTCGACGACGTACCGGTGGGTCTCCGGCGAGGAGGTCACGTGCGGGGGCAGTGACCGGCTGGGCAGTGGGGTGTCGAGCGGGTGCAGCAGGTAGCCGTCCGGGCCACCGATGCGGTCGACGGGGACACCGGCCGGGATCTGGATGGTCAGCCCCTGCTCGCCGGCCTGTGCGACCTGCTGCGCGAGCTGCGGGTAGGTCGACGCTGCGCGGTCGCGGAGCCCCTCGAGCTCATGACGAGGGATGTCGCGCGGCTCCGGGAACGGACGGTTCAGGAAGCGGCGCAGCATCTCGACCGCGTCGTCCTCGCCCGTGGCCTGCGCGAGACGACGAGCCGTGCCGTAGTCGACCACCTCGAGCGCGTAGCCGGAGGCGTCGGTCTGGACGATGCGGAGCGCCCCCTCGACCGGCGGTTCGTGCAGGGTCTCGCCGGGGAGCTGCACGTACCGGGTCGTGTAGCCGAGCTGGTCGAGGATGGGGCGGGTGTCCGCGAACGTCATGGTCGGGAGCCTATCGGTCGACGTGGTGCTGGGCCTTGGACGGAGCCGGGACTACGCCCGGCCGCGCATGATCGCCTGCTTGACCTCGGAGATCGCCTTCGTCACCTGGATGCCGCGGGGGCACGCGTCGGTGCAGTTGAAGGTCGTGCGGCAGCGCCAGACGCCTTCCTTGTCGTTGAGGATGTCGAGACGGACGTTCGCGGCGTCGTCGCGGGAGTCGAAGATGAACCGGTGTGCGTTCACGATCGCGGCGGGGCCGAAGTACTGCCCGTCGGTCCAGAACACCGGGCAGGACGACGTGCACGCGGCGCAGAGGATGCACTTCGTGGTGTCGTCGAAGCGGGCGCGGTCGGCGACGGACTGCACACGCTCCTTGCCGGGCGTCGGGGCCGACGAGGACTGCAGGAACGGCTGCACCTCGCGGTAGCTCTGGAAGAAGGGCTCCATGTCGACGACGAGGTCCTTCTCGAGCGGCAGACCCTTGATCGCCTCGACGTAGATCGGCTTCGAGACGTCGAGGTCCTTGATCAGGGTCTTGCACGCCAGGCGGTTGCGACCGTTGATGCGCATCGCGTCGGAACCACACACGCCGTGTGCGCACGAGCGGCGGAAGGTCAGGGACCCGTCCTGCTCCCACTTGATCTTGTGCAGGGCGTCGAGGATGCGGTCGGTCGGCAGCATCATGACGTCGAAGTCCTGCCAGCGCGGCTCGTCGTCGACGTCGGGGTCGAAGCGACGGACGATGACCGTGACGGAGAAGGATCCGGGAGGGGCGTCCTGCACGGTGTCGGTGCGGGGCGCCTCGGAGACCAGGGTGTCGGTCATCTCAGTACTTCCTCTCCATCGGCTGGTACCGCGTGATGACGACGGGCTTCCAGTCGAGCGTGATGTGGTCGTCGGCGAGTGACGAGTGCGGGTCGCCCGTCAGGTACGCCATGGTGTGCTGCATGTAGTTCTCGTCGTCGCGCTTCGGGTAGTCGTCGCGCATGTGGCCGCCGCGGCTCTCCTTGCGGTTGCGCGCGGAGTAGACGACGACCTCGGCCAGGTCGAGCAGGAACCCGAGTTCAACAGCTTCGAGCAGGTCGGTGTTGAACCGCTTGCCCTTGTCCTGCACGGAGACCTGCATGAAGCGGTTGCGGAGCGTGTGCAGCGTCTCGGTGACACGGGCGAGCGACTCGTCCGTGCGGAACACCTGGGCGTTCTTGTCCATCTCCTCCTGCAGTTCCTTGCGGAGGGCGGAGACGCGCTCGGTGCCGGTCGAGGCACGGAGCTGGTCGAGCATGCCGCGGACGCCGGCCGCCGGGTCTTCCGGCAGGGGGAGGAACTCGGCGGTCTGGACCCATTCGGCGGCGTTGTTGCCCGAGCGCTTGCCGAAGACGTTGATGTCGAGCAGCGAGTTGGTGCCGAGGCGGTTGGAGCCGTGCACGGAGACGCAGGCGCACTCGCCGGCGGCGTACAGGCCGGGGACGACGGTGGTGTTGTCGTACAGGACCTCGGCCTTGACGTTCGTCGGGATCCCGCCCATCGCGTAGTGCGCGGTCGGCATGACGGGCACCGGCTCGACGACCGGGTCGACGCCGAGGTACGTGCGGGCGAACTCGGTGATGTCCGGCAGCTTCGTCTCGAGGACCTCGGCCCCCAGGTGCGTGCAGTCGAGCAGCACGTAGTCCTTGTTCGGTCCGGCACCCCGGCCCTCGGCCACTTCCTGCACCATGCATCGCGCGACGATGTCCCGCGGTGCGAGGTCCTTGATGGTGGGGGCGTACCGCTCCATGAAGCGCTCACCCGAGGCGTTCCGGAGGATCGCGCCCTCGCCGCGGGCACCCTCGGTCAGCAGGATGCCGAGCCCGGCGAGCCCGGTCGGGTGGAACTGGAAGAACTCCATGTCCTCGAGCGGCAGGCCCTTGCGCCAGACGATGCCGACGCCGTCGCCGGTCAGGGTGTGCGCGTTCGAGGTGGTCTTGTACATCTTGCCGAAGCCGCCGGTCGCGAAGATCATCGCCTTGGCGTGGAAGACGTGCAGTTCACCGGTCGCGAGCTCGAACGCGACGACGCCGGCCGGCTGCTGGCGGGTGACACCGTCGTCACCGACGACGTCGACCATGATGAGGTCGAGCGCGTAGAACTCGTTGTAGAACTCGACGCCGAGCTTCACGCAGTTCTGGAACAGCGTCTGCAGGATCATGTGCCCGGTGCGGTCGGCGGCGTAGCAGGCCCGGCGGACCGGGGACTTGCCGTGGTCGCGGGTGTGGCCACCGAACCGGCGCTGGTCGATCTTGCCCTCGGGCGTGCGGTTGAACGGCAGGCCCATGTTCTCGAGGTCGATGACGGCGTCGATCGCCTCTTTCGCGAGGATCTCGGCGGCGTCTTGGTCGACCAGGTAGTCGCCACCCTTGATCGTGTCGAAGGTGTGCCACTCCCACGAGTCCTCTTCGACGTTCGCGAGGGCCGCGGCCATCCCGCCCTGCGCCGCACCGGTGTGCGACCGGGTGGGGTAGAGCTTCGAGATGACGGCCGTCTTCGCCTTCGGGCCGGCTTCGATCGCGGCTCGCATGCCCGCGCCTCCGGCGCCGATGATGACGATGTCGAACTGGTGGTGGTGGACGGTGGTCTCGGTCACAGGGGTCTTTCCGTAGACGGTGGGAACGCGGGCAGCAACGGTGGTGGTGCTACTGCGCCGGGCAGAAGGACGGCAGGTCGGCGGCAGCGGCGCCGGCGGGGCACGGGTCGAAGGTCCAGCAGACGAGGAGCCCGAGGACGATCAGCACGACGCAGGCGGCCAGGATCGCGACCAGGAGCGTCTTGCGGATACCGGGCTTCGACACGTAGTCGTTGACGATCGTGCGCATGCCGTTCGAGCCGTGGATGAGGGCGAGGACCAGCATGAGCGAGTCCCAGACCTGCCAGAAGGGGTTGGCCCACTTGCCGGCGACGAAGGCGAAGTCGATCTGCTTGACGCCCTCGCCCGCCACCATGTTGACGAAGAGGTGGCCGAAGATCAGCACGACGAGCAGCACGCCCGAGGCGCGCATGTAGATCCAGCCCCACTTCTCCCAGTTGGTGGTGCTGCGGGCGGCCGCGGCCGAGCGGGGAGGTTCGACGATCTGTGTGGTCATCTTCGTGCCCCTCAGTTGAAGTCCGCGACGAGGTTCATGAGCTGGCGGGGCAGGAAGCCCGCGATCGCCACCGCCCACAGGACCATGACGATCCAGAACATGGCCCGCTGGTACTTCGGGCCCTTCGACCAGAAGTCGATCAGGATGATCCGCAGGCCGTTGAAGGCGTGGAACACGATGGCCATGACCAGCGCGATCTCGCCGAGGTTCATGATCGGGGTCTTGTACGTGCCGATGACCGCGTTGTACGCCTCTGGGGAGAGCCGCACGAGCGCCGTGTCGAGGATGTGCACGAGCAGGAAGAAGTAGATCGCGACGCCGGTGATGCGGTGGAGGACCCACGACCACATCCCGATCGAACCGCGGTAGAGCGTGCCCTGTGGCGTCCGAGAAGCCCGCGGGGCTTCGATCGAGACGTCGGGCACCGCGGTCGCCGTACCCCCGCCGGTGTGCTCAGCCATGAGCTCGTCCTTCCATAGGACGGGCTCGCCCGATCGGCGAGCCCTTGCCGTTCGTGTTCGTGTGGAACACGACCCATCCTATGCGCGGGCGCTGACCTTCTCGTCCCGACCGGCCCGGAGGCCCCGTCCGACGGGCGGCGCGCCGATGGTGCGGGCCGTGTCGTGGTGGTTGAGGAGCTGGTCGCCGACGGCCTCCCAGGTCGTGCCCTCGACCCGGAGCCGACCGGCGGAACCCATCCGCTCCGCCAGCGCGCGGTCGTGGTGCAGCCGCAGGACCGCGTGCCGCAGGGCCTGCGGGGCATCGGCGTCGTAGAGCTCGCCGTCGAGCCCCGGGGCGACCAGGTCGAGCGGGCCGCCGGACGCCGGCGCGATCACGGGCAGGCCGGAGGCGTGGGCCTCCTGCAGGGTCTGCCCGAACGTCTCGGCCGGACCGGTGTGCACGAACAGGTCGAGCGACGCGTACGCGTCGGCGAGTGCGTCGCCGCGCAGGGGGCCGGTGAAGGTGACGTCGAGGTGCCGGAGCCGACGTTCGAGCATCGCCCGCGACGGACCCCCTCCGGCCACGACGACCCGGATGCCGGGGACGCCGCCGAGTTCGGCGAGCCGCTCGACCTCCTTCTCCGGGGCCAGTCGTCCGACGTACCCGACGATGGTCTCGCCGTTCGGGGCCAGGCGGCGTCGGAGTGCCCGCACGTGCCCGGTCGACCGGCGCTCGGGGTGGAACAGCTCGGTGTCGACGCCGCGACCCCAGCGGGCGACGCGGGGCACGCCCTCCTCGGCGAGCATCGTGGCCGTCGCGCTCGACGGGGCGAGCGTCAGCGAGGCGCCGGCGTGGATGCGTCCGAGGATCTTCCGCACCAACGGGACGGTCGCGGTCAGGCCGTTGCGGCGGGCGAACCCGGCCACGTCGGTCTGGAAGACGGCGACGGAGGGGATGCCGAGCCTCCCGGCTGCCGTGATCGCGCGCCCACCCAGCAGGAACGGACTGGCGGCGTGGAGCACGTCGGCGCCGGAGGCGGCGAGGATCGTGTCGAGCACCGGGTGGGGGAGTGCCACCGGGAACTGGCGGTAGGCGACGGCGGGGATGCGGTGGACGTCGAAGGAGCGGTAGCGCTCGACGGCGCTGCGCGACCGGAACTGCGCCAGGCCGGGGGTGTCCGGGGCGATCACGACCGCGCGGTGACCCCGTCGTTCCAGGTGGTCGAGGACCGCCAGGACACTGGTGGTCACGCCGTTGAGGGTGGGCAGGAAGCTCTCGGTCACGACGGCGACGGTCCGGGGGGACGTGCCGCGCTCCACGCTGCGTGCGCTCATGGTGCTGCCCATGCTCCGGGCGTGACGTGACCCGGCGGGGCCGACGACGTGAACGGGACGCGCGCGCCGGGTGAACAACGCGACGGCCGACGCTGCGGGAGGCCGCATGCGGGAATCGTGCGGAGACCACCCAGGATCCACCCGGTGGGACCGGTACGGTGAGCGCGTGGCTGACGCTCTCGAAGACTTCTACGCGATCATCCCCGCAGGGGGCATCGGATCGCGCCTGTGGCCGTTGTCGCGCGCGGACGCACCCAAGTTCCTGCACGACCTGACGGGATCCGGCACCTCGCTGCTGCGGCAGACCTGGGACCGCCTGGCGCCGCTCGCCGGCGACCAGCGGATCATGGTCGTCACCGGCCGCGCGCACCGGGTCGCGGTGGAGTCGCAGCTGCCGGGCGTCGAGGACCACAACGTGGTGCTCGAGAGCGAACCGAAGGACTCCACGGCGGCCATCGGCCTGGCCGCGGCGATCCTGGTGCGCCGCGAGCCCGACGTCGTCATCGGCTCGTTCGCCGCCGACCACGTCATCGGTGACGCCCGCGGCTTCCGTCGTTCGGTGCGCGAGGCCGTCGCCGTCGCCCGCGCCGGCTACGTCACCACCATCGGCATCACCCCGACGGAACCCGCGATCGGCTTCGGCTACATCAACGCCGACACCGCCGGGCTCGACATCGAGGGCGCCCCGACTGCACACGCGGTGAAGTCCTTCGTCGAGAAGCCGGACCTCGACACCGCCCGCTCGTACGTCGAGCAGGGCAACTACCTCTGGAACGCCGGCATGTTCATCGCGCGCGCCGACGTGCTGCTCGCCGAGATCGGCCGGACGAAGCCCGAGCTGCTGGCCGGCATCAACGAACTCGCCGACGCCTGGGACACCTCGGCGCGCGGCGCCGTCGTCGACGCCGTGTGGCCGATGCTCGAGAAGATCGCGATCGACTACACGGTCGCCGAGCCCGCCGCCGCTGCCGGACGCATGGCGGTCGTCCCCGGTGACTTCGACTGGGACGACGTGGGCGACTTCGCCTCGCTCGCCAAGCTGCAGTCCGGCGGCCGGCCGAACAACCTCGCGGTGCTCGGGGACGGCGCCCGCATCCTGGCGGACTCGTCGAGCGGCATCGTGATCTCGCACAGCCAGCGGCTCATCTCGCTCATCGGCGTCGAGGACATCGTCGTCGTGGACACCCCGGACGCGCTGCTCGTCACCACGAGCGCGAACGCGCAGCGGGTGAAGGGCGTCGTGGATGCCCTGAAGATCAGCGGCCGCGGCGACGTCCTGTAGCGCTCCATCGACAAACCCCTCGAACTGGGGGTGCGCGGGTGGCCCCGCGTTACGGGCGCGTTTCGGCGGGGTCGCGATCCCGTAACCGATCCGCAGGACCCCCGCAACGGGTCCTGTACCGACCCGACGGTCGTGTACTGTCGCCACGATCGCCCGGAACGCACGTGGTCCGGGCACGCTCCCCGGAGGAACCAACCCGTGACATCTCGTACCCGACAGGTCGTCCTCAGCGGCCTCGCGCTCGCCGGCACCGTCGCCGTCCTGGCCGGCTGCGCCTCGGCGCCGTCCACCACCGACTCGGCGAAGAAGACCGACTTCCGCCCCTGCATGGTCTCCGACGCCGGTGGGTTCGACGACAAGTCGTTCAACCAGCTCGGCTACGAGGGCATGAAGGACGCCGCCAAGGACCTCGGTGCCACCTACAAGGAGGCCGAGTCGAAGGACGCCACCGTCTACGACTCGAACATCGAGCAGCTCATCGGCCAGAACTGCAACCTCGTCGTGACCGTCGGCTTCAACCTGGCCGACGCCACGAAGAAGCAGGCCGCTGCGAACCCCGACACCGACTTCGCGATCATCGACGACAACTCGATCGACGCGAAGAACGTCAAGCCGATCACGTTCGACACCTCGCAGGCGGCGTTCCTCGCCGGCTACGCCGCGGCGTCCTACTCGAAGACCGGCGTCGTCGGCACCTTCGGTGGCATGCAGATCCCGACCGTCACCATCTTCATGGACGGCTTCGCGGACGGCGTGAAGTACTACAACGAGCAGAAGGACAAGGACGTCAAGGTCGTCGGCTGGAACGTCGACACCGGCAAGGGCTCCTTCACCGGTGGCTTCGAGGCCGGCACGCAGGCCAAGTCGGTCGCGCAGACGCTCCTCGACCAGGACGCCGACGTGATCCTCCCCGTCGGTGGCCCGATCTACCAGTCCGCTGCCGAGGCCATCAAGGACGCCGACAACGGCTCCGTCCTGATCGGTGCGGACAGCGACCTCTACGAGGCCGACCCCCGCTACAAGGACATCGCCTTCACCTCGGTCGAGAAGGGCATGCGCCCGGCCGTGAAGGACGTCGTCGAGCAGGCGGCTGACGACAAGTTCTCGAAGGACCCGTACGTGGGCACCCTCGAGAACGACGGCGTCGGCATCGCGCCGTTCCACGACTTCGAGTCCAAGGTCGACAAGGGCCTGCAGGGCGAGCTCGACGACGTGAAGGCCGGCATCATCGACGGCTCGATCAAGGTCAAGACCCAGTCCTGACCCGATGAACGCGGGCGGGGGAGCATCCCTCGCCCGCGTTCTCGTGCGCCCGGGTGGCGCACACCACATCGTGCGCCCGGCGGCGCACACCACATCGTGCATCCGCGGGCTGCACGCGACACCGTGCGCCCGTGTGGCGCGCGCGAGACAGAAATAGACTCCCGAACATGAAGCTCGAACTCCGCGGCATCACCAAGCGGTTCGGCGCCCTGGTCGCCAACGACCACATCTCGCTCACCGTCGAGCCGGGTGAGGTCCACTGCCTCCTGGGTGAGAACGGCGCCGGCAAGTCCACCCTGATGAACGTCCTGTACGGCCTGTACGACGCCGACGAGGGCGAGATCCTGCTCGACGACGTGGTGCAGGACTTCGACGGCCCCGGTGACGCCATGCGCGCCGGCATCGGCATGGTGCACCAGCACTTCATGCTCGTGCCCGTGTTCACCGTCGCCGAGAACGTCATGCTGGGGCAGGAGCAGACCACCTTCGGCGGGCGGCTCGACCTGGCCGGTGCCCGCAAGCGCGTGCAGGAGATCTCCGATCGCTTCGGGTTCGACGTCGACCCTGACGCCAAGGTCGAGGACCTGCCCGTCGGTGTGCAGCAGCGCGTCGAGATCATCAAGGCGCTGTCCCGCGACGCCTCCGTGCTGGTGTTCGACGAGCCGACGGCCGTCCTCACCCCGCAGGAGACCGACGAGCTGATGGGCATCATGCGCCAGCTCCGCGAAGCCGGCACCGCGATCGTCTTCATCACCCACAAGCTGCGCGAGGTGCGCGAGGTCGCCGACCGCATCACGGTGATCCGCCTCGGCAAGGTCGTCGGCGAGGCATCGCCGACCGCCACGAACAACGAGTTGGCCGCGCTGATGGTCGGCCGTGCCGTCTCGCTCGTGGTCGACAAGGCTCCTGCGACCGGTGGCGCCGACGCCCTGGTCGTCGAGAACCTGACCGTGACCGACCCGTCCGGCATCGTGCTCGTCGACGACGTCTCCTTCACGGTGCGCCGCGGCGAGGTCCTGGCGATCGCCGGGGTGCAGGGCAACGGGCAGACCGAGCTCACCGAGGCGATCATCGGCCTCGAGCCCGCCCACGCCGGCCGCATCACCCTCGACGGCAAGGAACTCACCGGGCGGAGCGTCAAGCAGGTGCTCGACGCCGGCGTCGGCTTCGTCCCCGAGGACCGCAAGGAGGACGGCCTGGTCGGCGAGTTCACGATCGCCGAGAACCTGATGCTCGATCGGGCCGACCACGCCGAGTTCGTCCGCGCCGGCACGATCCGCTCGGCCGAGCGCGACGCCTTCGCCGACGAGAAGATCGCCGAGTTCGACATCCGGACGCCGGGTCGCACCACCGCGGCCGGTCGGCTCTCCGGTGGCAACCAGCAGAAGATCGTCCTGGCGCGCGAACTGAGCCGTGAGCTGCGGCTGTTCGTCGCCGCGCAGCCCACCCGTGGCATCGACGTCGGCTCGATCGAGTTCGTCCACAAGCGCATCGTCGCCACCCGCGACACCGGTGTGCCGGTCATCGTCGTCTCCACCGAGCTCGACGAGGTCGTGGCCCTGGCCGACCGGATCGCCGTGATGTACCGCGGCGGCATCGTCGGCATCGTCCCCGCGACCACCCCCCGTGACGTCCTCGGCCTCATGATGGCCGGGGAGATCCCCGAAGGAACGGAGCTGGCCGCATGACCGGTTCGGCCGGCGAGATCCACGCCACACCCACGACCGGAACGGAGCTGGCCGCGTGACCGCGCAGGAACCAGACAACACGCAGCAGCCGACCCCGGCTGCGCACGGCACCGCGGACGCCCCGCTCACCGACGACCGTCTGCAGGAGGTCGAGTCGACCCCGCACCTGATGACGGACTCGGCGGAGGACACCGAGCGCCGCAACGGCGCCGGTGGTGACCGCTGGCAGGCCGCCCTGCAGGGGATCCTGAACGGCTCCGTGCTCGTCACGGTCCTCGCCGTCGTCCTCGCGCTGGTCGCGTGCGGCATCCTCATCGCGGTGACGGACGAGAACGTCCGTGCCACCGCCGGCTACTTCTTCGCCCGCCCCACCGACATGCTCCAGGCGATCGGCACCGCGGTCGGCGGCGCCTACGCCTCGCTGTTCCAGGGCTCGGTGTTCAACTTCGGCGCGGACTCGTTCCAGCAGGCGATCGGGCCGCTCACGCGCTCCGTCGACTACTCGGTGCCGCTCATCGCCGCCGGGCTCGGGATCGCCCTGTCGTTCCGCGCCGGACTGTTCAACATCGGCGGCCAGGGCCAGATCCTGATGGGCGCCGCTGCCGCCGGCTGGGTCGGGTTCTCGTTCGACGGGCCCGCCGCGATCCACATCCCGCTCACGATCCTCGCCGGCATCGTCGGCGGCGCGGTCTGGGGCGGCATCGTCGGGGTGCTCAAGGCCCGGACGGGTGCGAACGAGGTGGTCGTCACGATCATGCTCAACTACGTCGCGCTCTACCTGGTCAGCTACCTGCTCCGCACCCCGGGCCTGCTCCAGGCCCCGGGCAGTAGCAACCCGATCTCGCCCGCCACGAAGGACAGCGCGCTCCTGCCGCAGCTCTTCGGTGTGCGGTACGGCGTGGACCTCGGGTTCATCGTCGCGATCATCGCGGTCGTCGTCGTCTGGTGGCTCGTCAACAAGTCGTCGCTCGGCTTCCGGTTCCGCACCATCGGTGAGAACCCCCGTGCCGCCCGTGTGGCCGGCATGAGCGTCCCGGCGCTGACCATCTGGGTGATGCTGATCTCCGGTGCCTTGGTCGGCATCGCCGGCGCCTACCAGGTGCAGGGTGCCGTCACCTCGGGCTTCACCTCGGGCATCGACGCCGGTATCGGCTTCGACGCCATCACCGTGGCCCTGCTCGGCCGCTCCAAGCCGTGGGGCGTCTTCTGGGCGGCCATCCTGTTCGGCGTGCTGAAGAACGGTGGCTACGCCATGCAGGCCGCCAACGGCATCCCGATCGACATCGTCGGGGTCATCCAGGCCCTCATCGTCCTCTTCATCGCGGCGCCGCCGCTCGTCCGCGCGATCTTCCGGATCCCGCAGCCGGGTGCACGCAAGCGCACGAAGACGAGCAAGACCAGCAAGAAGGCGGTCGCCGCATGAGCACCATCAGCCCCACCGCGGCCCCCGCGTCGCCGCTCGCGGACCGTCCGGTCGAGACCACCAGGAGCTGGAAGCTCCCGATCGGGTACGGCGTGTTCACGCTCATCGCGATCGTGCTGTTCGGCCTGCTGCCGCGCTCCGGCACCACCACGTTCCGCCTCGCGAACGCCGGTGACTTCTTCGCGCTGCCGAACGTCCCGCTGCCCGCGCTCGGGACGGGCATCGTCGTCATCGTCCTGCTCGCGATCCTGACCGTGTACGCGTTCATCGAGACGCGGGCACTCCGCCGGGTCCCGCTGTGGGTCACGTCGGTGTTCGCGGTCGTCTTCGTCATCGGGTTCCTGACCTGGGCCGCGGCCGGTTCGTCCCTGCCGATCCCCGGCCTGCTGCTCGGCGCGCTGAGCCTGAGCGTCCCGCTCGTGTTCGGTGCCCTCGGCGGCGTCATCTCCGAGCGGGTCGGCGTGGTGAACATCGCGATCGAGGGCCAGTTCCTCGCCGGTGCGTTCAGCTCCGCGATGGTCGCGTCGATCACCGGGTCGCCCTGGGTCGGCCTCGTCGCCGCGCTCGTCGCCGGCATGCTCGTGTCGTTCGTCCTCGCGGCGTTCAGCATCAAGTACCTGGTCGACCAGGTCATCGTCGGTGTCGTTATCAACGCGTTCATCTCCGGCCTGACCGGCTTCCTGTACTCGCAGGTGCTCTCCCCGAACGAGGAGACCCTGAACATCGGCATCCGGTTCCCGAAGGTCGAGATCCCGCTGCTGCACCAGATCCCGGTCATCGGTCCGGTGTTCTTCGAGCAGACGGTCGTCGTCTACCTGGCCTACATCGCCGTGGCGGTCGTCACCTTCGGCCTGTTCAAGACCCGCTGGGGCCTGCGCCTCCGCGCGGTCGGTGAGCACCCGCAGGCCGCCGACACGGTGGGCATCAACGTCACGAGCACCCGGTTCTGGAACGTCTCCCTCGCCGGTGCGATCGCCGGTCTCGGTGGGGCGTACTTCACGCTCGACGCGGTCGGGCCCTTCACGAAGGACATGACCGCGGGCGCCGGCTACATCGCGCTGGCCGCCGTCATCTTCGGCCGGTGGGACCCCATCAAGGCGACGCTCGCGGCGCTGCTGTTCGGCTTCGCGTCGAACCTGCAGAACACGCTCGGAGCGATCGACTCACCCGTGCCCAGCGAGTTCCTGCTGATGCTGCCGTACGTGGTGACGATCTTCGCCGTTGCCGGCCTGGTCGGGCAGTCGCGCGGCCCCGCCGCGTCCGGCAAGCCCTACATCAAGAGCTGACGGCCTGGAGGCACGACACATGACCGACACGCAGCAACCAGGTGACCAGGCGGTCACCGCCACCGACCCGACGGACGCCGCCACGGGCCTCCCGGTCGACGACGTGGACTGGGGCGTCCTGCGGGACGCCGCCACGGCCGCGATGCGGCGCGCCTACGCGCCGTACTCGTCGTTCCCGGTGGGCGCCGCGGCGCTCACCGACGACGGCCGGATCGTCTCCGGCTGCAACATCGAGAACGCGAGCTACGGGGTGACGCTCTGCGCGGAGTGCTCCCTCGTGTCGCAGCTGCACATGACCGGCGGCGGCAAGCTCGTCGCGTTCACGTGCGTCGACGGCGACGGGGCGACCCTGATGCCGTGCGGCCGCTGCCGCCAGCTGCTGTTCGAGCACTCGACCGAGGGCATGCTCCTCGAGACGCTCTCCGGCATCCGCACCATCGACGAGGTCCTGCCGGACGCCTTCGGGCCGCGGACCCTCGCCACCTACCAGCAGGAGCACTGATCCACATGGCCGTCGAGCCGTTCGACACCGTCGACCTCATCCGTACGAAGCGCTCCGGCGGGGCCCTCAGCACCGCCGAGGTGGACTGGCTCGTCGACGCGTACACCCGCGGCTACGTCGAGGACCCGCAGATGGCCGCGATGGCGATGGCGATCTTCCTGAACGGGATGGAGCGGCGTGAGATCAAGGACCTCACGCTCGCGATGATCGCCTCGGGGGAGCGGATGTCGTTCTCGTCGCTCGGCAAGACGACCGTTGACAAGCACTCCACCGGTGGCGTCGGCGACAAGATCACCCTGCCGCTCGCACCCCTGGTGGCGTCGTTCGGCGTCGCTGTGCCGCAGCTGTCCGGTCGCGGACTCGGGCACACCGGCGGCACGCTCGACAAGCTCGAGTCGATCCCCGGGTGGCAGGCGTCCATCTCGAACGACCGCATGATGCAGGTGCTGCAGGACGTCGGCGCGGTCATCTGCGCCGCCGGGTCAGGCCTGGCACCCGCGGACAAGAAGCTCTACGCGCTCCGCGACATCACCGGCACGGTCGAGTGCATCCCGCTCATCGCGTCGAGCATCATGTCGAAGAAGATCGCCGAGGGCACCGGGGCGCTCGTGCTCGACGTCAAGTTCGGGTCCGGCGCGTTCATGCCGACGTACGAGGCGTCCCGGGAGCTCGCGCAGACCATGGTCGACCTCGGCAACGACGCCGGGGTCGCGACCTCGGCGCTGCTGACCGACATGGAGGTCCCGCTCGGGCTGACGATCGGCAACGCGCTCGAGGTGCGGGAGTCGGTCGAGGTGCTCGCCGGCGGCGGCCCCGCCGACGTCGTCGAGTTGACGGTTGCGCTCGCGACCGAGATGCTCACGCTGGCCGGACTGCCCGACGCCGACCCGGCCGCGGCGCTCGCGGACGGCCGCGCCATGGACACCTGGCGCCGGATGATCGAGGCGCAGGGCGGGGACCCGTCCGCGGCGCTCCCCGTCGCCCGCGAACAGCACGTCGTCACCGCGCCCACGTCGGGGGTCCTCACCCAGCAGGACGCGCTGCCGTTCGGCGTCTCGGCCTGGCGGCTCGGGGCCGGTCGTGCCCGCGCGCAGGACCCGGTGCAGGCCGGTGCAGGCATCGAGCTCCACGTCAAGCCGGGGGACACCGTGACCGAGGGCCAGCCGCTCTGGACGCTGCACTCCGACGACGCGTCGCGGATCCCGCGCGCACTCGAGTCGCTCGAGGGTGCGTGGACCATCGGCCCGGAGGGCTCCGCTGCCGCGGCACGCGGGCCGATCGTGCGCGAGCGCATCGGGTCCTGAACCGGGCCACCCGATCGACCGGAGGCTCCCTGCACACCTGTGGGGAGCCTCCAGTGTCTTCCGTCGTGGGTTGTGCACAGGTGCCTGCGCGGCGGCGGTGACCACCGATAGCCTGGGGGCATGAGCGCCGACGCCCCGACCTACCGCCTGCCCGACGCCGGGGCGGTCATCAACGACCTGCCGAAGGTCTCGCTGCACGACCACCTCGACGGCGGCCTGCGTCCCGCGACCATCATCGAGCTCGCGGCCTCGGCGGGTGTGTCGCTCCCCACCACCGACCCGGCCGAGCTCGGGCAGTGGTTCGCCGACCAGTCGAACTCCGGCTCCCTGGTCGAGTACCTGAAGACGTTCGACGTCACCACGTCGGTGATGCAGACCGCGCCGCAGCTCACCCGGATCGCCCGCGAGTTCGTCGAGGACCTGGTCGCCGACGGCGTCGTCTACGGCGAGGTCCGCTGGGCGCCGGAGCAACACCTGCAGGGCGGACTGACCCTCGACCAGACGGTGGAGGCCGTGCAGGCCGGCATCGAGGAAGCCGTCGACGCCGCCGGTGGGCGCATCCGCGTCGGCCAGCTCGTCACCGCGATGCGGCACGCCGACCGGTCGCTCGAGATCGCCGAGCTCGCCGTCCGCCACCGTGACGCCGGGGTCGTCGGCTTCGACATCGCCGGTGCCGAAGCCGGGTTCCCCGCCTCGAACCACCGTGCCGCCTTCGACTACCTGGCGTCCGAACTGTTCCCCGTCACCGTCCACGCGGGCGAGGCCGACGGGCTCGCCTCCATCCGGTCCGCCCTCGTCGACGGCCGGGCGCTCCGCCTCGGACACGGCGTCCGCATCTTCGAGGACGTCGCCCTGTCCGACGCCGGGGACGGCTCGACGCTGGCCTCCCTGGGCGAGGTCGCCTCGTGGGTCCGTGACCGCGAGATCCCGCTCGAGGTCTCGCCGTCCTCCAACCTGCAGACCGGGGCGATCGCCGCGTGGGGCGACGACCTCGCCGACCACCCGTTCGACGTGCTCTACCAGCTCGGCTTCCGCGTCACGGTGAACACCGACAACCGCCTGATGAGCGGGACCTCGCTGTCCAAGGAGCTCGCACTGCTCGCCGGCACGTTCGGGTACGACCTCGACGACCTGGCGGCGTTCCAGATCAACGCCGCGCTCGGGTCGTTCCTGCCGCTCGAGGACCGCGAGGAGATCATCGCCACCATCACGGCCGGGTACCAGGAGGCCTGACGCATGGGACTGCCACCGCTGCCGGACACCGCCGTCCTCCTCGGTGCGGACGCGCCCGCGTGGCGTGACGCGATGCGCCTGGTCGGCGGTGCGCTCGTCGCTTCGGGCGCCACCACCGACGAGTACACCGACGCCATGATCGGCATGGTCGAGGAGCACGGTCCGTACATCGTCATCTCGCCGGGGCTCGCGTTCGCGCACGCCCGGCCGGGTGGTGCCGTCGTGCGGGACGGACTCGCGATCGTGACGCTCGCGACGCCGGTGGCGTTCGGCCACCCGCACAACGACCCCGTCCGTGTGGTGCTCGGGCTCGCGGTGGCCGAGGTCGGCACCCACCTGGAGTCGATCGGCGAGATCGCGAACCTGTTCAACGACGCCACCGTGACGGGACGGATCGCGGCGGCGACCACGGCGGACGAGGTCCGCGCGATCATGGGGGTCTCCGCGTGAAGATCGTGACCATCTGCGGCGCCGGCATCGGGTCGAGCGGCATCCTCAAGGTGAACGCCGAGAAGGCGCTCGACGCCCTCGGGCTGTCGGCGTCGGTCGTCGCGGCGGACGTCGCGTCCGTGCGGGACGTCTCCGACGACGCCAACGTAATCCTGACGAGTCAGGAGTTCGTCGAGGCGATAGGTGACACCTACGCCGAGGTCATCGTCATCGCGAACCACTTCGACCAGGGCGAGATCACGGCAGCGGTGGACCGGGCGCTCGGCGAGCACTGAGGCGGGTGCGGCGGTGGCCGGGCGGCGGGTGCAGCGGCGGCCGCTGCGGCGGCGCTGCGGCGGGCGCTGCCGCGGGCGTCCGCCCTTTAGAGTTGGGGCATGAGCACCGAGAACCCGCTGAACGACCCCGCTGCCGACCCGTTCGAGGTCGCGCGGGCCGCCGCCGCCGCCATCGCCGAACAGTCCGGCATCGAGCGGCACGACATCGCCCTGACCCTCGGGTCGGGCTGGGGCAAGGCCGCCGACATCATCGGTGAGACCGTGTCCGAGATCCCGGCCGAGCAGGTCCCCGGGTTCAGTGCCTCGGCCGTCCCCGGACACTCCGGCACCATCCGGTCGATCCGTCTCGCCGACGGCCGCCACGCGCTCGTCATCGGTGCCCGCACCCACTACTACGAGGGCCACGGGGTCCGTCGGGTCGTGCACAGCGTCCGCACGGCCGCGGCGAGCGGTGCCTCGATCATGGTGCTGACCAACGGCGCCGGCGGCATCAAGGAGCACTGGACCCCGGGCACCCCGGTGCTCATCAGCGACCACATCAACCTGACCGCGGACAGCCCGCTCGAGGGCGCGACGTTCATCGACCTGACCGACCTGTACTCGGCGCGGCTGCGCGAGCTGGCCCGGACGGTCGACCCGTCGCTCGACGAGGGCGTGTACACGCAGTTCCGCGGCCCGCACTACGAGACCCCGGCCGAGGTCCAGATGGCGAAGACCATCGGCGGACACATCGTCGGCATGTCCACCGCGCTCGAGGCCATCGCGGCCCGTCAGGCCGGTATGGAGGTCCTCGGGTTCTCGCTCATCACGAACCTCGCCGCGGGCATCCAGAAGACCCCGCTGTCGCACACCGAGGTGCTCGAGGCCGGCAAGCAGGCCGAGCCGGTGATCGCCGACCTGCTCGCACGCGTGGTCGCCGCACTCGGGCAGCCGACGTCGTGAAGCTCGACCTCGACCAGGTGCTCGGCACCGCGCGGGCGTGGCTGGCGCAGGACCCCGACCCGGAGACCCGCGACGAGCTGGCCGCGGCGATCGACGCGGCGGCCGACGGTGACGGTCCCGCTGTCCGGGCGCTCGCCGAGCGGTTCGACGGCCGGCTGCAGTTCGGCACCGCCGGCCTTCGTGCCGAGCTCGGCTGGGGCCCGCTGCGGATGAACCGGGTCGTCGTGACCCAGGCCGCTGCGGGGCTCGCGCGGTTCCTCATCGACAGCGGGCGCTCGCGCAGCGTCGTGATCGGGTACGACGGCCGGGTGAACTCGGACGTCTTCGCACGTGATTCCGCCGAGGTCATGCGCGGCCTCGGGCTCGAGGTCACCCTGCTGCCCTCGGCCCTGCCGACGCCGGTGCTCGCGTTCGCCGTCCGGCACCTCGACGTCGGTGCCGGCGTCATGGTCACCGCGAGCCACAACCCGCCTCGGGACAACGGGTACAAGGTCTACCTCGGTCAGGACGACGACGGCTCGCAGATCGTGCCGCCCGTCGACGGTGAGATCGCGGACGCCATCGACGCCGTCGCCGCCGGGTCCGTCACCGACCTGCCGCGTGGCACGGACTACACCGTCGCGACGTCGGCCCTGGTCGACGCCTACGTGGCCGCCACGGCCGCGATCGTGCCCGCTCCGGCACTCCGGGTCGACGAGCAGCCGAAGGTCGTCTACACGGCCATGCACGGCGTCGGGTGGGAGACCGCTCGCGCGGTGTTCGTCGCCGCCGGGTTCGCGTCACCGACCGTGGTGCCGGAGCAGATCGAGCCGGACGGTGCATTCCCGACGGTCTCCTTCCCGAACCCGGAAGAGCCCGGCGCGATGGACCTGGCGATCGCCCGTGGTCTCGCCGTCGGCGCCGACCTGGTGATCGCGAACGACCCCGACGCCGACCGGCTCGCACTCGCGATCCCGACGGCCTCGGACGCCGGTGCGCCGTCCTACCGTCGGCTGTCGGGCAACGAGGTCGGCTGGCTGCTCGGGTGGCGTGCCGCTGCACGGGCGTCCGAGTCGGGCGCGACCGGCACGCTCGCCGCGTCGCTCGTCTCGTCGCCGGCGTTGGCCCGGGTGGCTGCGCGCCACGGGCTGGAGTACCGCGACACCCTGACCGGCTTCAAGTGGGTCTCGCGGGTGCCCGAGCTGCTGTTCGGCTACGAAGAGGCCCTGGGTTACCTGGTCGACCCGTCGGTCGTGCGCGACAAGGACGGCATCTCGGCTGCGCTCGAACTGCTGTCCCTCGCCGACGAGCTCGCCGCGTCCGGCTCGACCATCGCCGACCACCTCGAGGCCTTCGCCGCCGAGTTCGGCGCGTTCGCGTCGGGGCAGGTGGCGACCCGCGTCGACGACCTGTCGCGCATCGGCGAGATCATGGCGTCGCTCCGGTCCACGCCGCCGTCGACGCTCGGCGGGCTCGACGTGCGCACGGTGACGGACTACGCCGACGGGGTGGCGGGTTTCCCGCCCTCGGACATCCTGCGCTACGACCTGTCCGGCGACGCCCGGGTGATCGTCCGCCCGAGCGGGACCGAGCCCAAGGTGAAGGTGTACATCGACACCGTCGCGGACACTCCCGCCGAGGCCCAGCGCCTGGTCGACGCCCTCGCCGACGCGGTGCGCCCCCTGGTGTCGTAGGGCGCGGTCCGCAAAACACCGGTGTTCCGGCCCGTCGCACAACCAAAGTGACCTCGAACCGCTCCCGCGCGCGGTTCGAGGTCACTTTGGTTGTGCGGGATGCTGCGATGCCGAGTTCTCCCCAGCCACTCCCGACGTGTGCTCGGTGCACATCCTCGTCGAGGATGCCCCGGCGAGCCGCGGAACTGCGTGACGATGCCCGCATGACACGACTCACGATCATCCGCGGAGGATCGGCGGACACCAGCGGCCGGACCGGGCGGGTCCACCGCCAGGAATCCGACACGGGCCGCCTCGTCCGACTGACTCCTGGCCGCTTCGTCGACGCCGACGACTGGCGCCGCGCGACGCCCGGGGAACGGCACATCGCACGGGTCAAGGCCGTGCACGACAGGATCGCCGATCGGCTCGTGGTCTCGCACGCCTCGGCGGCCGCGCTCCACGGTCTGCCCTGGCGCGGTGAGTTCCCCGAGGTGGTCGAGGTGATCGATCCGCACCGGACGACGTCCCAGTCGCTCACCCACGTCCGGAAACGCCCGGGCAAGGGACGCGAACTGCGGACCCGGACGATGGTCACGAACGGGCGGCGACTCACGGACATGGTGAGCACGGTCGCTGACCTGGCGATCTCCTACGAGCTCAGGATCGCGGTACCGGCCATCGACGTCGCCCTGCGGTGCGGCGTCACCGAACAGGAGATCCACGACGAACTCGAGCGACGCAGCGCGGTGCACGGACGGCACCGGGCACAGGTGGCGCTCGACCTTGCAGACGCCGCCAGCGGTTCACCGGGCGAATCCGTCGCCCGTGTGGCGCTCGACGAAGTCGGAGCTCCCCGGCCCGTCCTGCAGCAGGTCTTCCACGACAGTGCGGGGTTCATCGGCCGGGTCGACTTCTGGTTCCCCGAGCAGGGTGTGGTCCTCGAGTTCGACGGGCGGTCGAAGTACGTCGATCCTGCGCTCCGGGCAGCAGGCCGCTCGGCTGCCGACGTGGTACTGGACGAGAAACGGCGGGAAGACCGGCTCCGGCGTCATCCCGAGGTCCGGGGCGTTGGACGGTTCGGCTGGGCCGAGGCGAACGATGCCGAGTCGTTGCGGGCCGTCCTGCACGCCGTCGGGCTGCCGACGAGCATCCGTGCCTTCCACCATCTCCGATGACCGCGCCCGTGACATCCCGCGGCACAACCAAAGTCACCCCGAACCGCGCAATGATCGGGTTCGAGGTGACTTTGGTTGTGCGACGCTGCCGCGCGGCGCGCCGCGGCCCCCCGCGCTACGCGAGCTCGAGCAGCACGTGACCGGACGAGACCGTCTGGCCGACCGGGGCGTTCAGCCCGGTGACGACGCCGTCCTTGTGGGCCTGCACGGGCTGCTCCATCTTCATGGCCTCGAGCACGACGAGCAGGTCGCCCTTCACCACGGTGTCGCCCTCGGCGACCGCGAGCTTCACCACGGTGGCCTGCATCGGCGACGCGACGGACGACCCGGACTTCGCCAGGCCCCCGCGGACGGCCGACGAGCGGCGCTTCGGGGGAGCGGTGGGGCCGGCCGGACGACGACCGGCGACACCGCCGGCAGCACCGCCACCGACGATCGACGGCATGGTGACCTCGATGCGCTTGCCCTGCACCTCGACCACGACGCTGTCGCGCGCAGCCGGGGCCGGCAGTTCCTCGGGGGAGCCGCTCCACGCCGGGATGTCGTTCACGAAGTCGGTCTCGATCCACTGCGTGTAGATGCTGAACGGCGAGGAGTCGTCCGTCGCGAACGCCGGGTCGGACACCACGGCACGGTGGAAGGGGAGCACGGTCGGCAGGCCGGTGACCTCGAACTCGGCGAGTGCACGACGCGAACGCTCCAGCGCCTCGGCACGGGTGGCGCCGGTGACGATCAGCTTCGCGAGCATCGAGTCGAACGAGCCGGACACGACGTCGCCGGAGACGACACCCGAGTCGACACGGACGCCGGGGCCGGACGGTGCGTTGAACGCGTGCACGGGGCCGGGCGCGGGGAAGAAGTTGCGACCCGGGTCCTCGCCGTTGATGCGGAACTCGAACGAGTGTCCCCGCGGCGTGGGGTCCGAGTAGTCGAGCACGCCACCCTCGGCGATGCGGAACTGCTCGCGCACCAGGTCGATGCCGGTGACCTCTTCGGAGACGCAGTGCTCGACCTGCAGGCGGGTGTTCACCTCGAGGAACGACACGGTGCCGTCGGCGCCGATGAGGAACTCGCAGGTGCCGGCACCGACGTAGCCGACCTCGCGCAGGATCGCCTTCGACGACTCGTACAGCGCGGTCTGCTGCTCGGGCGTCAGGTAGGGCGCCGGGGCTTCCTCGACGAGCTTCTGGTGGCGTCGCTGCAGCGAGCAGTCGCGGGTGGAGACCACGACGACGTTGCCGTGCTCGTCCGCCAGGCACTGGGTCTCGACGTGGCGCGGCTTGTCCAGGTACTTCTCGACGAAGCACTCGCCCCGGCCGAAGGCGGCGATGGCCTCACGCGTGGCGGACTCGAAGAGCTCCTCGACCGAGGCACGGTCGCGGACGACCTTCAGACCACGACCGCCACCGCCGAACGCCGCCTTGATCGCGACGGGCAGACCGACCTGGTCGACGAAGTCGAAGACCTCGGAGACGTCCTGCACGGGCTCGATGGTGCCGGGGGCGAGCGGCGCGCCCACCTTCTCGGCGACGTGGCGCGCGGAGACCTTGTCGCCGAGGCGCTCGATCGACTCCGGCGACGGGCCGATCCAGACGAGCCCGGCATCGATGACGGCGCGGGCGAAGTCGGAGTTCTCGGCGAGGAACCCGTAGCCGGGGTGCACGGCGTCCGCGCCGGAGCGGCGGGCGACCGAGATGATCTTGTCGATGACGAGGTACGTGTCGGCGCTCGTGGTGCCGTTCAGCGCGTAGGCCTCGTCGGCGAGGCGGGCGTGCAGGGCATCGCGGTCCTGGTCGGCGTAGACCGCGACCGATGCCTTGCCCGCGTCGCGGGCCGCGCGGATGATGCGGACGGCGATCTCGCCGCGGTTCGCGATGAGGACCTTGCTGATACGGGGCATGACACAGCAGCGTATTCGTGCGGCGGGAGTGCGTTTTGACTGGCACCCACAAAGAACCACCCGGAACAGGTGCGGATGTCTACAGTGCCCACAGGTCGTGCCAGGCGATGCCGAAGCCACGGAGGAGCATCGACCGCAGCACCGGCAGCGACATCCCGATCACGGCGGACGGTGCGCCGTCGATCCGCGTGATGTACGCCGCGGCCCGACCATCGATGGTGAACGCACCCGCCACCTCGAGCGGCTCGCCCGTCGCGACGTACGCGTCGATCTCGTCGACGGACACGTCGTCAGCGAAGGTCAGCACCGCGCTGTCGACCGCGACCACGCGGTCGCCGGCGGCGGCCAGCGCCGACCCGCCGGGCGCGACGGCACCCAGCTGCGGGACGCCGGCGGTGGACGTGACCAGGGACCGGACGGGAGGCGCGGTGCGGGCCGGTGCCGCGCCTCCAGGCCGCCCCGTGGCCGGTTCCGGGTCACGGTGGCGGTCGTCGCGCCGTCGATCGATCAAGCAGTGTCCGCTCCACAGGGTCCCGCCGCCGGCGGCGAGCATCTGCCGCCAGCGCTCCCGAGCGACCGCCGGGTCGTGCGGCTTGCCGTACAGCTGTCCGTCGACCTCGAACGCGGAGTCGCCGCCCAACACCACGCCGTCGACCGGTGACCCGGCGACCGCGGAGTCGGCGACCGCGGACGCCTTCGCGACGGCGAGGAGCGAGACGAGCTCCGGACCGGTCAGGGCACGGCCGAGCGATGCCGCTGCTGCGGCGCCGACGGCGTCCTCGTCGACCCCGGGGGACACGAGCACGGGTTCGATCCCGGACTGGGCGAGGAGTGCTCGGCGGGCGGGGGATGTACTCGCGAGGTACAGACGCATGGGACCATCTCACCATGGGTGAATCCGTCGGCACGCTGCTCGAACTCGACGTCACCGGGATCGCCCACGGCGGCATCTCGGTGGCACGGCACGAAGGACGGGTGGTCTTCGTCTCGGACGCGATCCCCGGGGAGCGCGTCGTCGCCCGGGTGACCGAGGACCGCAAGAAGTCGTTCTGGCGCGCCGACACGGTCAGCGTCATCACGCCGAGCGAGCACCGCGTCGACCACGTCTGGCCCGAGGCCGCGCTCGAGCGTGACCCCGAGACGCGCCCGGGTGGTGCCGAGTTCGGTCACATCGCCCTCGCACACCAGCGCACGCTCAAGCACGACGTCCTCGTCGACTCGTTCGCACGGTTCGCACGGATGGACCTCGCCGAGGTGCTCGGCCACGACGTCGTCGTCGAGGCAGCGCCCGGTGACGACGCGGCGAACGGCCTCGGCTGGCGCACCCGCGTCCGGCTGCACGTCGACGAGCAGGGCACCGCCGGCCCGTTCGCGGCGCGCTCCCACTCCGTGATCCCCGTCGCCAGCCTGCCGCTCGCGACCGCCGTCGTGCAGCAGAGCGCCCCGCTCGGCCGTGGTGCGCTGCCGGGGTCCTCGGTCATCGACGTCCTCGCACCGAGCGGCTCCGAGGGCGCGCGGCTCGTCATCGACGACCAGAAGCCCACCGTGGTGACCGAGGTCGTGGGGGAGCGCACGTTCCAGGTCGACGACAACGGGTTCTGGCAGGTGCACCGCGCCGCGGCGACCGTGCTCACCGAGGCCGTGCAGGACCTGGTCGACCGCGACCGCCTCGACCCCGAGGGCACCCACCTGGACCTGTACGGCGGTGTCGGCCTGCTCGCCGCCGCCCTCGGCGACCTGGTCGGCCCGAAGGCGCGCATCACGAGCGTCGAGAGCGCCGCCCGTGCCACCGAGCACGCGCAGGAGAACCTGTCCGAGTGGCTCGGCGCCCGCGCCGAGACCGGCCGCGTGGACCGCTGGCTGACGAACACGGTGGCGAACGCCTCGCGCGCCGAGAAGGACCGCTTCCGCGCCGGCACGATCGTGCTCGACCCGCCCCGCTCCGGTGCCGGTCGTGACGTGGTCGTGCAGATCGCCGCGCTCCAGCCGGAGCAGGTCGTCTACGTGGCGTGCGACCCGGTGGCGCTGGCCCGCGACGTCGCGACGTTCGCCGACCTCGGCTACCGACTCGAAGCACTGCGGGCCTTCGACCTGTTCCCGCACACGCACCACCTGGAAGCCGTCGCGCGCCTGGTCCCCACGCGCTGAGGTCCGGGGGTCGCTCGACCGCGGGTCCTTGCGTGTCGGGGTGTCCACCAATCGGCGGACCGGCCAGCGTGGCGCAGCGGAGAAGCCCCGCACCTGAGTCCGGGCTGGGTATCCTGGGTCGTTGATGGCACTCCGGTTTCAGGGGCCGGCGTCGCGCATCGGAACGAGAGGCCACTGTGGCAGCAGGAACGACAACCACCAGCACCGAGACGTCAGGGGCGGCCACCAGGCCGGTCCGGGTCGCGATCGTCGACGACCACGAGTCCGTCCGACTCGGGATCCAGGCGGCGTGCCAGAACGAGGGGTTCGAGGTGGTGCTCACCGCCGCCAGCGTCCCCGAGTACGTCCAGAACCTCGACGGGCGAGAGGTCGACGTCGTCGTCCTCGACCTGTCCCTCGGTGACGGTTCGACCGTGACCGAGAACGTCAAGGGCGTGCAGGGGACGGGATCGGCGGTGCTCGTGCACTCCATCGCGGACCGTGTTGCCAACGTGCGTGAGGCGCTCGCAGCAGGGGCTGCCGGCGTCATCCCGAAGTCCTCGGCCACCAAGACCGTGATGGCGGCGGTCGCCACCGTCGCACGCGGTGACGTGCTCAACAACCTCGAGTGGGCGAGCGCCATCGACGCCGACCGTGACTTCGCGAAGGCGCAGCTCGGCCGTCGCGAGCGCGAGATCCTGCACCTCTACGCCTCGGGTCTCCCGCTCAAGCTCGCCGCCCAGCAGCTCGGCATCGGCTACTCGACGGCCCGTGAGTACCTCGACCGGATCCGTGTGAAGTACGTCGAGGTCGGTCGCCCGGCCCCGACGAAGGTCGACCTGCTGCGTCGAGCCGTCGAGGACGGGATCCTCCCCGGGCTCGACTCGGGCATCGACCCCGACGGCGACGGTCGCTGACACGGATGGCGACCGCGGCTGAGTCGGCGCGGACGGTCGTCGAACCGGCGCCCTTCGGCGCCGATCCGGCGCGCAGCGTCCGCGCCTCGATCACGCAGGCGTCGGTCGAGCGCGCGTTCGCGATCCTCCTCGCGATGGCGGCGATCGGCCTCGGCATCGTCGACGCGCCCGCGGTCCTGCAGCAGCTGCCGTACCTCGACCCGTTCTGGGGCCCGACGCTGATGCTCGCCCTCGCGGCGTCGTTCGTGTTCATCGGGGTCTCGGCCTTCGTGCAGCGGGTCGCGCAGCTGGCGCAGATCGTCTGTGCGCTGCTGTTCCTCGTCGTGCTCGTGACGTGGACGGCGACGGTGCAGGAGCCCATCCCGTCGGCGCAGCAGCCGTGGCCGTGGTGGTTCTGCACGGTCGGCTGCACGGCGGCGGCGATGGGCTTCGCCACGTGGCGTGCGACGGTCTACACGGCGCTCGTGCCGGCGGTCTACGTCGTCGTCCGGCTCAGCCCGCTCGGCGGCGACGTCGGGGTCCTCGCGGTCCTGCTCGACGGCGTGTACACGGCGCTGCTCAGCGGTGCGGTGCTCGTCATCGCGGTGGTGCTGCGGCGTGCGGCCACGTCGGTCGACACGGCGCAGTCCACGGCCGTGCGGCGGTACTCGCTCGCCATCCGGGAACACGCGACCGAGGTCGAGCGGGTCCAGGTGGACGCCATCGTGCACGACAGCGTGCTCACGACGCTGCTCTCCGCCGCCCGTGCCGACACGCTCGAGGCCAAGACCCTCGCCGCGCGGATGGCCCGGAACGCGATCGACCACCTCGAGGCCGCCGCCACCGACGGTCCCGGTGACGTCGCGCCGGTCGCCCTCGGGGAACTCCGGGCGCGCATCCGCGAGGGGGTCGGTGCGTTGCCCGCCCCGGTCCGCCTCGTCCCGACGCCGACCGGGTCGGTCCGTCTGCCCGCGTCGGTCGCCGATGCGCTGGCCTCGGCGGCGCTGCAGGCAGCGGTGAACAGCGTGCAGCACGCCGGCGACGGCGACGTCTCCCGCTGGGTCCGCGTCGAGCAGCAGGGCCAGGGTGTGCTCGTCGAGGTCGGTGACGAGGGCCGCGGGTTCGACGTCGCGGCGATCCCCGCCGAACGGCTCGGAGTCCGCCGCTCCATCGTCGAGCGCGTCGCGACCGTCGACGGCCGCGCCGAGGTGCACACCGCCCCGGGCGAGGGCACCCGCATCGTGCTGACGTGGTCGCCGGCCGCGAGGACGACCGCATGAAGGTCTCCCTGCCGGCGAGCATCGCCCTCGGACTCGCGTCGCTGTTCTCCCTCTACCACCTGGTCCTCGCCGCAGCTACGCTCCCGCGCGTCGACCAGGTCGCCCCGATCATCGCCTGCATGGTCCTGTACGCCGCGGCCACCGGCCTCGCACTGTTCGTCCCCGGCAGGGTCCTGCCGGTCTGGACGGCCTGCTTCTCCCTCGCCACCGCGATCGTGATGCCGGTGATCGCCGCCCCCGTCCTCGTCGATGGTCGTGGTCCCGGCTCCGCCACCTGGTGGATCGCGGCCATCGGCACGCTCATGGTGGTGCTCGTCGTGCGCGGTCGGGGCCCCTTCGCGTGGGCCGGCGTGCTGTTCCTGACCGTGTACACCGTCGCCTGGGCCGGCCTCGGCTCGCTCGGTGGGCTCGGCGTGGTCGGCAGCGTCGCCTGGGTCGCGATCGCCACGGTCTTCGCCGCCGCGATGAGCCGCGCCATCCGGAACACCCGTGAACTCGTCCTCGCCGAGCAGGAGACCGCCGACTGGCAGGCCGCGCAGGACGCCCACGTGTTCGAGCGGCAGTTCCGGCTGAGCCAGACCACCCGGATGGCCCTGCCGATGCTGCAGCGCATCATCGACTCCTGCGGCGACCTCGACGACGCCGACCGCGCCGAGTGCCTGCACCTCGAGCAGGCCATCCGTGACGAGATCCGCGGTCGGTCCCTGTTGTCCGACGACGTCCGCGACGAGGTGATGCGCCTGCGTCGCCGCGGAGCGACCGTCCAGCTGCACGACGACGGCGGGCTCGACGACCTGGACGCCCCGGACATCCGCCGCATCCACGCCCGTGTCGCCGAGGCGCTCCGGCAGGCCCGCGATGCCGACAACGTCATCGTGCGGACGGTCGGCGAGGGCTCCGACTCCGCGGTGACCGTCGTCGGACTCCGCCTCGACGGCGCGGCCAGTGAGTCCGCGGCGCTCGGAGCCGGGATGGACGACGACGACGGGGACGAGGACGACTCCGTGGCGCTCTGGCTGGAGATCCCGCGGCACGAGCCGGCGTAGCGCGCGGCGCGCGTGGTGCGCCGGGCGTGCGCGCGTGTTGCGACAGTGCGCCACGTGATCGACGCGTGGATCGTCGCGGACGTGGTGCGGACCGCGCTGCGGAGGCGCGTGGTGCGCCGGGCGTGCGGGCGGCGGTGGACGCGATGGGGGACAGCCTGGAGGCCCGTGGCGGCCCCGCGACGGGCCTCCCGGCCGTCACGTGGGTGCGCCGGGCTGGCGCGCGCACGGAAGCGACCATGTCGCTGTCGTACGACGTCGACGGTGTCGCTCGGACGCGCGCACAACTGTTGCGCGCGCTCGGAAGCGACCAAGTCGTTGTCGTACGACGTCGATGGTGTCGTTCCGCATCGGCCTCGATACCGCCTCGCCAGCCGGCCCGACGCCCGCCCGCACGCGCTGAACGCCCCGGAAACGGGGAACGGGCCGGTCGGATACCGACCGGCCCGTTCACGACCCGAGGCTGAGCGACAACCCGAATGTCGCCCTGCCTCGCAGCGGGCGGTGGCTTCGTACCCTAGTCGGCCACCGTCCTGCGATGTCTTTCGTTGAAGGACACCGAACACCAACTACTATGCCCACGCACGAGCCGCATGTCAGTCGTCATTATTGGGGACAATTCCGGCATTTCCGGTCCGTATCCGCTGAACGTGTCCCCCGAGTGAGGGGATACCGACCGGGAAGTGCGCCCTGCGACCGTTCCGGTCGCCAGTGCACCAGGGGTACATCAGCGGAGCGATCGGCCCCAGGCGCCCGGTCCGTGATCGAGCGGGCGGCGGAGGCCGCGGGCCGCGGCGTCCCACCCGGTGCGGGGTTCGACGACCACGGCGGCACGTCCGGCGGCAGCGGCCTCGTCGGCCTGGCGCTGCAGGACGGCCACGACGGCGGCGAGTTCCTCGGGCGTGGGGTCGCCGGAGACCACCCGGACGTCCGCCACCGAGGCGGGCTCGTCCGAGGGCACGGCTGCTGCGTGGCGACCCATCAGAGGGGGATGTTCCCGTGCTTCTTCGGGGGCAGCGTGGCGCGCTTGCCCCGCAGCGACCGGAGGGCCTTGATCACCGACACGCGCGTGGCGTGCGGCTGGATGATGCCGTCGAGCTCACCGCGCTCGGCCGCCAGGTACGGCGACGCGACGTTGTACGTGTACTCGTTCGCGAGCTTCGTGCGGACCGCGGCGACGTCCTCGCCGGACTCCTCGGCGCGCTTGATCTCGGCGCGGTACAGGATGTTCACGGCGCCCTGACCGCCCATGACGGCGATCTCGGCGGTCGGCCACGCCAGGTTGATGTCGGCGCCGAGCTGCTTCGAGCCCATCACGATGTACGCGCCGCCGTAGGCCTTGCGGGTGATGACGGTGACGAGCGGGACGGTGGCCTCGGCGTAGGCGTACAGCAGCTTCGCGCCGCGGCGGATGACGCCGGTCCACTCCTGGTCGGTGCCGGGCAGGTAGCCGGGCACGTCCACCAGGGTCAGGATCGGGATGCCGAACGCGTCGCAGAACCGCACGAAGCGGGCGGCCTTCTCGCCGGCGTCGATGTTCAGCGTGCCGGCCATCGCCTGCGGCTGGTTCGCGATGATGCCGACCGTGCGGCCCTCGACCCGGCCGAAGCCGATCAGGATGTTCGGCGCGAAGAGCGGCTGGACCTCGAGGAACTCACCGTCGTCGACGATGTGCTCGATGATCGTGGTGACGTCGTACGGCTGGTTCGTCGAGTCCGGGATCACGAGGTCGAGCTCGTGGTCGGCGTCGGTGGTCTCGAGCTCCGGGGCGACGTCGTACGCCGGCGGGTCGGACAGGTTGTTGTCCGGCAGGAACCCGATGAGCGAGCGCGCGTAGTCGAGCGCATCGGTCTCGTCCTCGGCCAGGTAGTGGGCCACGCCGGAGACCGCGTTGTGCGTCTGGGCGCCGCCGAGCTCCTCGAAGCCGACGTCCTCGCCCGTGACGGTCTTGATGACGTCGGGGCCGGTGACGAACATGTGGCTGGTCTTGTCGACCATGATGACGAAGTCGGTGAGTGCAGGGGAGTACACCGCACCGCCGGCCGCCGGACCCATCACGATCGACAGCTGCGGGATGACGCCCGAGGCCTGGGTGTTCAGGCGGAAGATCTCGCCGTACTTGCCGAGCGCGACGACGCCTTCCTGGATGCGGGCGCCGCCGGAGTCGAGGATGCCGATGATCGGCACGCCCGTCTTCAGCGCGTGCTGCATGACCTTGATGATCTTCTCGCCCGCGACCTCGCCGAGCGACCCGCCGAAGACCGTGAAGTCCTGGGCGTAGACGGCGACGTTGCGGCCGTGGATCGTGCCGACGCCGGTGACGACCGCGTCACCGTAGGGGCGCTTGGCGTCCATGCCGAACGACGTGGTGCGGTGTCGCACGAACTCGTCGAACTCCACGAAGGAGTTCTCGTCGAGCAGCTGCTCGATGCGTTCGCGCGCGGTGCCCTTGCCCTTCGCGTGCTGCTTGGCGATGGCGGATTCGCCCGCGGCGGTCACGGCCTCGTGGTACCGGTCGCGGAGGTCGGCCAGTCGGCCGGCCGTCGTCGACAGATCGGGGGTGTCTCCTGAAGTCACCCGCTCACCCTACCGGCGGGTGCCACGCTGCCGGTTGGAGGACCCCCACGGTTCCTGCCCGTACATTTGCGTGCATGTCCACATCCCCGTCGCCGTCGTTCCCCGCCACCAGCGCGGCTGTCCGGTCGGCGGGCGCGACGATCACCGCCCCCGCCGAGACCGGGTCCACCAACGCGGACCTGCTCGCCGCCGCCCCCGAGCAGCAGCACGGCAGCGTCGTCGCGACCCTGCACCAGACCGCGGGTCGGGGCCGGCTCGACCGCACCTGGACCGCTCCGGCCGGTGAGACGCTCGCCGCCAGCGTGCTCGTCCGTGCGGACCTGGACGACCATGACCGCGGCTGGTTGCCGCTGGTCGCCGGGGCGGCGATGCGCGATGCGATCGCATCGGTGCTCCCCGCCGGCGCGGACGTCGTCGTGAAGTGGCCGAACGACGTGCAGGTCGCCTGGGACAAGGTGTGCGGGATCCTCTGCCAGGTCGCCGCCGACGGCAGCGTCGTGGTCGGGGCCGGCGTGAACCTGACGATCCCGGCTGATCGGCTGCCCACCCCGACGTCCACCTCGCTCCTGCTCGCCGGCGCGGTCGACGACGCACCCGCCCTGGCCGACGCGGTCCTGTCCGCCTTCGTGCGGTCCGTCCTGGAGGCGGTGGCCGGCCTGGTCACGGGGGGTCCCGCCGCCGAGACGGTCCGGTCCCACGTCCGCGCCGCGTGCGGCACGATCGGTCGCCGCATCCGCCTCGAACTGCCGGACGGCACCGTCGAGGAGGCCGACGCGACCGGCATCGACGACGCCGGCCGCATCACGATCCGGGACCAGGCGGGCGGCACCAGGGGCGTCGCGGTGGGGGACGTCACCCACCTGCGGTATGCATGACGGCATGACCGCCGAGCCCCCGCCCGAACGTGTCGTCGCACGCCTGCGACCACACGCCCGACGGCTGGTGCGCCCGGCGGTGTTCGTCGTGCTCGTCACCGCGGCCGGGGGGTTCGGCTTCGGCGTGTTCCAGGCGCAGCTGGCGTGGCTGAACGCCGTCGTCGCGCTCGTCGTCGTGGTGCTCGTCGTGTTCGGTGGCGCCGTCCCGCTGTTCCGCTGGATGTCGGAGCGGTACGTCGTCACCACGCGTCGCCTGGTCGTGGTCAACGGACTCGGCACCCGGACCCGACGGGAACTCCTGCACTCCCGCGGCTACGACGTGACCGTGCGCCGCCGCGGGCTGCAGGGGTTGTTCCGCTCCGGCGACGTGCTCGTGTTCCCCGGGGACGACCCCGCGGTGGTCCTCGCCGACGTGCCGCACGCCGACCTCGTCGTCGCCGTCCTGCACGACCTGGTGGAGGCGTACGAGGCCAGGCGTCGGCACCGCGAGCCGGACTGGGACGAGATCGTCGGCGGTCCGGACCGGCCGCCGTGGGGCGACGTGCGGGCCTGACCCGGCCGATGGGTGCCTCGCTGCGAGCGTCGCCGCGGGCGCCGTGATGAGACTTCGGCGAGAAACCGGTACCTTCTTCGACGTGCGTATCTCTGTGATCGGCTGCGGCTACCTCGGTGCCGTGCACGCCGCCTCCATGGCCAAACTCGGACACGAGGTCGTCGCCGTGGACGTCGACCCCACCAAGATCGAGCGGCTCGCCGCGGGCGAGGCCCCCTTCTTCGAGCCCGGCCTGCCCGAGATCCTGACCGAGGCCCTCGAGTCCGGTCGGATCCGCTTCACCACCGACATGGCCGAGGTGGCCGGTGCCCGCGTGCACTTCCTCGCCGTCGGCACCCCGCAGGGTCCCACCGGTGCCGCGGACCTGACCTACGTCAACGCCGCCGTCGCCGCGCTCACCCCGCACCTGTCCGCCGGCGAGTTCGTCGTCGGCAAGTCGACGGTGCCCGTCGGCACGGCCGCACGTCTGGCCGCCGAGGTCAGCGAGGCCGTCCCCGGTGCCACGCTCGTCTGGAACCCCGAGTTCCTGCGTGAGGGCTTCGCTGTGCAGGACACCATCGCGCCGGACCGCTTCGTCTACGGCGTGCCGGACGGCGAGGCCGGCGAACAGGCCGTCGCCGCCCTCGACGAGGTCTACGCCGAGGCACTGTCCACCGGCACGCCCCGACTCGTCGTCAACCTCCCCACCGCCGAGCTCGTCAAGATCAGCGCGAACGCGTTCCTCGCCACGAAGATCTCGTTCATCAACTCGATGGCCGAGATCGCCGAGGTCGCCGGTGCCGACGTCACGGCGCTCGCCGACGCGATCGGCCACGACGCCCGCATCGGCCGCAAGTTCCTGAACGCCGGTCTCGGCTTCGGTGGCGGGTGCCTGCCGAAGGACATCCGTGCGTTCCAGGCGCGGGCGAACGAGCTGGGCGTCGGGGAGTCCCTGGCGTTCCTGGCCGACGTCGACGCCACGAACCTGCGCCGTCGCGCCCACGTCGTCGAGCTGGCGCAGGAGCTGCTCGGCGGTGTCGTCAGCGGCAAGCGCGTCGCGGTGCTCGGCCTGGCCTTCAAGCCGAACTCCGACGACGTGCGCGACTCGCCGGCCCTGGACATCGCAGCCCGCCTGCAGGAACTCGGCGCCGTCGTCTCGGCGTACGACCCCGAGGCCGTCGTCACCGCACGCCGCGTGCACCCCGAGCTCGACTACGTCGAGAGCGCGGCGGAGGCGCTGGGCGGGGCGGAGCTCGTGCTCGTGCTCACCGAGTGGACCGAGTTCCGGGAGCTCGACGCCACCGCCGCCGCCGCACTCGTGGCGTCGCCGGTCGTCATCGACGGCCGCAACTGCCTCGATCGTGACGCGTGGACCGCCGCCGGCTTCACGTACCGCGGCATGGGGCGCTAGGGCGACACACAGGAGGCCCGGTGCCGGTCCGTGGGACCGGCACCGGGCCTCCGGTGTGTCTGCCGCGTCGTCAGCCGATGGCTGCGCGCAGCACCGCCCGGTAGCGCTCGCCGATCCGTTCGGTGGAGAACTCCGCCGCCGAGACGACGGCCTGCTCCTGGTAGCGCGAGCGCGCTGCATCGTCGGTGAGCACGCGCCGCAGTGCTGCGCGGAGCGCCGGGACGTCGCCCGGGGGCACGAGCACGCCGGACACGTCGTCCTGCACGACGTCCCGGATGCCCGGCAGGTCGCTCGCCACGATCGCGGCCCCGACCGCCGCGGCCTCGAGCAGGGTGACCGGCAGCCCTTCTTGGTCGCCGTTCGCCGCGGGGATCGACGGCACCGCGACGACGGTGGCCGACGCGAGGGTCTCGAGCACCTCGGTGCGGCCCCGCTGGCCCAGGAACGCCACCGGCAGATCCGCCGCCTGCTGCTCGAGCTGGGCGCGGTACGGGCCGTCGCCGACCACGGTGAGCCGCCAGGGCACGTCGTCGCCCAGGCCGCGGAGCGCCTCGATCAGGTTGCCGAAGCCCTTCTTCTCGACCAGACGACCGACGGCGACGACGTGGTGTTCCTGCGGCGCGACGCGGGCACGGGTGTCGCGGGCCGGACCGAGGTCGACACCCATCGGGATCACGGTCGAGCGCGACTCGGGGACGCCCCACTCGGTCAGGCGCTCGCGCATCTCGGAGTTCACGGTGGTGACGTGCGCCGACCGTCCGAAGATCCAGCGCTTGAGCCGGACCAGGGGAGCCGCACGGAGCGCGTAGATGTCCCCGCCGTGGGTGGTCACGACGACGGGTACACCCGGGGCGGCCAGCGTCGCGACGAGGGCCTGCGGGATGGCCCAGTGCGCGTGGATGACGTCGGGCTTCGCGGAGCGCACCATGCGCCGCACGGCCAGGTACTGCGCCAGCACCAGCGCGGGCACCTGCACGATGCGGGAGCGCCGCTCCTTGAGGTTGTCGAGGATCGCGCCGTCGGCCAGGTCCTCGAAGCGACGCGGGAAGTACGGGTAGCGGCGCACCGCGACGTCGCCGATGCGCTCCTTCGCGGCACCGCCCGGCACGCGGGGGGTGAGCACGAGGGTGTCGAACTCGGTGGCCTCCTGGTGGGCGAGGTCGAGCACGAACGCCGGAACGCCGTCGTCCGGACGGGCCGGGAACGTCGAGCCCAGGACGAGCAGGCGGGGGCGGTCCTGGCGGGAACGGGCGGAGCGAGTGGTGCGGGACATCGTGCCTTTCCGGGGCTGGCGGGGGACGGTCCGGTAGGCTCTCACCCCGTGCGCGTACTGATCCACAATAGCGATTCGCCCCACAACCGCGGGGACCGGGCGATCCTCGCCGGCAACGTCGAGCTCGTCCGTCGCCGGTGGCCGGACGCCGAGATCGTGTCCCTGTCCCAGTACCCCGAGCGGGACGCCGCGTGGTTCGGGATCCGGTTCCTGCCGGTCTCCCCGTACAGCACCGGCATCGGTGACCTGTTCGCCCTGCTCCGTGCCGCCCGCGGCGCCGACGTGGTGCTCTGGGGTGGCGGTGAGATCCTGAAGGACTACACGAACAAGCTCGGCCTCGTGTACTGGTTCGGCAAGATGCTGCTCGTCCGTGCGGTCAACAAGAACCTCGTCGGGGCGTTCCAGGGCATCGGCCCGACCACCGCCGGGGTCAGCAAGCGCCTGATCCGCGCCACCGTCGACCTCTGCAGCGCCTTCGCCGTCCGCGACGACGAGTCCCGCGAGAAGCTCCTGTCCTGGGGCGTGAAGACGCCGATCGTGTCGTCCTTCGACCCTGCTGTCGTCGGGACGGTCACCCCGCCCGACGCGGACGTGCTCGAGCGGCTCGAGCGCACCACCGGCCTGACCGCCGAGCGCCTCGAGGGCTCGATCGGCTTCGGCGTCCGACGCTGGTTCCACTACAAGCGCAGCGGCTGGATCCCGTTCCGCTTCCTGCCGAAGCGCTTCCGCCAGACCGGTGTCGACAGCGACAAGCTCGTGACCTACCGGCAGGCCGTCGCCGATCTCGCCGACCGTGTGATCGACCGCTGGGACGCCGACGTGGTGTTCTACCCGATGCACATGGAGGCGTCCGAGGGCGACGCCGCTTTCGCCCGCGAGGTCATCGCCCTGATGCGGCACGCCGACCGCACCCACGTGGTCGAGGCCGACGAGTTCTCGCCGTCCGAGTACGCCGGACTGATGTCGCGCAGCCGCCTGTTCCTGGCGAGCCGCCTGCACTCGGCGATCGTCGCGACCATCGCCGGGGTCCCCGCCGCGGTGCTCTACTACGTCGACAAGGGCCGGCTGTTCTTCGAGCAGATGGGCCAGCAGGCCTACTCGAAGCCCATCGAGGCCGCACTCGAGCCCACGTTCGTCGACGACGTCACGGCGCAGCTCGAGGCGCTCGACGCGGACCGCGACGCGGTCCGCGCGCAGCTCGCGCAGGGCGTTGCCCGCATGGCGACCGCCCTCGACGCCGACTTCGCCGAGGCGACGCGCGACGTCCGCTGACACCGTGCGCTGACACGGCGGGCGCGAACGCGCGCCCGTGACGGACAGGAGGCCCGTGGCGACACCGCCACGGGCCTCCCGTCCGTTCGTGGTGGCCGAGCGCCGGGGGCGCGCGCCCCTAGGCTGACGACATGACCGAGCGTCGATCCCTCACCGTCGCCGGCGGCGTCACCGCCGCCATCGGCGGAGCCGTCTCCGGAACCGGGGCGCTGATCCTCACGGTTTACGCCGCGACCGGCGGGAGCTTCCCGTTCGGTGCGGCGTTCCTCGTCTTCGCGGGTGGGCCGTTCCTGCTCGTCGGCGCGGTGCTGTTCGCCGTCGGCTGGTGGCAGGGCCGTCGGTCGCTGCGACGTCCCTGACGGGCGTCAGCTCGTCCGGGACGCGAAGCGCTTCAGGTACGTGATGTCGTTGCGGTAGACGTCCTGGTCGCCGGGGAGCGTGCCGCTGGCCGCCCACTGCCAGAAGGTCCACTTCGACCAGCTGCGTCCGAGGGTGCCGGGGGTGGTGAAGTTCTTCACCGGGTAGATCGCGACGAACAGCGGGTTCTTCGAGAACTGGTTGCTGTTGTTCGTGCAGCGCTTCCACCAGTCGGTCGTGGTGTAGATCGCGGGGTACCGACCCGTCTTGGCGACGACGGTCCGGTTGAAGTCCTTGATCCAGGTGCGCATCGCGCCCCACGACTTGCCGTAGCAGGTGCCCTGGGCGGCGCTGCCGTACTCGATGTCGAGCAGCGGCGGCAGGGTCTTGCCGTCCTTGCTCCACTGGCCGCCGTGGGCGAAGAAGTAGTTCGCGGTCGCGGCGCCGCTCGCCTGGCTCGGTTGGGCGTAGACGTAGCCGCCGCGGTACAGGTTGCGCTGCTTGGCGGTGGCGTACTGCTGCTTGTAGGTGGAGCTGACGTACGAGGTGCCCTCGGTCGCCTTCACGTACACGAACCGGGCGCCGTTGCGATAGGCCTGCAGGAAGTTGACGCTCGGCTGCCACGCGCTGATGTCGAAGCCCTGCACGCGGCCGGGGGGTGGCCCGCCGGCGGTGGCGGCAGCGGCCGACGAGCTGAGGGACTGTGCGCTCACGCCGCCGCCCGAGGTCGCGTCGGGGGAGGTCGTCACGTGGGTCTCACCGGCGTGGGCGGCGATGCCGGCACCCATGGTGTGGTTGCCGGTGCGGTCCATCTCGGCGATGGAGAGCTGCTGCCCGGTGTCGGTGCCGGTGGGGTCGGTCGCGGTCGCGGTCGCGCCGACCGCCGGGCCACTGCCGAAGGTGATGACCCCGGCGACGGCGGCAGCGGTGCCGAGCCCGAGGATCCTGCTGATGGGTGCGCGCATGTGGTCTCGTCTTCCCTGTCGAGATGCCGTGGGCCTGATCACCCACGCCGCGGTCCGAGCGATGCTACCCGGACTCGGCGACACCTGTCCGTGAGGCGCACACGGGCAGCGTCCGCTGCAGCGTCGGATGCGGTGTCCGCTTTCGGGGTCAGCGGGCGGTGCGGGTACCCTCGTCGTCCGTCTCGACCTCGGGCAGGCGCCCGCGCGAGGAGACCTCGCGGGTGGCGTGCTTCTGCCGGCGGTTCAGGAAGTTGCGCTCCACGAGCCACCACATCCCGACGCAGATCGCCAGGGTGATCGGGATCACCACGAAGACCATCATCAGGAACTGCCACTTCGGGTACAGGCCCATCGGCAGGAGCAGCAGGTTGCCGAGTCCGAGCAACGGGCTGTGGAAGAGGTAGATCGTGTAGGACACGAGGCCGGCGAGCACGAACGGCTTCCACGCGAAGAAGCGTGCGAGCCAGGTGTGCTCCCCGGTGACCGCCTTGCGGCCCATCCAGGTCAGCAGGATGCCGGCGAAGATGCCGAGGACGACCTCGGACGGCCAGGTCTGGTGCTGCCAGTAGTCGCGGTTGCGGAAGAAGACGAGGAGCATGCCCACGAACATCGCGGCCACGAACACGCCGCTCTGCCACCGCGGCCCGCCGAGCTTCGAGGCGTTCAGCTTGCCGGTCAGGTGCTCGTCGCGGGCCTTCACGGTGAGCTCGGCGGCGAGCATGCCGACCGCGAAGAGGCCGACGAACCACGGGTGCATCCACGAGTAGCGGCTCTCGGAGCCCATCCACATGCCGATGAGGACCAGCGAGGACGCGGTCGCCCACCCGCCGAAGACCTTCCAGAGCGGCAGGATCAGCAGCGGCATGAGGAAGTAGATCTGCCACTCGACGGCGACCGTCCACATCGGGCCGTTGATCTTGCCGATGTACTGCGGGAAGAAGTCGTGCACCAGGAAGAAGTGCGTGAGGAACGTGCCCCAGCCCATCGGCAGCTTCGTGTCCCACTGGGTGCCGCCGGGCTGCCCCATCACCGGGACGAACAGGATGATGAGCGCGAAGACGACGAGCGACGCCCAGTACGGCGGGATGATCCGTCGGGCGCGGCGCCAGATGAACTTCCAGAAGCCGCCGGGCAACCGGTAGCGGTCGAACCGGGTCACGACGGGCAGCATCAGGACGTAGCCGGACAGGACGATGAACAGCGGGACGCCGAGGTAGCCCCACCCGATGAACGGTCGGAGCCACGGCAGTTCGGTCGGCCCGGTGCCGGTCGTCCCGGTGAAGAGGTACGCGTGGTAGAACACCACGGCCAGGGCGGCGAGACCGCGGAGCCCGTCCAGGTACGGGAACTCGAGCCGGCCCCCTGCGCGGGGAGCGGCCGCCGTCGGTTCGGCTGCGGATTCGGCTGCGCGGGTTTCGGTGGCCAACGAACGTCCTCGAGGTGGTCGGAGCGGGGTCCCCGGCAGTCTCCCACACGCCGAGCGGGGCCCGCGATCCGCCTCGGTGCGGTCCGGCAAGCGAACGGATGTCATGATGAAGCACGTGACCGTGACGACGACCGCAGCACCGCAGAGCACCCACGAGCCCGCAGGACGGCGTTCGGGGGCGGGTGCGCGACGGTACCGGCACGTCGTCGCACCCCTGATCCTGGGCGTCCTCGTGGTGATCGGGGTCGCCCTGAGCGCCGCCGTGGCGTACCACAACCGCCTCGGCGTGACGAACGTCGACGGCATCTCCTACATGGGCATCGCGCGCGAGTACGCGAACGGCTGGCTGCCCGACGCGATCAACGCGTACTGGTCGCCGCTGGTCTCGTGGATGATGGCGCCGTTCATCGCCCTCGGGCTCGGCATGCAGACGGCCTTCGCGATCGTGAACTGCTTCGCCGTGGCCGTCGTGCTCGGCATCGGCGGGTGGCTCGTCTGGTCGCAGAACCACCGCATCGTCCCCGCCGTGCTCTTCATGGTCACCGCGATCCCCGCCCTGATGAGCGCCGTGTCGGTGCAGACCCCGGACCTGCTCGTCGTCGCGTGGATCGTCGGGTTCCTCTGGGCGCTCCGCTGGGCCGACCAGGCGCTGCACGGCTCGACGCGTGCGCGGGTCGCCTCCGGCGCGGTGCTCGGCGTCGTGGCCGCGCTCGGGTACTTCACCAAGCTCTTCCTGTTGCCCGTGGCCGTCGGTGCGGTGATCCTCTGGCTGCTGCTGCGCGTCTGGTCCGCCCGTCGCCGTCGTGAGCCCGTCCGGCACTGGTGGACGGCCCCGGTCGCCACGATCGTCGTGTTCGCCGTCGTCATCGCCCCGTGGGTCGGCGCACTGACCCTCAAGTACGGCACGGTGACGCTCGGGTCGTCGCTGTCGGTCAACATCGGTTCGAAGTTCGACGACGGCGGCCGTGCCACGGACTGGCCCTTCCTGCCGGTCCCGCCCAACGACCACGCCTTCTCGCCCAACGAGGACTTCACCCCGTCGGTCTACAAGCAGGGCCCGATGGACAACCCGGACCCCGCCGTGGTGCCGCCGCCCACGCAGTCGACCACCGAGGACACCGCGCCGAAGGTCACGAAGGAGTCCGGCATCGCGGCTCGTGCCGGGTACTACCTGCACGAGCGCATGCTCGCCCTGCCGTACTACCTGCAGAAGATCAGCACCTTCGCCCCGTTCGCGGCACCCATCGCCCTGCTCTTCGCGGCGGCACTCGTCATCGGTGTCGTGCGGTTCCGCCGCTACGCGTTCACCTGCATCGTCGCGGCGACGACCCTGGTGTACTTCGTCGGCTACGGCATGATCACGTCGTCGTCGAGCGGCGGCGGCAACGCCCGGTACTACTGGCCGCTGTTCTACCTGACGGCGATGATCGGCGCGCTCATGCTGCCGGCCGTCTGGCGGCTGGTGCGCCGTCGGGGCGTGGTCCGGACGATCGTGGCGTGCATCGCGATCGCGGTCGTGCCGATCGCCTCGTACACGCAGAACTGGTTCGGGTCCCCGGCGCCGTTCTACCCGTCGGTCAACCGCACCGAGGCGCTGCGCGTCTTCGGGCCGACCGACGTGCCGGAGATCGTCCGGCTCGCCGACCAGATCCGGGCGAGCGGCGCGCTGCCCGAGGACGCCACCGTCATCGGCTCGAACTACCGCTCGCTCTCCTCGCTCGCGTTCCTGACCGACACGCGTGTGTACGGTCGCTCAGGTCAGGGCTACACGTACCACTCGGACGCGATGCGCAACCTGTTCATCGACGAGGGCGTGCAGTACTTCGTGCAGTTCGACCCGGCGACCGCCCCGGCGCGGGACTACTCAGTGGCCGGCAAGCTGGTCGGCACGTACAACGCGACGATCTCGTGCAGCGCCGACCGCTCCACCGACCCGGAGATCCCCTGCCGCGTGCAGATCGTCAAGCTCGCCCGGTGACGCTCGACCGGTGACGTCCCCGGCACCCGCTCCCTGCGGCAGCACCGCAGGGAGCGGCCCGCCCCAGCGTCTACCATGACCTGAGCCCGTGACCTGAGCAGGAGACCCGTTTGTCCGCAAGCACCAGCGACACCCCCGCGCCCGAGGGGAAGCGTCCGTCGAAGCGACGACGGTTCCTCGGCAAGGCGATCCCCATCGCCTTCTACGTCCTGCTCGCGGTGTTCCTCGTGCTGTACGTCCGCAGCGTCGACTGGGGACAGCTCGCCGGGCTCGACTGGCAGTGGTCGTGGGTGATCCTCGCGACGGTGATCAGCCTCGGCTTCCGGTACTGGGGCGTCGGCATCTGGTTCTACCTGCTGCGACGGCTCGGCGCGACCGGGCTCAAGGGCAGCGGTGTCACCCTGACGTACGTGTACGCGAAGTCCTGGATGGGCCGCTACATCCCCGGTGCCGCGACCTGGATCATCGGCAAGGTCTACTTCGCCTCGAAGCACGGCGTCTCGAAGGCCCGGCTCGGTGTGAGCGGGCTGCTCGAGGGTGCCCTGCAGATCGCCGCCACGCTGGCCCTGGCCCTCGTGCTGCTGCTCATCGACCCGCGGACGCACAACCTCGACCCGTGGCTGATCGTCCTGATGATCGCGGCGTTCGTGGGCTGCGTCGTCTGCCTGATCCCGCGCGTGTTCGTGTTCCTGATCGGGATCGCGCTGAAGATCCTGCGGCGCAAGCCGCTCGAGGCCGACGTCCGTCCGAACCTCGGCACGGTCCTCGGCGGAGCCGGGCTCTACGTCGCCGGTGCGGTGCTGTCCGGCACGGCGTACTACTTCATCACCCTCGGCGTGTACCCGTCGCTGAAGCTCACCGACGCGGCCTTCGTGATCGGTGCCGCGAGCATGGCCTCGGCGATCAGCATGCTGGCCGTCTTCGCCCCCGGCGGGCTCGGCGTCCGCGAGGGCGTGCAGGCCCTCCTGCTGGCGCTCGTCATGCCGGCCCCCATCGCACTGGTCGTGGTCGTCGTCACCCGTGTCTGGAGCCTGGCGGTCGACGGCCTCTTCCTGCTCTGCGCCGCGGCCCCCACGTGGTTCCGGCGCAACCGCCCGACCGACGACCCCTCCGCGGTCGAGGGCGGCGTCCCCGCCGCCTGACGCGCGTCGCGCGCGTTGCTTCGTGAGCAGGAATGGTCGGGTCCGGATGACGGACCCGACCATTCCTGCTCACGGAGTGGGGCACCGGTCGCGCGTGACGACGGACGGGAGGCCCGGTGCCAGCTGGCACCGGGCCTCCCGTCCCTCTTGTAGGTGGGTCCACCGCACGCCGCGCGCCGTCCGCCGAGGGGTCACGAAGTGTCGGCTGCGGCCGCGCCTGCCGACCGTTCGCGACCCCTCGGGGCCGCGCCTGCGGCACGTCGTGCCACCCCGGCGCTCCGCGGCCGGGCGTGTCAGCGGACGGGAACCGTCGTCGGCAGGGCGCGACGGTCGGCGCGCGCGACCTGCAGGACCGACGCGACGAGCCCCACCGCGACCAGGGCCACGACGACCACGAGCACCGCGGGTGGCACCGGCCCGATCTCGGAGTACCGCAGCAGCCCGCGGCCGGTCACCGGGAACAGCGCCGCGTTCCAGAACCAGGCCGACGCCACCGCGAACCCGTACACGCCCACCGCGGGCAGCGCGACGGCCAGCGCCACCGCGGCCCAGGTGCGTGCCCGACCGGCCGGCACCAGGCGTCGCCACGCGAGCGCGCTCAGCACGATCAGGCAGACGATCGCGGGGAAGTAGTACCGACCCTGGGTGGCGGCGACCTCGGTGGTGGTGAGGTACGAGTGCGCGCTCGTGCGGTTCTGGATCCCGATCAGCAGCGCCGGGAACACCGCGAGGCACAGGGCCACCCGCAGGTCCGGGCCCCGGCGGAACGCCCAGCCGACCAGCACCACGAGGGCGACCAGGGTCAGGACGGCGGTGAGCAGGTCGCCGATGGTCACCTGGGCCCGACCGCCGAAGCTGCCCCAGAACGTGCGCGACAGGGTGCCCCAGCTGACGTCGAGGAAGTGTCCGAGCGTGGGGCTCTCGCCCGGCGGGAAGTCCTTCGGGGGCCGCATCGCCGTGTAGCCGTTCGGCTGGATCCGGCCGTACGACACGAGGTTGTGCAGCCACCACCAGGCACCGATGCCGCCGGAGACCGCCATCGTGACGACCGTGCGGACGATCCGTTGCCGCAGGGACAGCACCCCGGCACCGGCGAACAGCACCACCACCGCGACGAACGGCACGGCCGGCAACCCGGTGCCCTTGATCCAGACCAGGGCCCCGAGGACCACCGCCAGTGCGATCGTGGTGCGCCAGCGGGTGTCGCCGGTGAGCAGACGGGTGGCGAGCCAGACGACGATCCCGGCGACCAGCAGCACCGGGGCGTCGTTCGAGAACGACGAGCCGATGGACGCGAGCTCGGGCGTCGCGAACACGGCGAGGGCCCCGATCAGCGCGGCGCGGGGGCTGCGGGTCACGCGGCGCACCGACGCCCAGGCGAGCAGGGGGAGCGCGGTGACAGCCAGCACGTCGGCCAGGCGGAGGGCGATGAACGCGTGGTCCCAGCGGAGCTCGCCGAAGTCGACGGCCCGGAGCACGGCGGCTCCGGCCAGGTAGGCGGTCGGCGGGTGCTGGGTCATCTGGTTGACCGTCGCCGAGGGTCCTGGTGCGTTCTGCAGCAGATCGCTCACCGTCGACCACTCGTCGGACGGCTTCGTCGCCTGCTCGACCTTCGCGGCCTGCACGGCGTTGGTGACGTGCAGCTCGCCGGGGGCCGCCCAGGCGTCCCCGAGGGCGACGTGCACGGCGGCGTCGATGTGCGCGGTCTCGTCAGGGGCCTCGAACACCGGGACGAGCAACGCCCACGCCACCAGCCAGAGTCCGAAGGTCGCCGTGATCACCGCGATCGCGACACGTTCCCAGCGCGCGGTGCGGGGTGGGGCGGGGGTGGTGGTCGTCTCGGCCGTCACCCCACCGATCCTAGGTCAGGCGTCGTGGGGGACCCGCGGGCCGTCGGACACCGACTCGTCCGCGGCGGCCGGCTGCGTGGCCGTGCGCTCGGGGTGGTAGACCCAGACCTTGTAGAGCCAGAACCGGAAGACCGTGCCGAGCACGAGCCCGATGATGTTCGCGACGTTGTCGGCCAGCACCGAGGTGAGCCCCATCGCGTAGTGCGACACCCCGAGGCAGGCGAGTGCGATGACCATGCCGCCGAGCGACACGACGACGAACTCGATGCCCTCGCGGGTGGCCACGGCGCGACGCTGCTCGCGGAACGTCCAGTACCGGTTGCCCATCCAGTTCACGAAGATCGCCACCACGGTGGAGATGACCTTCGCCCAGAACGGCCCCGAGTGGACGTCCTCGGGGTTCAGGACGGTGATGCGCAGCACGTTGAACACCGTGGTGTCCACGACGAAGCCGACGGCACCGACGACGCCGAAGCGTGCCAGCTGGGCGATGAGGCGCCGCACGAGCCCTCCAGGATCCGTAGAGTTGTGACCGGTCGTGCAGAGCACGACCCGAACAGCGATTGTAGACAACGCGTTCCCACCGCACGGTGGGAGCGCCGGAAGGATCACACAGCATGGCGTTGCGCGTCGGGGTCATCGGTGGGGGACAGCTGGCACGGATGATGGTGCCGGCCGCGGTCGAACTGGGGATCGACATCCGGGTGCTCGCCGAGGGGCCGGGCATGTCCGCCGCGATCGCCGCCACCGCCGAGGGCGACTACCACGACGCCGCCACGGTGCTCGAGTTCGCCCGACAGGTCGACGTCGTGACCTTCGACCACGAGCACGTGCCGCAGGACGTCCTGCGCAGCCTGGTCGACGCGGGCGTGTCGGTCCACCCCGGACCGGACGCGCTGGCCGTCGCCCAGGACAAGATCACCATGCGTCGCCGGCTGAGCGAACTCGGGCTGCCGGTGCCCGACTGGGCCGCCGTGCAGGGGCCCGACGACCTCCGAGCGTTCCTGGCGGACCACGGAGGCCGTGCCGTCGTCAAGACGCCGCGCGGCGGGTACGACGGCAAGGGCGTCCGGGTCGTCTCCGACGCGTCCGACGTCGACGACTGGTTCATCGCCGTGGCCGAGGCCGGCGGCGACCAGGCCCTCCTGGTCGAGGAGCTCGTCCCCTTCACCCGTGAGCTCGCGCAGTCCGTGGCACGCCGTCCCTCCGGGCAGGTCGTCGCCTGGCCGCTCGTCGAGACCGTGCAGCGCGACGGGGTCTGCGCCGAGGTCATCGCACCGGCCCCGGACAGCGCCGGCCGGATCGCCGACCTGACCGAGTCGATCGCCGTCCGCATCGCGGAGGAACTCGGTGTGACCGGTGTGCTGGCGGTCGAGCTGTTCCAGACCGACGACGAGCGCATCCTCATCAACGAGCTCGCGATGCGTCCGCACAACACCGGGCACTGGACCATCGACGGCGCCACCACGAGCCAGTTCGAACAGCACCTGCGCGCCGTCCTCGACCTGCCGCTCGGGGCCACCGGCTCGTTCGCCCCCGCGTCCGTCATGGTCAACGTGCTCGGCGGACCCGCGGACGGCGACCTCGCCGCCCGGTACCCCGCAGCGCTCGAGGCCTTCCCCGAGGCGAAGTACCACTTCTACGGCAAGGCGCCCCGGCCCGGCCGGAAGATCGGGCACGTCACGGTGCTCGGCGACGACGTCGACGACGTCGTCTACCGTGCCCGCGCGGCCGCGGCGCACTTCGACGACTGAGACGGTGTCCGCGACACCGGGTCGCGTCCTCGACGTGACCGGGTGACGGACGGGAGGCCCGTGGCGACGCCGCCACGGGCCTCCCGTCCGTCACGGGTGCGGGACACACTCGTCGGTCGCTCTGCGGACACTCCCTCGGGTGGCACCCGCTCGGGAGGCTGGCGGGGGCTGGGAGCGCATGTTCCCCTGGTACAGTCCGTGCCCACCGTCCAGGGAGTCCCCATGCGCCGCCGTCCGCGTCGTGCCGCCGTCTGCGGCGCAGCCATCGCCCTCGTCGCAGCCGTCGCCGGCCTGCTGCCGACCGCGACCGCGTCCGCAGCGACCTCGGCCTCGACCATCCGCTCGGCCACGTCCGCGTCGCTCTACGGCGCCGGGCCGTACCGGTCGCCGACGAGCGAGGCCGCGAAGGCGCAGGCCGCCCTGGCCGCCACCGACCCGGCCGGTGCCGCGGCGGCGAAGACCATCGCCGGGTACCCCGTCGCGACCTGGCTCGGCGACTGGAGCCAGGGGACGCAGCTGACCAAGACCATCAGCACCGCCCTCACCGGTGCCGAACAGTCCGGCACCACCCCCGTGTTCGTGCTCTACGCGATCCCCGACCGTGACTGCGGCGGGTACTCCGCCGGCGGCTTCGACGAGGGGTCCTACGACGCCTGGGTCGACCAGGTCACCGCGGCGCTCGCCGGGCACCGTGCAGCCGTCATCGTCGAACCGGACTCGCTCGCGATGCTCAGCAACGCCAAGTGCAGCACCGCGCTCGACGAGCAGCGCTACCGGATCCTGTCCCGCACCGTCGCCGGGCTGACCGCCGCCGGGGTCCCCGCCTACCTGGACGCCGGCAACTCGAACTGGGTGCAGCCCGCGCTGATGGCGTCGCGGCTGAACAGCGCGGGCGTGCAGCAGGCCCGCGGGTTCTTCACGAACGTCGCGAACTACTACCCGACCGCCCAGGAGCAGGCGTACGCGCAGAAGGTGTCCGCCGCCACCGGGGGCTCGCACTACGTGATCGACACCTCACGCAACGGGCAGGGTTGGCGCGGCACCTGGTGCAACGGACCGGGGGCCGGGCTCGGCACCTCGCCCCGGGTGGTGTCCGACGGTACGGCGCTCGACGCCCTGCTGTGGGTGAAGACCCCCGGCGCGAGCGACGGCACCTGCAACGGGGCCCCGGCCGCCGGCAAGTGGTTCTCGACCTACGCCCAGGCCCTCGTCGCGAACGCACGCCTGGGTGTGCCCGCCGCCGACCTGACCCCCCGTGGCACGCTCGAGGCCGTCGCCGGTGCCGGCGGCGGCGTCCGCGTGTCCGGGTGGGCCTACGACGAGGACGACCCCACGCAGCCCGTGCGGGTCCGTGCCACCGTCGACGGCGTCTCCGCCGGCGTCACCACCGCCGGGCTCGACCGGCCGGACGTCGACACGCGCTTCGGGGTCGGCGCGACCCACGGCTTCGACGTCGTGGTGCCCACCGCGGCCGGCGCTCGCCGCGTCTGCGTCACCGCGGTGAACATCGGCGCGGGGTCGGACACCCCGCTCGGCTGCTCGACCGTCCGCGCCTACCGGCACGACCCGTACGCCGAACTGGAGTCCGCCAAGGCCGCAACCCGGGGCATCGCGGTGCGTGGCTGGGCGTTCGACGGCGACGCGGTGGCCTCGGCGAGCCGGGTGGCGATCACCGTCGACGGCAAGCGGGTGACGTCGCTGGGCGCCGGTCGGAAGCGCGCCGACGTGGACGCGACCTGGGGCTCCGGTGGGTCGCACGGCTTCGCGGGCACCGTCCGGGCTGCGGCCGGCAAGCACACCGTCTGCGCGGTCGTCCACAACACCGGGAGCGGAGCGGACCGCAGGGCGTCGCCGTGCCGAACGGTGACGGTGCGCTGAGGGGGTCTTCTCCGCGCGGCGTTCTCCGTGCGGTGTCCGCCGTGCGGCGTTCGCCGTGCGGTGCGAGGTTCCGTCGTCGGTGGGAGGCGCTGCGGCTCGCACCGCGCACGGAACCCCGCACCGTTCGTGACTGACCTCGCACGGTGCGAGGTGCCAGGTGCCAGGTGCGAGAGGATGGGCGCATGCCGCGTGATCTCGTCCGCCGGGCCGCGGGACGCCTGCGCCGCGCCGTCGCAGGTGCCCCACCGCAGCCGGCGCCCCTGCCCGTCCTCGGGTACGTCGTCGCGGGCGGTGGCGGCGCCCACCCGGCCTCGGCACACGTCCGTGTCGTCCGCCGCACCGAGCACCTGGCCGCGAGCGGCACCGCCGAGGTGCGCCAGGTGGACCCGGCAGCGTTCGTCGACGGCTCCGACCAGGCGCCCTACGCCGCACTCCTGGTGCAGCGGGACATCCTTCCCCGTGCCGACGTGCAGCCCTTCCTGGCGGCAGCCGCCTCCCGGGGCATCCGCGTCGTGGCCGAGGTCGACGACGACTTCTTCACCGAGTCCGGACGCGCCCGCTTGGCCCGCGCCGAGTACGACCCCGACCGGCTCGCCTCGATCGACGCCCTGGTGCGCGGTGCCGACACCGTCGTCGTGAGCACGCCCGAACTCGCCGACGTGGTCCGTCCGGTGGCGCGGGACGTCGTCGTCGTGCCGAACGCCCTCGACCCGACGATCTGGACTGCCGGCCCCACCGCGGACGACGACGAGCGGCCCGCGGGGGAGCACCGCGTGCTGTACATGGGCACGCTCACCCACGCCGCCGACCTCGAGCTCCTGCGTGACGTCTTCGCCGACCTCACCACCGCCGACGGCACCCCGATCCGGCTCGAGGTCATCGGGGTGACCGACGAGGGCGGTGCCGACTGGTTCCGCCGGGTGGAGGTCCCCGACGGGCACTACCCGGCGTTCTCCCGATGGCTCGTTGCGCACCGGGAGCGCTGGCGGGCGGGCGTCGCACCGCTCCGCGACGAGGAGTTCAACCGCGCGAAGAGCGACCTGAAGTTCCTCGAGTACACCGCGCTCGGGCTGCCCGCCGTGGTGTCCGACCGTCCGTCCTACGCCGTCGCACGGGCCCACGGGGCCGTGGCCGTGCCGGACGACGCACAGGCGTGGCGGGACGCCGTCCGGACCGCCGTCGACCGTGGCCGGGCGGACGAGGGGGCGGCCCGCTGGATCACCGAGGACCGCACGATCGGCCGTGACGGCGACACCTGGCGACGCGTGCTGCTCGGCTAGGCTCGTCGCGTGACCGACACCGCCGCACCCGCACAGCCGCTCGTCTCGATCATCATGGGCTCGGACTCCGACTGGCCGACCATGCGGGCCGCGGCGGACATCCTCACCGAACTCGGCATCCCGTTCGAGGCGGACGTCGTGTCGGCGCACCGCACCCCGGACAAGATGACCCGCTTCGCCCGCGGCGCCGCAGCTCGTGGCATCCGGGTCGTCATCGCCGGGGCCGGTGGCGCGGCACACCTGCCGGGCATGGTCGCCTCGATGACGACGCTCCCGGTGATCGGTGTCCCGGTGCAGCTCGCGCGTCTCGACGGCCTCGACTCGCTGCTCTCCATCGTGCAGATGCCGGCGGGGATCCCGGTCGCGACGATGGCGATCAACGGTGCCGCAAACGCCGGTCTGCTGGCCGCGCGCATCATCGGTTCCTCGGAGCCGGCCGTCGCCGCTCGCCTGACCGAGTACGCCGACGGGCTCGAGCGCCTGGTCGAGGAGAAGGCTGCGCGCCTCCGCGACTCGCTCTGAGGCCGCCGCTGCGGGTTCCGAGCCGCGCTACGGTAGCGGGATGCGCCGTGCCGTCCCCGTCCTCGTCCTCTCCGCGGTCGCCGTCGTCGCCGCGGTGGTCTGCGTGGTCGCTGCGGGCGCGGCCGGACCGGTGAACCCCGTGGCGGGGTGGTTCCGTGGCGCGGGCCAGGACGTCGTGGCGACGAAGTCGCAGTTCGACTCGTGGTTCGCGGCACTCCACATCGCCGAGACCGCAGCGGTCGTCGCCGTCCTCGCCGTGGTGGCCGCCGTCGTGCTCGCCGTGGTCGCTCGGCGCCGTCGCGCACGGCCCTGACCTCACCACGCGACGTCGGCGCGCAGCTGATCCGAACGACGCCGATGCCACGCCACGCGCACTGACCAGGGCTTCTTGCCCGACGGCAGATCCTCGCGCAAGCCCCGTGTACTGGGGGTGCTCTGTCGTGTCAACCCCCGGGCGCAGATTGTGGACAGCAACTACCGTGAACGCCGGGTAGCCGAGATCCGGCGTCCGGCATCCACGGGAACGGGTGCGAACAGTCACGTCAGGGAGTGACCGACCTCATGCAGAAGCGCACCACCAGGAGGGCCGCACTCGCCGTCGTGCTCCTCGGAGCAGCACTCGTCGCCGGACCGCTCGGTCAGGGGACCGCAGCGACCGCCAGCTCGGCACCGCTCGGCGACGTCGGGAACTTCAAGCAGACCTTCCGCGAGCAGTTCAGCACCGCGGCCGGCGCCAAGGGCGCCTTCGCCAAGAAGTACGCCAACTCGTGGCAGCCGTACCCGGACGGGACCGGCGGCATGTACTACTCGGGCTCGCAGATCAGCTCGCACAACGGGTACATGGACGTCAAGCTCGACGGCAAGCACGGCGCCGCCGGCACCTTCGGCACGCCGACGGGAGCCTGGGGCCACAAGGGCGGCAAGTTCATCGTCCGCGCCAAGGCCACGGGCGGTGCCGGCAACGGCGCGGCCTTCATGCTCTGGCCGTCGTCCGACCGTTGGGCCGACGGGGAGATCGACTACCCGGAGGCCAACTTCGACCAGCAGCCGATGCTGCACCACCACTCGATGATCGCGGGCCAGGAGGCCAACGCGACGAGCCTGAGCACCGGCGTCTCGTGGCGTTCGTGGCACACGTACTCGATCGAGTGGATCCCCGGGAAGTCCGTGCGGTACCGGCTCGACGGCAAGGTGATCAAGACGATCACCTACGACGTGCCGAAGACCGCACACCGCTACATGTTCCAGGTGGGCGACTGGGGCGACCCGGGGCACCTGTACATCGACTGGGTCAGCACCTACACGTACAAGGGCTGACGCGCTCCGGCCGTCAGAGGTCGGCGTGCAGCTGCCAGGTCTCCGCGGCGGAGTCGGACCAGTCGTACATGCGTGCGCGGTCCGGCCCCGCCACGGCCAGCCGGCTGGAGAGCTGCGGGTCGTTCACGACCTGGTAGACGGCCTGTGCGAGCCGTGCGGGGTAGGACTCCCGCGGTGACCGGGCGACGGTGACGCCGGCGTCCGACGCGACCTCGGCCACGGCGGGGTCGTCGGAGTGGATCACCGGGGTGCCGAAGCTCATCGCCTCGATCACGGGCAGGCCGAAGCCCTCGGCGAGGCTGGGGAACACGAACACCGTCGCACGGTCGTAGACCACCGCGAGGTCCGCGTCGTCGATGCGGCCGAGGACCTTCACCCGGTCGCGCGACAGTCCCGCGCGCTCCGCGGTGCCGTACACGTCGACGTCGCCCCAGCCGTCCGGACCGGAGATGACGAGGGGCACGTCGCTGGGGGCGTCCGGGTGGGCCATCGCCTCGATCAGGGACGCGAGGGCCTTGCGCGGCTCGAGCGTGCCGACCGCGAGCACGTAGCGGTCGGGCAGGCCGAGGCGCTCGGCGCGCAGGTCGGCGTCGACGGGCAGGCGGAGGCGACCGCTCGGGGCGCCGCCGATCACGCGGAGCCGGTCGTCGAACCGGTGGATCTCGTTCAGCGCCCCCGCCACGGCGTGGGTCGGCACCACGACGGCGTCGGCGTGCTTCCACGCCCGCTTCACCATCGCCTTGTGGAAGTGGACGCCGCGCGGCGTGAGGGTCTCGGGGTTGGTCCACGGCACCACGTCGTGCACGGTCACCACGGTCTGCCGGCCCGGGTCCTGGAAACGGTCGTGCTTGACCAGTGGTGCGAGGACGCTGGGCGCGTGCACCATGCCCTTCGCGATGCCGCCCACGAACCCGCCCTGCCAGGCGAGCGACAGCTCACGACGCGGCAGCGGCAGCCGCTGCAGGTCGGACAGCCCGGGCAGGAGCGTCCGCAGGTGCGCCATCTCGTCGGATCCGACGGCGGAGACCACACCCGCGACCTCGCAGCCGCTCGGCGCGTGCTCGACGAGGTGTCGCGCGAGCTCCTCGGCGTAGCGCCCGATGCCGCCCGGCACGGGCGCGACGATCTGGTCGACGATGACGTGGAGGGTGGTCATGGTGCTGTGCTCCTCGTCGTGGTTCGTGGACCCGTGGTCAGGGGGCCGAGGGCCGGCCCCGCGCTCGGCTGCCCGACACTACCAGGGTGGTCCCGGCGCCCCCTGGGCGCGGTCGATGGTCGGACAGGAGGCGCGGGTCGGGTCCGCGGTGTGCGGAACCCGACCCGCGCCTCCCGGTCGAGAGCCGTGCCTACGCCGTCAGCGCACCCGCCGCGACCGCAGCGTGCAACGCGTCGCGCCAGTCGCGCATCGGCGCGAGTCCGGCACGCGACCAGCCGTCGTGGCCGAGCACGCTGTACGCCGGGCGCGGCGCCGGCCGGACGAAGGCGGCGCTGTCGGTGGGCAGCACGCGCTCCGGGTCGAGCCCGAGTTCGCGGTAGATGGCCTGCGTGAAGTCGAACCAGGAACCCTGGCCGGCGTTCGTCCCGTGGTAGATGCCTGCGGGGGCGTCCCCGTCGACGAGCTCGACGATCCGCGCGGCGAGGTCGCCCGTCCACGTCGGCTGGCCGACCTGGTCGGTGACGACGCTGACGGTGTCGTGCGACCCCGCGAGCCGGAGCATCGTCGCGGCGAAGTTCGGCCCGTGCGCGCCGTAGATCCACGCGGTGCGGACGACGTACGAGGTGTCCGGGGCGATCGCGCGGACGAACGCCTCGCCGGCGGCCTTCGTGCGGCCGTAGGCGTTGATCGGGTCGGTCGGGGCATCCTCGGCGTACGGCGCGGTGCCGTTGCCGTCGAAGACGTAGTCGGTCGACACGGTGACGAGCTTCGCGCCGTGGCGGACCGCGGCCTCGGCCAGGAGCTTCGGCCCCGTCGCGTTGACCGCGTGGGCGTCGTCCTCGTGGTCTTCCGCGTCGTCGACCTTCGTGTAGGCGGCCGAGTTGATCACGACGTCGTGCCCGGCGACGGCGGCGTCCACCGCGGCCGGGTCGGTGATGTCGAGGTCCGCCCGCGACAGCGCGGTGACGTCGCGGCCGGCGAGTGCGGCCTGGAGGTCCTGGCCGAGCATGCCGGCGGCGCCGGTGATGAGGTACCTGGTCACGGTGTGCCGGTTCAGCTCAGGGCCGCACGCTGCTTGAGCGGCTCCCACCAGGCGCGGTTGTCGCGGTACCACTGCACGACGTCGGCCAGGCCCTGCTCGAACGGCACGAGCGGCTCGTAGCCGAGCTCGGCCTGGATCTTCGAGATGTCGACCGAGTAGCGCAGGTCGTGGCCGAGACGGTCGGCGACGCGGTCGACGTACGACCAGTCCTTGCCGGTCGCGTCGAGCAGCAGCTGCGTGAGCTCCTTGTTGGTCAGTTCGGTGCCGCCGCCGATGTTGTAGATCTCGCCGGCGCGGCCACGGGTCAGGACCATCGCGATGCCACGGGTGTGGTCGTCGACGTGCAGCCAGTCGCGGATGTTGTTGCCCTCGCCGTACAGCGGCACGTGCACGTCGTCGATGAGGTTGGTGACGAAGAGCGGGATGACCTTCTCGGGGAAGTGGTACGGCCCGTAGTTGTTCGAGCAGCGCGTGATCGAGAGGTTCAGCCCGTGCGTGCGGTGGTAGCTGCGGGCGAGCAGGTCGCTGCCGGCCTTCGACGCCGAGTACGGCGAGTTCGGCTCGAGCGGGCGCTCCTCGTCCCACGAGCCCTCGCTGATGGAGCCGTAGACCTCGTCGGTGGAGACGTGCACGAAGCGCTCGGTGCCGTGGCGGAGCGCGGCGTCGAGCAGGCGCTGGGTGCCCACGACGTTGGTCTCGACGAAGATGCCGGAGTCGCGGACCGAGCGGTCGACGTGGGACTCGGCGGCGAAGTGCACGATGGCGTCGACGGTCGGGACGACCTCGTCGAGCTTCGCGGCGTCGCGGATGTCGCCGTGCACGAAGGTGTAGCGGGGGGAGTCGGCGACCGGGGCGAGGTTCGCTTCGTTGCCGGAGTAGGTCAGTGCGTCGTAGACGACGACCTCGGCGCCCTCGAGGCCGGGGTACGCGTCCTCCAGCGTGCGGCGGACGAAGTTCGAGCCGATGAAGCCGGCTCCTCCGGTGACGAGGATCTTCACGAGTTCTCTTTCCTGACGGTCGGTTCGTGGGTCGGCGGCGATTCTAGCGGGCCGCTGGTGGGGTCGGCGGAGGTGCGCCACACCAGGACGACAGTCGAGACGGCGGCGGCCGCGAACACGATGGCCACCAGCAGGATCGCGAACGGCCCGGCGACTGCGCCGCCGGCCATCGCGGAGATCCCGCCGGGCGTGATGCGGAACTGCGTGTTCTCCCACCCGCCGCGGTAGGTCAGGCCGATGCCGTACGTGCCGATCGCGAGCGAGCCGACGACCGCCAGCCGGGCCAGGCGTCGGCGGAGCTCCGGACGGACGACGAGGGCGTGCCACGCGACCGCCTGGGCGAGCACGAGCGCGACGACCGCGACGAACAGGAACCGGCCCTGCAGCCCGTTGCCCTGGTGCGTGCCGAGGTAGTTCCGCCAGTTGTAGGCGAGGGTCGCGACGAGGACGACGGTCGGCCAGACGAGCAGGATCGTGGTCACCCGGCGGCCCGGAGCCCGGCGGGCGTACGACCACCCGATGACGGCCAGTCCGACGACCGCGAGCGTGTCGATGACCACCGCCGGCAACGGCCACTGGTTCGCACCGAGCGTGCCGAAGAACGAGGCGGTCAGGCCGTCCCACTGGCGCCCGGCGAACGCCCCGGGGTTCGCACCGCCCGCCGGGTACGGCTGCACGGTCGTGACGGCGCGCAGGGCGTCGGGCAGGAGCGTCCCGCTCACGAGCAGCGTCCGCACCCACCACCAGCCGGACACGGCGACGGCAGCGATGACGACCACGCCTGCGTGCAGGGCCCGGCGGCCCCACGTCCGGCCCGGTGCCAGGGCGGACACGAGGACGACGAAGGGGATCGCCAGGAGCCCCAGCGCGTTCAGGGCGGCCAGCCCGGTGACGGCGACGGCGAGCCCGGCGGTGGTCCACCACGAACGGTCGCCGGTCAGCACGCGCGCGCTCAGCCAGACGAGCACGGCGCCGAGCAGGACGACCGGTGCCCACACCGTGACGCCGGAGGTGACCTGCGCCAGCTGCGGGACGGCGAAGAGCAGGACCGGGGCGACGAGTGCCGTGCGGGGCGAGCGGGTCACCCGACGGACCGTCGCCCAGACCAGGACCGGCAGCGCGGTGACGAACAGCACGTCGAACACGCGGAGCACGAGCACCGACGTCGCCCAGTCGTGGGAGCCGAACCGGATGACGCGCAGGATCCCGGCGGCCACCAACCAGTACGTCGGCGGGTTCTGGGACATCGGGTCGATCGCGGGGGAGTCCCCGGGCACGGCCGCCAGCAGCGCGTCGACCGTGGGGCGGTCGACGGCCGGCGCCGGGTGCTCGACGATCTGGCGCACGGCGGCGAGGTAGTGCATCTCGCCGCCGTGCGGCCAGCCGAGTCCGAGCGCGAGGCGGAACGCGGCGTCGACGTGCGCGGGCTCGTCGGGTGTCCCGAAGGCCGGGGTGACCAGGGCGAAGGTCAGCAGGAACGCGAGCCAGGCCAGCGTCACGGTGCCGAGCAGGACCCACTCGTGCCGGCCGACGAGCGGTCGCGGGGCGCTCACGCGGGCACCTCCGGACGGCGCATGAACCGGACGAGCAGCACGGCGGTGACGGTCAGTGCGACCGCGGCGACGGCGACGAGGGTGAAGTTCGTGCCGGCGGGGACCATGCCGTAGCGGTCGAACCGGCCGACCGCGAACTCGTCGACCCAGAAGGCGGCGTCGCGCCCGAAGGCCCGCAGCGCGTAGACGACGCCGTACAGCGCGATGGCCATCGCCGCGATCGACATCCCGACGGCGAGCCGGGTGGTGCCGGCTGCCGTCACGGTGACCCGGCGCCAGGCGAGGGCGCTCAGGGCGATGAGGGCGATGAGCGTGGGGTAGTAGTAGCGCCCCTGGGTGCCGGCGACGATGGTGCTCCGGACGTACCCGCCCCACCCGCTCTGCAGGTGCAGGGCGATGAGGATCACGGGGAACGACGCCAGCACGATCGCCGGGCGGAGCGACGGACCGCGGCGGAAGCCCCAGACGACGATGCCGACGAGCGACGCGATGGTCAGCCCGTCGATCAGGACCTGGGCGAGCTGGAACTGGGTGAGACCACCGACGCTGCCCCAGAATGTCCGGGTGACGCCGTTCCAGTAGTCGCGGAGGAACACCTCGGGGCTGGCGGCGGTGCCGGCCGGGAACGGCATCGGCGGACGTGCGCCCGCCATGCCGTCCGGCTGGATGTCGCGGTACACGAGGATGTTGCGCAGCCACCACCAGCCACCGACGACGGCGGCGAGCCCCAGGGTCCACAGCGTCCGGAGCGCGTTCCGCCAGACGGTCGCCCGGGTGCAGCCGGCGGCCATCACGGCGATGCCCACGAACGGGATCGCGGGCAGTGCGGTGCCCTTGACGAGCAGCATCGCCCCGAGCAGCAGCCCGATCCAGATGGTCGTGCGCACCCGCAGGTCGCCGGTGAGCAGTCGGACGACGAAGTACACGAGCGCCCCGGCCAGCGGCAGCATGAGCGCGTCGTTGGTGACCGAGGTGCCGATCGAGGCGACCTCGGGCAGGGCGAACACCGCTGCACCGCCGACCAGGGCGGCCCGTGGTGAGCGGGTCAGCCGACGAACGGTCGCCCACGCGAGGAACGGCAGCGGCAGGACGAGCAGGGCGTCGAACAGTCGCAACACCATGACGGCGAGGTCCCAGCGGAGGTCCTCGAAGTGCACCAGCTGCAGGACCCCGGCGGCCAGGGCGTAGTAGGTGGCGGGGTGCTGCGACATCTGGTCGATGCTCGTCGGGTGCACGCCCGGGAACTCGCGGAGCAGCTCGCCCCACGTCTGGTTCACGTCGGTCGACTGCCGCATGTTGCTGATCTGGGTGTCGTGCACCGCGTTGAGGTAGTGCATCGCCCCGGGCGCGGGCCAGCCGTCACCGATCGCCAGGTGCAGCACGGCGTCGACGTGGGTCGGCTCGTCCGGGGCCTTGTACGTCGTGGTGACGACGGCCCAGACCGCGAGGACGGCGGCGAACGCCACCGTCAACGCGATCACGAGGATGCGCTCGCGCCGCCCGACCGCGGGTCGGACGTCGGAGCGCGACACGGCCGGGGCCGTGTCAGTCGCCATACCGCTGCAGTTTCTGCAGGTCGAGCTGCTCCTCGGCCAGCGTGCGGTTGAGGCGGGTGAGATCGGCCACGACGCCGATGACTATGGACAGGAGCGCCGTGATGAGCAGGACGACACCGAGGATGATCGACTGCAGGTGGTTGCCGCCGGTCTGCATCGCCAGGAGCACCAGGTAGCGGATGAGCGGCCAGAGTCCGAGTGCACCGAGCACCGCGGCGACCCAGAGGAACAGGGCCATCGGCCGGTACATCAGGTAGACGCGCGCGATCGCCGAGCCGGACTCGAACATGTGCTGGAAGATGTTGTTGAAGAGCCGTGACTCGCGGGTCTTCGGGTTCGTCGTGATCGGCACCGACGCGATCGCCAGGCGCTTGTAGCCGGCCTGCACGATCGTCTCCATGCAGTAGCTGAAGCGTGTCACGATGTTCAGGCGGATGAGCGAGTACTTCGAGTACGCGCGGAACCCGCTCGCCGCGTCGGGCAGGTCGAGCCCGGCAGCGCGGCTGGCGACCCACGAGCCGAAGCGCTGCATGACCTTCTTGAAGCCGGAGAAGTGCTCGATGGTGCGCGTCTGCCGGTCGCCGATGACGATCTCGGCTTCCTTCCGGAGGATCGGCTGCACGAGCTCGGCGATCTGTGCCTGCGGGTACTGGTTGTCCCCGTCGGTGTTCACGACGATGTCCGCACCGTGCAGCAGCGCGTAGTCGACGCCGTCACGGAACGAGCGGGCGAGGCCCATGTTCGTCGTGTGGTGCACGAAGTGCTTGACGCCGTGCTCCTTGGCGACCTCGACGGTGCGATCGGTGCTGCCGTCGTTGATCACGAGGATCTCGATCTCGTCGATGCCGTCGATCTCCCGCGGGATGGAGTCGATGACGCTGGCGAGGGTGTTCTCCTCGTTGAGGCAGGGGATCTGGACGAATAGCTTCACGGGCTCGCTTGGTCTCGTTTCGGGAGTCGCAGCGCGCGGGGCGCGGGGCACAGAACCAGGACAGCCTATGCGAACTCACGGCTTGCTAGGCTTCCCCGGTGCAGATCCGCGAACTGAAGATCCCTGGCGCGTGGGAGTTCACGCCCGTCCAGCACGGCGACGCACGAGGAGCATTCCTCGAGGCGTACCGCGCCGACGTGGTCGAGGAGACCGTCGGTCACCCGCTCGACCTCCGCCAGGTGAACATGTCGATCTCCGCGGCCGGCGTCGCCCGCGGCATCCACTACGCCCTCGTCGCGCCGAGCCAGGCGAAGTACGTCACCGCCGTTCGCGGGGCGTTCATCGACTACATCGTCGACATCCGCGTCGGGTCCCCGACGTTCGGCCAGTGGGACTCCGTCCGGATCGACGACGTCGACCGCAAGGCCGTCTACCTGTCCGAGGGACTCGGCCACGCGATCGTCGCGCTCGAGGACCAGTCGACCGTGAACTACCTGGTCAGCGCGCACTACGACCCCGAGCGCGAGAAGGGGATCACGATCCTCGACCCGACGGTCGGGCTCGACCTGCCCGAGGGCCTCGGCGAGCTGGTGCTGTCCGAGAAGGACACCAGCGCCCCCACCCTCGAGGAAGCCGCGGCACAGGGCCTGCTGCCGACGTACGAGGAGTGCGTCGCGTACACCGAATCGCTCCGGACGAAGAAGTAAGGGACGGGACACCGATGAAGGGCATCATCCTCGCCGGCGGTTCCGGCACGCGCCTCTGGCCGATCACCAAGGGCATCAGCAAGCAGCTCATGCCGATCTACGACAAGCCGATGGTCTACTACCCGCTGTCGACCCTGATGATGGCGGGCATCCGACAGGTGCTGGTCATCACGACGCCGGAGTACAACGACCAGTTCCGGGCCCTGCTCGGCGACGGGTCGGCGTTCGGCATGGAGATCGAGTACGCCGTGCAGCCGTCCCCGGACGGTCTGGCCCAGGCCTTCGTCATCGGCGAGGAGTTCATCGGTGACGACAGCGTCGCGCTCGTCCTCGGCGACAACATCTTCCACGGCACCGGCCTCGGCACGAACCTCCGGAAGAACACCGACGTCCAGGGTGCGACGATCTTCGCGTACCACGTGGCCGACCCGAAGGCGTACGGCGTCGTGGAGTTCGACGACGACTTCACCGCCGTCTCCATCGAGGAGAAGCCGGCCGAGCCGAAGTCCAACTACGCCGTCCCCGGCCTGTACTTCTACGACAACAAGGTCATCGAGATCGCGAAGACGATCGAGCCGAGCGCCCGCGGCGAGCTCGAGATCTCCACGGTCAACGAGCGCTACCTCGAGGCCGGCGAGCTCGGCGTCCAGGTCCTCGACCGCGGCACCGCGTGGCTCGACACCGGCACGTTCGAGTCGATGATGCAGGCGTCGGAGTACGTGAAGGTCATCGAGGACCGTCAGGGCTTCAAGATCGGCTGCATCGAGGAGATCGCCTGGCGGAACGGCTGGATCGACGACGCGCAGCTCGCCGAGCTCGCCGCGCCGCTGGTCAAGGGCGGCTACGGCGTCTACCTGCAGCGACTCCTCGGCGTCTAGCTCCGCACGTGACCCCCGCCCCCGGTTGGTTCGGTCGCCGACGTCGCGACACGACGGCTCCCGACCACCCCGACCGGGAGGCCCGTCCCGCGCCCGCAGCGCCGACTGACGTCGTGCGCGTGACCGGCTTCGACCGCCCCCTGCCGCGGCTGGACCATGACGTCACGGTGCTCGTCACGACCCGATCGGACCGGCACGCCGAGGTCGCCCGGCTCGTGTCGGTCGCCCGTGACGCCTTCGGCCGCGGGGTCGACGTCCGGGCCGTGAGCTACGTCGCGGACGCCTCGCCGGTCGACCCGTTCGGCCGTCGCCTGCCGTGGGTCCGGCCGGAACCCGTCGACGGCCTCGGCTCGGCGATCAACGCCGGTGTCGCAGCTGGTGTGGGCCGGACGCTCGTGGTGGTCGACACCTCGGTGTCGGTCGACGTGCCGGCGCTGCACGCGCTGGCGGCGGCGGGCTCGGCCGCGCAGGCCCGGGTCCGGATGCCGGACGGCACGCTCCGCTCCGGTGCCCGGCTGCTGCGCCCCGGTGCCCTGCCATGGTCGGACGACCACGCCGACACCGTGACGGGCGTCGACACCGTCTTCGCGGCGGACCAGCCGGTGCTCTCGGTGCCGGGGACGGCGCTGGTGCCGGCACCGTGCCTCCCGGACGAACGCATGACCCTGACGGCCTGGAGCCGCGCGGTCGCCGATGCCCACGGCGGACCGGTGCGCGTCGTCGGCGAGGCGACCCGCTCGGTCGAGGCCGGCCGCACGGTCGACGCCGCGACCGTCGACGCGTTCGCCTCCTGGCGTGACCGCGCGTCCGAGGGCGACGGTGTCGTCGCCGGACCGCCCCTACCGCCCTGGGGTGCCCGGCCAGTGGCCCCGGCCGCGCGCGTGACCGGCGGTGACGCCGAACACCTCGTCTGGTCGCTCAAGATCGCGGCGCCCGCCGGGCCGGAGGGCGACGGCTGGGGCGACGTGCACTTCGCCGCCGAGCTCGCCGGGGCACTCGAGCGGCTGGGGCAGCGCGTCCGGATCGACCGACGCGACGCCCACGTGCGGGTCGACGATGCCTCGGACGCCGTCACGCTGGTGATCCGGGGCCTCGACCGGGTGCCGCCGAACCCGGCGTCGGTGAACCTGCTCTGGGTGATCAGCCACCCCGACGACGTCGCCGACACCGAACTGCGGTCGTTCGACGCGGCCTTCGCGGCCGGGCCGGTGTGGGCAGCCGCAGCCGCTGCGCGTGCGGGCGTGCCGGTCCGGACCCTGCTGCAGGCGACCGAGCCGGCGGTGTTCCACCCGGGCGCGCGCACGGCGACGAGCCCCGATGCCGACCACGTGGTGTTCGTCGGCTCGACCCGCGGTGCCGCGCGACCCATCGTGTCCGACGCGGTCGCGCTCGGTGCCGATCTGCGCGTGCACGGTCCGGGGTGGGACGAGGTCGTCCCGGCAGAGTCGCTCGGCGAACCGTCGCTGACCCGGGCCGAGGTCGCGGCGGCCTACGCCTCGGCGCGTGTGGTGCTCAACGACCACTGGCCCGACATGGCCGCCGGGGGCTTCGTGTCGAACCGGGTGTTCGACGTGCTGGCGTCCGGGGGAGTCGTCGTGACCGACCCGGTGGCCGGGCTGCCCGACGTGCTCGACGTCCCGACGCTCGCGGTCGCGGGCTCCCGCGACGAGCTGGCCGACCTGCTCGAACCGGCGCGCGCGTGGCCGTCGGCTGCCGAGCGGGCCGCCGTGGCCGAGCGCATCGCCGCCGAGCACTCCTTCGACGCCCGCGCCGCGGTGCTGCTGGCGGCGGCCCGCGCCGAGCGCGCCCGCCTGCACCCGCGCCGCACCTGACGCCGTCCGGCCCGCCGCGCGACGCTCCGCACAACCAAAGTGTGTTCGAGCCACGCAATCCCGCGGTTCGCGTGCACTTCGGTTGTGCGGAACGCGATCGAACCGGGGCCTCCGAAGCCGCGACCGATGTGCGCACCCCGCTGCGGGCGTTGCGCCCCGGGGAGTCGGGGCGCGATGCCCGTGCGGGGGCGCGACGGCAGACCCCGCGCGCAGACCCCGCGCGCAGCGTCCCGCGAGCGGGAGCTACTTGCGCGTGACCCAGCGGGCGCGGAGCGACAGGCCCGCGTGCAGCACGACGCGCAGGGGCCAGAGCCACCACGCGCGGTACTTCCGGGACAGGAACCGGTAGGCGCTGCGGTGGTGCTCGATCTCCATCCGGCGCCGGTTGGACGACGTCGAGTGGGCTCCGGTGTGGGTGACGACCGCCGAGGGCACGTACACGTTCGCCCGGCCCGACCGTCCGACGCGCTGCCCGAGGTCGACGTCCTCGAAGTACATGAAGTACGACTCGTCGAACCCGTCGAGTTCGCGGAAGAGCGACGTCCGGATGAGGAAGCACGCACCGGAGAGCCAGCCGGCCTCGCGCTCGACGACCTTCGTGGTGGACCAGTACCGCTGGCTCCACGGGTTCGCCGGCCAGAACCGCGAGAACGCCGCGTGGCCGAGGCCGGTCCGGAGCGAGGGGAGCTGCCGGGCGGACGGGTAGGTCTCGCCCTGGTCGTCGAGGATCCGGGGCCCGAACGACCCACCGGACGGCAACCGGTCGGCGGCGGCCACGAGTTCGTCGATCGAGCCCTCGCCGAGCACGACGTCGGGGTTCGTGACGAGCAGGAACTCCGGGCGGACGTCCGGCAGCACGTCGTCGAGGGCGCTCAGGGCCGCGTCGATCCCACCGCCGTAGCCGCGGTTGCCGCCGGAGGACACCACGACGGCGCCGTAGGACTCACCGATCGCCCGGAGTGCGTCGATGTCGGCCGAACCGTTGTCCGCGATGACGACGGCGACCGGGTCCTTCGAGGCACCGGCGACGCTCGCCAGGAACGGCCGGATGGTCTCGCCGGTGTTGTAGGTGACCGTCAGCACCGCGACCCGGATCACCGCGCACCCCCGGCGACGGACTCGTAGGCCTCGACGTGCACGGCTGCGGTGGCCTCCCAGGTGAACGAGGAGGCCCGCGTCAGCGCCGCCGCACGGTGCGACGCCACGAGGGCGGGGGCGTCCAGCAGCGCCGTCATCGCGGACGCCAGCGCGGTGGCGTCGGGCTCGCTGTAGACGGCCGCGTCACCGCCGACCTCGGGCAGCGACAGCCGCCGGGTGGTCAGGACGCACGCGCCGGAGGCCATCGCCTCGACCACCGGCAGGCCGAAGCCCTCACCGAGGGACGGGTAGACGACGAACTCGGCACCGCCGAGGAACCCGGCGAGGTCTTCGAGCGGCAGGTAGCCGGCCTCGATGACGTGGTCGGTGGGCTGCAGGGCGTCGAGCCGCGCGATGGCCGACTCGTCCCAGCCGCGGGCCCCGGACAGCACGAGCCACGGGGTCTCCGAGCCCGGGCCACCGTCGGACCCGGCAGCGGCACGCGCGGCGCGCACCGAGGCGTACGCGTCGAGCAGCGCCGTGACGTTCTTCCGCGGTTCGATGGTGCCGAGGAACGCGATCCACGGGGCACCCTCGGGCAGGGTGGCGGCGATCCGGGCGTCCTCGACCGCGGCGACGTCGGGCTCGTGGAACACCGTGCGGTCGACGCCGAGCGGTGCGACCCGGACGTCGGCGCGGATGCCCCGCACGACGCGGGCGGCCTCGGTCGCGGTCGCGGCGCTCGGCACGATGACGACGGGTCGGGTGCGCAGGGACCGGCGGCTCCACCAGGTGAAGAAGGTGCGCTTCAGGCGCGAGTGCCACTCGGGGTTCGAGAAGAACGTGGCGTCGTGCAGCGTGACGACGGACCCGCCGCGCCAGCCGAACGGGAACGTGTAGTGCGGGGAGTGCAGCACCTGCGCCCCGATCCGACGGCCGAGCGCCGGCAGCCCGGTCTGCTCCCACAGGAACCGCAAGGGCACCGAGTCGGTCCAGCCCGGCGCCGTGTGCACGGTCGCGTGCGGCGCGACGGCGGCGAAGTGCGGAGCGTGCACGGGGCGGACGACCAGGTGGACGTCGAGCGACGGGTCGTTCAGGTGCGAGACGACCCCCTCGACGTAGCGTCCGACGCCGCCGAGCGCCTGCGGTACCGCGGTCCCGTCGACGAGGACGGTGAGCTGCGGCACGCGTGGTTCCTTCCGGGCGGGGACGTCGTGGCCGGGGCCGTCGACGGGGGAGTGTCCAGGATAGCCCGCTGCGCTCATGCGCCCGGGTCCACGCTGCGGCGCGGGACGGACGCGCGCCGGGTCTCGCGCAGCCGGCGCGCGAGGTGGACCGGCAGGGTCCCCGCGACGTCCGTGAACGCCGTCAGGACGAGCCGCGCCTCCCGGCGGGTGCGACCGGAGGCCAGCCCACGCAGGCCGCGCACCAGGGTGCGGACGCTCGCCCGCGCGACGGTCGGCCACGGAGCGTGCCAGAGCGCGACGACGATGCGGTTGCGCGCGTTCCGGAAGACGAACAGGTCGCTCTGCACGCCGGACGACGCCGAGTGGTCGTGCTCGACGACCGCGTCGGCCGCGTGCTCGATGCGCCAGCCGCGGCGGCGCAGCCGCCAGGCGAGTTCGGTGTCCTCGTAGTACATGAACAGGGACTCGTCGAGCAGGCCGACGTCGTCCAGCGCCGTTCGGCGGAGCGCGGACGCGCCGCCGGAGAACCCGAAGACGTCGACGTCGGCGACCCGGTCGACGGGCGCGAACCAGTCGCGGTCCATCCCGTTGCCGTCGCGGTCGACGCGGACGCCGGTCGAGTTGAGCCGGACCTCGCCGTCCGCCGACGGCGTCCAGCGACGGCCGTCGTGGTCGCGCAGCATGCGTTGGCCGGGTGCGGGCTCCACCCCGGCCGGGAGGCCCGTCCAGCGTCCGGCGAGCACGATGCGGCCCGTCACGGCGGCGACCTCGGGCCCGGCGTGCGCCAGGTGGTCGCGGAGCGCCGCGACGAAGCCCGGTGCGGGCACGGCGTCGTTGTTCAGGAGCACGACGACCTCGGCGTCCGTGTGCCGGATGCCGGTGTTGGCACCGGCCGCGAAGCCGCCGTTGTCGCCGCGTGCGATGACGGTGACGTCCGGGAGGGCACGACGGAGCACCGCGACGGAGTCGTCGGACGACCCGTTGTCGACGACGATGACGTCGTCGGCCGTGCCCTCGTCGAGCACGGCGCTGACGGCCGCGGTGGTCAGGTCCGCGCGGTTCCAGTTGACGACGACGACCGCGGTGCGGAGCGTGCCGTCGGTCCGGGGCGCGGAGCCGGCACGGGGCGTGCCGTCGGCGCTGGCCCTGGTGTCGCCGTCGTCCGGGGTCAGTCGAGCTCCTCGATCGAGGGTTCGGCGTAGACCGTGCCCACGGCGTGCTCGAACCCGGGGACCTCGAACGAGTCGCACTCCGGCATGTCGTGCAGGTGGCGCCCGGCGGAGTCCATCATCGACACGTTGATGAAGTACTTGCCGGTGCCGAACGCGGTGTCGGCGATCCGCAGGCGGAGCTTCCGGCGACCGTGCAGCGGCTGCAGTTCGAGGCCCATGATGCCGGTGGTGGTGCCGTAGACGACCTGGCCACCGGCGTTGTTGATCTGGACCGCGGCCTCCCAGTCGGCGATGCCGTCCAGGTGCTCGAACTCCATGTCCACGACGAGGTCGTCGCCCGGCATGACCTCCGCGCGGGGCTCCTTGCCGTCGACGTGCACGCTCGCGCCGATGACCTTGCCCCGGCCGACGGCGACGTCGGTGCTGAGCTCGCCCTGACGGCGTTCCTCGAGCACCTCGCGGAACATGCTCACGGCCTGGACGGGGTCACCGTCGTGCAGCACCTTGCCCTTGTTGAGCAGGACGACGCGGTCGCACATCTCCTGCACCTGGCTGAGGGAGTGCGTGACGATGATGATCGTCTTGCCGGCCTCCTGGAAGGTGCGAATGCGGTCGAGGCACTTGCGCTGGAAGGCCTCGTCACCGACGGCCAGGACCTCGTCGACGAGCAGGACGTCGGGGTCGGTGTGCACGGCGACGGCGAACGCGAGCCGCACGTACATGCCCGATGAGTAGAACTTCACCTGGGTGTCGATGAAGTCCCCGATGCCCGAGAACGCCAGGATGTCGTCGAACTTCTCGTCGGTCTGCTTGCGGCTGAGGCCGAGCAGGCTCGCGTTGAGGTAGACGTTCTCGCGACCCGACAGGTCGGGGTGGAACCCGGCGCCGAGCTCGAGCAGGGCGGCGAGGCGACCGCGGCGGGACACCGTGCCGGAGGTCGGCTGGATGATGCCGCCGATGGCCTTGAGCAGGGTCGACTTGCCGGAGCCGTTCTGGCCGATGAGCCCGACGGTCGAGCCGGCCTGGATCGACACCGTGACGTCGTCGAGGGCCCAGAAGTCCTGGCGGTGCTTCCGCCCGGCGCGGCCGAGCGTGACGATGCGCTCGCGCAGGGTGTTGTCCTTGCGGACGGTGAAGCGCTTGCGGACGTGGTCGATGACGATGACGTCGGGACGCTCGGCGGTCTCGCCGGCGGTCGTCGGGGCGACGGGGGTGCTGATGGCCATGGTCTAGAGCTCCTGCGCGAAGTTGCCCTGCAGGCGGGAGAAGATCCGCTGCGCACCGATGAGGCAGAGGAGGCCGATCACGAACGCGACCCCCAGCCGCAGCATCAGGTGGTCCGGGTACGTGACGTCGGCCGGGTCGTGCAGCCAGATCGCGTTCTGCAGGCCCAGCACCGACAGGGTCAGCGGGTTGTTCGTGTAGAGGGTGAGGAGCCAGTCGGCGTTCACGGTCGCGACCACCCGCGAGTACGAGTAGACGATCGGCGAGGCCCAGAGCAGGACCATCAGGCCGACGTCGATGACGAACTGCACGTCGCGCAGGTACACGTTGAGCGCGGACAGCACCAGGCCGATGGCGGCGCCGTAGACCAGGATCACCGCGAGCGAGGGGATCAGGTAGACCAGGCCCTCGTGCCACGGGAAGACGCCGATGACGACCGTCGCTGCCAGCAGGATCGCGAACTGGATGGTGAAGTTCACCAGGGCCGCGCCCACGCTGGCGAGCGGGAAGACCTCGCGCGGGACGTAGACCTTCTTGATCAGCCCCGAGTTGCCGACGATCGACCCGGTCGACCCGGCGACGATCTCGCTGAAGAGCGTGTAGGCGGTCAGGCCGGTGAAGACGTAGATCGCGAAGTTGTCGATGCCGTTGGCGGCGCCGAGGACCTTGCCGATGACGAAGTAGTAGATGAGCAGCTGGGTCAGCGGGCGCACGAGCGTCCACACGAACCCGAGTGCCGAGTCCTTGTACCGGGCCTTCAGGTCACGCCGGACGAGCATGCCGAGCATCTCGCGCTGCCGGAAGACGTCGCGCAGCTCACGGAAGGTCCCGCGGAAGGCGCTCGTCGGAGCGCCGATCACGACGAGGGGTTCCTTCGCGAGCGCGGTCATGCGGGCTTGGTCGACCATACGTCTCTTCGTTCGTGGGGGCAGGACCGGAACAGCATACTCACCGGGCCCGCGGGACGGGGTTGGGCGACGGTCGTCGTGCACCCCGAGTGGGGGTGATTCCGGCCGATCCAACCCTCAACCTTCACTTTCGAGTTACCGTTGTTGCAACCCGGACCCTTGTCAACATCCACAGGACGGCCCGTCAGCATGCTCCTCGCATCCAGGCCGATCGCTGCGTTCGCGGTGGTCGGTGCCCTCAGTCTCCTCTTGGCCGGTTGTTCCGGTGGTGGCGACGACGCCACCCCGTCGCCGTCCGCGTCCGTCTCACGCACCCCGAGTGCGACCCCGACGGACGACGACTCGGCGACCGCGGCCCCCACCGGTACGGCCTCGACGCCGACCGACGGTGGGTCCGACGACGGTGACGGCGACGATGCCGGCGCCTCCGACGACGACACCCCCGGTGCGTTCCCGGGCAGCGGCGCGACGAACCAGCCGGACACCGACCCCTCGGAGTACCCGGCCACGGCCGTCGTCACGTTCGCCGGCTGGGACACCGGTTCGAAGACCCTCCAGGCCGGTGGCCTGGTCTCCGGTACGACCGACACGAGCGGGAAGTGCACCTTCACCGCGACGAAGGACGGCGTCACCCGCACCGCCACGAGCACCGCACAGGCGAGTGCCTCGTCGGTGAACTGCGCGCAGGTGTCGTTCCCCGCGGCGAAGGTGTCGAGCGGCACCTGGTCCGTCACCCTGACCTACGCCGTCGGCTCCGCGTCGACGACGTCCGACCCCCTGACCGCCGAGGTCCCGTGATGCGCAACCCCCGCACCCCCCGCACCACCCGTTCCCCCCGAGCAGCCCGCTCCCGTCGTTCCCTGCGGAGCTCCCTCGCCCTGGTGGCGGCCTTCGCCGTCGCGGTGAGCGGCCTGACCTTCGGCACGGTGCTCGCGGAGCAGACCACGACCCAGTCGGCCTCGGCCGCGGTCGCCTCGGACTTCGACCCGGGCAACATCATCAGCGACGCGAACTTCTACAACGGCTCGGCGATGAACGCGGCCGCCGTGCAGTCGTTCCTGACGAGCGTCGCGCCGAACTGCCGGAAGTCGTCGAGCGGCCCCGCCTGCCTGAAGGACTTCTCGCAGAAGATGAGCTCGATCGGTGCCGTCTCCGGCCGGTGCGCGGCCATCGCGGGCGGCACCAAGTCGGCCGCGACGATGATCGCCCAGGTCGGTGCCGCGTGCGGCATCAGCCAGAAGGTGCTCCTCGTGCTCCTGCAGAAGGAGCAGGGCATCGTCACGACGTCCTCGCCGACGTCCTACATGTACCTGCACGCCACCGGCTTCGCGTGCCCGGACACCGCCCCGTGCGACCCGGCGTACTTCGGCTTCGGCCAGCAGGTCTACGCCGCGGCCCTGCAGTTCAAGCGGTACCAGGCGTCGCCGACCTCGTGGGCGTACCAGGCGGGGCGGACGAACTCGATCCTGCTCAACCCGAACGCGGCCTGCGGTCGGAAGTCCGTCTACATCCAGAACCAGGCCACGGCGAGCCTGTACATCTACACCCCGTACACCCCGAACGCCGCGGCCATGTCGAACCTCTACGGCTCCGGCGACAGCTGCTCCGCCTACGGCAACCGCAACTTCTGGCGCATGTACACCGACTGGTTCGGTGCTGCGGCCGGCGGCGGCAACCCGTACGGCGACGTCGACTCCGTGACCGCGACCTCCACCTCGTCGATCACGGTCACCGGTTGGGCGGCCGACCCGGACACCACCAACGCCCTGCGCGTCGCGTTCTACGTCGACGGTGCCGGCGCGAAGACCGTCACGGCGGACAAGACCCGGAGCGACCTCGCCGGCACCCTCGGCGCGAACAACACCCGCCACGGGTTCTCGGCCGAACTGACCGGGCTGAGCCTCGGCAAGCACTCCGTCTGCAGCTACGCCATCAACCAGGGCCGCGGGGCGAACACCCTGCTCGGCTGCTACACCCGGACCATTACGAGCGCGGCACCCAAGGGCGTCCTCGACTCGGTGACCGGTGGCGTCGGCACGATCTCGGCCAACGGCTGGGTCCTCGACCCCGACTCGTCCAAGCCCGGCTCGTGGAAGATCCTCGTCGACGGCGTGAGCAAGGCGACCGGCACCGCGGACAAGACCCGCACCGACGTGGCGAAGGTCTACCCGGGCGTCGGCAGCACCCTCGGCTTCTCGAAGACGATCGGCGGCATCAGCGCGGGCTCGCGCGCCGTGACGCTGTACGTGATGGACAAGCCCGGCACGAAGTACGTGAAGGTCGCGTCGAAGTCGGTCGTCGTGGACGCCCCGACCACCGGCAAGACCGGCAAGACCGGTGCCGTGCGCGGGTCGTACGACTCCGTCACCGGCGGCGTCGGCACGGCCACCGTGCGCGGCTGGGCGATCGACCCGGACGTGTGGGACCCGGTCAAGTACAAGATCCACGTCGACGGCGTGAGCACGAACAGCGGGGTCGCGGACGCGACCCGCACCGACGTCGAGGCGACGCACCCGACGTGGGGTTCCGACGTCGGTCTGACGCTCCGGCTCACCGGCCTGAAGGCGGGCAAGCACACCGTGCGCGTCTACTTCCAGGACCTGCAGGGCGGCAAGTACGTCAGCTTCGGCACCAAGTCCGTGACCGTGACCGCCGCGTCGACCGCCGAACCCGACGCGTCGGGGACGACCGGCAAGACGGGCAAGACCGGCTCGGTCAAGGGTGCGTTCGAGTCCGTGGTCGGTGGCGTGAACAGCGCCACGGTGCGCGGCTGGGCGATCGACCCCGACGTCTGGGACCCCGTCGCCTACAAGATCCACGTCGACGGTGTCGCCATCGCCCCCGGGACCGCGAACGCGAAGCGGACCGACGTCGAGGCCGTGCACCCCGCGTGGGGCTCCGACGTCGGCCTCTCGCTGAAGATCCCCGGGCTGACCGCCGGCACGCACACCGTGCGCGTGTACTTCCGGGAGCTGCCGAGCGGCACGTACAAGAGCTTCGGCACGAAGAGCGTGACGGTCACCGACCCGCCGACCACCGGCAAGACGGGCAAGACCGGCTCGGTCAAGGGCCTGTACGAGTCCGTCACCGGCGGCACGGGCACCATCACCGTGGCCGGCTGGGCGATCGACCCGGACGTCTGGGACCCGGTCAAGTACAAGATCCACCTGGACGGCGTCGCCGTCTCGCCGGGCACCGTCAACGCGACCCGCACCGACGTGCAGGCCGTGCACCCGGACTGGGGTTCGGACGTCGGCCTGTCGCGGAAGCTCACCGGGGTGAAGAAGGGCACGCACACCGTGCGCGTCTACTTCCAGGACCTGCCGAGCGGCACCTACAAGAGCTTCGGCACGAAGACCGTCACCGTGCAGTAGACGGTCACCGTGCAGTAGACGGTCACCACACGACGGACGGGAGGCCCGGTACCAGCTGGTACCGGGCCTCCCGTCCGTCGTCGGTCGCGTCGACCGCCGTCAGCGGCGCGCGCGCCGCGCCATCAGGCCCACGCCGTGCAGCAGCCGGTACTCGGGGGAGCGCGTGAGGCCCTCGAAGCGGGCCGCGATCTGGTCGCGCTCCGCCTCGGCCAGGCGACGGGCGGTGTCGTACGCGCCGACCTTCTGCTCCGACGCGACCAGGCGAGCGTTGATGTCGTGCACGCCGGCCAGGTGGACGTCGCGGTCGTGCTCGGTCTGCCGGAGCGTCTCGCGCTGGGCGGTGGCCCACCGCAGGAACGCGCCACGCTCGCCGCTCCGGCCCGAGGCGGCGGCGACGGCGGCGTCGAGCGACGGACCGACCTGTTCGGCGCGGCTGCGGAACGAGTGCCGCTCGACGACGACGGCGCGGAGCCGGGCGACCAGGGCGGTGCGCTCGTCGCGGGGCATCGCGAGCACGCGCTCGAGCGAGTCGGCGTCGTCGAACACCGGCACGTCGGACAGGCCGAGCTCGTCGAGCCCGAGCGCGCAGTCGGTGACGGGCAGTGCACCGGACGCGAGCGACTCGTACAGGCGGGAGTTCAGGGTGCCGTACTCGGCGGCCGGCTCGATGACGTCGTCGACGACGAAGCCGGCGGCGCGGTAGACCTCGGGCAGGGCGAAGTAGGACACGGCCGGGCGGAGCTCGACGCCCGCGGAGGCCTCGACGTGGTCGACGTTCGCGGCGAACCAGACGATCGGTTCGGCCGGGGCGACCTCGGCCAGGACGTCCTGCACCCGGCGGCGGACGCCCCAGAAGTTGACGGTGGTCACGGTGCGGTCCGTGCGCTCGCGCGGTGCGGGGGCGTCGGTCGTGAACAGCTCGGTGTCGACGCCGATCGGCACCACCTCGACGGGGCCGGAGTACGCGGCCGCGATCGCGTCGCGGGCGATCCCGGACGACGTCCAGACCGCGTCGAACTCGTCGAGGTAGGGCAGGGCGGCCCACTTGGCGGTCCAGTTCCGCACCCACGCCACCAGGGCGGTGCCGGCGGGGACGTACCCGGGCACGAAGGACTCGATCATGCTGACCACGACGGCGGTGTCGGCGGGGAGCTCCTCGCCCCAGCGTTCGAGCGGCCACATCGCGACGCCCCAGCCCTCGGCCCGGAGCGCCCGCGCCAGCCCGAGCGCGACGAACAGGTCGCCCTTGCCCTCGGACGGATCGGCGGTCGACACCGCGAAGCGGATCGTGCCGCGGGGGCCCTCGGCGTGCTCGTCGGCCGCGAGGGCCGCGTAGTCCTCGCGGAGGGGAGAGGACATGGGGGTGCTCGGGATCACTGCGGTCACGCACGCCATTCTGCACGAATCCGCAGCGGCGGCAGGGAGTCCCTGGGCGCGCCTTGTAGGGTGTCATCGGCCCGCGGCACCCCGTCGGCCGACCCATCGACCCGCGCCCGGTGCGCGGCAGCTGCTGGAGGAACTCGCGTGACAGAGCGCAAGCCGGGAGTCGTGTCCGTCATCCTCGTGAACTACAAGGGCACGGACGACACCCTGACGAGCATCGCGGAGCTCCGCAAGCAGGACTGGCCGCAGGACAAGCTCGAGGTGATCGTCGTCGAGAACGGTTCGGGCCCCGAGCACCTCGGGCGCCTGAAGGCCTCGAGCCTCGACTTCACCCTGATCGACGCGGGCGCGAACCTCGGGTTCACCGGCGGGTGCAACCTCGGCGTCGAGAAGTCCTCCGGCGAGGTCGTGGCGTTCCTCAACAACGACGCCCGCCCGGACACCGGCTGGGTGCGCGAGGCGATGGCCACCTTCGCCTCCGGTGCCGACATCGGTGCCGTCGCCTCGAAGGTCCTCGACTGGGAAGGCGTCAACGTCGACTTCACCGAGGCCGCGATGACCTGGTACGGCATGGGCTACAAGCCCTTCGCCGGGTCGCCCGACACCGGCCGGTGGGAGAGCGAGACCGACGTCCTGTTCGGCACCGGCGCCGCGATGTTCATCCGCGCCGAGCTCTTCGAGCAGCTCGACGGCTTCGACGACCGCTACTTCATGTTCTACGAGGACGTCGACCTCGGCTGGCGGCTCAACCTGCTCGGCTGGCGCTTCCGGTACCAGCCGAAGTCGGTCGCGTTCCACAAGCACCACGCGTCGATGAACAAGTTCGGCGACTTCCGCGAGACCTACCTGCTCGAGCGGAACGCGCTGTTCACGCTCTACAAGAACCTCGGTGACGAGCAGCTCGCCGCGGCGCTGCCCGGTTCCCTGGCACTCGCCGTCCGCCGTGCCGTGGGCCGCGGGGAGCTCGACTCCACCGAGCTCGACCTGCGCAACCCCGGCGACGACAGCGTCCTGACGATCCCGGTGCCGAAGACGAGCATGGCGGGCATCTACGGCGTCGACCAGTTCGTCGAGCAGCTGCCGTCGATGACCGAGTCCCGCCGCCAGATCCAGGCGACCCGCGTCCGGTCCGACCGTCAGCTCCTCCGCCTGTTCGGCAACCGCGACGAGCCCGCCTACCCGATCGAGAACTACCTGGCCGGCTACGACAAGATCGTGCACTCCCTCGGCGTGCTCGAGGTCGGTACCCGTCGCCGCGTCCTCATCATCACGGGCGACTCGATCGGCGCGAAGATGGCCGGTCCGGCGATCCGTGCCACCCAGATGGCCAAGCAGCTGGCGTCCGAGCACGACGTCCGCGTGGTCAGCCTGACCCGCTCGTCGCCGATCGACCCGTCGTACGAGGTCGTCACGGTCCCGCACCGCCACCCGCGCCAGATGGTCGAGCACGAGGGCTGGGCCGACGTCATCATCGTGCAGGGCCACGCGCTCCGGCTGTTCCCGGTGCTCGAGTCGACCAGCAAGATCCTGGTCGTCGACGTCTACGACCCGCTGCACCTCGAGCAGCTCGAACAGGGCCGCAGCGACGACGTCGACAAGTGGAACCGCCAGATCCTCGACGCCTCGGACACGCTGAACCACCAGCTCGAGCTCGGCGACTACTTCATCTGCGCCTCGGAGCGCCAGCGGATGTTCTGGCTCGGGCAGCTCGCCGGCTCCGGCCGCGTGAACGCCCGCACCTACTCGCGCGACGCCGACCTGCGCTCGCTCATCGGCGTCGTGCCGTTCGGCCTGTCCTCGACGCCGCCGGTCCACGACCAGCAGCGCGTCAAGGGCGTCGTGCCGGGCATCGGCAAGAACGACAAGCTCGTCGTCTGGGGCGGTGGGATCTACGACTGGTTCGACCCGATCACCCTGGTCCGCTCGATCGCCCACCTCGCCGAGCGCCGCCCGTCGGTGAAGCTCTTCTTCATGGGCGTGCAGCACCCGAACCCCGACGTCCCCGAGATGGACATCGTCGCGAAGGTCCGCGCCGAGGCCGACGCGCTCGGTCTCACCGGCAAGCACGTGTTCTTCAACGACCAGTGGATCCCGTACGAGGAGCGCGGCGCCTACCTGCTCGAGGCCGACGCCGGCGTCTCGACGCACTACGAGCACCTCGAGACCACCTTCTCGTTCCGGACCCGCATCCTCGACTACCTGTGGGCACGCCTGCCGATCGTCACGACGGCCGGCGACTCGTTCGGCGACCTCGTCGCAGAAGAGAAGCTCGGCATCGCGGTGCACGAGCAGGACATCGACGGCCTGGCCACCGCGCTCGAGACGGCGCTCTTCGACAAGAAGGCCCGCACGGAGTTCATCGGCAACGTCGACCGCGTGCGCGAGCAGTTCACGTGGGAGAACGTCCTCGCCCCGCTCGTCGAGTTCTGCCGGAACCCGATCCGCGCGGCGGACAAGTCGGTGCGCGACACCGCGTCGTCGATCGAGCCGCACAAGATGCGCGTCCGCGTCCCGGAGCGGAAGAAGCTCTCCGGCGTCCGCTACGACCTCGGCCGTGCCGTGCACTACCTGCGCACCGAGGGCCCCCGGAGCGTCGCCGGCAAGGTGAAGCGGCGCCTGAACCGGTGACCCCGGGGGAGACCACCGCCCTCGTCATCGTCCCGACGTACGACGAGGCGGAGAACATCCGTGCGATCACCGCCGCCGTGCTGGCGGCGGTGCCCGGTGCCCACGTGCTCGTCGTCGACGACGGCAGCCCGGACGGCACCGGGGACATCGTGCGGTCCCTGGCGGCCGCGGACGACCGTGTGCACCTGCTGCAGCGCTCCGGCAAGCTCGGGCTCGGCACGGCGTACGTCGCCGGGTTCCGGTGGGGTCTGGAGCGCGGGTACCCGCTGCTGGTCGAGATGGACGCCGACGGCTCGCACCCGGCCGACCGGTTGCCGGCCCTGGTCGACGCCGTGACCGCGTCCGACGACGTCCTGCTCGCCATCGGGTCCCGCTGGGTCCCCGGTGGCTCGGTCGTCGACTGGCCGCTCCGGCGCCAGGCGCTCAGCCGCGGGGCCAACACCTACGCCCGCCTGGTGCTCGGGCTCGACGTGCGGGACATCACCGCCGGCTACCGCGTGTACCGCTCGTCGGCGATCGCGCGGATGGACCTCGGGTCGGTGGACTCGAAGGGGTACTGCTTCCAGGTGGACATGACGCTGCGCGTGGACGCCCTCGGCGGACGCATCGTCGAGGTGCCCATCCGCTTCCGTGACCGCGTGCACGGCGTCTCCAAGATGAGCCGGTCCATCGTCGTCGAGGCGATGCTCCGCGTCACCCAGTGGGGCGTGCAGCGCCGCCTCGGTCGCCGCGCGCGCCCGTAGCGCGCTCGCTCGCTTCGTGAGCAGGAACGGTCGGGTCGCCTCCGCGGAGG